>ERZ1026860.165-NODE-165-length-50889-cov-4.033875_pt1 | contig 50889 bp, 46 predicted proteins | sample MGYA00380160_ERZ1026860 | MGnify/ENA primary metagenome ERZ1026860 (study PRJEB33269, sample SAMEA4719796) | human gut metagenome | biome: human-associated habitat; feature: organic feature; material: feces | place: Cameroon | collected 2013-10 ... | reverse complement strand
AAGCAGCTGACCCATAAGCGGGGAACCGCCGCCCTGTCCATGACGGCGTTTTCGCTGGATTTGATGCACTACACCCAAACCCGCATCGCCACGATTGATTCCTTCCCGGTGTTCTTTATCCTGCTCAGCTACCTGTTTATGGCGCGCTATATGCAAACCGATGTGTTCAAGGAGGAAGAACATCCAGGGCTTGTCAGCAAAACCTACCTGCGCACGCTGGTGCCCCTGCTGCTTTGCGGCATTTCCATGGGATTGTCCATCGCCAGTAAGTGGATCGGCATTTACTCCGCCGTGGGTCTGGCGCTGTTGTTCTTTATCACCCTGTACCGTCAGTGGAGGGTCAGCTACCTGGCCAGCGGACTGGACCAGACGGACGGGCGGGTTTGCATCGCAAGGGACTTTGCCTTGAAGCGAATTTTGGTTACCTGCCTGTTCTGCGTGCTGTTTTTTGTGATGATTCCCTGCGTAATTTACTATTTATGCTACATTCCCTATCTGGCCCCTACCGGTCCTGTCACCATCAAACGGCTTATTGAGGCGCAGCAGGGGATGCTCAGCTACCACAGCACCCCGGGCCTGGGCATGGATCATCCCTTCCAGTCCCCCTGGTGGCAATGGCCCCTGATTTTGAAGCCCATGTGGTTTGCGCAGGATAAGTACGAACCGGCAGGCTACGCCTCTACCATTATGTGCTTGGGCAATCCCTTTATTTACTATCTGGGAGCCTTGGCCATGCTTGCGGTGCTGGCGGTGTTTGTGGTCCGGTTGGTGAAGCCCCGTTTTGCCCTGTCCATGGATGTGGATGAGCAGGACGACGGCCAGTCCATTCTGGTGGTGTCCATTGGCTTTTTGGCCCAGTACCTGCCCTGGGTGCTGGTGCCGCGCAGCATGTATATGTACCATTACTTTGCCAGTGTGCCCTTTATCATTCTGGCGACCATGCTGTGCATGCACCGCATTGGCAAAGCCAAACCCATGGTGCGCTATGGCGTAATGGGGGCCTTGCTGCTGGGAATGAACGTACTGTTGATTACCCAGCTGAACGCGCCGGTTTGGCCGTTCCCGTTCATAGACGCGGCCTACTGTATAGGCGTTGCGGCGGATGAGCGCAGCAGGCGTAAACCGTTGGCAAAATATGGCCTGCCGGTTTTGTATGTGCTGCTTGCGGCGGTGTTCTTTGTCCTGTTCTTCCCATATGCCTCCGGCTGGCTGACCAGCACCAAGTGGCTGGACGCCATGAAATGGTTCTCCAGGCTGTATTACTGATTTACGAAGGAAGGTGCGGCTATGCTGGCCAGAACATACGCCTGCGGATTGGAGGGCGTAAGCGGTTATCTGGTGGAAGTGGAGGCGTTTGTTTCAAACGGAATGGTGGGATTTGAAATTGTGGGCCTGCCAAGCGCCGCCGTCAAGGAAAGCCGGGATCGTGTCCGGGCCGCCATTGCCGTCAGCGGGTACGACTTTCCCTTTGGAAAGGTAACGGTGAACCTTGCGCCCGCCGACGTCAAAAAGGAGGGCACCTCCTTTGAACTGGCAATTGCCGTGGCCCTGCTGTGTATCAAAAGGCCGGAATTGCTGCGGGGAGTAGACAGCACCGTCTTTCTGGGAGAATTATCCCTGCAGGGCAAGCTGATGCCGGTTCGCGGCGCTTTGGGCATGGCCATTACTGCTGCGGAAAAGGGCTTCCAAAACCTGATTCTGCCCAGCGCGAACGCCAGAGAATGCGAGTGTCTGGAAGGCATTCGGGTTTTTCCAGCGGATACGCTTCAGCAGGTGTACAATCATCTTACCGGCGAAAAGCTGCTATCCCATCAGTGGCCGGTTCCTTATCAGCTGCTGATGGCAAAAGAACCGCCCATCCACGACCTGAAATATGTGAAAGGGCAGAAGATTGCCCGAAAAGCATTAGAGGTAGCCGCCGCGGGCGGGCACAATTTGCTGATGGCGGGCGTGCCCGGAAGCGGAAAAACTATGCTGGCCCGCTGCCTGCCCGGCATACTGCCGCCGCTCAGCTATGACGAGGCGCTGGAAACCACGCTGATTCATTCCGCGGCGGGCGAACTGGCCCCGGACAGCGGGCTGATGACCCAGCGTCCCTTTCGTTCGCCGCATCACAATATTTCTGTGCCCGCCATGATCGGCGGCGGGGCCAAAGCCAGACCGGGCGAGGTTTCCCTGGCGCACAACGGCGTGCTGTTTTTGGACGAACTGCCGGAATTTCAGCGCGCCACATTGGAGGCCTTGCGGCAGCCGCTGGAGGATGGCTTTGTCAACATTACCCGTATCAGCGGCCAAAACCGTTACCAAAGCCATTGCATGCTTGTGGCCGGTATGAACCCCTGTCCATGCGGCAACCTGGGCAGCAAGGTGAAGCCCTGCCGCTGCTCCGAGGGGGAAATTCGCCGCTATTTGGGCCGGATCAGCGGTCCTCTGCTGGACCGTATTGATTTGCAGGTAGAGATGGACGCCGTCACTCTGGAGGAGATCGAAAGTACTCAGCTTTCCGAGGACAGCTTGACGGTGCGCCAGCGGGTAATGGCGGCCCGGGAACGCCAGCGGCAGCGCTATCAAAAGCAGCCGTGTCATTGCAACGCCCAATTGGATCAGCGCGGCATAGAGCAATACTGCCAAATGCAGCCCGGGGCCAAAACGCTGCTGCGGCAGGCGGTTGAGCGTTTTCATTTGTCCATGCGCACCTACGGACGCATTCGCAAAGTGGCCCGCACCCTTGCCGACCTGAACGGGCACGAGCTCATCGAGACGGCCGACATTGCCCAGGCCATTCAGTTTCGCAATGTAAACGGCCAGTTTTGGAGGGAAGCATGATTTTATCCGCCGAGCAAAAATGCCTGCTGTGGCTGTCCAGCGCAGAGGTAACGCCGGGGCATGTTCAGCGGCTTTTGCAAACCTATCCAACCGTCATGGACATCTGGGAAGCGTTCGGCAAAACGGAGGGCCCTGCCTTTCCGGCTGGCGTTCGCGCTGTGCTGAGCGGTCTTCACTCCCGGCAGGCCATTGACGATATGGCCGGAAAGCTGGAGCGAAAGAACGTTCACCTGCTGTTTCAGTCGGACAGCCGTTATCCCACACAGCTGAAGGCCATTGCGGACCCGCCGTACCTGCTATATTACGCCGGTCATTTATCCTGTCTGGAAAAGCCTATGGTGGCGATTGTGGGCACTCGCCGGGCCAGCGGTTATGGACGGCAGATGGCCGCTATGCTGGCCAGCGGGCTGTGCGCAAGCGGTGTGTGCGTGGTAAGCGGACTGGCCCGCGGCATTGACGCAGCGGCCCATAAGGCTGCTCTGGACGCAGGCGGCCGTACGGTCGGCGTGCTTGGAAGCGGCATCAACAACCCGTATCCGCCGGAGCATACGCCCATGCTGCGAAAAATCGCAGGAGGAATTGGCCTGGTGCTTAGCGAATATCCGTTGGACGCGGAGCCGATGCCGTTTCACTTTCCCCATCGCAACCGGATTATTTCCGGCTTGAGCTTGGGAGTGGTGCTGGTGGAGGGCCGCATCCGCAGCGGCGGCATGCATACTGTCACCGCCGCACTGGCCCAGGGCCGGGAGGTATTTGCCGTTCCCGGTCAGGTGGGCAGCTATGGCAGCGAAGGCCCTCATACCCTTTTACGTGAGGGCGCCCGGCTGGTTACCAGTGCCCGCGACCTTTTGGAGGACTTGGGACTGGTTCCGCTGGAAGCCGCCGTCAAAAAGGAAACCGCAAAGCTGACTCCGCTGCAAAGCCGCATTGTGGACAGCCTGCGGATTGAGTCCATGGGGGAGGAACAGCTGGCGGCGCTGCTGTCCATCGGCGATGAGGAACTGATGGCCGAGCTGGGAACCATGGAAATTTTAGGGTTGATCAAACGGGAGGCTGGCAACCAGTTTTCGCTGCCGGTTTCGCAGTCACGTTAAGGAGGCGTTTTTGAAAAATGGCTACATCCACCGCCAAAAAGCTGGTTATTGTGGAATCTCCCGCAAAAGCCAAAACCATTGAAAAATTCCTGGGTAAAGGGTACAAGGTGGAAGCGTCCCAGGGGCATGTGCGGGATTTGCCAAAATCCCAGCTGGGCGTAGACCCGGATCATGATTTTGACATGAAATACATTACCATTCGCGGCCGGGGAGATATTTTGGCAAAAATCAAAAAAGAAGCCAAAAGCGCTTCCCGCGTCTATCTGGCAACAGACCCTGACCGCGAGGGAGAAGCCATTTCCTGGCATCTGGCCAATACTTTGGGCATGGACCCTTCCAAGCCCTGCCGGATTGAGTTCCATGAGATCACCAAAAAAGCGGTTAAGGAGGCGCTGGAGCATCCCCGGCCCATCGATATGGACCGGGTGGACGCGCAGCAGGCGCGCCGGGCGCTGGACCGTCTGGTGGGCTACAAGATCAGCCCGCTGCTTTGGGCAAAGGTCAAAAAGGGCCTGTCCGCCGGGCGTGTGCAAAGCGTAGCCACCCGTATGGTGGTGGACCGGGAGCAGGAAATCGAGGCGTTTATTCCTGAAGAATACTGGGATGTAACGGCCGATTTTTCCGCCAGGAACGCCAAGGGAAAAAATATGACCTATCAGGCCAAGCTGGTCAGCCTGGATGGAAAAAAGGTCGCCATTAAAAATGAAACGGAGGCGCTGGCGGCCAAGGAAAGCATTCTAAAGTCCAGGTTTTCCGTCAAAACCGTTAAAGAGGGGGAAAAGCTGAAAAAGCCCCAGCCCCCTTTCACTACCTCCAGCTTACAGCAGGAAGCCAGCCGCAAATTGAATTTTTCCACTGCCAAAACCATGCAGGTGGTTCAGCAGCTGTATGAAGGTATCGACCTGGGCAAAGCCGGAACCGTGGGTCTGGTTACCTATATCCGTACCGACAGCGTCCGCGTGTCTGAGGAGGCCGTTACGGCTGCCCGCGGCTTTATTCAGGCCCAATATGGCGATGAGTATTGCCCCGAAACGCCAAACCAGTACAAGGGTCGTAAAAATGCCCAGGACGCCCACGAGGCCATTCGTCCTACCTATATCGACCAGACGCCGGAGGCGGTAAAGCCCTTTTTGACCCGGGAGCAGTACAATCTGTACAAGCTGATTTATGTGCGCTTCCTGTCCAGCCAGATGAAGCCGGCGGTGTTTCAAACCCTGACGCTGGACATTACCGGCGGTAACGCGGATATGCGCTATTACGGCGAGCATATGACCTTTGCGGGCTACCGCGCCGTTTATGTGGAAAGCACGGACGACGAACAGGAGGAGCCGGAGAGCATCCTGCCCGTTCTGAAAGAAGCGGATGCCGTTACCTTTAAAAAAGTGGACGCGGCCCAGCATTTTACCCAGCCCCCGGCCCGCTATACCGAGGCCAGCCTGGTCAAGGCTCTGGAGGAAAAGGGCATCGGCCGTCCCAGCACCTACGCGCCCACCATTACCACCATTATCTCCCGTGGCTATGTTTCCCGGGAAAAGAAGCGGCTGTACCCGACGGAGCTGGGCCGTATGATTACCAGCATGATGATGGAGTACTTCGGTCCCATTATGGATACCGCCTTTACCGCCTCTCTGGAGGATAAACTGGACATGGTGGAGGAGGGGGAAAGCCAGTGGCGGCAAATTCTGCGGGACTTCTACCCGCCCTTTGAAAAAATGCTGCACGTGGCCGAGGATCAGATTGAAAAGGTGGAGGTCAAGGACGAGGTCAGCGACGTACAGTGCGATAAATGCGGGGCCATGATGGTTTATAAAATGGGCCGCTTTGGTAAATTCCTGGCCTGCCCCAATTTTCCGGAATGCCGGAACGCCAAGCCGATTCTCACCTATATCGACGCGCCGTGCCCCAAATGCGGCGCGCGGCTGATGGAAAAAACCAGCAAGAAGAACCGCAAATTTTATGGCTGCGAGCGTTATCCCGAGTGCGATTTTGTCAGCTGGGAAATGCCCATCACGGAAAAATGCCCCAAATGCGGCAGCTACATGGTTAAAAAGCGGGGAAAGCACGGCGAGGAAATTCACCTGTGCGCCAACGAAACCTGCCGTTATAAAGAAACGGTAGAAAAAAACGAGGACGACGAATAACAGGAAGGATGAAGCGCTGATGAGCGTAAAGGTAATCGGCGGCGGTCTGGCCGGGTGCGAGGCGGCCTGGCAGCTGGCCAAACGGGGCGTTTCGGTGGATTTGTACGAAATGAAGCCCCAGCGCAAAACCCCGGCCCAATCGTTGGATACCATGGCGGAGCTTGTATGCAGCAACAGCCTGCGCAGCGACCGCCTGACCAACGCGGTGGGCCTGCTGAAGGCGGAAATGCGCAAGCTGGATTCCCTGATTATGCGTGTGGCGGACGAAACGGCGGTACCGGCTGGCGGCGCGTTGGCGGTAGACCGGGTTACCTTTTCCCAAAAAATCGACCAGGCTGTGCGCAGTCATCCGTTGATTACCGTGCATTCACAGGAAGTTACGGAAATTCCCACAGAAGGGACTGTGATTATCGCGTCCGGCCCTCTGACCAGCGATGCGCTGTCGGATGCCATCGGGCGGATGGAGGGGCTGTCCACGCTGCATTTTTATGACGCGGCCGCGCCCATTGTTACCGCCGACAGCCTGAATATGGACAAGGTGTACTGCCTGTCCCGCTATGACCGGGGAGCGGATTACCTGAACTGTCCCATGAACCGGGACGAATATATGGCGTTTGTGCACGAACTGCAAACCGCTAAAACGGTGGATGTGCGCGGCTTTGAGGAAAAAGCGGTCTTTGAGGGCTGCATGCCCATTGAAAGCATGGCCAAACGGGGCGATATGGCCATTGCCTTTGGCCCCCTCAAGCCGGTTGGACTGCCGGATCCCCGCACAGGCAAGGAGCCGTTTGCCGTGGTGCAGCTTCGCCGGGATAATTTTGCCGGTTCTTTATATAACATCGTGGGCTTCCAAACCCGTCTGACCTGGCCGGAGCAAAAGCGGGTATTCGGGATGATTCCCGGACTGGAAAACGCGGAATTCGCCCGGCTGGGCGTTATGCACCGCAATACGTTTTTAAACAGTCCCGGCTTTCTGGACGATACCTTCCGGGTTATTTCTCATCCCCGCATCAGCTTTGCCGGGCAGATTACCGGCGTGGAGGGCTATGTGGAAAGCGCGGCCAGCGGTTTGCTGACAGGGTTGAGCGTCGCCTATCGTGAAAAAGGCATGGAGCCGCCCCGCTTTAGCGGTAAAACCGCCATTGGCGCAATGGGCCGCTATGTTTCCACGCCCAACAAACGTTTTCAGCCCATGAACTGCGCCTTCGGCCTGATCGACCCGCTGGAGGTTGCGCTGGGGGAAAAGCGCATTCGCAACAAGCAGCTTCGCTACGAAAAAATTTCGGAGCGGGCTTTGGCGGAAATCGATGGGATGAACCTCTGTTCATGAAAGGCAAATTGTGATATGCTGTGAAAATAGGGAGGCAACCGATGATGAAACGACTGATCGCGTTACTGCTGGCAGCAGTGCTGGCGCTGGGATGCTGCCAGACGGCCTTTGCCGCGAAAAAGAAAAACCCTCAAATGAATGACGATGTGCCTGTTTGGAATGAGGATACCGTGCGTCAGTACGCTCTGGACTATGTGCAGGGCACGTCCATGAGCCACCTGTGGGGCTATTATGACCTGCAAATTCGCCGCTACATGCCTCTGGAAACCTACGAGTCCCTGTTGGTAAATCTGGAATGGATGACCGGCGAGTTTGTGGGGCTGGGCACATACCGCAGTTTTGAGGAGCCGGATTTGCAGCTGAAAACCCATGTGCTGCATCTGTGCATGGAAAAGCAGGACCTGGATATGTACTTTACCCATAAAAACAAAGAGGACGATTGGGAAGTAATGGCCCTGGAATTCGTCCCGGCTGAAAAACAGAATTATTACGACGAGTCCAATATGCTGGTGGATGAGGAATTTACGCAAAAATACACTGAAACGCCCGTTACTATTGGCGATAGCCAGGCGCCGCTGAAAGGCGTGCTGACCATGCCGGATACCGCCAGCGCTGATCAGCCCGTTCCCGCCTGCGTTCTGCTTCAGGACGAGGGCGGACTGGATATGGACAGCACGCTTGGCCAGACCAGATTTTTTGCGGATTTGGCGGACGCTTTCGCCAATATGGGCATCGCTACCATTCGCTTTGATACCCGGGCCTTTACTTATCCCGACTCCGTCTTTGAAACCATGATGGATGAAATAGGAAACGACGCACTGGACGCCATCCGTCAGTTGAGTCAGGACAGCCGTATCAGCGGCATTGTGCTGCTGGCTCATGGCATCAGCGCCAAATTCGCGCCCCGTATCGCGGCGGAATCGGACGGAGCCGTGCAGGCCATGATTTTGGTGGGCGGCGCGCCCCAGACCCTGCTGGATCTGGATTATAACCGTTATAAATCCACCATTGACGAAGCGGATTTGAAAACCGTCCAAAACGCCGTGCGCAAAATGGACCGGATGAAGGAAGCGGACGCCCGCAAACTGACCCTGTTTGGCCACAACGGCTACTATTATTGGGATCTGGCTCAAAACGACCCCGTCAAGCTGCTGAAAAAGCTGAAGCTGCCCACCTATATTGTACAGGGACGAAACGATCCCATTGTATCGGATGAAAAAGGCCGTCAGGCCTACATTGACGAATTGGGCCTTAACTCCACCTTTGCTGATTTTAAGGCCTATCGCGGTCTAAACCATATTTTGATGAACGACCTGTCCACCAACGACCAGGGCGTGCCGGAGTATCAGTTTGCCACTACGCTGGACCGGCTGGCGGGACGCAACCTGGCGCAATTGATTCTGGCCCTGTATAGCGAAACGGAGGAATAACGCCATGACCATGATGGGTACCACCATTTGCGCCGTCAGGCGCGGCAACCAGGTTGCCATCGCCGGCGACGGTCAGGTAACGATGGGGGAGAACACCGTCTTTAAATCCAGCGCCAAAAAGGTGCGCAAGCTGTATAACGGCCAGGTTTTGGCCGGTTTTGCGGGCTCAGTGGCCGATGCCTTTACCCTGTGCGAACGCTTTGAGGAAAAGCTGACCCAGTGCGGCGGCAACCTGGAACGGGCCGCCGTGAATCTGGCCCAGGACTGGCGTGGGGATAACGCCATTCGCAAGCTGGAAAGCATGCTGATTGTGGCCGACAAAAACAGTCTGCTGGTTTTATCCGGTAATGGAGAGGTTATCGACCCGGACGATGGCGTATGCGCCATTGGCTCAGGCGGCAATTTTGCTCTGGCGGCCGCCCGTGCGCTGATTCGCAATACCGATTTGTCCGCCGAGGAAATCGCCGTAAAGGCACTGGAGGTGGCGGCCTCTATCTGCGTATACACCAACGACCATATCAGCGTGGAAACGCTATAAGGAGGGGTGAAGCATGAACGAATTAACCCCGCGCGAGATTATGCGCGAACTGGACCGGTATATCATCGGCCAGGAGGATGCCAAACGGGCGGTCGCCATCGCCCTGCGCAACCGTTACCGCCGCGCGCAGCTGGACGAATCCATCCGTAACGAAATCAGTCCCAAGAATATTCTGATGATCGGCCCCACAGGCGTTGGCAAAACCGAAATTGCCCGCCGCCTTGCCAAGCTGGTAAATGCCCCCTTTGTGAAGGTGGAGGCCACCAAATTTACCGAGGTTGGCTATGTGGGCCGCGATGTGGAAAGCATCATCCGGGACCTGACGGAAAACGCCATTCGCATGGTGCGTAAGGAATTTTCTGCCAGAGTGGAATCCCGCGCCAGCGTGCTGGCGGAGGACCGGCTGGTCACGCTGCTGGTGCATCCTCCCAAGAAGCCCAGCGCCAATCCCTTTGATTTTTTGATGGGCGGGGCCAAAAAGGAACCCGATCTGCCTAAGGAAGAACAAGAAAAGCTGGCCCTTCGCCGGGAGGACGTGCTGAAGCAGCTGCGGGAAGGCCAGCTGGAAGACCGGGAAATTGAAATTGAGGTGGAGGACGCCATGCCCGAGCTGGAGGTTGGCGGCAATTCCATCAACATCGGGGATATGATGGGCGGTATGATGCCCAAGCGCACCAAGATTCGCCGGGTCAAGGTAAAAGAGGCCCGCAGAATTTTGCTGGAGGAGGAATCCGATAAGCTGATCGACGAGGATCAGGTGCGGGAGGAGGCCATCCGCCGGGCCGAGCAGCAGGGCATTGTGTTCATTGATGAAATCGATAAGGTGGCGGGCCGTTCAGCGGGCGGCCATGGCCCAGATGTAAGCCGTGAGGGAGTGCAGCGGGATATTCTGCCCATTGTGGAAGGCAGTGTGGTCAACACCAAATACGGCGCTGTGCGCACGGATTTTATGCTGTTTATTGCCGCAGGCGCGTTTCATGTGGCCAAGGTCAGCGACCTGATTCCCGAATTGCAGGGCCGCTTTCCGGTTCATGTAACGCTCAAAAGCCTGACGCAGGACGACTTTAAGGCGATCCTGACCCAGCCGGAAAACGCGCTGACCCGGCAGTATGAGGCGCTGCTGGCGGTGGACAAGGTATTTTTGTCCTTTGAGGACAGCGCCATTGACGCAATCGCTCATGCCGCCTATGTGATGAACGAAACCAAAGAGGATATTGGCGCACGCAGGCTGTTTGCCGTGTTTGAAAAGCTGCTGGAGGACATCAGCTTTAACGCTGGCGGGGACGAAATGCCCAATGTGTACCTGAACATCAACGGCGATTATGTGGTGGAACACCTTGGCAAGGACGAAGTAACCCTGGACACCAAACGCTATATTCTGTAAGCTGCAAAGGAGGCGCGTTTCTTTCATGCGCACCAGAATCACTCATGTGCTGTTGACGCCAGGCGTCAGCACGGAAGCACACATTCCCTTTATTCCGGATGCGGATGTACTGATTGACGGCAACCGCATCGTCTATGCCGGAAGGTCAGCGGACGCGCCCGCCTTTGAGGCGGACGAGGTCATTGACGGCTCCCGCTGTCTTGCCATGCCCGGCCTGTGCAACCTGCATACCCACACGGCTATGACCATGCTGCGTTCCTGTGGAAGCGACCTGCCGCTGGAGCGTTGGCTGAACGATGCTATTTTTCCCCGGGAAAAGCACCTGAACGACGATGCGGTGCGGGCCGGGACGGATTTGGGCATCATGGAGATGCTGCGCTTTGGCACCACGTCCTTTAACGATATGTATTTTCATATGGACCGGGTGGCCGAGTCCGTTCGGGATACGGGGATGCGCGCGCTGCTCAGCTATGGCGTTATCGATTTTGATGAAAGCTGCAAGGATTTGCTGCCGGGCATTGATCTGGTGGAGAAATGGCACCATCAGGCGGACGACCGCATCCGCGTAGCGCTGGGCCCCCACAGCGAGGCCACCACCACCCGCAAGGTATTGGAAAAAGTGCGGGACGCGGCCATTCAATACGATGTGCCGGTGCATATGCATGTAAGCGAAACCAAGCTGGATTTTGAAGGCAGCATTCAGCGCCGGGGCATGACGCCGCCCCAATACCTGGATGATATCGGCCTGACGGATACCCATTTGCTGGCGGCTCACTGCGTATGGATGACGGATAAGGACATGGATCTGTTTGCCCGGCGCAACGTAACAGTTTTGCACAATCCCGTCAGCAACCTAAAGCTGGCCAGCGGCATTGCGCCAATAGCCACAATGCTGGAAAGGGGCTGCCGCGTTGCGCTGGGAACCGACGGGGTAGCCAGCAATAACAATTTGAACCTGTGGGAGGAAATGAAGCTGATGCCCATGCTGCAAAAGGGCATGACGCTGGATCCCACGGTGGTGTCGCCTGCCCAAACCCTGGCCACGGCAACCTACAACGGCGCGCAGGCGCTTGGATATTCCCATCTGGGCCTGCTGAAGCCCGGCTATCTGGCGGACCTGATTTTGCTTGACTTGGACACATCGCAAATGAACCCCTGCAACGATATGGAGGGCAACCTGATTTACGCGGCGCAGGGAAGCGACGTGCGGCTGACCATGGTGGACGGCAAGGTGCTGTACCGGGACGGCCGGTTTACCACGCTGGATGCGGAACTGGTTAAAGCCCGCGCCCGTAAGGAAGCCGAAAAAATGGCGGAGCGTTATGAAGCCGCTCAGGCGAAGCAATGAAAGTTCTGGTCATTTGCCAACATTATTGGCCGGAGAATTTTCGGGTAACGGAAATATGCGAAGCTCTGGTTCAGCGCGGCCATCAGGTGACCGCGCTTGTTGGCTTACCCAATTATCCGACCGGCGTAATTCCAAAGGAATACCGCTTTTTTCGTAATCGCAGGCAGGTGCGAAATGGTGTGCAGATTCGCCGCTGCTTTGAAATTGGCCGCCGTCCGGGAAAAATCGGTCTGGCGATCAACTATGTCAGCTATATGCTGTCTGCCTGTATCAAGGCGCTCTTTCTAAAACGGGATTACGATGTCATTTACGCCTATTCCACATCGCCCGTCCTGATGAGCCTGCCCGCCAGCTTTTTGCGCTGCTTTACCCGGAAAAAGCTGATGATTTATGTGCTGGATATTTGGCCTGCCTGTCTGGCGGCCATGAACGTATATGAAGGCTCGGCTTTGTATGCGTTTATGAAGCGGGTCAGCCGCTGGGTATATGCCAGGGCGGATCGGTTGATTTATTCCAGCAAACGCTTTCAGGATTATTTGCAAAAGGTTCACCAGATTACCGTGCCGGACGATTCCTATATGCCCCAGTTTGCGGACGATATTTTTCAAAAGCCTCTGCCGCCGAAAGCACGTGGGCAGCGGATTGACCTGGTGTTCGCGGGCAACATTGGCAAGGTGCAGGCGGTGGAAGTGCTGATTCAGGCGGCAAATTTGCTGCGGGAACAGCCCCTGCGCTGGCACATTGTGGGCGATGGTTCCAATTACGAAGCCTGTATGGCGCTGGCAAAACAGCTGGACCTGGATGAGCGGGTCGTCTTTTACGGCCGCCGCCCGCTGGACGAAATGCCAACGTTTTATGCCATGGCGGACGCAATGCTGGTCAGCATGAAGGACGACGTCAGCGTAAACGATACCCTGCCGGGAAAGGTTCAAAGCTACATGGCCGCCGCCAAGCCGGTTTTGGGCTCCATCGCCGGAGAAACCGCCTATGTGATTGAGCAGGCGCATTGCGGGTTTTGCGCCCCGCCGGACGATGTCCAAGCCTTTGCTAACGTGGTTTTACGTTTTCTGGCGGAACCGGATTGGCAAACCCTGGGCCAAAGCGGGCGGAATTATTCGGATGCTCACTTTACCAAAAAGAAACATATGGACAGGCTGGAGGCCATGCTTCAGCAGCTTGCGGGAGGTAAATAGCCATGCGCGTTTTCCAGCTGAATACCTTTTGCGGGGTCAAAAGCACCGGCCGTATCGCCTACGAAATTGCCCGGCTGGTGAAAGCCGATGGGGGAGAATGCCGCATTGGGTACGGCGTGCCGGGTATCTTGCCTGAATCGGAGCCCTTCGCTTACCGCATCGGCACGCCCATGGAGCGAAAGCTGCATGGAGCCGCCCGTAAGCTGCTGGATGCCGAGGGCTATGGAAGCCGCTATGGCACCCGAAAGCTGGTTCAGGAAATGGAGCGGTTTCAGCCGGATTTGGTACACATGCACAATCTGCACGGCTGCTATCTGAATCTGGATTTGCTGTTTGGCTATCTCAAAAAAATTGACAAGCCTGTGGTTTGGACCCTGCATGACTGCTGGCCCTTTACCGGACATTGCGCCTATTTTGACGCAGTAGGCTGTCAGCGCTGGCAAACCGGCTGCTACAGCTGCCCGCAAAAGGCCGCTTATCCCGTCTGTATGGGCATAAGCGGTGCAAAACGTAACTTTGCGCATAAAAAAAAGCTGTTTACCAGCCTGAAGCACCTGCTGTTTGTTGCGCCCTGTCAGTGGATGACCCACCCGTTGTCCCGTTCCTTTTTGGCAAACTATCCGGTTCGGGTGATTCCAAACGGCATTGATTTGGCTGCCTTTCATCCAACGCCCAGCGATGTGGCAGCGGCTTATCAGGGGCAAAAAATCGTATTGGCCGTTGCGGCGGAATGGGACGAGCGCAAAGGGCTTCGCTTTTTGATTCAGGCGGCGAAAAAGCTGGGAGCGGAGTATCGCTTTGTGGTGATTGGGCTGGATGAAAACCAGATGGCCGCATTGCCAAAGGAAATGACCGGTCTGACCCATACCGCCAACGTGAAAGAACTGGCCGCCTGGTATACGGCCGCGGATTGCCTGGTCAATCCCACTTTGGAGGACAACATGCCCATGGTCAATCTGGAAGCGCTGGCTTGCGGCACACCTGTAGCTGTGTTTGCTACCGGCGGCTGCCCGGAAGCGGTGGATGAATCCTGCGGACGCGTGGTGCCTAAAGGGGATGTGGACGGGCTATGCCGGGCTATTGTTCAGCTTTGCCAGCAGGATCATACGTCCGCCTGCTTAAAGCGCGCCCAGTCCTTTGACTGCAAACGCACGTTTCAACGCTATCTGGATTTGTATAAGGAGCTTTGCTCATGAACGTACTGCTGTTGACCCTGCTGTATCCCAAGGACCAAATGATGGAAGCGCAAGAAAACGCCAAAGACAAAATTCAAAACCAGATCAACAGCTATCAGCATGCCTATATGGAAGGGATTCGGCAAAACCTGCTTCCACAGGAAAGCCTGACCATAGCGAACGCGCTGCCGGTAGGCGTTTACCCTCTGCAATATCGCAAGGCGTGGCTGGCCAGCGGCTGGCATGACCAGCGCTCCGTCTGGAATTTTTCCTGCCTGAATGTGCCCCCATTCAAGCAAAGCATGCGCAAAAGGCAGGCCCGGCGTTTTGTAGAGGAATGGGCCCGAAAAAGTCCCCAAAACCGGACGGTGCTGATTTATACCCTGTATTTGCCCTATTTGCAGGCTGTAGCGGCAGCCAAAAAGCGTTATCCCGATTTAAAAGCTGTTGTGATTGTAACCGATCTTCCCAACGAACTGGGCCTTTCCTCCGGCAGAACCGGTCTGATGAAGCGGATAGAATACCGCCGTGGAAAGCAAAGTCTGGATTTATGCCAGAGAATGGACGGCTTTGTGCTGCTGACACAGCTCATGGCGGAAGCGCTGCATATAAGCGACAAGCCCTTCATGGTGATGGAGGGTTTAATCCAGCAGGAGAATTTTCCCGCTGTGCAGGAGGAAAAAGCCAGCGTACTGTATACAGGCACTCTGGAGCGGGAATTGGGCATTGACCATTTGCTGGAAGCCTTTGCCCACATGCCCCGGTATGAGCTTTGGATTTGCGGTCAGGGCGGAGCGGAAGCCGATGTGAAGGAAGCCGCCAGGCGATGTCAGAATATTCGATATTTTGGCTTCGTGCCACGGCAGGAAGCGTTGCAATTGCAGGCGCAGGCAGCTTGCCTGATCAACCCGCGCCAGCCGTCCGGGGCGTTTACCCGGTATTCCTTTCCAAGCAAAACACTGGAATATATGCGCAGCGGCAAACCGGTGCTATGCTATAAACTGGAGGGGATTCCAGACGAGTACGATCCCTATTTGTGCTACATCACCGAAGATGGGGGAATACAGCGTGCGGTGGAAAAAGTGATGGCACTGCCCAGACCAGAGCGGGAACGTATCGGACAGGAAGCCCGTCATTTTGTGCTGACAAAGAAAAACCCGGCGGTGCAATGCCGCCGGATGTGCGATTTTTTGCGAAATGTATCAGGGCAGCCGATAGGCCCGGGCGTTTAATTCCGCCTGTTTCATGCGGGCGATAACCGCGTCATACTGGCTGTGACGCACTTTTTGAAATTGACGGATTTCCGGCGGGGGAGTTGGTAACGGAGGCGTGACCGGCTCCTCTTTTTCTTTGCTTTCTTTTTGCATAACAGGCGGCGGCGCTTCGTCATTTACCGCTATGTAGGGCAAACGAACAGATTGATATTCCAGCCATTTCAGTTGCTTTTCAGCCCCGGTTAACGCTGCAAAAGGCGATTGCTTCATCACGAATCCCTTCCTCCTTTTTAAGGCTTTGGTTTCAAAATATGAAACAGAAAGGGAAAGCGTGTTAAAAAATACGATACAAAGAAACCACCTTGCCAAGGATGGTTACTTCCGGTACAATAATGGGCCGCATGGTGGGATTTTCCGGTTGCAGACGGAACCCTCCGTTTTCCTTGTAAAAACGCTTAACAGTAGCTTCGTCGTCAATCATCGCAATCACGATTTCACCATTGTTAGCCACGTTTTGCTTGCGCACCACCACATAGTCCCCGTCCATAATACCGGCCTCAATCATGCTTTCGCCGCTGACGGACAGGATGTAGTGTTCGCCGTCGCCCAGCATGACCTGCGGCAGGGCGATGTAATCCTCAATATTTTGGGTGGCGGTAATGGGAATGCCCGCCGTTACCTTACCCACCACAGGCACCTGAACCATATCGGTGCGGTACATCTGATGGTCGGATGGTACGGAAATGGCGCGAGGCTTCATGGAATCCCTGTAAAGCAGGCCCTTTTTCTCCAGCCGAATCAAATGACCATGTACAGTGGACGTGCTTTTAAGTCCGGTTGCCTCGCAAATTTCCCGAACCGATGGGGGATAGCCTTTTTGCAGGGTTGATTTTTCAATGTACGCAAGAATTTTTGCCTGCGTGTCACCGCGGGGATTGCTCATCCGCTTCACTCCTTGCGTTTATTTCAATTCACACTGTAAGCATACCACAACTGACGCCTTTATTGCAATAGCTTTGCGAACGAATGTTTCTATTTTTCATTCGTAGGCAAATGGGTGTTTTGGGCGGCTTCTCTGCGGCGCTGGTCGCTCATGGCGGCGTAATGCTTGCGCGTTGTATTCACGTCCGAATGCCCAAGGGCTTCGGCTACCAGGTAAATATCCTCTGTTTCGTGATACAGCCGGGTAGCGTATGTGCTGCGCAGCTTATGGGGGCTCATGCGTTTTTTCAGGGGAACCGCCAGGGCGCAATATTTTTTGACCATTTTTTGTACGGCGCGTTGGGTGATGCGTTTGCGCTGCAAAGAAAGGAACAGGGCGTTTTGATCCTCCGGCGTTGCCGGTTCCATGGTTTTGCGCTCCTTCAGATAATCTGCCAGCGCGTCGGCCACTTCCTGAGGATAATAGAGAATGACCTGGTTGCCGCCCTTGCGGGTAACCAATACGCCGTTGGTTTGAAAATCCAAATCGTCGATATTGATGCCCACACATTCGCTGACGCGGATGCCCGTGCCCAGAAACAGCATCAAAATGGCGTAATCCCTTTTGCGGGTATGCTTGTGATAAGCCTGTTGGGTTTTGGTTAATTCGGAGCCGTCCTCCGCAAGGGCCAGCAAGCGTTCCACTTCGGAACCAATCAGGTATAGAATGGGCTTTTCATGCAGCTTGGGCAGGGACACCAGCGCCGCCACGTTGCCGCTGATTCGTTCGGATTTAAACAAAAAATCAAAATAGGACCGAAGGGACGACAGCTTGCGCATAACGCCGCATTCGTGATTGCGCAGCACCCGTTGATCGTCTGGAGCTTCATTTTTATAATACAGGGTCAGATAATCGGCATAGCCGTTTAAATCCCGTGCGGTAACATGGCCCAAATCCTCATCCGCCCAATCAGCGGGCTTTTTGAGAGCAAAATAGGGCAGTTCCTTGCAGGCATAGTCGCAAAACGTCTGTAAATCGATGGTGTATGCCATGCGTGTCAGCGGGCTGGTGGTCATGGTGATGCTGTTGATAAAATCCGTACACGATGCGGGTAAACCACGCAGCATATGACGCACTTTTTCCGTTCTTTCGGCGTTCAGCCGTTCCTGATAGGTGATGTCCGCCATAAAGGTCCTCCCGGTTGTTTTTTGATATAATTATTCGTAAAAGTATTCTTTAGCGAATAGTTTAGAAATAGGATATACCTCTCTCCCCTTTTTGTCAAGCGCCAAAAAACCGACGCACATTCCCAGCGCGCCGGTTTGAAAAATCTGAATGAATGTCATTTAACGGCAGGCTTCTCCGGCTTGGCAGCTTCTTCTTCCTTTTCCCCATTCATACGGCGGTATTCCTTGATGGCGGACGTTGCCAGTTCGTCGCAGCGATTGTTCCATGGATTATCCGCGTGCCCCTTTACTTTATGAAAGGTGACCTCGTGCTTTTTGATGCGGATGATTTGAAGCAGCAGTTTCCACAAATCGCTGTTTTCTACCGGCTGTTTTTTGCTGTTCAGCCAGCCGTTTTTTTGCCAGTTATCGATCCAATGGTCGTTAAAGGCGTTAACCGTATAAGCGGAATCGGAATATACCTCCACCTTGCAGGGTTCCTTTAACGCGCCCAGGCCGCTGATTACCGCAAAAATTTCCATACGGTTATTGGTGGTGCTTGGCATATGGCCGGACATTTCCTTGCTTTTTCCATTAAAGCTGAGAATGCACCCCCATCCGCCCGGCCCGGGATTGCCGGAGCATGCGCCGTCGGTATACAGCTGCACCGTCTTTTTATCCGCCATCAAAGGGACCTCCTTTTACTTAGCCATTGCCTGACTTTTGTCTGCGCAGGCAGCCATGGCTTCCATCACCGCACTGCGGAAACCGGCCTTTTCCAGCGCCTGCACCGCCTCGATGGTGGTACCCGCCGGGGAACAAACCTGGTCCTTCAGCACTGCCGGGTGCTGATGGGTATCCAGCACCATCTTCGCGGAGCCGAACACGGCCTGCACCGCCGCCTCAATGGCCATTGGACGGGTCATGCCCAGACGCACAGCCGCGTCGGCCATGGCCTCAATAAACATAAACACATACGCCGGGCTGCTGCCGGTAACGGCGGTAACAGCGTCAAACAGCCGCTCCGGCAACACCTCTACCTTTCCCAGTGTGCCAAACAGACGCTTTGCCCATTCCAAATCCGCTGGTTCCAAAGTGGTTTCAGCGCACAGCGCCGCATAGCCAGCACCCACCAAGGCGGGCGTATTGGGCATAACCCGCAAAAGCTGACAACCGGGGCCAAAGCTGGCGTGCAGCTTTTCCACCGTCCAGCCAGCCGCGATGGAGATGATCTTTTTGCCCTGGCATTTTTCACGAATTTCCTGAATCACGCCTTGCAGATACACCGGCTTCACCGCCAGCAAAATCCAGTCGCAGGCGCTGACCAGCGTCTGATTATCTTTCGCTGCGCTAACGCCAAAGGATTTCGATGTCTGGATAACCAATTCCTTGTTCAGATCGGAAATCATGATTTCGTCCGGTTTTAAGAAGCCGCTGTTGATGGCTCCTTTTAAAATGGCTCCGCCCATATTTCCTGCGCCAATAAAACCAAGCATGTTATTCCCCCTTCATTGGTACGGCCGCCTGTGCCGTTATTGTGCCTACTTTCGCGTTTGCGTCCCTTACATGGCTGCGCACATGCAGCGTTATGGCCCGCTTGGGACACTTCTGGACGCACTGCCCGCATCCGGTGCAGGCCTCGTTTACTTCATGAATTTGCTTCAGTTCGCCTGAAATTGCCTCAAACTGGCAGGTACGTTTGCACAGCGTGCAGCCTACGCACTTATCCCGGTTGATTTCCGCAATCATCCGGTTGTCGAAGTCCCCCCAAAGCGCGCCGTTGGGGCAGGCTTCAGCGCACATCATACAGCCGGTGCATTTTTCACGATCAATCACCGGCAGATGATTCACAATGGTGATCGCGCCAAATTTACAGGCTGCTTTGCACAATTCGCACCCAACGCAGCCAATTTTGCAATTGTCGCTGACCAGAAAGCCTTCCTCGGCGGCGCGGCACAACAGCCGCACAGGAAGCGTTTCCGGCTGAAGGCTTAACACCTGCTTGGGACAGGCCTTTACGCACGCGCCGCAGCTCTGGCACCGGTCCGGGTTCACTTTGGCAATACCCGTGTGCGGATCGATATGGATGGCGTCAAACTGGCAGGTACGCACACAGGTGCCAAGACCCAGACAGGCGTATTTGCAGGCCCGGTTGCCATCGTTGACCAGAGCCGCCGCCCGGCAGTCCTGGATTCCGTGATAGGTAAACTTGGTTTTGCAACGGCCCAGCGATCCCTGGCACACCACCGTGGCTACCATGCGCTGCTGCTGTGGGGCCACGTCCACCCCCATGATTTGGGCAATTTGTGCGGCGACCGCCACGCCGCCTACAGGGCAGGTGCTTACCGGCGCTTTTCCGGCGGCGATAGCGTCTGCCAGAGCGTCGCAGCCTGCATAGCCGCACCCACCGCAGTTAGCCCCCGGCAGCGCGGAGCGCACCTGGTCCCGAATGGGATTGGATGGCATCTCAAAGATTTTTCCAGCCCCAATCAGCAGCAGACCAAAGGCTGCGCCCAGCAGACTTAGCACCAGCACTGCCGTAAGAATACCCGTCATACCCTTTACGCCCCCTCTCAGTGCAGCAAACCGGAAAATCCCTGAAAGGCCAGCGACATCAATCCGGCGGTAATCAGCGCCCCCGCAAAGCCATCCATCCATTTGGGCATGTTACTGGTGGCCAGTTTTTCACGGATGCTGGCAAAAATAACGATAGACAGCGTAAAGCCCAGCGCGCCCGCCGTACCGTTGACCACGGACTCAATCAGGTTATAGCCCTGACGGGTGTTTAGCAAGGCCACGCCCAATACGGCGCAGTTGGTGGTAATCAGCGGCAGATATACGCCCAGCGCCTGATATAGGGAACGGCTGATTTTTTTCAGCGCCACTTCCACCATTTGCACAAGCACCGCAATGACCAGAATAAAGGCGATGGTTTGCATATATTCCAGCTTGAGGGGAACCAGCAGATAGGTCTGCACCAGATAGGTAATCAGCGATGCCAGCGCCATTACAAAGGTAACAGCCATGCCCATGCCAACGGCCGTTTCCACCTTTTTGGATACCCCCAAAAAGGGACAAATGCCTAAAAATTGGGACATGACAAAATTATTGACCAGCACGCCGCCAATGACAATGGTAAGTAGATTCATGCCAGTTCCTCCTCAGCCTGCTTCATGGCTTTGCGCCTGGCCAGGTATTTGACAAAGGCGTTTACCAGCAGAATCAGGATGCCCAGGGTCAAAAAGCCGCCGGAAGGGGCAATGATGATGGACATGGGCTTATACCCGGCGGGCATAACCTGCATGCCGAACCATTTGCCGCTGCCGATGATTTCACGAACAGAGGAAAGCAGGGTCAGCGACAGCATAAAGCCAAGCCCCATTCCCAAACCGTCTACGATGGACGGCAGCACCGGATTTTTAAAGGCAAAGGCTTCGGCCCGGGCAAAAATGATGCAGTTGACCACGATCAGCGGAATATAAATTCCCAGCGAGCTGGATAAAGACGGCAAAAAGGCTTTGATCACCAGATCGATAATCGTAACAAACGTGGCGATGACCACCACAAAGCAGGGAATGCGAACCTTTTCCGGAATGACCTTGCGCAGCAGGGAAATGACCATGTTGGAGAAAACCAGTACGAAGGTAGCGGACAGACCCATGCCCAGCCCCTGAGACGCGGCGGTGGAAATGGCCAAAGTGGGACACATACCCAGCAGCAAACGGAAGGTGGGGTTTTCATTCAGAATGCCATTCAAAAAAACCCTGCGCAGCTCTTTCATGCCTTCGCGTCCCCCTTCTTCGGTTTGCGCGCGCCAAAGGTTTTGGGCGCGGTCCACTGATCAATCAGCGGCGTCAGCACATTCATAAACAGAATGGCAAAGGAACAGCCCTCCGGGTAACCGGCGTTGTAGGCGCGAATGACAAACAGAATCACAGCGCAACCCGCGCCCATCATCACTCTGCCCCATTTGGTTATGGGGCTGGTAACATAATCCGTAGCCATAAAAAACGCGCCAAGGAACAATCCGCCGCTGAGCAGCTGCCGCAGGGCGGCATACGCCGTTCCCTCCCACACCCAAAACAGCACAAAGGACAGCCCCAGAAAGGTTGCGGGAATACGCCAGTCAATCACCTGACGAACGATCAGATAAACGCCGCCCAGCAGCAGGGTCAGCTTGCAGGTTTCCCCCAGCATGCCGGGTATATCGCCAATAAACAGCTGCCACAACGTGTATTCGCCCCCGGAGAGAGGGGTGGCGCTGGCAGCCACATCAGCTCCGTGATACAGCCCAAAAAGCTGACCGCCCATGGGGATGGCCGTTGCGGCAATCAGCGCCGGCCAGGACAGCATCAGGATGGTACGGGCGCCCATGGCGGGGTTCATAAAATTTTGTCCAAGTCCGCCAAACATTTGCTTCACCAGCACAATGGCAATGACCGATCCAATTGCCGCCATCCACCAGGGAGCATTGGCGGGCAGGTTAAAGGCCAGCAGCAGTCCGGTAATCACCGCGCTCATATCGGAAACCGTGACGGCCTGATGGGTCAGGCGCTGGTAGAGCGCCTCGGACAGCACCGCAAACAGGACGGACACCAGCATCAGCGCCAACGCGGGCGCTCCAAAAAACCATACCGCGGCCAACGCCGTAGGCAGCAGGGCGATCACCACATCCAGCATCAGCCCCCGAGTTGATACCCGGGTGTTCCGCAAAAAAGGAGAGGATGCAACCACCAGTTTCATGCCTTCTTCGCCTCCTTTCGGCGCTGCGCAATCACCCGTTTGGCGACACGGCAGCTTTGCGTCAGGTTGCGCCGGGACGGACAGCTCCAGGCGCAGGCCCCGCATTCCATGCAGTTCATTACATTCAGCTTTTCCGCTGCGTCAAACTGATCCTTGCGCACCAGACGGTCAATCTGCGCGGGCATCAGCTTCATAGGACACGCATCGATACAGCGTCCGCAGCGGATGCAGGGATGCTCCTTTGCCATGGCGCTGATTTTGTCCAGCGCCAAAATGCCGCTGCATCCCTTCATAATGGGAATATCCTGACGGCTGATGGCCATGCCCATCATGGGGCCGCCATAAATCAGCATCCGGGTATCAGGGGTTAGTCCCCCGGAGGTATCAATCAGCCATTCCACCGGCGCGCCAATGCGTACCCGGTAATTGGCCGGCTGCGCCACGCAGCCGCCTACGGTAACCACACGGTCAATAACCGGCCGGCCTTCATAAACGGCGCGATGAATGGCATGGCAGGTGCCCACGTTACATACAATCACGCCCTGATCCAGCGGCAGTCCTCCCATGGCTACCACACGGCCCGTCAGCGCATAGACCAGCTGTTTTTCGCCGCCCTGAGGGTAGCGAGTTTTGAGCCCAACAATCTGTATTCCGTCATACGACGCGGCGGCCTTCTGCATGGCCTGCACAGCGTCCGTTTTATTATCCTCAACGCCAACCAGAACCCGGTCGATGCCTAAAACCCTTTGAATCAAAGCGGCGCCGGACAGAATCATTTCTCCTTCTTCCAGCATCAGCCGGTGATCGGCGGACAGATACGGCTCGCATTCTGCGCCGTTCAGCACAAGGGTATCCACCTTTTTGCTGATATTCAGCTTAACGGCGGAGGGAAAGGTTGCGCCGCCCATGCCGACCACGCCCATCTCCCGCACCAGGTCGGACAGCTGCTGCATAGTCAGGGACTCCGGATGATCGACAGGATGCAGGCTTACCCATTCCTCACTGAAATCATTATCGATAATGACGCAGGGCTGCTGGGTTCCATCGGCCAAAAGGCATGGCGTACAGTCAACCACAGTACCGGCAACAGACGCATGCACGGCAGCGCTCATGACGCCAACCGGCGCGCCGATCATCTGCCCCACCTTTACATAATCGCCCCTGGCTACCAGCGGCTGACAGGGTGCGCCGATATGCTGCTTTAGCGGAATGGCAACGCGGGATGGAAGCGGCGCTTCCTGAATTGGCAGGCAGGACATTTGCGTTTTGCCGCCCCTGCCTTCTCTGGGATGTACGCCGCCTGGAAAATGATGTATGCGAATCAAGGCTACTCCGCCCTTCCTGTGCTTTTTCTCCCATATTCAAACCGTCAATAGTATATCATATTTGATTTACAAGGGAAAGCGTTGTTACAATGTTAACAAGACAAATTGAAAAAAACGACTGCTTGCGGGCAGCCGTTTTTTCTTGAGGTTTCGTTAGTTGTTTTGCTGCTTCCATTCTTTGGCGGCGGTTAGCAGATCTCTGGCGTGCGCCAGGCCGCTTTCCTGGTGCTGCTGCGTTACCCCCAGCAGACGGGCAATTTCCATGACCCGCGCCTGGTCGTCCAGGGGAATGACCGTTGTCTTGGTTCTTTCCCCCACCACCTGTTTTTGTACCAGATATTCCGTATCCGCCATGGCGGCAATCTGCGCCAGATGGGTTACGCACAGCACCTGATGGTAGCGGGCGATGCTGGCCATTTTTTCCGCCACAACGGCGGCCACATGCCCGCTGATGCCGGTATCAATCTCGTCAAAAACCATGCAGGGAATCCCCTCTTTATCCGCGGCGGCGGCCTTCATGGCCAGCATCAGTCGGGACAATTCGCCGCCGGAGGCGGTTTTATCCAGCGGCATCAGCGGCTCGCCTGGATTTGGGGCAATATAGAAAGCCACATGATCGTCCCCTTCCGCCGAGGGAATCTTCTTCTGATCCGGTTTCAGCGCCTCAAACTGGCAGCTGAATCGGGTATTCTGCATGCCCAAATCGCTCAGCTGGGTTTCCATCAGCCGCTCAAAATGCCGGGCCAGCTGCTTACGAGCCTGGGTCAGCTGGCTTGCCCCCTGACGATAAGCGGCCAGCTTTTGCTTGTAATCGATCTCCGCCCTCTTTAACCGGTCCTCCATGGTGCTCAGACGGGATAGTTCATCGCGGATTTCCTCGTGATGCCGCACCAGTTCATCGGCGGGCATACCGTATCGTTTTTCCAAACGGCGAATCCAGTCCAAACGTTCCTGGGTTTCCTCAAACAGCTCCGGATCAAAGCTTTCCGTTTCCAGCAAGCTCCGAATTTCCAGACCGATTTCCTCCACCTCATAAAAGGCGGAGGACAAACGCTCGCTCAGTTTTTGATAGGAATCTTCCAACGAACCAATGCCGCTCATCGCTTCGGACGCACCGCGCAGCTTGTCCATGGCGCTGCCGTCCCGGCTGCCATTCATGACCAGGCCATAGGCTTCCCGCAAAGCGCTGTCTATTTTTTCTGCGCTGGCAAAGCGGGCTCTTTCAGCAGACAAACGGTCCGCCTCTCCCAATTCCAGATGAGCTTCGTCCAATTCCCGTACCCGGTTGGTCAGGTATTCCTGACGCTCCACACGCTTAGCATTTTCCTTGCGCAGGGCGGAAAAACGGCTGCTGCTTTCCTTCCAGATATGGTAAGCGTCCGCCACCTTGTTTTTGAGCGCCGCAAACGCCTCGTCCCCAAATGCGTCCAGAAAGGTCAAATGATTTTTAGCGTCCAGCAGGCTTTGATGGGCGTGCTGACCATGCACATCGATCAGCAGCTCGGTTAAGGTACGCAAAAAGGCCAGCGGCACAATCACGCCGCAAACTCTGCAAAGGTTGCGCCCCTCCACCGAGATTTCCCGCTGGATGCTGATCAGGCCATGGTCGTCCTCCAATTCCTGACTGTGCAGGACCTCCATAGCGGCGGGATAATCAGACAAATCGATCAGCGCCTCCACAGAGGCTTTTTCACAGCCGGAACGAATCAATCCCCGGTCGGCACGCTCGCCCAAAACCAGATTGATGCTGTCAACAATAATGGATTTCCCTGCGCCGGTTTCGCCGCTGAGCACATGCATACCGCGGCCAAAATCAATTTGAAGATTCTCAATCAGCGCGATGTTGCGTATGGTCATTGAAACAAGCATAGCGTTTCCCCTTAGTGATGATGGATCATTTCGTTCAGCCGGTCCATAACCACGGCCACCTCGTCAATGCTGCGAATAATCAGCAAAATGGTGTTTTCACCGGCAATGGTGCCCAAAACCTCCGGCCACTGCAAACCGTCAATGGTTTCGCAGGCCAAATCCGCGCTGGCGGAAAGGGTTTTAATGACAATCTGGTTATACGCGCTGTTCAGGCTGACCACCGTTTCGCTGAACATGCGTATCAGCCGGTCGTTCAGCGTGCTTTCGTTTTTGTCGCCGGACGCGTAGCGGTATCCCCCGTCCGGCGACAGCACTTTTACAAGCCGCAATTCCTTAATATCCCGGGAAATGGTTGCCTGCGTTACCTGAAAACCACGATCTCGCAAGGCGTCGGCCAACCCCTCCTGGGTTTCCACAGGATGCTCGGCAATAATCTCCAAAATTGCCACCTGACGCGCCGATTTCATAATCCATGCACGCTCCTTATCCTTCAGCAGCTCCACTCGGAGAGCTTAATCCGTATCATTTCAAAAAAACTGTCCGGTTCAAAGCGAATAAATTTGGCCCTCTGCTGCGCCCGGGTAATGGTAAGGGTCTGGTCGGCCACAAAGCGAACCGCCTTTTGCCCGTCTACAGAAATCACGGCAGGGTGCGCGTCATCGGTACGGATGGTAATGGTTTGCGACGGCGAGGCCACCACCGGCCTGTGCTGCAATGAATGGGCGCAAATGGGCGTCAGCAGCAGGCATTCCACCTCCGGGCATACGATAGGGCCGCCTGCGGAAAGCGAATACCCTGTGGAACCGGTAGGCGTAGCGACCAGCAGCCCATCGCCCAGAAAACGCCCCACCTGGTTGCCGTTGACAAACGCATCCACTCCCATCAGCCGGGAATAGCCGCCACGGCTGACCACTACGTCGTTCAGCGCAAGCCAGCTTTCTCCCGTGTTCAAACAGGCCTGCATCATCATGCGTTCTTCGATGGAGTAGTCGTCCCGGGCCAGCCGAAGCATGGCCTGCTGAATCTGCCCAAGTTCAATTTCCGTTAAAAAACCAACGCGGCCAATATTTACGCCCAGCAGCGGAATTTTCAATTCAACCGCCAGCTTATTGGCGCGCAGCAGCGTTCCGTCACCGCCAACGGACAAAACGGCTTCAAATGCCGACGAATCAGTAAAACGCGCCCACTGCTCGGGCGGCAGCTGGTCCTTTAGCCATTCCTCGGTAGAAATGGCGATGCCAGCTTCTTCACAAGCGTCCAAAATGCGCATCGTAATATCCGCCACATCGGGTTTGGCCTGATGCATCAGCATATGTATCGCTTTCATTGCAAAGCCCGCCTTTCATCCTTAGTATAGCATAAAATGCATAACTATGCAACCATGTATGCTTACCGGTCCAGGGTTTGGTGGGCGGCGCTTACCACCTGCGCAATGCGGGATTCATCAACAGGCGTATCTACAGCGGCGGCAGGCAGCAGCTCCGCCAGATATTCAATGTTGCCCTCCGGCCCGGTAATGGGCGAAAAATCCAGCTGGGCCATCGCGTAGCCAAAGGAATCCACAAAGGCGGCGATATCCGAAATCACTTGACGGTGAACCGCCGGATCTCTCACCACGCCCTTTTTGCCTACATTTTCTCTGCCAGCTTCAAACTGAGGCTTGATCAGGATGTAAAAACGCCCTTTGCCGTCCATCAGCCGGGCGGCTACCGGCAGGATCAATTTGACGGAGATAAAGGACACGTCCATTACGGTTACCTGGGGGATGCAGCCAATATCCTGGGTGGTTAAGTAACGGGCGTTGGTGCGCTCCATCACGGTCACCCGCGAATCGTTGCGAATTTTCCAATCCAGCTGGCCGTAGCCTACGTCAATGGCAAACACATGCTCCGCGCCGTTTTGCAGCAATACATCGGTAAAGCCGCCGGTGGCCGCGCCAATATCCATGGCGGTTACGCCTGTTACATCCGCATGAAACACGCGAAGCGCCTTATCCAGCTTTAACGCGCCCCGACCCACAAAAGGATGCACATGCCCCCGAACGGTCAGTTCTGCTTCTTCCCCCACTTTTTCGGAAGCCTTTAGGATTTTGACCTCTTTCACATACACCTGCCCGGCCATAATCAGGGCCTGCGCTTTTTCACGGCTTGGGGCAAGGCCCTGACGCACCAGGGCCAAATCCGCGCGAATCTTATCGGCCATCAGCGGTTTTCCTCCTTCAGCGCCGCCAGAATCCGGCTGGCAATAGCTGCGTCGTCCAAGCCTACGTCCTTAAGCAGGTGCGCGTGATCCCCATGCTGCACAAACCGGTCCGGCACCGCCAGCGGCAGGAGGCGAGGCGTTTTGCCGCTGACTGCCGCGTATTCCAGCACAGCGCTTCCAAAGCCGCCCTGCAAAACATGCTCCTCCAGGGTAAAGACAGGAAGACCCGAAGCAAAAACCCTGTTCAGACAATCTTCATCCAGCGGTTTGATGCTGCTGGCATTCACCACTTGCAGGTTGATTTCATCCAGAGAATCCGCAACCCGCAGCGCCGCGGCCGTCATGGTGCCGGTGGACAGAATGATTCCATCCGTTCCTTCACGCATGCGTTGCCAGCGCCCGATTGCAAAATCAGCCGTAGCGTATCCATCAGGAAGAATTTCCGCATTTTTGGGATAGCGGATGGAGCAGGGCCTGCCCAGCAGCAGGGCCGCGTGAATCATCCGTTCCAGTTCGTCAGCGTCGGCCGGAGCCAAAACGATCATGTTGGGAATATGGCGTAAATAAGCGAAATCATATAAGCCCTGATGAGATTGCCCATCCTCGTTGGAAATACCGGCCCGGTCCAGCATAAGCACCACCGGCAGATTTTGAATGCATACATCGTGCAAAACCTGGTCGTAGCCACGCTGCAAAAAGGTGGAATAAACAAAAAAGAAGGGACGCAGGCCGCCTCTGGCCATTCCGGCTGCCAGGGTTACGGCGTGTTCCTCTGCAATGCCCACGTCAAAAAAACGGTCTGGATACGCAGCCGCAAAAGCGTCCGTGCCTGTGCCCAGCGGCATGGCGGCGGTAATGGCGACGATTCGTTTGTCCGCTTGGGCCATCTGAATCAGGGTGCGGTTGGCCGCAGCGCCGTTGGACGGCTTGGAAGAAGCGTTGATTTTTCCGCTTTCCACAAAAAAGGGAGGCGTACCATGAAAAGCCTCCGGACGGCTTTCAGCCCGGTGGTAGCCATATCCCTTGCGGGTGGCGCAGTGAATGACCACCGGCCCGTCCATCTGCTTGGCCTGCTTCAGCAGGCGTTCCACCGCGCGCTGATCGTTGCCGTCAATAGGGCCCAGGTAGCGAAAGCCCAGCGCGGAAAAAAATCCCTCGTCCACAAAGATGCGTTTCAGGGTTTGTTTGGTTTTATGGATAACACGGTATAAGGGCGCTCCAATTACCGGCGTTTTTTCCAGACGGCTTTTCACATGCTTTTTGGTGGAAATCCAGCCGGTGCTGGCCCGCAGATTGGATAAATGCTTACTAAGCGCCCCAACGTTTTCAGCGATGGACATATTGTTGTCATTCAATACCACAATCATGCGGGTTTTGCTGTTGCCGCAGTCGTTCAGCGCCTCGTAGCACATGCCGCCGGTCAGCGCGCCGTCGCCAATCACCGCAACCACATGATGGGTAAGCCCCTGGGCATCCCGGGCCCGGGCAAGCCCCAGCGCCGCAGACAGTGACGTGGAGGCGTGACCCGCTTCAAAGCAGTCGTATTCACTTTCATCCCGGCGGGGAAAGCCGGATATGCCGCCATAGGTGCGCAGCGTATCAAAGCGGTCAAACCGGCCTGTCAGCAGCTTATGGGCATAGGTTTGATGGCCCACGTCAAACACAATCTGATCCCTCGGGGTATCAAACACCCGATGCAGTGCGATGGTCAGCTCGATAGCGCCCAGATTGGACGATAAATGCCCGCCGTTTTGCGAAACCGTCTGGATGATTTTGGTGCGCAGATCGTCCGCCAGTTCCTCGCATTCTTCGTAGCTTAAGCCGCGAATGTCCGACGGATCGTGAATTTGCGATAACTCTACCATGCTGTTCCTCTATCTCTCAGGCGTTTTTAAGCCCGGACTTGGCGCCAACCTTTCCGCCTAAGGTCACATTGCTAAGAATATCGGAAGAATAGGCGTAATTGCTGTCGTCCTTATCCTTCTGGGCCTCCATGGCGTACTGGACCAGATCGTCGATCAGCTGGCTGTAGGGCTTGCCGCAGGACTCCCACAGGTAAAAGGCCATGGAGCCGGGAATGGTGTTGATTTCGGTAATATACAGGCCGTCCGTTTTCGCGTCGTACATATAGTCGATACGCACAACGCCCTTGCAGTCCATGTCGTTAAAAATATCCACAGACAGCTTTTGAATCTTGTCGCGCAGTTCCGGCTCGATAGGCGCCGGAAGAACCCGCTTGAGGGACGCCATACCCTTGGTAGAATTGGAACCGCCCAGGTATTTCTCGGCAAAGGTGAGCAAATCGCCGCCGGAAATGGGCATCTCAATTTCGCTGGCCTGGGCGTGGCCGTCATACCCAAGCACGGAGCAGTTCAGTTCCAGCGGGTCCTCCAGTCCCTGCTCTACCAGCACCTTGCGGTCAAACTCGAAGGCAAGCTCCAACGCGTCCTCCAGCCCCTTGCGGTCCCTGGCTTTGGTTACGCCGATGGAGGAGCCCAAGGACGCGGGCTTCACAAACACGGGATAGGGCAATTTTTCTTCCACGGCGTTCAGCACGTCCGCACGGTTTTCCTCCCAGGCGCGGCGCAAAAACCAGGTGCTGGGCAGCACCGGAAATCCCGCGCCGCGGAAAAACTGCTTCATGTACACCTTATCCATACCCATGGCGCTGGCCCCTACCCCGGCACTGGAATAGGGAATGTTGCACAGCTCCATCAGGCCCTGCACAGTGCCGTCCTCGCCGTGCATGCCGTGCATAACGGGAATAACGCAGTCCAGGCGGGCGACTACCACCTCCTGATCCTTGGCAAACAGGCCCTTGCCATGCTGAACGGTGGTCAGCGCGCCGGAACCGGCGGTAACGTCCAAATTAACGCGGATAACGCCCTTGCGGCCGGGGTCAAAGGGCGTGTAAGCGGAAATATCCATCAGCGCATCGCCGGTGTACCATTCGCCCTGTTTGGAAATATAAATCGGAATAACGTCATAGCGTTGACGGTCCGCCGCCCGCATCAGCTGCACGGCGCTGATGATGGATACCTCATGCTCGCAGGTGCGACTTCCGTAAATAACCCCTAATTGCAATTTGCTCATACTTGTTTCCTCCCGTTACGCTTCCTGATAATGATCGGGCAAGTCGTTTTCATACAAAACCGTGTCCCCGGGCTGTACCAGGGTATGCAGTAGCACCGTTGAATCGTTCAGGCTGTCAACACGGTAGGTATTTTCTACCGGAAAGCCCGCTTCCTTCAGCCCCTCCAAAATAGGGGTTGCACGCCCTTTGCCCACAATGATCGCAATATCCGCGCAATCCGCAATGGACCGGCCAAAATCGCGGTTATACTCCGCTTCTTTTTCGCCCAGCTCCACCATACCCGGAGTAATGATGATGCGGCGCTTGGGAAATTCCTTCAGGACCTTTAGCGCGGCTTTGGCCCCTATGGGGTTGGAGTTAAATGCGTCGTTAATGATGGTGAAGCTTCCCGGGCGGCTGATCAGTTCCAGGCGGTGCTTGATGGGCTGCAATTTGGCGATGCCATGGGCAATCTGCTTCAGTGTCAGCCCCAAATCCGACGCTACCGCCGCCGCAAGCAAAATGTTTTGCAGATTATGCTCGCCCAGCAGTCTGGTCTGGCATTCAACGCTGCCCTTATCCTGAATGTGCAGCGTAAAGCTGCTGCCCTCCGGCGAAACGCTTACGTTATCGCACCAGCACTGAGCCCGCTCCGGGTTCATGCCGCACAACGTCTTTGTTTTGGCAGTTTTTTCGTACATCCGGGTGCAGAAAGCGCCGTCGTCATAAAAATAGGCGTGTGAGCCTTCCTGAGGCAGCGCCTCGATCAGCTCATATTTGGTCTTTGCGACCCGTTCAATGGTATGAAAGGTTTCCAGATGCTGAGGACCTACCGATGTAATAATACCGATGGTAGGATGCACCAGGCGGCACATTTCCTTGATATCGCCCACATGCCGCGCACCCATTTCTCCCACAAAAACCTGATAGGAAGGGGTCAGCTTTTCCCGAATGGTGCGGGTAACGCCCATGGGCGTGTTAAAGCTGGCAGGCGTAATCAGCGTGGGGTATTTTTCGCTTAAAACAGCGCCAAGAATATGCTTGACAGAGGTTTTGCCATAGCTGCCCGTGATGCCGATGCGAATCAGCCGCGGATTGGACAGCAATTTGCGCCGCGCGTCCCGGAAATAGCACTCGCTGATGGCTTTTTCAATGGGCCAGGCCAGCAGGCCGCTTAAAGCGATTACAAGCGGCAGCAGCAATGGCCACAGGCACAGCCAAGGCAGCAGCAGGGCCTTTGCGCCAAAATAGCTGATCAGCGTCATCACCGCAAAATGGACCACATACAGCCGCTTCACACGGCCGGTATAAACAAATTTCTTTTTGGCGTGTTTTTCGCTGAACGTGCGTCCAATCACAAAGCCCGTCAGGCCGCTGACCGGCAGCAGCAGAATCATGGCCGCAATCCGCCAAAACGCAGACGCGCCGCGCACCGCTACCAGATCAAACAGGTATAGCAGCGCCACCATAGCAACCGACGAGCACACCCCCGGAAGCAGGCTGTGAACCGGGTTGCGCTTTAACGTGCGAAAATAGCCGGGAAACTGGTAGCTTTCCAGCTGAAAATAATGCAAAATCCCTCTGGAAGCAAACAGGCAGCAACAAACCGGCGCCAATACTGCCAGCCAAATCTCCAGCTGATTCATCCCTTATTCGCCTCCAACAAAAATGATTTGACAATCACCAAAAAGCGCTGCCACTCCTCTACAAAGGCAAAATGGGTGCGCCCCTCAAAAACCACCAGACCAGCGTCGGGGATTTGCTGCTCCATCTGCTGACCCATCCACAAAGGGGTTTCCGTATCCTCGCTTCCCCAAATCAGCAAAGTTGGGGACTGGATATCCTTCAGCCGCGGGTACAAATCCTCTGAAACGACCTTTACAAAGGTTTTGCGCATGTTTTCGCTCAAACGGTTATAATCCGCCGAACCATAACGCCGCCGTAAAGCGGCCTGCCATTTTTCAACCAGACCGGCGATGGGTTTGCACTTTTTCAGTTTGTTTAAGAAAGCCTGATACCGTTTATAGCGTTTTTGCCGCTTGCTTTGCCTTTCACTGACAGGCGGCTTGATACCGGCGCCGCCGGTAATGACCATTTGATGAATCAGCTGTGGATGCTGGCTGGCCAGATAGATGGCCACACGTCCCCCAAAAGAATGAGCGATAATGGATACCTTGTCAATGCCCAGTTCCTCCAGCAGGATGGCCAGCTGCTCGCCATAGTCCCCTACACCCCATGCCACAGGCGGTTCGCCGCTTTTTCCATGTCCGGGAAAATCTACCGTCAGCAGGGAAGCGCTGTCCCGAAAGCCGTCCTCGATAAAGGAGAAAATGCTTCCATCGCAGCCCCAGCCGTGAAGCAGCAGCAGCGTTGGGGCCGCCGCGTTCTCCTTGGGCTGATAGCGGTAAAACAGTTTACAGCCCATGATGGTTGTTTCCACAGAAGCATCCCCTTTCCAAAGCATACATTTCTATTTTACCCCATCTTATGCAAAAAGAAAAGCCATAAGCGCATTTTATGAATGGTTTCGCTTTAAATTTGATAAACATACCGCCGTTTTATCCGGCTGATTTCAAAGACAGACCGGCACCAATCTGGCACAGTCACCGTGCTTTCCAGCACGCAGCCCAGTTTTTCGCAGGTGCGAATGCTGGGCGCATTATCCGGGTCCGTGGTAATGACGAAAGATCGCATTCCCATCTGGGCAAACAAAGGCACGCACAGGCGGCAGGCGTGCAGCGCCTCGTTTTTGCCCCGGTAGGGAGGATCAATGTGATATCCCAGATGCCCCAGATAAAACAGACCGCCGCCTTCCCCAAAACGCAGAGCGATTTCACCGGAAATCTTGTGGGATTCTTGATCCACGATATCAAAAATCATGACCGTCGCGTCATCCAGACGGGCCAGCCGGTGAACATATTCTCTTGGCCACAGCGATATCAAATCATCCTGAAACATGGAACGATTGCACCGCCCCAACCGTGTAAAAAGGCGCTCAACCGGCTTTTTCATAGACATTGTACCTTACTCATAGGAGCGTTCCTCACAGAAACAGGACCGATGCGTACCACGCGCATCGGTCCCAGATTGTTTTTTCGGAAAAGGTTTATTCTTCTTCGTCCTCATCCAGCTTGGCGTTTTCGATGATCTTTTGAGCCACGTTGGCAGGCACTTCCTCATAGCGCTCAAAGTTCATGATGAAGCTGCCGCGGGCCTGGGTCATGGAACGCAGGTCGGTAGCGTACTTGAACATTTCCGCCATGGGGGCTTCGGCAACCAGCTGCTGCATGCCGTCCACCTGATTCATACCCATGATGCGGCCGCGGCGCTTGTTCATGTCGCCCATGACGTCGCCCATGTATTCGTCAGGCACCAGCACTTCCACATGCATAATGGGCTCAAGCAGCACGGGATTGGCTTCCACGCACTTCTTATAGGCGATACGTGCGGCGGTCTTGAAGGCCATTTCAGAGGAATCGACAGGGTGATAGCTGCCGTCGTACAGCTTGGCGTGCAGACCTACCATCGGGTAACCAGCCAGTACGCCCTTGCGCACATGCTCCCGCAGACCCTTTTCAACAGAGGGGATGAAGTTGCGGGGCACTACGCCGCCCACAACCGCGTCCTCAAACTCAAAGTCGATGCCGGTATCGCCAATGGGAGAGAACTCGATCCAGACGTCGCCGAACTGACCATGTCCGCCGGACTGCTTCTTGTGACGGCCCTGCACCTTGATGGTCTTTTTGATGGTTTCACGGTAGGGAATGCGGGGATCCTGCAAATTGGCCTGAGCGCCAAACTTGCTGGCCAGCTTGGCCCGAATCACATCCAGGTGCAATTCGCCCTGGCCGGACAGCAGGGTTTCGGTGGTTTCCACGTTCTTTTCCAGCTTGATGGAGGGATCTTCCTCCATCAAACGGGCCAAGCCGCTGAATACCTTGTCTTCCTCACCCTGCTTGGCGGCGAATACGGCCTTGCTGATGCAGGGAACAGGATATTCGATCGGAGCGTACTTGATGGGCTTGGCGGGGTCGCACAGCGTGTCGCCAGTATTGGTGAACTGCAACTTGGACAAAGCGCCCATATCGCCGGCGTTCAACTGCTGGGTGCTGATCTGCTTTTTGCCCCGCAGCACATAAATGCCGTTGATTTTTTCCGTCTTGTCCACGGTGGCGTTATACAGGCTGCCAGCGCCGGACAGGCTGCCGCTCATGACCTTAAACAGGCTCAGCTTGCCAACGAAGGGGTCGGCGATGGTCTTGTACACAAAGGCGCTGAAAGGCTCGCTGTTCTTGCAGGCGCGGGTTTCTTCCTCGCCGGTTTTGGGATTTTCGCCCGTGTACACGGCATGGTCGGGAGAGGGCAGATAATCCGCCATAACGTCCAGCAGCTTGACCACGCCTACGCCGGTCAGAGCGGAGCAGGGCAGGATGGGACAAATCTGGCCGGAAATCATGCCCAGGCGGAAGCCCTGTAAAATTTCCTCGTGGGACAGTTCGCCTTCATCCAGATATTTCATCATCAAATCATCGTCCGCGCTGGCGGCGGCTTCGGTAATTTCCTCCAAAGCCAAGGCGATATCGTCGGCCAGTTCGGCGGGCACGGGAATTTCCTTGGGCTTGCCCTTGTTGACACGCTCATAGGCCTTATTTTCCAGCACGTTGACTACGCCGCGGAAGTCAGCGCCCGCGCCGATGGGCAAAAACAGCGGAACAACGCTGCTGCCAAAGGTATCGCGCAGTTGGGACTGAACCTTCATAAAGTCGGCGTGATCACGGTCCATCTGGTTCACGATAAACATACGGCCCACGCCGTTCTTGGTGGCGTAATGCCAGGCCTTTTCGGTACCAACGGCCACGCCGCCCACAGCGTTTACCAAAATAGCGGCCGTTTCCACCACGCGCAGGGGACCCATCATTTCACCGATAAAATCAAAATAGCCGGGCACGTCGATGAAATTGAGCATCTTCTGGTTCCACTCGATGGGAGCGGTGGCGGCGCTGATGGAAATTTTCCGTTTGATTTCTTCCGCGTCAAAGTCGGTAACGGTGTTGCCGTCCTCAACACGGCCCTGGCGGTCAATTGCGCCGGCAGCGAAAAGCAAAGCCTCCATCAGCGTGGTTTTGCCCTCGCTGCCATGTCCCATGAGGGCGATATTCCTGATGTCTTTGGTCTGATAGTTAGCCATTATAGATCCCCCTTAACTCGTTTTTTATATAGCGTCTTTTTATCCCCTAATTTGGAGCGATGCCCATGTGAATCCATAAGAAACATATGAACGATTTTTTATCGTTGCTATTATAGCAGATAACAGACAAAAAGAAAAGAAGAAATTTTGAAAAAGCCCGCCAGATTTACAACAGATATTTTTCCTTCAGGTATCCTTCCAGGTTGCCGTATTCGCTTACCTGAATGCAGTCTATTTTCAATTCTTCCATACAGGCCGTCAAAATCGCCATGCCATGTACCACAATATCCGCCCGCTGCGGCTGAAGCCACGGCAGTTCATAGCGCTGCTTCAGCGGCATGGGGGCCAGCTGTTCAATGGAATGCCATACGCATTGCCTGCTTAGCTGGAAGCCGTGGATCGATCCCTTTTGGCTCCATGGAATCTGCTGGACCAACGCAGCCGTGGTGGTAAAGGTGCCGCCTACGCCAATCCACTGCTCCGGTTGGCTTTTGGCAAACTGGGGCAGCACAGGGCGCAAAAGCCCTTTGGCGCATTCCACCACTGTCCTCGCCTCCTGCACGCTGGATAAGGGAAGCTGGCGAAAAAGCCGTACCGCTCCCATCTGCACGCTGGCGGCTGTGGAAACGCCCTTTTCGTCCCCCACTACAAGCTCCGTGGAACCGCCGCCTATGTCGATAACGCCGGTCGGCCCCTTCTCCATCGCCCCCAGAAAAGACAGCAGTGCCTCTTTTTCGCCGCTGCACACATCCAGCGCCAAACCGGTATGCTCCAGCAGTGCCTGAGCAAATTCCTGCCGATTTGCGGCGTCCCGCACGGCGCTGGTGGCAAACAGATGCACGGCTTCCGCCCCTGCGGCTTCCGCTTCCTTGCGAAAGCCGGCTACGCTTTCACAGGCTTTTCGCATCATTTCAGATGAAATCCTTTTCTGCTCGTCCAGAGCGGCAAACACCCGCAGCCCTTCGCGGAAGCGGTGCAGACGGTGCATCTTTCCTTCGCTGATATCCGCAAGAAGCATTCGCAGAGAGTTTGATCCTATGCCAATGGCAGCGATTCGCAATGGAAACACCTCGCCTCATTTGTATTTTTTCACAGAAAAATCCCTTTGACTATTGCAAAGGGATTTCGTCATCGCCATACAGGGCTTCTTTATTGGTAATGACAAAATGCAGTTCATCCGGCATCATGTAGCCGTACAGGGTGCGGGCCTGATTTTCGATGAACGCATCGGTGCCCACCGTATCCAGAGTATTTTTCAGTTCCGTCCGCTGATCCTTCAAAGCTGCCAGACGCAGGCTGCTGCTCTCATAGGTATCGTTCAGTTCCGCGACCGTCTGGCTCAAATTGCCGCTATACCAGAAAAACACAGCCAAAATACATGCGGATACTGCAATCAGTACCCAAATGTTCATGGTCTTGCGCATAGCGGACAACCTGCCTTTACAGTGTTATGGGTTGATATGTTCGACGAGTCCGTCATTTTTCCTGCCATGTGAAACGTCTTTTTCTCTTTTTTTCTTCCGTCTGTTCCGAAAAAAACCGCAGATATAAGTGTACAGCCAAAAGCCGATCATCAGGGCCAGCAGCTGATACAGGTGCGCGCCGTCTGCACCCCGGTAAAGGTTGTAGCCAAAATAGGCCAGCCCTGCGGCAAGAAGCAAAAGCACGTCCCACAGCGGTCCCCAGCGCCTGGCCCCGGCGGACAGGTTTAACAGCAGCGCCAGCGCCGCCCCGGCGGGAACGGTGGTTAAAAACAGGACCGCCTGACGGTCGGTTTCAAAAAACAGCATCAGGAATTTTCCTTCTTCCAAAACGCCAGACGATGAATCTGTCTTTTGGGCGTTTCATAAACGACACTGTCCACATGGCCATCCACAAACAGCTTTCCTTCCTCCAGCAACAGCCGGGCGATATGCAGGTCACGACCATTCAGAATCAGCATACAGGAATCCAGCTTCAGCACAATCTCTGTTTCATGAAAGCTGCACACATCGGACACGCCGGTAATGACGGTATGCCGCCGCTTGTCGATTTGCAGCGAATGATTGGTGCTTTCCACAGCAGGCGCGTTGTTCATAGCCATTCCCCCTTTTTGCCAGACTATGCCTGCAAACAGCAAAAAAGAAGGGACTTGACAGAAGCGCCTTCTTGCTCTATTATGCGTATACCAAATAAAAACATTTGGTATACGCAAGGAGGAATATTTGATGAAACACTCCATCCGGTCAATTTGCCTTTGCGCCATTTTGTGCGCCCTGATGATCGTATCCACGCTGTTGCTGCGCTTTACCATTCCCGGAACCACGGTTATGGTAACATCCCAGCTGTTCTTCGTAGTACTGTACGGCCTTATGTTCAGGGCCCAAACCTGTGTTTTTGCCCTGGGCGCGTACCTGCTGCTGGGATTGATTGGCCTGCCTGTCTTTTCAGGCGTATGCGGACCGGCCGTTATCTTTACCCCATCCTTTGGTTATCTGGTAGGCTTTGTGGCGGCGGCGGCAGTCGTAGCCTGGCTGATGAAGCGTTTTGGCAATGCGTGGATCGCCGGCTTTGCGGGACTGGTAACCGTCTATCTGGTGGCGCTGCCCATCATTGCTCTGGTTGCCCCGGGCAAGGCGCTGGGCGCATTTTTGGGCGCGTATTGCCTGCCTTTCCTGCCTTTGGATACGACCAAGGTCATTCTGGCGGTTCTGGTGGCGAAGGCGTTGCGCAAGCGGCTGCCCAGCTCACTGCTGATGGCTTAAAGGGGCTTATGGGTCAGGTGAATGACCCCGTCATTCAGCTCTGTCAGGGTTTGTCCGCTTCCGTACATACGATATTTATAGGTACACAGTCCTTCCATTCCCATGGGGCCGCGGGCGTGCAGTTTGCCGGTAGCGATTCCCACCTCGGCTCCAAGGCCAAACAGGAAGCCGTCGGCAAAGCGGGTGGAGCAGTTCCAGAACACGTCCGCGCTGTCCACCAGGGTCATAAACCGTTCCGCGTGCGCCTTGTCTGTTGACAAAATGGCGTCGGTGTGATGGGAGCCGTAATGGTTGATGTGGGCAATGGCCTGCTCCATGCTGTCTACCACACGGATGGACAGCATGGCGTCCAGGTATTCCGTTTCCCAATCTTCCTCGGTGGCTGTTTCGCAGTCGATGATTCGGCGCGCGGCCTCATCGCCCCGCAGGCGGATTTTCTTTTCTTCCATTACTTTCTGGAAGGGCGGAAGAAAGGCCTGAGCTGCGTCTCTGTGAACCAGCAGCGTTTCCGCGGCGTTGCACACGGACAGGTTCTGCGCCTTGCTGTCAGCCGCTACCTTTACAGCCTGGGCAATATCGCAGGGCGAATCCACATACACATGGCATAACCCTTCCGCATGGCCCAGCACGGGAATTTCACTGTTTTGCATGATATAGCGCACAAACGCGTTGCTGCCACGGGGAATAATCAGATCGATGTTTTCGTGCTGTCGAAGCATCTCGGTCACATCTTCCCGGGAATGCAGCAGGCCGCACCAGGCGCCGGGCAGGCCGCAGGCGTTTGTGGCCTGCATCAGCAGGTTGTACAGCGCTTCGTTGGTACGCTCAGCCTCCCGGCCGCCCTTCAGCAGCACTGCGTTGCCGCTTTTCAGGCACAGGGAAGAAATCTGCACCAACGCGTCCGGGCGGCTTTCAAAAATAACGCCGATCACTCCAATGGGACAGACGACCCGGTACAGCTTCATACCATCGCAAATTTCCTTGGCGTATTGCACCCGGCCTAACGGATCGGGCAAAGCCGCCAGCGCTCGCAGGCTTTCAGCCATGCGGGCGCATTTGCTTTGGGTCAGTTTCAAGCGGCTCAGCAATGGAGCGCTCAGGCTGCCTGTGGCAGCCTGTACGTCCAAAGCGTTTGCCGCCAAAATCTGTTCCTGATTTTCCTCTATTTTTTCTGCCATCAGCAGCAGGGCCTGGTTGCGGCTCTCCAGGGACGCTCCCGCCAGATCGATTGCGGCTTCCCGGGCCATTCGCGCTTGTTTTTCAATGGAAGCTTCCATCGGTTCTCCTCCTCAAGTATACAGCATGCCCACATTATAACCAACTTCCCCGATTTGTCAAACCGTGCCGGCTTGCATCTGGGCATTTGTGTGTTATAATCAATATGTATGTCCGAATTTGATTTTGCAATGCATAATGGAGGCGACGTTGTGTCTAAAGCCAATCCTAAAATGAATAAAACCTTCCGCACCGTCCTGTGGATGCTGGTGGATGCGCTGCTGGTAAACCTGTCGCTGTTTTTTGCGCAGGTGGTGCGCTATTCGGCCGGTACCAATATTACCTCCTATTTTCGCATTTCCATCCGCGTCATTCCCGCAATGACGGTCATTTTTTTGCTGGTCTTTTGGCTGTTTGGCATTTACCGCACCATGTGGCAATACGCTTCGGCCAGCGATGTGCTGCGCATTGCTCTCGCGTCCCTGACGGCCACTTTGCTTACCTACGCTTTTTCCTTGATTGCCAATCTGTTTGTGCGTCCGCTGAATTTGTTCCGCATGCACCGCATGGTTTATCTTCTCCATTGGCTGATTACCATCGCTTTGGTGGGCGCGTCCCGGCTGCTGTACCGCACGCTGGTGATGAAGGAACGTTTTTCTCTTTTGCGGGCCAGCACGGACAAGCTGCGCCGGGTCATGGTGGTAGGCGCCGGGTGGGCGGGCGCAAGCCTGGTGCATGAAATGCAGCGCGGCCGCTATGGCAACTGCGTTCCCGTGATTGTGGTGGACGATGACAAAACCCGTACCGGCTCCAGTCTGAGCGGCGTTCCCGTGGTGCGGGGATCCGGCAATATTTTAAAGCTGGCCAGCGATTACCGCGTGGAGGAAATCATCATCGCCATCGCCACGCCCCAAAGCGATTTGAAACCCCTTATCGAAAAATGCCTGGCTACCGGCTGCCATGTGCGGCGCATGACCCTGCTGCAGGACGTGAACGGGGAAAACGCCCAGCAAAGCCAGGTGCGGGACATCAACATCAACGACCTGCTGGGCCGGCCCGAGGAGCACCTGAATATGACCCCCGTGGCGGATTTTTTCCGGGGCAAAACCGTGCTGATTACCGGCGGCGGCGGATCCATCGGCAGCGAGCTGTGCCGCAGGCTGCTGACGCTGGAACCCAGGCAGATTATTTTGTATGACATCAGCGAAAACTACATGTACGACCTGTTCAGCGAATTGCGTCTGCAATATGGCGCTTCCCTAAAGGATAAGCTCGTTTTGTGCGTTGGCTCCATCCGGGACCAGCAGCGCATGGACGAGGTATTTGACGCATACAAGCCGCAAATTGTTTTGCACGCGGCGGCGCACAAGCATGTGCCCCTGATGGAGGACTGCCCTGACCAGGCGGTGAAAAACAATGTGTTCGGCACCTATTTGACGGCGCAAACCGCCATCCGCCATCATGTGCAGCGCTTCGTCATGATTTCTACTGACAAGGCCGTCAATCCCACCAATGTCATGGGCGCTACCAAACGGCTGGCGGAGATGATTATCGAGGCCCTGAACAGTCAGTCGGATACCGAGTTTACCGCCGTGCGCTTTGGCAATGTTTTGGGGTCCCACGGCAGCGTGGTGCCACTGTTTGAGCGGCAGATTCGTTCCGGCGGTCCGGTAACGCTGACCCACCCGGATATTATTCGGTACTTTATGACCATTCCGGAGGCGGCCAGCCTGGTGCTGCAGGCCGCGTCCATCGCCAAGGGCGGGGAACTGTTTGTGCTGGACATGGGGCGGCCGGTTCGCATTCAGGAACTGGCGCAGCGCATGATTCAGCTGTACGCCCCCAGGGACGACCGCAAGGTGGAGATTGTCTATACCGGCCTGCGGCCCGGCGAAAAGCTGTATGAGGAATTGCTGCTGGACGGCGAGGGCATTGCCAAAACGGAAAACGAAAAGATTTTTATCGCCCAGCCGGAGGTTATTTCTCCCGATTTGCTAAGCCAGATGCTGGACAAGCTGCAGGCGTGCCTGGATGCGGAAGGCGATATGCTGGCGTGCCTGCATGAACTGGTGCCCACCTTTCACGACCCCGACGATGTGAACAAGGCCGCGCAGGCTCAAAAGGAAACCCTGCATGAATCCGCATGAGCAAATGATGCGCCTGGCGCTAAGCGAGGCGCAGGCCGCTTTTGACGAAGGCGAAATTCCCGTGGGAGCGGTGATTGTCAAAGACGGAAACGTGGTAGCCCGCGCCCACAACCTGCGGGAGCAGACCGGCGACCCCACCGCCCACGCGGAAATTCTGGCCATTCGTCAGGCGGCCGCTTATCTGGGCAGCCGCCGCCTGACCGGCTGTACCCTGTATGTAACCCTGGAGCCCTGCCCCATGTGCGCCGGAGCCATGGTGATGGCCTGTCTGGATCGCTGCTATTTCGGCGCGAAGGACGCACGGCAGGGCTGTGTGGAAAGCGTTTACGCGCTACCCATGGATCCGGCCTTTTATCACCATGTGCAGTGCTGCGGCGGCCTGTTGGAGGACGATTCATCCCAATTATTGCGGCGTTTCTTTTTAGAACGGCGTTCCTTATCCCAGACGGAGGTTGAACATGAAGATTGACACCATTGTAACCGATATGGACGATACCCTGCTGGACGCAAACGGCAAAATCAGCGATTACACACTGCGGGTTGTCAAGGAATGCGTGGCCCGCGGCCTTCGTTTTATTCCCGCCAGCGGGCGCACCCAGTCCAGTCTGCGACCCTTTGTAGAGCAAATGGGAACCGGCTGCCCCTATATCGGCGGCAACGGTTCGGAGATTATCGGGGCCGACCATCAGCTGCTGGAGCAGCAAACCCTGGATGCGGAAACCGCCCGTCAAATCTGCGCTTTTTTGCGGGAACACGGTTTTTATGTCCATGTGTATCACGACGACGCTTTCTATTACGATGACGAATGCACTGCCGCGACCAATTACAAACATTCCTCCGGAATGCGTGGGGTAGCTGTGGGCGATCTGGTTTCGTTTATTGATTTTGACACCCCCAAGGTACTCAGCGTAAGCACGCCGGAAAAGGTGCAGCAAATGATGCCCCTTTTGCAGGAGCATTTTCAGGGGCGCGTTACCTGCACCCAAAGCAAGGCGTATTTTCTGGAGGTTGTCGCGCCCGGCGCTTCCAAAGGGGGCGCTTTGCGCCGTCTGGCCCAGAGAATCGGCATTCGGCCGGAGAATACGCTGGTCTTTGGCGACAGTCTGAATGACATCAGCATGCTTCAATTTGGCCCCTATGGGGTTGCGGTAGGCAACGCCAGGCCGGTGGTGCAGCAGGCCGCATGGCAGGTGTGCCTGCCCAATACCCAGGACGGCGAGGCTCATTTTATCAACGAGCATGTTTTAGGAGGGGCCATCCGGTGATCAGCATTGCGGATTTTGTCAAAACCCTGGATTTGGAGTGCCTGACCAAAACCACCCGCACGGAAATGAACATCAATGTGACGGACATCAACCGTCCCGGAATGCAGTTTTGCGGTTTCTACGAGTATTTTGCCTACGAGCGCACCCAGGTGATCGGCAAGGTGGAAATGACCTATCTGGAATCGCTGGATCCTGAAAAGCGCCGTGAAATTTTGGAAACCTACATGAGCTATCCCCTGCCCTGCATCATCATCAGCTGGGGAATGAACCCGCCGGCTGATTTGCTGGAGCTGGCCCGGACACAGGATATTCCGGTGTTTCAAAGCAAGCTGAAAACCACCAAGGTTTCCTTGCAGCTGATTATGTATCTGAACCGGGTACTGGCTCCCCACGTTACCCGTCACGGCGTTTTGGTGGATGTATACGGCGTGGGCATTTTGATTACCGGCGAAAGCGGCGTTGGCAAAAGCGAGGCGGCCCTGGAGCTGGTAAAGCGCGGGCATCAGCTGGCGGCGGACGATGTGGTGGATATCTGCCGGGTGTCAGACGACCGGCTGGTAGGCGAATCGCCGGAAATGGTGCGCCATTTTATGGAGATTCGCGGAATCGGCATCATCGATATTCGGGCCATGTACGGTGTTGGTTCGGTTATCCTGAGCAAGTCCATCGACATGGTCATTCACATGGAAAAGTGGGATTCCAACAAGGAATATGACCGGCTTGGCCTGACGGAGGAAACTGTCAGCATTTTGGGCGTTAAGGTTCCCTACCAGATTATGCCGGTCAAACCGGGCCGCAACCTGGCCATTATCATTGAAGTGGCCGCGCGCAATCTAAGCCTGAAACGCATGGGCTACAGTGCCGCCCACGAGCTGGACCGCCGCCTGAACGAACTGATTGCCCACAGCAGCGACAGCCGTCAGGCGTAAGAATGGCCTTGCATCTTTAAGACCATTTGATGTATGATGAACGGGTACAGCATTTTTTGCCATAATCAGCGGCAGTTAACCGCTGCAAGATGAAGGAGGGCATATCCTATGGCGGATATGAAGATTCGGGAACTCTATCACGCAAAGCTGGAACAGGATATCCAGGAATGCAGCGTCTCCGGCTGGGTGCGCACGGTGCGCGACAGCAAGGCCTTTGGCTTTATTGAAGTGAACGACGGCACCTTCTTCAAAAATTTACAGATTGTGCTGGAGGACGGGCTGACCGATAACTTTGCAGAAGCGGTCAAGATTACCCTGGGCAGCGCCATCCGTGCGACAGGCAAGCTGGTGCTGACCCCCAATATGAAGCAGCCCTTTGAACTGAAGGCCACCCATGTGGAGGTACTGGGCATGTGCTCCCCGGATTATCCGCTGCAAAAAAAGCGCCATTCCTTTGAATTTTTGCGCACCATCGCCCACCTGCGCCCCCGCACCAACACCTTCTACGCCGTGTTCCGCATCCGCTCTCTGGCGGCGCAGCTGCTGCACGCTTTCTTTGCGGAGCGGGGCTTTGTGTATGTGCATACCCCCATTATTACCACCAGCGATTGCGAAGGCGCGGGCGAAATGTTCCAGACCACGACCCTGCCTTTGGAGAATGTGCCGAAGCTGGCGGACGGAACGGTGGATTACAGTCAGGATTTCTTTGGCAAGCAGGCGAACCTGACCGTCAGCGGTCAGTTGAACGTGGAAACCTTCTGTATGGCCTTCCGCAATGTGTATACCTTTGGCCCCACCTTCCGGGCGGAAAAAAGCTATACGCCCCGTCACGCCGCGGAGTTCTGGATGGTAGAGCCGGAAATTGCCTTCGCGGACCTGTTTGACGACATGGAGCTGGCTGAGGATATGCTGAAATATGTCATCAGCCACATTCTGGCCGAAGCGCCGGAAGAAATGACGTTCCTGGACAGCTTTGTGGAGAAGGGACTGATCGACCGGCTGACCAAGCTGGTCAACAGCGATTTTGCCCGCTGCTCCTATACGGACGCGGTTGACATTCTGCAAAAGAGCGGCCAGAAGTTTGACTATCCCGTTGCCTGGGGCATTGATTTGCAGACGGAGCATGAGCGCTACCTGAGCGAAAAGCATTTTGGCAAGCCGGTGTTTGTGTATGACTATCCAAAGGAAATCAAGGCTTTCTACATGCGCCTGAACGACGATGGCAAAACGGTGGCCGCGGCGGATTTGCTGGTTCCCGGCGTTGGCGAGCTGATTGGCGGCAGCCAGCGTGAGGAACGGCTGGACGTGCTGAAAAACCGCATTGAAGAACTGGGCATGCGTGAGGAGGATTACGACTTCTATCTGGATACCCGCCGTTACGGCACCAATCCCCACGCCGGCTTTGGCCTTGGCTTCGAGCGGCTGATCATGTACGTCACCGGTATGCAGAACATTCGCGACGTACTGCCCTTCCCCCGTACCACCGGAAGCGCGGAATATTGATTTTTCAACGGGACGTCAAGCTGGACGTCCCGTTTTCATCTATTTCCACAAAACGGCGTATCTTCCATGCGCTCAAACAATTTCCAATGTGAAAACGCCCCTTTCTGCAAACAATGGCTGCGAAACCTGTTTGGAAAGAGGCGTTTTTTGATGCGTAAAACATCCCGTGTAAAACATGCCGTCGGCTGGCTGCTAAGCGTTGTCTGGGTAGCACTGTGCCTGTCGCCCCAGGCACAGCTGCTTTTTCATCTGCCGGAATCCTTTCACCTGGCGGCCGGGCAGGACCTGTCCCTGTATGTGCCCTACCCGTTAACCCTTACCATGCAGGAAGCGGGCGTGGCGGCAAACGCCTCGCAGGATCAGAAACTGTCCGATGAAAAAACAGATACCGCCACCATCAGTTTGTTTGGCCTGTTTCCCCTGCGGGGCGTTAAGGTGGATATCAGCGACGAGCTGCGCCTGTACCCGGGCGGTCAGGCAGTAGGCGTGGCCCTGCATACAGACGGCCTGCTGGTAGTGGGCACCAGCGACCTGTCCGGCGCATACAGCCCGGCGCGCATTGCGGGCATTCGTGCCGGAGATTTGATCACCGCAGCCGATGGCAAATCGCTGACCCGAACAGAGGAACTGACAGTCCTGGTGGCCGCCGCCGGGGAAAGGCCCATTCCCCTGACCGTCAAACGGGGTGACAGCGTTCTTTCGTTAACGCTGACGCCCAAAAAGGACGCGCAAACCGGCGACTACCGCATTGGCGCATGGGTACGGGACAGCACGGCGGGTGTGGGCACCATGTCCTTTTATGGAAAGCTGGACGGCAAAGAACCGGTTAGCTACGGCGCGTTGGGCCACGCCATTACCGATGCCGATACCCAAAAGCTGTTAACCGTCGGCTATGGCCAAATCATGATGGCGGATGTGGTGGATGTGCGCAAGGGCCAGGCAGGTTATCCAGGCGAGTTAAAAGGCAGCTTTTTGCGGGAACAACGCATTTTAGGCACCATTGCTTCCAACAGCGTCTTTGGCATTTACGGCACGCTAAGCCAGCAGCCCGACCATCCCCTCTACCCGGACGGCTTGCCCATCGGCCGCAAGGACGCGGTGCATACGGGACCCGCTGCCATCCTTTGTACGGTCGGTCCGGACGGCATGAAGGAATATGACGTGGAAATTGTAGAAGTGGTGCGCCAATCCTCCCCGGCGCAGCGCAGCATGGTGCTGCGCGTTACGGACGAGGAACTGCTGAAGCGCACTGGCGGCATCGTGCAGGGCATGAGCGGGAGCCCGATTTTGCAGGATGGACGGCTGATTGGGGCGGTAACGCATGTGTTTGTAAACGACCCTACCATGGGCTACGGCCTGTTTATTGAGTGGATGCTGCAAACAGCGGAAATGACGCAGCAACAGGCTTCTTAAATTGTATTATAAGTATTATAAAATTTTTGGGGAGAAATTGCTCTGATTCAGGCAATTCTCCCCAGCTTTTTCGACTTTTTTCAGCAGCCCAGTTTGATGTTATCGCGATGCTTTTCGTGGGCTTTTTTCTGATAAGAAACGTTCTTTTCTTCCGCTTCGATCACCTGCATGATGCGCGGCCTAAGTTCGTCAAAAAAGCCGTCAATATCATCACAGCAGTACAGCAGATACATCACCAGCGTCAGAGCGCAGCAGCCGTATTCACCCTTTTCAATAGCGGCATAGGAACGGGTGTCCAGCATTAAAAGCTCGGCAAACTTCGCTTGCGTCAGTTTCTTTTCAAAACGAACCTGCGTCAGACGCTCCATCATAAAATCACGCAAGGCGCATTTACAGGCTTCCTTCATGGCAAACGCCCCTCTTTCTTTTGTGTTGTAGACACATTTTAAACAAAAGATGGCGTACACACCATGAGGTGTACGCCATAAATTATTTGGGAGGCTTTCAGACCATAAAGGTTATTCTTTTTTGATAGAAAACAGTATTCTCAAGCTGCGGCCATTAACCGGCAAAATGATTTTCCAAAGTAAAATAATCCGTCAGCAGCCGGGTAAATTCCCGCTTTCCGGAGGTATGCGCAGCGCGAAACAGCTTTCTGGTGCGGTATTGCAGCGAGCTTTCGCTTAAAAACAATTGTTCGCAAATGGTTTCGTAATTTTTCCCCTCTGCAAGCAGGGAAAGAATGCGCAAATCCAGCTCGTCGCACACCTGCAGGCAGCGCTCCAGCTGCATTAAGCCGCGAATGGACGGGATTTGATAAAACGCCCCTCCGCCATAGGACTCATCCAGCGGGCTGCGTGAATTTTCCTTTTCAATGGGCAAGTCAATGCCGGTGCTTTCACGCACCACCAATTCGCCATGCTGAGCGATGCGGATACGAAAATCAGCGTTGGCCGGGTCCTGCAAATAGGTCCATACGCCTACCGACTGCTGGCCGATGCCAAAATAGTCCACCACCAGCGATGTAAGCGACGGCTTGCAATAGCGGTTGATATCGTTATCCTTAATGGATACCAACAGAAAATCCCTGGGAACCTGCAACCCCTTTTGCTGGCAAAAGCGCAGAAAAAGAACGGAGGTAAATGCGTTTGGGCACAAAACGGCATCGTACTGCTTCCATACGTTGGTAAACGCTTCAAAGCTCTCCTCAATCACGTCGCCATAGCCAAAATGCCCGCAGATAACCCCCGCGCGCCGTTGACAGTAGCTTTGCATCGCGTCAATATGGACCATATCGTTAGACGAGCGGTTATCCGTGCCCACCATGGCGATGCGGCGGCAGCCCTTTTCCAACAGATAATCCAGCAGCTGCTCTGTAGCCAGCCGCCTGCTGAAGCTGACGCAGGAATAGGACACATCCATATGGTCCGTATCTACGCCGGTTACCACAATTCTCTTTTTGGCCAATTGCAGCTTTACCAGCACGCCGGACATATTGGAAGATTCAAAACCGATGACAATTACGCTGCGGCAATCCGGCTGGTTTTGCAGCAGCGCTTCGCAGGATTCATAAAATTGTACGGAATAGCCCTCCCGCACGGCCATTTTCTGAATACCGTCCGCCGTGGCGATCGCCATGGGAATGCCTCGGCATTCGCTGTGCCATAATACGGGAATGGCCGTCTTGGCTCGCGCAATTCTGCTCACAAAAAAACTCCTTTTCTGAAAATCAAAAAAGCCCTGCTCTATCGCTTTTTCAAGTCAGTATAGAACAGAGCGCGCGGCTTTGTCAAACCCGTTACTCAACGGTAACGCTTTTGGCCAGGTTGCGGGGCTGGTCCACATCGCAGCCCCGGCCTACAGCCATGCAGTAAGCAAAAAGCTGCAAGGGAATGGCGGCCAGCAGGGGGGCAAGCAAATCGTCCGTATCGGGAATGACGATGGTTTCATCCGCCAAAGCGCTGACGCGGCCAAGCAGGCTTTGGGTGCATACGGCCACCAGATATGCGCCGCGGGTTTTGGCCTCACGAAGGTTGCTCATGGTCTTTTCCAGCAGAGCGGATTGGGTCACGGATGCTACCACCAGCCTGCCGTCCTGTAAAAGCGCGATCGGGCCGTGCTTCAGTTCTCCGGCCGCATAGGCCTCGCTGAAAACATAGCTGACCTCCTTCAGCTTCAGCGCCCCTTCCATGGACAGGGCGTAATCCATGCCCCGTCCAACAAAAAAGGCATGCTTTTTGCTGCGCAAACGGCTGGCTGTGCGCTGTACGTCCCGTTCCGTTTCCAAAGCGGCCTGCGCCTTTTGCGGCAGCAGCCGCAGCTGCTCCCACAGGCGGTCCAGTTCGGCCTCCGGCGCGCTTTTGCGCAGCCGCGCCAGGGAAACGGCCAGCATCAGCAGCATTTCCGCCTGGGTTAAAAACGCCTTGGTGCTGGCTACGGCAATTTCCGGACCTGCATAGGTGTATAGCGTATGTTCGGCCTCACGAACAAGGCTGGACCCCACCACATTGCATATGGCCATGGTACGCGAGCCATTCTGCTTGGCAAGGCGTAAGGCGGCCAGCGTATCTGCGGTTTCACCGCTTTGGGAGATGGCGATGGTCAACTGACCCGGCACGATGATCGGTTCCCGGTAACGGTATTCGCTGGCGATTTCCGCATCCACGGGAACGCGGGCCAGCTTTTCAACGACATATTTGCCAAGAACCGCGGCGTGATAGGCTGTGCCGCAGGCAACCAGTGTGATTTTGGACAGGCTTTGCGCCTCCCGCGCCGATAACGGAAGCCAATCCCGTTGGTGGCTGCGCGGGGTAAAGGTGCTTTGCAGGGCGTTTGGCTGCTCATGGATTTCCTTGAGCATGTAATGGGCATATCCCCCTTTTTCGGCGCTGGATACATCCCAGGTGACATGAAACGGCTGCTTGAAGCAGCTTTTGCCGTAAGCGTCATAAACGCTGACGCCATTTCGGGTTAAAACGCCAATCTCCTTATCCTGCAAAAAAATCACGTCCCGGGTATAGCCAAGCAGCGCCGGAATATCCGACGCAATGTATCCCGCCCCGTCCCGAAAGCCAGCCACCAGCGGGCTGTCGTTGCGGGCGCAGTACAGCGTGTCCGGTTCCTGGCTGCAAATAACGCCTATGGCGTAGCTGCCCTGCATCATGCTCATGGCCTGCATAATGGTCTGGCGCATGTTGCCGTTGTACAGACTGTACAGAAGATGGGCGATTACCTCCGTATCGGTCTGGCTGGCAAAACGGGCCCCGGTGGATTCCAAATGCCTGCGCAGCGCCTCGTGATTCTCGATGATACCGTTATGCACCACCGCGATTCCGCCCTGCAAATCGGTATGAGGATGGGCGTTAACATCGCTTGGCTCGCCATGGGTTGCCCAGCGGGTGTGCCCAATGCCCAGCGTGCCGCTGACCGGGTGGTTCTCAAGCAGCGCCTCCAGCCGGTCCAGCTTGCCCTGCGACTTGCGCACGGCAATCCGTCCGTCCTCCATAACGGCC
>ERZ1026860.164-NODE-164-length-51096-cov-13.980271_pt1 | contig 51096 bp, 33 predicted proteins | sample MGYA00380160_ERZ1026860 | MGnify/ENA primary metagenome ERZ1026860 (study PRJEB33269, sample SAMEA4719796) | human gut metagenome | biome: human-associated habitat; feature: organic feature; material: feces | place: Cameroon | collected 2013-10 ... | reverse complement strand
ACGACTGGAACTACACCGAGAAGGCGAACAACCCTACTCCTGACCTTGTCATCACGTATGACGGGTCGAAGTGGGATGCCAGAGCCCTCGCCGCCGGCCGGAGCCTCAAGCCAAGCGGCAAGTTCTCTGTCGTATATGAGGGTTATAACGATCTTACCAAATATAACTCCAAATTTTCGAACGGCGGTCAGCAATACCTGGCTTCATATGCGGTCGTCGATGGTCAAAGGGCATATCAGTGCAATATTATGTATTTCAAGACTTCTATCGACTATACATATGCGGGCAATAAGTTGACAGCGACCATACCGGGCTGGGTGACATATTCTGCACTCAAGGTTCTGGTGAAAGGTCTTAATCCTGCGGAAGCGGCGAATTATGGACTTCGTGCCGAGTACTTTGAAGGTGGCACTGGTAACACTTTATTGAATATGTCTGGATTCTCCAGTGATCCGACGTATGCTAGTTATACGTACTTTCCGCAGGTTCGTGTTGTTGCCGGAAATAATGGCGGTTGTGTTTTGGGGGTTCCGGATGCAGATGGGGTTGCTTTTTATTATAGGAAAACCAACTTTACCAATGCTGATATCGAGTTCCGGCTTTTCAAGAAGAATGCTGCAAGCGGTAAATTTGATGAAGCCGCCAAGGCGCCGAAGTTTACCGGGAAGACGCTCGTGATGGACGGCAAAAGTATTAAGGGAATCGTTATCGACAAGAGTAAGTTCGAGTAGTGTCGCGAGTCATATTCAGCAACCAAAAGGCCTCACCGGAAAAAGGTGAGGCCTTTCATATATCTGGGCCGACAAGCCAGGAAACTCCTGATGCTTCAGTCGCCATGTGTCTGTCGCCGTTCCTCCGCGGTCGCCGAGGCTGACGGAAAACCCCGCGCGAGCTCCGTTACCCTACCGACTTTCCCACGCCCGGCCGGCTTGCGCCCTCTGAAGTCATCTGCGCCTATCACTTTGAGGTGATGCTTGAAATAGAAGCGCCGGGAGTGAACTGGTGGCTCTATTCTGTGGCGAAAGGGATTTTGACGACGATCTTCTTGATCGGGGCCGGTGTCCCTTCAGGGTCGAGCATCGGCTGGTGGGCGTCTGACGGGAAGAGAATCACGAATTTGCCAGGGGTGAGCACCACTGGACGCGGGTTGGAAGATGATTTGTAGTTCTCCACATCTTTTTCGTCATTGTAAGGTCTTGTGCAGTCGAGAAGTTCTTCGGGCTTGCAGACATTGACGAGTTCCCTTCCTTCCACCACATAAAACAGGTCTATTTTCTTGTGATGATCCTCCCACTGTGTCGCAGTGCGTGTAGAGCCGGTCTGTACGGTAGCGAAAGTGTTGTCGGTCAGCTGATAACGCCCCGCCGGGAGAGAAAGCGTAGCCGTGTCGGAAAGGAATTTGAATGCCGCGTCCCACTCTGCCTTGTTGAGTTTGTACTGCTGCTTGTAGACTTCCATGTCCACGGTCGCATTCTCTGAATTCCAGAGATATACCTCAGTTGTACATGCGCTTAATGTGAGTGCCATCAATAGTGGCAAGAACTTTTTCATCATGATAATACTTTTTCAAATCTGCGGCAACTTATTTTTTGCCGCTTACCAAAAACGATCCGGCCCCGGATATGAAATGAGGCCCCGTTTGCAAAGGGAAAGGATTACTGCTCGAAGAAGGAGAAGTGTACCCGGCCGTAGACTTTCTCTTTCTTGAATCTGGGGTGATCCCTGAATGAGTGCTCGTCACCGTGTTCCAGGATGAAATAGTTCCCTTCCTGCAGGATGCCGCTGCCGAGGACCTTGTCCGGGATGCTCTCCAGCCCTTCAAGGGCATAGGGAGGGTCGGCGAAGATGATGTCGAACTTCTCGTGGCAGACGGGGAGGAAGTCGAACACGTTGCTGTGTACCGCCTTGATCTTGTCGAGGCCCAGCCTTGCCGCTTCGCGGCGGATGAAGGAGGCGTTGGCTTTGTTCATCTCCACGCTGCACACCAGCGCGGCGCCTCTCGACGCGAATTCGTATGCGATCGCCCCTGTGCCTCCGAACAGGTCGAGGACCTTGAGGTCATCGAATTCGTATTCGTTGTCCAGAACATTGAAAAGGCCCTCCTTGGCGTAGTCTGTGGTAGGTCTCGCGCTGTAGCCGGCCGGTGGAGAAATCATCCGGCCCTTGAGTTTCCCTCCGATTATCCTCATATCCTGACGACCGCCTTGAAATATCTGTAGAGAGACATCTCCTCGTCTGCATCAAGTTCGGAGAGCCAACAGATTGTGGACATCTCCGGATTGATCTGGAGAGACTTGACCGCCAGGAAAATATAGTATTCGGCGGTGGTGAAGTCCTGGATTTCATAGCTGTTGGCCAGCAGCAGGGTCTTACCCTGAGCTATGCCGAGGTATAGCCGCGAGTCCTTGATCCGGCAGAGGATCTTGTTGTATTCGGGACACTCGCCGAGTCTTGTCAGGAGCTGCGCGACATCCTGACCGGAAACGGAACTGTCCTCATCCATGTCATAGATGAGGACAGCGTCATATTCCGGTATTTCCATGTGTCTTACCTCCGCGCCTTCCTTCACTGAAGCCACTTCCTCAAGCGCCGCGCGCTCTGAAGCAGGGTCGAAGAAGCAGGAAGGTACGAGCGTAAACACTATTCCCAGTTACCTGCGTTGTTGTTAGGCGCGGTGATGGAGCCTACCTGGAGGCCCTGATACTTGTTCTGCGCCTCGCACTCTGCGTCAAGATTGATGCGGAGCTGGTTGTCAAGTCCGAGAAGGAGATCCTTGTAAGGCATCTTGGCCTCGAAGAGAGGGACAGGCACGCCGGAAACGGTCTTGACGATAGCCTCCATCTGGACAGGCTTGCCTCCTGAGAACGGAATGGTCTTGAGCGAGTCGATGTTGAAGTCGTTGCGTCCGTTGAAGAGGGTGTCCTTAACAGGGATGAAGTTCTCGATGGAGAACACGAGGTTCTTGTCGCCTGCAAGATACATCTTGTAGAGATCCTCGTTGGTGATCCTGCGATGTGCCTTCTTGACGGCCTCGGTGTGCATTACGGCAACTGAGTCATCCTGTGAACCTACCTGGAGGACAACGGGCATCTTGCCTTCTTCGTAGAAGGTCTTGAGGGAGTCCACGGTGGTGGTGAACTTGCCGTTGACTGACTTGTAGGCCACCTGCAGGGTACGGATATCCTTAAGTCTCTGGATAGCTACGCTCTTGCGGTAGTCTCTCTGTTTGTTGAAGTTGACAGGCTCCATGATGGAGCTGTAGATTGCATATGTCAGGAATGCGATGACTCCCAACAGCACAACTTCAATGATGATCTTGACTGTCTTGTTCATTTTATGTTCTTTTTATCAATATCCAAATCCGTACAAAGTTAGGAATTTGATTTATCAAATGCAATATTCTTCTTAAATTTGCAGAAGATTTGGAACAGATGAAACCTCTTTGCAAGACGATGACGGGCAGGCTGGACGCTCTTTTCGGGGCTTCCCGCAGGGTTTGCGTGGTCTCCCATCTTCATCCTGACGGTGATGCCATAGGCAGCAGCACCGCACTGGTGTCATATCTTCGCGGACGCGGAGCCGATGCCGTGGCGGTGGTCCCGGACGCTTACCCGGAGACACTCTCCTTCCTGGCCGGTCCGGGGACGGTGCTCGTGGCGTCGGAGGATGAGGCCGCCGTGCGTGCCAGGCTTGCGGAGGCGGACCTGATAGTATGCGTTGATTTCAATTCCCCTTCACGGACCGGGATTCTCGAGGAGCCGCTGCGTGCCGCCGTCTGCCCCAAGGTGATGATAGACCACCATCTTCAGCCGGAGACGGAGGGCTTCACGCTCGTGTTCAGCGAGACGGAGGTGTCCTCGGCGAGCGAGCTGCTCTTCCATGTGCTGCTGGCCATGCCGGACATCGGGGCTGACGCCGGGAGGCTTTCGCCCGACGCCGCGCGTGCGCTCATGGCCGGGATGACGACGGACACCAACAACTTCGCCAATTCCGTGTTCCCGTCCACCTTGTCGATGGCTTCGGCCCTGCTTGGGGCCGGCGTGGACCGTGACAGCCTGCTCGCGCATCTGTACAACTCATACAGTGAGAGCAGGTTCCGCGCCATGGGAGTCTTCCTCAAGGACAGGATGCACATCACTGCGGACGGGGTGGCCTACTCCATTTTCAGCCGGGAGGACAACAGCCGCCTCGGCCTCAAGGACGGGGACACGGACGGCTTCGTCAACCTGCCGCTCGGCATCGGCAAGGTCAGGATGAGCATATTCCTCCGCGAGGACGCGGGGTTTTTCCGGGTTTCCGTGAGGTCGAAGAAGGGCTGCTCGTCGAATGCCCTGGCCAGGGCCCATTTCCACGGCGGGGGCCATGAATGCGCCGCCGGCGGCCGGCTTTTCTTCCCGGGGGACATCGCGTCCAGGGAGGATGCCGCGCAGTATATAGAAAATGTAACGGCACGATTCCTGCAAAGTGAATCGCCGTCCGAATAAAAGAATAATGATGAAAAAGACATTGTCATATCTATTGTGCCTGCTTGTCCTCGGCGCTTGCGCCAGGACCGTGGAAACCGGCAAGAACGACGCCGCCAAGAGGTATTTTGATGCCTGGATGCAGGTCAACCATCCCGGCCTGACCCCGACGGGGCTCGGTGCCTATGTGCTCTCCGACAAGGAGGGTGCCGGCGCGGGAGTGGGCGAGTCGGACAAATATGTGCGTGTCAACTATACGCTCAGGTCGCTTGACGGCAATGTCTCCGCCACCACCTGGCCGGATCTCGCCAGGCAGCTCGGGACATGGAGCGAGACATCATGGTTCGGCCCGGTCATCTGGACACTCGGGGAGGGGCGTCTCTCCGCCGGGCTTGACGAGATGATATCATCCATGCGCGCAGGCGGCAGGAGGGAGGCTGTGATTCCGGGCTGGCTCATGACCACCTCCCGTTACGGGAGCGCCGAGGAGTATCTGGGCAACGTCACGGGGAACAATGCCATATATGAAGTCGAACTGCTTGAGTCCATTGAGGATATGGACAAATGGGAGCTTGACTCGCTCGCCCGTTTCTTCGCTGCGGATTATCCGGCGCTCACCGTCAAGGATTCGTTGAAGTACGGATTCTATTATCTGCAGACCAAGGCTCCGGCCGCGCAGGCCGGGACGGACGGAGGCAAGGATAAGGAGGAGGAGAAGTCCGATGCGGGCTTCCCTGCCGACACGACAATATACATCAACTACACCGGCCGCCTCCTGAACGGCAGGGTCTTCGACACCACCGTGGCCGACACCGCCAAGATGTACGGCATCTACAGCTCGTCCAAGACATATTCCCCTATATCGGTGCAGTACAACCACGATGACTATACCGGCATCACCATCACCTCCAGCAAGAGCTCTGTCATCGACGGCTTCTCATATATGCTGTGGCGTATGGGACCTTTCGAGGCGGGCACGGGGATTTTCCTCTCCAAGCTGGGCTATGCAGCCAGCGGGTCGGGGAGCTCGATACCGGCGTATTCTCCCTTGAGGTTTGACATAGAAGTGGTGGAGAAGCCTTAGAATAATCTTACAGACATAATGGCATCAGTAGCGTTGGCTCCTACGGAGCTTGGAACAGAGAAGATAGGAAAGTTGCTGAAGATGTATGCGGTCCCGGGGATCATAGCCCAGACCGCTGCTTCTTTATACAATATGGTGGACAGCATCTACATCGGGCACATCCCCGGTGTGGGCTCGGCGGCGATAAGCGGCCTCGCGGTGACATTCCCTCTGATGAACCTCGCGACGGCGATGGGTACCCTGGTGGGAGTAGGCGCGACGACGCTCATCTCCGTGCTGCTGGGGCAGAAGAACTATGACACGGCCCGCAGGGTCCTGTCCAACGTGCTGAGTCTCAACCTCATCATCGGGGCGTTGTTCTCCGGGGTCACGCTGGCGTTCCTTGACCCCATACTGCGCTTTTTCGGGGCGAGTGACGTCACCCTGCCTTTTGCCAGGGACTATATGCTGATCATCCTGATCGGCAATGTGTTCACGCACCTCTACTTCGGCTTCAACGGGCTGATCCGCGCCTCGGGACATCCCAAGACGGCGATGGGCCTGACTCTGTTCACGGTGATATCGAACGCCATTCTGGACCCTGTATTCATCTTTGTCTTCGAGATGGGGATACGCGGCGCGGCGCTCGCCACGGTCATCTGCCAGGTGGCCGCCCTGGTATATACGATGAAGTTCTTCCTTGACAAGAAGAACCTCCTCCATTTCCCGAAACCTATGTTCCAGATTGACTGGAGGATAGCCGGACAGTCCCTCGCCATAGGGCTCGGGCCATTCCTGATGAATTCGGCGGCGTGCCTGGTGGCGCTTTTCATCAACCAGCAGCTCGGCAAATACGGTGGGGACCTGGCCATCGGCGCGTATGGCATAGTCAACCGTCTGACCATGCTCTTCATCATGGTCTGCATGGGCTTCAACCAGGGTCTCCAGCCTATCGCCGGGTACAATTACGGGGCCCGGCAGTACCACAGGGTCAAGGAGGTTTTCGTGCTGACGGCCAAGTGGGAGATACTGGTCACATCGCTCTGCTTCCTTATGGCCGAGCTGATTCCGGGGCTTGCCGTGAGCCTGTTCACCAATGACCCCGAGATGATCGAGATGGCGTCCAAGGCGCTTCGCATAATGTGCGCCGGCACGGCCCTGGTCGGCTTCGGCATCACGACTTCCACCTTCTTCCAGTGTCTGGGGATGGTCAGCAAGTCGATATTCCTGTCTCTTTCGAGGCAGCTCATCTTCCTTCTTCCTCTGATATATTCTCTCCCGATGTGGTTTCAGGAGAAGGGCGTGTGGATGAGTTTCCCTATAGCCGACACGCTTTCGGTAGTCGTCTCCCTTGTCTTCGTGCTGCGTCTTTTCAAGAAGTTCGACAAACTCAAGGACGGCCAGGATGCGGGAGCTCTCGGCAGTGCCATCAAATAATCATACGATATGGACGGACACATCATTTTCAATATCGGACGTCAGTTCGGAAGCGGCGGCAAGAGTGTCGCCCTTGCTGTCGGGGAGAAACTCGGCATCAAGGTCTATGACAACGAACTCATCCTCAAGGCCGCGTCAGAGAGCGGCTTGAGCGAGGAGCTCTTCCGGCGCAGCGATGAGCAGAAGCGCATACTTGGCCTGGGTTTCCAGACCGGCGGGCTCAATGACCGTGAGATATTCCGCATACAGAGCGCCGTGATATCGCGGATCGCGGAGGAGTCCAGCGCCGTCTTTGTGGGGCGTGCTTCGGACTATGTGCTGCGCGGGCGGACGGATTGCGTGGACGTGTTTGTCTGCGCCCCGGATGTGTGCCGGCGCGAAAGGGTCAGCCGCCGCATGGGCATCTCCTGCGAGGAGGCAGAGAAACTGATGAACAAGAAGGACAAGGGTAGGGAAGACTACTATAACTTCTTCACCTTCGGCCACTGGGGCGTGGCCTCGAACTACGATCTCTGTGTCGATTCTTCAATCCTGGGCACCGACGCCACGGCGGACTTCATCATAGACTTCGCCGTCCGCTCCGGAAAACTTGGCAAGCGTTAAAAACAAGTTGCCGCTTACGTGGTAAGCGTTAAGGAATAAAGCGACAGCCGCCCGGCGGAGAATCAATCCCGCCGGGCGGCTGCCTCTTGCTTGATCTAGAGTGAGAGGTTGTGCCAATGCGGCCCGAATCTCTCGAACGCCTGCCTGTCAAGCATCTCCCTGTCGTCAGGATGGGCTATGCTTATCATCAGCTTCGCCCTCTCCTGGAGACTCTTGCCATAGAGGTCGACTGCTCCGTATTCCGTCACTATCCAGTGCGCGTCCGCCCTCGGGGTGACCACTCCGGCTCCGGAGTTGAGCTCCGCCACGATCTTGTTCTTGCCTTTGTTGGTCCGTGAAGCGAAGGCCGTGATGCTCTTGCCGCCCTTGGACATGGTGGCTCCCCGCACGAACTCGAGCTGCCCTCCGGTTCCGCTGAAGATGCGGGTGCCGATGGAGTCGGCGCTGATCTGGCCGGTCAGATCCACTTCAGTGGCCGAGTTGATGGCTTTCATGTTGGGGTTCTGTGATATTACCCAAGGGTCATTGGTGTATTTGATGTCCTTCATCAGCACGGTCGGGTTGTCGTTGATGAATGAATACACTTCATTGGACCCGAGCAGGAAGGAGGCTACGACTTTGCCTGTGTCTATCTTCTTGTGGCTTCCGTTGATGACTCCGGCCTTGATGAGCGAGAGCAGGCCGTCGGCGAACATCTCCGTGTGGAGACCGAGGTTCTTGTGGTGCCTGAGCTGGGCGGCGAGCGCGTTCGGGAGGGCTCCGATACCCATCTGGATGCAGTCTCCGTCTTCCACGAGCGAAGCGCAGTTCTTGCCTATCAGCACCTCTGTCGGGGTCGGCTCGGCGAATCCCGCCGTCACAAGCGGCGTGTCGTCCTGCACGAGATAGTCGAACTGGTCGAGGTCAAGCAGATCCCCGTAGGCGAAAGGCACATTGGGATTGATCACGCCTATCACCAGGTCGGCGCACTCCACGGCCGCGACCGAGCAGTCCACGGATGTCCCGAGGCTGACCTTGCCTTCGGCGTTCGGAAGTGAGACATTGACGAGCGCGGCTCCGAGCTTGATGGCTCCGTCCCTGTAGAGTTTCTGGCTCTCCCCGAGGTGCACCGGCAGGTAGTCCGCGTATCCCGCGTTGACGTTCTTGCGGACGTTGGGGCCCACGAAGAAGCCTTGCTCGAAGAAGATGCCCTCGTATCTCGGCTCGCTGTACGGGGCCGGCCCTTCTGTGTGGAAGTGGTGGAAATGCAGGTCTTTGACATCTCCGGCATCGGCTCTGCGGCAGAGCGCGGAGATCAGGCAATGCGGCACGCTGGCAACGCTGCTGAGGTGTATGTGGCAGTGTGAGGGGATGTGGCTGACCGCCTCATCTGCGGAAACGAAGTGCATCGTCTTCATATGACAATAATAATTATTAGATTTGTGCCGACAAAAATAGCAAAATAATCAATGCACACAAAAGAGGAAAAGCTCGCGGCGTTCTCCCGTCTTCTGGACACGATGGACGCGCTGCGCGAGAAGTGTCCGTGGAATGCGGAGCAGACGATGGAAACCATACGCCCGATGACGGAGGAGGAAGTGTATGAACTCAGCGATGCGATAGTCAAGGACGACGCCCCGTCCATCGCCAAGGAACTCGGGGACCTTCTGTACCATATAGCCTTTTATTGCAGGATAGGGGAGGAGCAGGGGCGCTTCGACATCGCGGACTCACTGACCAAGGTCTGCGACAAGATGGAGTTCCGCCATCCGCACGTGTTCGGGAAAGACGCCGGGAAACATCTGAGCGCCAAAGAGATAGCTGACACGTGGGAACTTGTCAAGGCCAAGGAGAAAGACGGCAACAAGACTGTGATGTCCGGGATTCCTGACGCCATGCCGGCCATCCTCAAGGCCCTCTCGATGCAGGAGAAGGCGAGGGGATGCGGGTTCGACTGGGAGAGGCGCGAGGATGTCTGGGACAAGGTCGAGGAGGAGCTCGGCGAGGTCAGGGAGGCATGCGGGGAGGAGAGTTTCTCCCACGAAGAAGAGGAATTCGGCGACCTGCTCTTCGCAGTCATCAATGCTGCCCGCCTCTACGGAGTGGATCCGGAGAAGGCGCTCGGGGCCACATGCAGCAAGTTCCGCCGCCGCTTCACCTATCTGGAGGAGAACACGATACGCAAGGGGCGCAAGCTCTCTGACATGAGCCTCGCCGAGATGGACGCCATCTGGGACGAGGGCAAGGCGAGGGGGCTGTAGGCGCTTGCGGGAGTTCCGAGGATTTTTCCTAAATTTGCAGACTTAATCCTGAGACATTTTATGGCTGAATACAGACTGACAGAAGTCAAAGACCACCGCGACATTTTGAGGTTCATCACTTTTCCGGATGAGCTTTATCGCGGATGCCCTCAATATGTTCCCGCCCTCCATTCGGATGAGATGTTCATGCTCACGAAGTTCGCCGCCCTGTCCTATTGCAGGCGCAAGATGTGGCTCGTGCTGGACGGAGGACGCGTGGCCGGGCGCATCTGTGCCATCATAAATCCGAGATACAACGAACTCTACGGCACCAGACGCGTGCGTTTCGGCTGGTTTGACTGCGTGGAGGACATCGAAGTGGCGCGCATGCTCATCGGAGCGGCGTCGGACTGGGCGCGTAAAGAGGGGATGACTGAGATCCACGGCCCGCTGAACTACAACACTCTCGGGCGTCAGGGTATGCTTGTGGAGGGCTACGAGTATGTCCCTCCGTTCAACTGTCCATACAACTACCCTTACTACAACGACTTCCTCACGGCGCTTGATTTTGACAAGGAGTGCGACTGGGTGCAGTACCGCATGGTCGCCAACCACGGCGTGCCGGACAAGACGCGCAGGGTGGCCAAGATGCTGCAGGACAAGGAGAAGCTCCACTTCGCGGACATAAGCGCCGTCAAGAAGAACCCGGCGGAAGTGCGCCGTTTCTTCAAGGCGTTCAACGACAGTTTCTCCGATGTCTACGGCTTCGTGCCCCTGGATGACAATGAAATCGAAGACGAGGCGCGGAGGATGCTGCCTTATCTCTCGGACAAGTCCAGCTGCATGCTGCTCGACGAGAATGACGAGATAGTGGCGTTCGGCATCTCTTTCCCGAGCGTGTCCGGCGCTCTCCAGAAAGCGAAGGGAAGCCTATTCCCGTTCGGCTGGGCGCATCTCCTCAAGGCCAAGCACGACTACGAGACCACGGACCTCATGGCCAACGGAGCTGTCCGCAAGTGGCAGAACACCGGCGTCTCGTCAGTGTTCTACAAGGAGATGGGCGACAAGGCCATACGCATAGGCAACCGCTGGGCCATCTCGAACCCTCAGCTTGAGTCGGATTCCGCAGCCAACATCTGGAACTGCTACGAGCACGAACCGTATATGCGCCGCAGGTGCTACATAAGAAATATAGAAGACTGATATGGCAGACACTAAACTTTTGGAGAAGGTACTCTCCCTTGAAGATAAATTCCAGTCGCTGCAGGAGCAGCTCTCCAGCCCCGAGGTGATGTCGGACATGAAGAGATATGTCCAGCTCAACAAGGACTACAAGGAGCTCGAACCCATCATCAAGGCCGGCAAGGAGTACGAGAAGATGACGCGGGACCTCGCGTCCGCCAAGGATATCCTGGTCAACGAGAAAGATGACGAGCTGCGCGAGATGGCCCGCGAGGAGGTCTCGGACATAGAGTCCAGGATGCCTCAGATGGAGCAGGACATCAAGCTCCTGCTGATTCCGGCGGACCCTGACGATTCCAAGAACGCCATCATCGAAATCCGTGGCGGCACCGGCGGGGACGAGGCGGCGATATTCGCCGGCGACCTCTTCCGCATGTACCAGCACTTCGCCGAGTCCAAGGGCTGGAAGCTGGAGGTGACGGACCAGACGCCGGGCACGTCGGGCGGATTCAAGCAGGTCGTGTTCAAGCTCTCCGGAGAGAATGTCTACGGCGTGATGAAATACGAGTCCGGAGTGCACCGTGTGCAGCGTGTGCCGCAGACCGAGACCCAGGGCAGGATCCAGACTTCGGCGGCGTCCGTGGCCGTGTTCCCGGAGGCGGGAGAGTTCGACGTGGACCTCAGCTGGGATGACATCAGGCTCGACCTCTTCTGCTCTTCAGGCCCGGGAGGCCAGGGCGTCAACACGACATATTCGGCGGTGCGCCTCACGCACATCCCTACGGGACTCGTGGTGCAGTGCCAGGAGGAGCGCTCCCAGCTCAAGAACAAGGACAGGGCTTTCGAGGAACTCCGTACCCGTCTCTACAACCTCGAACATCAGAAGTATCTGGACGGCATCGCCGCCAAGCGCAAGACCATGGTGTCCACGGGAGACCGGTCCGCGAAGATACGTACCTACAACTACCCTCAGGGGAGGGTGACCGACCACCGCATCAACTGGTCAATGTACAATCTCCCCGCCTTTATGGACGGGGAGATACAGGAATGTATTGATCAGCTGCAGATCGCCGAGAACGCCGAGCGTCTCAAGGAAGCAGCGTAGAGAAACTCAGACCTTTCTGAATGCCAGACAGGCGTTGTGACCGCCGAAGCCGAACGAATCGCTCAGACCGAGCGTGAGTTCGGCTTTGACGGCTTTGTTAGGCGTGTAGTCGAGGTCGCACTCCGGATCCGGGCAGTCGAGGTTGATGGTCGGCGGGACTATTCCCTCCTGGAGGGCGAGCACGGTGGCCGCAGCCTCCACGGCTCCGGTGGCACCGAACATGTGGCCGTGCATTGACTTGGTGCTGCTGATGTGGCACTTGTAGGCGTAGTCCCCGAACGCCTCCTTGTAGGCGAGGGTCTCCGCGATGTCGTTGAGGTGGGTGCCTGTGCCGTGGGCGTTGATGTAGACATTGTCTGAAGCCGGGTTGAATCCTGCCTGCTCCAGGGCTATCTTGATGCACTCTGCCTGGGTGGTCGCGTCCGGTCTCGGCGCCGTGGCGTGGTATGCGTCGCAGGTGCTGCCGTATCCCACCACTTCCGCGTAGATGTGCGCCCCGCGTGCCTTGGCATGCTCGAATTCCTCAAGGATGAGGATGGCCGAGCCGTCTGCCATCACGAACCCGCTCCTGTTGGCGTTGAACGGCAGGGATGCGTATTTCGGGTCTTCCGAGCGTGTGAGCGCCTTGGCGTTGGCGAAGCCCGCGATTCCGATAGGGATTGTGCACCTGTCCGCGCCTCCCGCTATGACGGCGTCCGCGTAGCCGTGCTGTATGGCCCTGAACGCCTCGCCGATGGAGTGGGTCGAGGTCGCGCAGGCCGTCACGATGTCGATGCAGGAGCCCTGTGCCCCGAATTTGATCGCTATCTGGCCTCCGGCCATGTCACTTATCATGGTAGGCACGAAGTTGGGGGAGATCCACTTGCCGCTCCTGTCCTCCATGAACTTCTCGAGCTCGCGCTGTATGGTCGTGAACCCTCCGATTCCAGAGCCCACATAGGTGGCGAGCCTCTTCGGGTCGATGTTCTCGCCGGAGACGAGCCCGGAATCGTTCATGGCCTGCCAGGCTGACGCCATGGCATATATGGTGAACGGGTCCTGTTTGCGTATGAATGGCTTGTCCATGCCGAACAGCTCAGGGTTGAAGTCGCGGATCATGCCGCCTATCTTGACCGGGAGCTCCTCTGTCGGGAATTCTGTGATGTAGTCTATTCCGCACACTCCGCCGGTCAGATTGTTCCAGAATGTATTAATGTCTTGGCCAATGCATGAGAGCACTCCAAGGCCGGTTACGGCTACTTTTCTTTCCATATCTTTGTCGTACACTTTTTTAATACGGGCCAAAGGTACTAAAAAATTCATATATTTGCAGGAATCAATCAGGATGCCCGTGATGTCTTTTCTGCGTGGACAACTGCCGAGATACCTGCTCAGCAAGTATCAGTTGATATGGACCGTGACCTTTTCGGCCCTGTTCTCGCTCGTTATGATACTCCTTACCATCCCGTTCTCCAACAACGTCTGGTTCGCGCTCGGGGCGAGTTCCGCCTTCCTTTTCACGATAGCGTTCATCGTCGTGTCCATCGCGGTCGTGGTGGTCAGCAAGGTGCTGATGTTCAACTGCCGCAACAAGGAGAACTTCGAGGTGTGGAAGTACATTGTCTGGGATCTCCTGGAGATAGTGGCCATAAGTCTGCTCTATACCTTTTTCACCGTACAGGGGGACAGCAGCGGGATAATCGACACCGGGTCGCGCGGCGTGGGCGGCATATTCCTGAGCGCCCTGTGCTTCACCCTGGTCTGCCTCGGCATCCCGTATGTGATATCGGCCCTGTACCTTTCGCTCGCGGACCGCAACAACACGATACGCCTGATGAACTACTCCAACGTGGTCAGCGATACGCCGGTGAAGCCTTACGAGGAGAAGCGCATCACGCTTTTCGACAGCAGCGGGGTGCTCAAGTTCTCCATCGACTCGGAGAACCTCTACTACATCGAGTCCGACGACAACTACATCAAGATCTGGTACACCGACAGCGCCGGGGAAGTGAAGCAGTACATGCTCCGCTGCCCGCTCAAGACGGTGGAGGACAGCTTCGCGGACAGCGACCTGGTGCGCTGCCATCGCAAATATATAGTCAACATCACGAAAGTCAAGATACTGAAGGCGGAGAAGGAAGGGTACAAGATCAGCCTCGGGCTTGACAATTGCGACACGATACCGATTTCCAAGACTTACGAGCAGAATGTGCTCGCACGCTTCAATTCACTTTAACGATTATGTGGCAGAGAATCCAGACACTTTATTTGCTTATTTCCACGGCCCTCGTCGCCTCGCTCCTGTTCTGCGAGAAGGCGGCGGATGTCCGTTTTACCGCTTATTTGCCTTATACGATATTGATAGTTATCGTGTTGCTACTCAATATCCTGGCTCTCACCGTGTACCGGCACCGCATATTCCAGATGCGCACTGTGATGCTCGCGGCCATCATCTCGCTCGCGTTTCAGTGCTGGCTGGCGGTGGATTTCTTCACGTCCGGGGAGGCTCTCGTGTTCCGGGTGGCCGCCGTGTTCCCGATAGCGGTCACGATACTCAACATCCTTGCCGCGAGGGCGATTTATTCGGATGAACTGATTGTGCGTAGCGCCTCACGCCTGCGTGCGGCCAAGCGCAATAAAAAATAATCACATATATGAGAATAGCAGAATCAGAACTGATCATCAATTCGGACGGATCGGCGTTCCACATACACATCCGTCCGGAACAGCTTGCAGACAATGTCATACTCGTAGGAGACCCGGGCCGGGTGGCGATGTTCAAGCCTCTGCTCGATTCGGTCGAGTGCGAGGGCGCTTCCAGGGAATTCGTCTGGATCACGGGACAGTATAAGGGCAAGCGTTTCACCGTGCTCTCCACAGGCATAGGCACGGACAACATCGACATAGTGATGACGGAGCTCGACGCCCTCGCCAACGTGGATTTCAACACCCGCGAGGAGAAGCCGGAGCACCGCACGCTCAACATCTTGAGGATTGGCACCTGCGGGGCGATCCAGCCGGACATACCGCTCGGGTCTTTCATCTTCTCGCACATATCGGTGGGCTGTGACGGCCTGATGAACTGGTATGAGAACCGCGACAGCATCGCCCTCCTGGATTTCGAGGAGGCGTTCAAGAAGCATACTCACTGGGACAGGCATCTCCCGGATCCTTATTTCGTGCGTGCTTCCGACGTGCTCATCAAGAAGTTCGAGGACTGCACGGTCAAGGGCATGACCATCTCCGCGTCAGGCTTTTACGGCCCTCAGGGCAGGGTGGTCCGTCAGGGACTGGCCATGCCGGACATGCTTGAGGACTTCGAGAGTTTCGAGTTCGGCGGCTACCGCATCACCAATTTCGAGATGGAGGGTTCCGCCCTCGCCGGGATGTCCGCGAAGCTCGGGCACAATGCCGGCACGGTGTGCTGCGTCATAGCGAACCGCTATCTCAAGGATGCCAACACCAACTACAAGCCGCGTGTGGCGGAGCTGCTGAGCCTTGCGCTTGACAGGCTGGCCGCCTAGCTGACATAGCCTGTCCTGTCCCGGTGGGCGTTCACGAGATTTGTGAGCTGCTCCCCGAGCGCGGACACGACATCTTCCATCCTGACTTCTGGTCTGCCGGGACTGTTTCCCGACAGACCTTTCTTTTCCAGGCTCTCCCTCAGGGCCGCGCTGCCGAGGGAGTGCTCTGTCAGCCATGCCCTGCTGACGCTGTCTTCGGCCCTGCTGAGGGCGAGCAGCAGGTGGGTGGAGCGGACTTCCGGGGCCCCGGCTTTCAGGGCTTCGTATGCTGCGACGCTCACCGCCCCCGCGGCGCTGCGCTTCATCCCGATCTTGTCTTCGTCGTTGTACGGGACCGGCTTCTCACGGAATACGGCCTCGTCTATCCTGCGCTTCAGCCCGCCAGTGTCCAGCCCCGCTTCCGACAGGAAACGGAAGGCCTCGCAGCCGCGCCGCCTCAGGATGGCGAGCATGAGATGATCCGCCCCGATGCCGTAGTGGCCGGTGCGCATGGCCTCGTCCCGCGCGCCTGCGAGGATGGCCTTGAATTCGTCTGAGAACTTGATGACCATAGAAGCGGAATATGGGCAAAAGTAGCAATTTAATCGGATTTTTATGCTAAATTTGCATATTTGGAAACAATCCGATTAAGTAATTTATATGGACAGTGAGGTAAAGACTCCCGAAGAGATTCGGGAAGAAGTGACAGGAATAATTGAACCCGTCGAGATAGACCACGAGATGCGTACGGCCTACATCGATTATTCGATGTCGGTCATCGTGTCCCGAGCCCTCCCTGACGCGCGTGACGGTCTGAAACCGGTGCAGCGCAGGGTGCTTTTCGGCATGGACGGACTCGGCTTGAACTACGGCGGGCAGACGAAGAAAAGCGCCAGGATTGTCGGTGAGGTTCTCGGTAAGTTCCACCCGCACGGAGACTCCAGCGTCTATGACGCCATGGCCCGTCTCGCGCAGAACTGGAACCAGCGTTATCCCCTTGTGTTCGGACAGGGCAACTTCGGCTCCATGGACGGTGATCCTGTGGCCGCTATGCGATATACGGAAGCGAAACTTGAGAAATTGTCGGCCGAGGTCCTTGCCGACCTTGACAAGGACACCGTTGACATGACTCTCAACTTCGACGACTCCCTCCAGGAGCCTACGGTGCTCCCTACCAAGGTGCCGCTCCTTCTTCTCAACGGCTCGTCCGGCATCGCCGTCGGAATGGCCACCAACATGGCTCCGCACAACCTGGGCGAGTGCTGCGATGCGATCTGCGCCTATATCGACAACCCTGATATATGCGTCGAGGATCTCATGCAGTACATCAAGGGCCCGGATTTCCCTACCGGAGGCATCATTCTGGGCCGCCAGGGCATCATCGACGCCTACAACACGGGCCGCGGCAGGATAGTGCTCCGCGCCAAGACCGAGATAGAGACCCACGACAACGGCAGGGACGTGATAGTCGTCACCGAGGTGCCGTATATGGTCAACAAGGCCGACATGCTCTCGCGCATAAGCGAGATGATCCGTGACAAGAAGATCGAGGGCATCTCGGAGATCAGGGAGCTCACCAACAGGCAGGGCATACGCATCGAGTTCATCGTCAAGAAGGACGCCAACTCCAGCGTGGTCCTCAACACCCTTTTCAAATACACCGCGCTGCAGAGCAGCTTCTCCATCAACAATGTAGCCCTTGTGGGCGGAAGGCCGCGTACCTTGACACTCAAGGACATGCTGGCCAACTTCGTGGATTTCCGCCACGAGGTGGTGGTGCGCCGCACACGCTTCGACCTCGACAAGGCCCTCAAGAGGGCGCACATCCTGGAAGGTCTGCTCAAGGCCATAGATGTCATCGACGAGGTCATCGCCATCATCAGGGCTTCCAAGAGCGTGGATGAGGCCAAGGCCACCCTCATGGAGAGGTTCGGGTTCGACGACATACAGGCTTCCGCCATCGTGGAGATGCGTCTGCGTCAGCTGACCGGACTTGAGAAGGAGAAGCTTCAGGCTGAATATGATGATCTTGAGAAGTTCATCGCACGCTGCCGGGAGATTCTCGCCAGCGACGAGGAGCAGCTCGCCATAGTGAAGCAGGAGTGCCGCGAACTCAAGGAGAAGTACGGAGACCCGCGCAGGACGGAGATCACCCTTTCCGCGGAGGAGTTCAATCCGGAAGACTTCTACGCCGACGAGGATGTGGTCATCACCATATCTCATCTCGGATACATCAAGCGCACGGCGCTCTCGGAATTCCACACTCAGGCTCGCGGCGGCGTAGGCAAGAAGGCCAGCGCCACCAGGGACGAGGACTTCATAGAGCATATCTATGTGGCCAACATGCACTCGACCATGCTGTTCTTTACGGACGGGGGAATGTGCTACAGGCTCAAGGTATATGAGCTCCCTGAGGGCACGCGCACCGCGAAGGGCAGGGCTGTGCAGAACCTCCTCTCCATCGATGCTCAGGACAGCATACGCACATATCTCAATGTGCGCTCCATCGAGGATCCGGACTACACCGACAGCCATTTCGTGACCCTCGTGACAAAGCGCGGCACCGTCAAGAAGACGACCCTTTCGGAGTATGCCAACAAGCGCAGCCGCAACAAGGGAATCATCGCCATCAACATCCGTGAAGGGGATGAACTTCTGGACGCCCTCCTGACGGACGGGAGCGAGCAGATAATGATAGCCGCCCGTGCCGGACGCTGCTGTCGATTCAACGAAGACGAACTTCGTCCTCTCGGACGCAACTCTTCGGGTGTCCGCGGCATCTCTATAGAAGAGGACGACGAGGTGGTCGGCGCGATTGCCATCCATCCTGAGGACAGTTCCGTCGCCGTGCTCGTCGTGAGCGAGAACGGTTACGGCAAGCGCTCTCCGGCTGAGGAGTACAGGATCACTTCGCGCGGAGCGAAGGGCGTCAAGACCATCAACATCACTGACAAGACCGGTCCTCTCGTGGCGATCAAGAGTGTCACCGAGGAGAATGATCTCATGATCATCACCAAGTCCGGTCTCACCATCAGGGTGGACATGTCCGAGGTGCGTCTCAGCGGCCGTGCGACCCAGGGCGTGCGCCTGATCAATCTCCGCGATGGGGATGCCATTGCCGCGGTGTCTCCGGTGGACAAGTCCGACGAGGAGGAGGCCACGGAAGCTGCCGCCGCAGACACTAATAATGATAATCAACAACTTAATTAGATATTCTGATGAAAAAGATCTTTTTAGTTTTGGCACTCGTAGCCTCAATGCAGGTTTTCGATGCCCAGGCTCAGGTCAAGAGCCCCTCTGCCGCCAAGTCCGCTGTAGAGAAGGCGGAGGCTGCCACCACCAATCCTAAGCAGAGCCAGAAGCCTGCCACATGGATCAAGTACGGCAAGGCACTGCTCGATGCATATGACGCCCCTGCCGGAAATCTCTGGGTCGGAATGTCCCGTCAGGAGCTCCAGGTTCTCGGAGGCAGCGACAAGCCTCTCTCAGAGTCTGTAGCTGAACTTGGCGGACGTCAGATGACGAAAGTCGTTTTTGAGAACAAGAATCTTTACTTCAACGAGAACGGTCTCCTCGAGGTCATCGAGGTCACCAAGCCTGTAGTTGAAGGCGCCCTTGACAAGGCCCTTTCAGCTTATGCGGAGGCCGCCAAGCTCGATCCTGCCAACAAGAAGAAGAAGGACATCAGCGCCGGACTCACCGAGCTGGCCGGCAAGTATGCTTCCGATGCGTACAACGCCTATGCTTTCGGCAAGATGGGTGAGGCTTCAATCAGCTTCGAGAAGGCTGCCGCCGCATCCGCGACCGCACCTCTCAGCCAGATCGACACCAACTCCATCTACAACGCAGGTTTCACAGCCCAGACTGCCGGTGACAATGCCCGTGCCAAGGAGTTCTACACCAAGTGCCTCTCTCTCGGCTATCACGGAACGGACGGCGACACCTACGCCAAGATGGCTGATGTCTGCGACAAGCTCGGAGACAAGGAGACTGCTAAGAACTATCTTGAGGAAGGCTTCAAGGCTTATCCTCAGAGCCAGAGCATCCTCGTCGGTCTCATCAACTATTATGTGACGAGCGGCAGCGACACCGACCGCCTCTTCGAACTTCTCGACGAAGCCAAGAAGAACGAGCCTAACAACGCCTCTCTCTACTATGTCGAGGGCAATATCAACGAGAAGCTCGGCAAGGGCGACGCCGCTGTGGCATCATACCGCAAGTGCGCGGAGATCAACCCTGCGTATGAGTTCGGTTACATCGGAGAAGGCATCCACTTCTACAACCTCGCCGTGGCGATTCAGGACAAGGCTTCCCTGGAGTCAGATGACGCCAAGTACATGGCCATGATGGGCGAGTTCGAGACCGCCCTCAAGTCTTGCATCGCTCCGTTCGAGAAGGCATTCGAACTCAGCTCTGACCCTGAGGTCAAGAGCAGCGTGGCCGAGTACCTCAAGAACGCCTGCTTCCGCTTCCGTACCGAGAGCCCTGAGATGCAGGCCAAGTACGAGAAGTACGCAGCCGCGACCGGGAAGTAGTATTCTGACACACCTATAAGAAAAGGGGATGACTGGAAGTACATGAGACTTTCGCGGCCATCCCCTTTTTCGTTGCAGGCACTTATGATGCGGGAGGTGTTTCGATGTGGTTGTGGCCGCCTTTGAGGGGATATGCCATGCCGTTCCACAGGAATTCCCCAGAAACGGAGGCCGGAAGATCAATGTCAGCGTGGAGGCAGGACTTGGCGCCCTTGGCTTTCCGGCTTTTCTTCACCTTGTAAGAGACGCTTATTGTTCCGTCCGGATGGGGCATCGCCCCGCCGATTTCGCTGATGTTCCCCAAGTTGGGAGCTATGCGTACTGTCTTGAATGCAGGCGATGAACTGTCAATGCCCAGCAGGATGCGGAAGAACTCAATGTTCGGACTTGAACCCCAGGCATGGCAATCTGAACGGGTCGTGTTCACATCGGAGGTCTCCCCCCAAGTTGTCAGCCCGTACGCGATGTTTTCCCGCCACTTGTCCAGCCATTTCAGATAATCATCTCCGAGTCCGGCTTTCGCCAGGGCTTGGTGCAGATAAAAGCGGAAATAGATAGAGCAGTAATCAAGCGAAGGATCTTCTATTGTCTTGTGCGCTAGATTCTTGGCTGCTTCTCCCTCCACAAGTCCGGCCAGAATGGCAAGAGCTTGGGCGTGCTGAGAGAACTGACTCCTGTCCGCATTGTTGGCATAGAGCTCCTTCCCCTCCACCCAGTAGTTGCTCTGTATGGCAGATGCGAGACTCGCTTCCCTTTCTGCGTATCTGCTGGCCATAAACTCATTGCCCATGATTTGCTCTATATGTCCAAGCATCTGATATGCCAGAAGAAGCTGGAGATCAAGGATGCTGGTCGCCCCGTCATCTGCCGGTTGAGGGACGCCGAGGTTCCATCCCGGGTTATAGCACCAGTCGGTGAAATTCCACCCCGGAAGACCGCTTACGCGTCCATCCTCAAGCGTGTAGCGTTCGAAATACTTCATGATCTGTTCGGCACCGGAAACCAGGTCGAAGACAAAGTCCGGATCATTCCCATACATCAGATAATCATGGAGAGCATAGATGTAGTGCAGCGCATACGGGGTAATATACTGTGGGAGTTCGGAAGGGGCGCGTCCCATTGTTATGCCCTCGGCGTTGCGGCTCATGTCGGCCTGATGCAGATAATTTCGGAGCAGACGGTCATCGCCGGAGTTGAAAAGCGAAACCAGAGCTTGAATCCGAGTGTCTCCGAGATACTGAAGCTGCTCATAATAAGGGCAGTCAGCGTAGGTCTCGATGGCGCATAACCGCGCCGTCCGCCAACCAATCTCCAACATCTGATGGAGTTCCGGATCTGAGGTGTCAAGGGAGGCTCTCAATTCAAAAGGAAAGCCTACGAAAGTGCTGCTTACATCATCGATACTCAGAGCTTCGTCCTTGGTCTCGATATGGAGATTGACATAGCGGAATGTCCGCCAGTCAAGGGTGGAGAACTTCTGTGCCGCGCCGCCGCTGGAGATCAGTTTGTCGTTTCTTCCCAGAATCACCTTCCCTTCAACCTTGTCCCGGTCGCCTTTGACCAGTTCGCGCATCCCGCCGCCTGATTCGGGATTCTCGTAGAGGGACTCGGCATATTGAACTGTGATTTCCGCAGCCTTGCCACCGGAGAAGACGAGGTTGAAGTATCCGTTGGTGAGTTCTTTTTGGTCCAGAAGGATATCGACTGTCTTCCAAGCGGGAACCGTAAGGACGGATTTATGAGCTGGCCACCCATCCGGTATCTTGAGCCCTCCGTCGCGCCGTACAGATGACATCCGTTTCTCGAACCTTTCGAGCTGCGGCAGTCTGGAAGCCACCAGCGGATGCCCGCTGTAGACTCCGGTGCCGCTTGAGTCGTCGTGCGGGGCACCCAATGCAAAAGGCTGCGCTTGCGACCATCCGGAAAGCGTGTTTTCCGGATCCTGCCAGTCACTCACACTGGCGTTCATGTCGATCTGCTCGCCTGCGCCGAGCGCATAATAGCCTGAAACCCGCTGGCGTATAGGGGTGTATCCACCATCCTTGATGCACTTCCAGGATCCGTCCGTGTCGAGAACACTTGCCGCGCCTTCCCCCATCAGGATGAAACCGGTCCTTATGGTCGCGTTCGGGACAGGTTTATACGGGCCTTCGCTCCATACCTGAGAGGCGAAGACATTCTTGCCGGTCTTCAGATGGGGTGCGACATCCACCGTCTCATAATTCCAGTGTCTGGAATCGTTGCGCGCCGGCCCGAGTGACACGAGTTCTCCGTTTACATACAGTTTATATCTCTGATCGGCGGAGACATGAATCTTGAAAGATCCTGGCACCTCGTCCAGATCGATATCCTTCCGGAAATAATAGACCCCATATTCGTCAGGATCTGAGTCCGGCACTTCAATCCAGGCAGCATTCCAATTCTCCTTGAACATGTTGAAACTCTTCCTCTCCCGGGCATGTTCCAACTGTCGTTCCGTGGATATCTCCCATTGGGCCTGCGCCGGTATTGAAAAGGCCAGCAGCAGCGCCGGTATAAGCATTCGTGGATTATTCATGTTGCTATTGTTTGCGCATGGCATTGAAATATGACTCCCAAAGGTCCATCTGCGCCTGGTTCTGCACGGGCGCGAGATGCCCTCCGTCACGGAAGTACATCACGCTCTCCGTGCCCTTGCTATATGGTATCCATGCTGGCAGCTGGTTTGCGGCGTCCGTGCAGATGTTAGGGTCACCGTTCTTGATGAAATTTACCCAATACCTGAAGACCATCCGCGTGAGCCCCTCTTCCCTGGGGTCAGCCGTCCTTGGCTCTGGGCCGGGTGCCATCCTGCTTTCTCCGAAACCGAAGGTGTAGCGCATCTCCGCAGCGTGGGTGGTGAGAAATTTCCTCTCGACATTCCGGTCACGACGGAAGAAATTGGACTTCGCCTGGTCGAAGAAGAACATATAGACTTTTCCCTGCCCCTTGCCGGCTTCTGTCCGTCCGCTCTGTAGATTAGCCCAGGCATATGTCGGCCAGGCGAAGGCCGCATCGCGGAATATGTCGCTATGGGCATCGAAAGCCTCCTGCTCATCCGCTCCGGGATACATCTGGCGGAACTTCTCCTGCCAGACAGGATCCGGGAATGAGGTGGTCATCTCCCTTTCGTATTGATCCGGAGTGTATCCCCCGAGAAAAGCGGTGAACATGGATCCTTCATCGGAGTTGGTGCCTATCATCACATTCACGTCATTATAGTTCCCCTTTTTATATTGGATATAAGCATCGGTGGAGAGCACATGGTCATCGTAGCATGGCCATAACGCGCCTCCTGCGCTGAACGCTGCGGAGTCGGGCATGAAGCTTTCCGGGTCCAGCTTCCGCAAATCCTTCAGTTTCTTTTTGCCAAGGCCGAGACGGTCGAGCATTGCCTGCCCATAAGCCTCGCTCCCCTTGACGTCGCGTACTGAGTTGTTGTCAATACGATAGTGGGAAGCGGGCACCATGTTGCCGCCGCTCTCCGATATGGCGCCACGGAAAAGGCCTTTGGCCAATGGGCTTTGGCACAGCATAGCCACGGAGATGGCCCCTGCGCTCTCTCCCATGATTGTAATCTTGTCAGGGTCGCCTCCAAACGCCGCAATGTTGTCCTTGATCCACCGCAGTGCGAGCAACTGGTCCATGAGGCCATAATTACCGCTGGCGGCCCTGCCGTTTTCTTTCCGGCTCTCTTCGCTGAGAGCCGGGGTAGACAGGAAGCCGAATACATTTGTGCGATAAGCTATTGAACAATAAACTATGCCGTTTTTGGCGAAGTTGATACCGTTTTGCTCCCAAGAAGCACCTGTGGAGAAACCGCCTCCATGAATCCAGACAAGTACAGGGAGTTTTGCTTCTCTGTACTTTGCCGGGGTAAGCACATTCAGATACAGACAATCTTCGCTCATTCCCGGCCGTCCCGGACTTGTCCTTCCCTGTGAACGCTGATAGGGCTTTGCCTTGAATTCTTTGGCCTCATACACTCCATGCCATGGCGAGGCCGGCAGGGGAGCTTTCCAGCGAAGTTCCCCTACCGGAGGCTGTGCGAAAGGGATGCCCTTAAAGTGGGCCAGCCCCTGTTCCTCCACTCCCTCGACCTCTCCCTGGGCAACCGTTGTCCTGAGCAATTGTGCCTGTCCCTGCATGGAAAGCAATGCGGACAGGGCTAACACCACGATTCTTTTCATTTTTTGTTTATTGAGATTTCTGCTACCGGGACAGGTGGCGCAAGGACATTGTGGACTTTCCAGGTTCTGGATTTCTTGAGCTTGTAATCGGATGTCGCCCTTATGTCGGCCGCACTTGCTGCGAAGTGGACTTTGTATGTCCCTGCCGCAGCTTCCCATGCGGAGGCCGATTCGTTGAAAGAGGCGATGTCGTAGTCGCTGACGCTCATCGTCAGGGTCTGGGACTCGCCAGGCATCAGGCATTTTGTCTTGGCGAAGGCTTTCAACTCCAGCGCCGGTTTCTCAAGGTCTCCGGACGGAGCCGTGACATACAGTTGCACGACTTCCTTTCCTGCCGTACTGCCGGTGTTGGTGACAGTGACAGTCGCGGTGAATCCGTCTGCGGCCGGCTTTATGGCTGGTTTTCCGTATGAGAATGAGGTGTAAGAGAGTCCATAGCCAAAAGGATATGAGACCTCGACTCCGGCTGTCTGGAAATACCTGTAGCCAACCCATATGCCATCGGTGTAGCAAGTGTAGTCAACATCTTTTTTAGGTTGTGCCGGGCCGTTGCGGAACGGGTTTCGGGAGCTCTGCTCCGGAGCGTAGGCATAAGGGAAATTGAGCGAAGACGGACTGTCGAAATAGGATATCGGGAAAGTCGTCGCGAGTTTTCCGGAAGGATTGCTTTTGCCGCAGAGCACGTCCGCTATGGATGCGCCGCCCTCCATTCCAGGCTGCCATGCGAGGAGAATCGCGTCCGGGAGGTGCTTCCATGAAGCGGTTTCAATGACACCTCCTATGTTGAGGACTACAACGACTTTCTTGCCGGCTTCGTGGTATTTGTCGCAGAGGTTCTGGATGAGGTCGCGTTCCACTTCAGTGAGAAGAAAATCTCCTTTCGCGTCTTTGCGGTCATCCCCTTCGCCCGCATTGCGGCCTATGGTGAGTACGGCTATATCTGTGCCTGGGAGGACTTTTGTGATGAAGCTTGCAGGAATCTCAAGTTCCGGAAGGACGCGCTTGCCCCAGAATGCTCCGCTTATGGCCTTGTTGTTGAGTTCTTCGTTCTTATAGTCGATGTATTTTGTGTACCATTGCGCCGGGCCGGAGTCAAGGGTGAACCCGTCTGCGGTGAGGCCGTCATGCAGGTTGCGCACATACTCTTTGTTCACGTTTCCGGAACCGGAGCCGCCTGCTATCAGGTCATAAGAAGCCACTCCGTAGAGGGCTATCTTCTGCTCTGTGGAAAGAGGGAGGATGCCGTCGTTTTTCAGGAGAACCATACACTCCGTCGCGGCTCTGCGTGCGACTTGGGCGTGTGCCTTGAGGTCCGGATTGTCTGAGAACTTATATTTTGCGAAGCGAGGGGTCTTCACGATGTAGTTGAGCATGTTTCTGACGTTCCTGTCTACCTCATCCATTGAGAGCTCGCCTTCTTTTACGGCTTTGATGAGACGTTCCATCTCTGTCTGGTTGCCCGGCTCCATGAGGTCATTGCCGGCTTTTGCCGATTTTACGGTGCCTTCCTTGCTCCCCCAGTCGGTCATCACAATACCGTCAAATCCCCATTCGTCACGCAGGATTGTGGTGAGCAGGTCATAGCTCTGCTGCGTGAATTCACCGTTGAGGGAGTTGTAAGAGGACATGACTGTCCATGGCTTGGCCTCCTTGACGGCGATTTCAAATCCCTTGAGGTAGATTTCGCGCAGGGCTCTCTGGTTGACGCGTGCATCGTTCATGTGTCGGTTGACTTCCTGGTTGTTGACTGCGAAGTGCTTTATGGAGGTGCCGACGCCATTGCTCTGTATGCCTTTGACATAGGCCGCCGCCATTTTCCCCGTCACGAGAGGGTCTTCGGAGAAATACTCGAAATTGCGCCCGCACAAGATGTTTCTGTGGATGTTCATTCCCGGTGCAAGCAGCACATCTATCCCGTATTCGAGGACTTCATTTCCCATCGCTTTTGTGACTTCTTCCACGAGGGCGGTGTCCCATGATGTCGCCAGGGCGGTTCCTACCGGAAAAGCGGTGGCATAGTATGTCTTCGGGTCTCCGTCTCTTGTGGGGTTGATGCGGACTCCTGCCGGACCGTCGGAAAGGACGGTCTGCGGTATGCCGAGCCTCGGTATTGCGCGTGTCACTCCGGCCGCGCCTGGAACCAGGTCGGTCGTGCCGGAAGGCACGCCGTCTATGTTGATGGAACGGCTTCCCCCTACCAGCAGGGTCACCTTCTCTTCGAGAGTCATCGCCTTGATGACCTCTTCTATGTTGTCTTTGTTGAGTTGTGGCTGCGCGAATGCGACACTTGAGGCCGCCAATGCCGCGAATGCGATAAAGAATCGTTTCATGATGGTCTTATGTTGTTTTCACTGTGTTTATTTCATCTGGGCGTCCCCGTAGTTGACATTCACTCCGTCCCGGCGTACCACCTTGTTGAGACCGGGCATGCCGCCTCTTTCTTCTCCTTTAAGGGCCCCGGCCAGCACTTCTTCTCCTATCTTTTCGAGGTCGCTGATGCGTTTGAGGGTTTCGAAATTGTCTCCGAAGAAGTGCCCGTTGTAGAACTTGACATACCCGTTCTTGCTGAAGTACTCGTAAGATTTCTTGCAGGTGTTGATAAGGGTGCTGAAATCTGTGGTCAGAAGGAGGTTCCCGTTGCCGAACGAGTCGCCGCTGAATCCTCTGTCAGTGCCGACCTCAAGGAAGGTCGTCGACCCCCAGGTGTGACCCGGGGTGAAGAAGGTTTCCAGTGTCCTGCCGCCGAGTTCGAATCTCTGGCCGTCCTTTAGTTTGTTGACCTTTCCGGTGTAGTCCGGCATCATTCCTTTCATGGACGGGATGTCGGACGGGTTGACCCAGAGCTCGCTGAAATATTTGGCCCCTCCCACATGGTCCGGATGGACATGGGTCAGCAGGAGGGTCACAGGCTTGTTCGTGAGTTTTGCCACGATTTTGTCCAGATCGGGAATCTCTGTGCCGGCGTCGATCAGGACGGCCCTTTCGCTGCCTTCAAGCAGATATAGACTCTCTGATGCCATAACATGTCCCGAGCCTATCCATGTGTGATCGTCTATTTTGCGGAACACCACATTGTCGTCCCGATATACCTCCGGGAGGTCGAGGCTGGCTTCGAAGCCTCCGCGGCCCCTCTGCTCGCGCGCCCCGCCAGTTTCCTGGGCCGCCGCGTTGACCGCCATGGCCAATGCCATGATTGAAATCAATATCTTTTTCATCGTTGTCTACAGTTATTTCTTACATATGATTTTGACTGGCCCGAGCAGGCCGGCGGGAAGGAGGGCGTCGCCTGCCCTATAGTTGCGGACATCGGCAAAAGTTACCTTCTGCGGGCAGTCCGGCTGCTCGTCTCCGATGAGGCGGTTTGTCCATAGATTCGCCACCTTTATCGAGATGTCGTTCTCCCCGGTCTTGACCGCCGAAGTCACATCCACTCTGAACGGTTCCTTCCAGGCGCAGCCGCACAACTTGCCGTTGACATATACTTCTGCCATATTCTTGACGCTCCCCAGATCAAGGACGATTTCTCCGTCAGGTTTATCCAGCTTGACGGTGTTGTGATACGTGGCCTCTCCGGAGAAGTATTTTATGCCGAAAATATCCGATTCTGTGTAAGACATCAGTTCCTTGAAGCAGGCTTCCTCCGGCGCGCCGTGCCCCTTCTGGAATTTCACCGTCCACGGGCCATCAAGCGTGAGGAGTGTCGCCTCCTCCTTGCCGGCGAGTTTCTGTTCAGTCTCTCCCTTGCCGTTGAAGACCACGAATACAGCATCGTCTGGGACCATGTCCAGGGTTACTGTCGTCCTGCCTCCCTCGGATTTGTATGAGGCCTCCTCGATGACGCCGGTGTCGGCGTGCCATATCTGCGGTTTCTTGCCGCTGGTGCGGAAGGAACACTCGATTGACTGACGCTGCTTGCCCGGTTTGTTGATCCAATAGATTTCGGTCTCACCGAGAGTCCTGTGGAGGAACCTCATGCCGGCTTCAGAGAATTTGACATCCGGTTCTATCCCTTCTTTGTTGAGGACTTCGGATATGGACACCTCTGTATATACATTCTTCCTTCCGCTTTTGAATATGTCGGACACGAGAGCATCGAATTCGTCTTTGTCATCGGCAAGACTTGCCGCATATTTTGGCAATGCGGCGCAGATGATGGTGCCGTCATCGGCGAGCTCGGCTATTTTTCTGAGTACGGGCACGGACACATAGTCCATGTTCCTGTCCATGAGAAGGACTCTGTATCGGGTCCCGCCGGCGGAGATAAGCGTTCCTTTCTTTGAGCTTATCGCATTCAGCAGGGCGTGAGGGCTGCAATAGTCCCATTCGTATCCGGCAGGCATCTTTGGTGACCTTCCGAATTCGGAACAGATGCTGTTGTCCTCTCCATAATAATATAGGATGTCCGCAACATTCTTTCCGGCCTGTAGCATATAGCTGCTTCGTGCCAGATAGTCAGTCCAGGCTCCGGCCATACCCGCCCACGATTCGTGTCGGTGAAACCATTGTCCGATGCCGCCCAGGCTGAGCCCGGGGAATTTGTCATCGACAGGCTGGTGTGCGCTTTCGTGGATCACGAAGCGGTTGATGCCGCTGGCGAGTTCCAGGTCCGCGACCGCTTTCAGGTTCTCCGGACAGCACTGGTAATCGTCAGACTGTCCGCCCCATTCGGTCAATGACTCTGCTGCGGCTATGTTCTGTCCGTAGATGTGGGCGACAGAAGCGGATTCACGGCAGTCAGCGATGTACACGCTGCGGTCGTAGTCTCCGTCGGGAGTGCGGCCAAGCCATGGAGCGGAGCTCCACATCGCTGACATCGGCACCTGTGCTGTCCTTTTGGCGTCCATGCCGTCTCCCATGAAGGCTCTTCCCGCCTCGTGGGATTCGCTGTACCGTCCGAGCATGCCGTAATCTTTCTGTGCTATGGTGGTGAGCAGATCGTAGTTGGCGGCATACAAGTCGCCGATGTTCATCCTCCAGTCCCAGAGAAATCTGTCGCTCTGTTCGGGAGAACCGATTATTTCCCCCGTGAGCACAGGCATCCAGGCCAGCATATCGTATCCTCTCCTGGTTCTGAATTCTTCCGGCATTTTCGGCGTCCAAGTCTGATGCTCGGCCTCGTAGCTGTCTGTCAGGATATATTCAATGCCTCTTTTGCCCAAAAGGCCGCCGGAAGCGTCCCTGTACATGTCGAGATATTTGTGGAAATATCTAGTCCATGCGTCAGGGTCAAGTTTGTCGACCTCAAGACCTGTCGCCTCCGCAGGGGCCGGATGGTTCTGCTTGCCCGTGAGGGACCAGCCGAAGCGGAATATCTTCCATCGCCCTTCGGGGGCGTCCCACTTGAGATTTCCATCTGTGTCGACGCAGGCTGTGATGTCCAACACATCATCAGCCGAAGGGAAAACTTCCCCTTCGTATGCCGGGGTAGGTCTCATGGAAAGCTTCGCTGTTGATGAGAATGCGGCTTTTTCCTCGGCCTGGTTGACCTTTGAGATGAGATTCAGCTCGAGTTCGGAAATCATGGTGCCTTTTGCCACTGGAGCCGGCCGACCCATCCCGAACATGTTCGACTGCGGTTTGGGGGCGGGTACGCAGACTCTGAAGAATCTCGCTTCCGTCGGTGGGACACTGATAGTGCTCTGAGCGGTCCTGCCGCCTCGCAGGTCGCATACTTTCTTGAATGATTTCCCGTCGTCGCACGCTTCCAGTACGCATGCCGCAGGTCCGGACATAGTGACGCTTCTCACTGTCTGTTTCACAGGAAACTCATACATTATCCAGGAAGACCTGCCTTTTTCTGCCGGCAGGACAGCTCCGGTGGACAAGTCTCCGTCCGAGAGCTGCCCGGCACTGAACCTGCCTCCGCTTGATGTCACCTTGACACCGAGTTCGGTCATGGTCTTGTATGTGTCAGGCAGTTTGACCGCAAGGGTCGCGATATCCTCGTAGTATTCATATCCTGTGCCTGCGGTGCCGCGACCTGCCGGGGCTCCGTTCTGAAAGGCTCCGGTGGTGCGGAACGGTGCAGGAAGCGTGGCTGAGACATGCCGGCCGCCATCGATTATTTCTGTCCTCCACACCAGCTTTTTCATGGCGTCCTGTGGAGTGACCCATGGCCCCCCGGTTGAACTCCAGCCGGGGGCGCTGGCTATAGCCATTTCAAGGCCGAGGGAATCTGCCGTCTTCACCGCATACGCGAATGCGTCTTTCCAGCCCTCATCCATATAGATGAGGCGTTTTTCGACAATGGTAGGGGTAGAGAGCGAAGCGTCGAAATGCTGGACGCCGCCCAGCCCGACACTCTTCATCCATTCCAGATCTTTTTTGATGCCGTCTTTGGTTATATTGCCGTTCATCCAATGCCACCACACACGGACTCTGGCTTCATTTGGGGGATTGTCGAACCCCTTTTTCAGAGCGGAAATCTCCGATTCGCCATTCGGGCTTCCGCATCCGGCCAGGACTATGGCCGTGGCCGCCAGGCGGATGAATCGTTTAAAATATGTCATGTTGTCGTTTGCGTATTATGTCATGAAACTGAAGCCCATGTCCGATAATATGCCAGACATGGGCTTGCAGTATTATTTCCAGCCGTCGTTCTGCTGGATTTCCTTGTCCTTGTTGAGCATTATCACATCATAAGGGATAGGGAAGAGGCTCCATGCCGGGAACTCCCTGCCTTTGAAGTCTGCGTTGGCGCAGTCATTCACGCCTTCGGAGTAATTCATGAGCTGGTGGCGGAGGATTTCGTTTTTCTTCCCCTGAGCCTCCATACGGAGCAGTGTAGGCCAGCGCATTTCCTCCCATGCAAGTTCGCGTGCGCGTTCGTCGAGTATCGTGTAGATTCCGTTGGCGGCACCGAGATCGGCGGCGGTTACCTTATATCCGGCATTTGCGCGATTACGAATCTCATTTATGTCGTCAGCCGCGCCTTGCGCGTTCCCCTGACGCCATTTTGCCTCTGCGCGCAGAAGGTAGGTCTCAGCAGAGCGGGCGATGTACCAGTCGCGTCCATATTGATTTACAAACTGGGCGCCCATGGATGAGTGGTTCACCAGATCCCAACCCCACTTGTCCCAAGTAGTGAGTTTGCAGGACATCCTTGAGAGCCAGGCTCCGTCCATCACCCATTCCGGCTTGACATGCTGGCCGTAGAGAGGGTGGCTCCTGTCAATGCAGATAGGATCCCAACGGACAATCTGTGAGTTGCGGTCATCCTTCCCGTAATCGCCTTCCCAGACATCGATATCAGAATAGTCAAGTGAGCCGATGAGTCCCCATGACATGTTGAACTGCAGGCCAAGACTTCCCATAGGATAGATGCTGGCATCATAGTCTCCACGGAACGGAGAGGAGGCTTTGACCCCTGACTGGCTGGCATATTCTGATCCCGGTTTCCAATAGATTTCTCTGTAAATGCCACCGCATATGACGGCGAGTTTGAGGCTGTTGTCCCCATAAATGGACATTATATCATGGGTCGGCTGCTCGAATATGAGCAGGGATTCAGTGTTGCCTTCTGACGCGCCGTAGTTGCCGAGCACGAACAGGTCATAGTATGGATTGCCAGGCTCTCCGTTGAGCTTGTAGCTTTCATCCACCACGCGCGGCACGCCATTGTCCGGTATTCCGGCCGGCTGTTCGCCCATAGGTGAACGGGAACCGAAGCGCTCTGTCATGAGTGGGTGCATTTCGATTGTGGCTGTCGCGGCCTTTTCGGCAAGTGCGAAGTCCTGCTTGTCCCCTGTCTCGACACCGCGGCCAAGATAAGCTTCTGCGAGGAAATGGTTCACGACGCCCTGCCCGATGCGCCCGTCTGCCGGTGCCTTCGCCGGAACGCCGAGGGCATTCTTGAGGTCCTCGATCGCGAAACTGTAGACCGCTTCGCGAGTCTCGCGGCCATAGTCGAATTTGAGGTCATAGTTTATCTCCTGCACGATAGGGACGCCTCCGAAACACTCGGCCAGGCGGAGGTATGCCCATCCGCGGAAGAATCTGGCCTGAGCCTCGTAGTATTTGGCCGTTTCCGGATTCACATCTCCGACTATTTTGAGCCCTTCAAGCGCGAGGTTAGCCTTGGCGATCAGTTTGTACATGGAGCGCCATAACATCATGAAGTTGCCGTTGTTGGTCTGCAGTGCCCAGTAGTTGCAGAAACCGCCGAGGTCTTGCTGTCCGCGCGTGCCGCCGAGCACATCGGAACCGTCGCCGTGGAGAAAGTTGCCGGTGCCGTCACCGAAGATGGATACCTGATATGTGTTGTATAAGTTGAACAGATTGTAGGCGCTTACGATGGCGGCGTCTACCTGCTCGGGCTTCTCAAAGGCATTCTCTACCGTGTAGATGGTCTTCGGGTTCTCTTTGAGAAATTCGGTGTCGTTCAGGCAGGACGATGTGGCGAGCGTCAGCCCGAGACCGAGTATGAAATATGATGTCTTTCTCATTGTGTGGTGCATTTTAGAATCTTATATTGAGTCCGATCGTGTATGTCCTCCTGAGTTGCGGGCTTGTTGCCGAGCGTACCTCAGGGTCTGAGTACTTCCAGTCCGGAGCGATGAAGAACAGGTTGTTGCCGGACACGAATACCTGTGCTGACTGGACTCCGAGTTTCTTGATCCAGGCGGAGGTCGCCGTGTATGAGAGGTTGAGATCTTGAAGACGCACGAATCCGTAATTGTGGATGGCGTACAGGTTGCCGTTCACGTCAATGTTCGGACGGCAGTACTCATTGCTCCTGTTTTCAGGTGTCCACCAAGGGATATCCACCGTGTTGAGGAGAGCCATGTTTTCGGTTGAGGATCTGTGCGCCACGTTATTGACGGCCTTGCCGTACTTCCTGTCAGAGAATGAACCGTTGAAGAGGGCGTAAAGGGAGAATCCCTTCCATCTTAACGTGGTCTGCAGACTCATCCGGAACGCTTCCTTTCCGAATCCGAGGATCTTGCGGTCATCAGGTGTAATCTTGCCGTCCGCCATGTCCGGAATGCCGTCACCGTCGGTATCTATGGTGAGCTGGTCCACTTCCTTGATGTCCCCTGGGACGCGTCCGTTGGCTTTCATGAAATCCACATCCTCTTCCTGCACGATTCCTCCCCACTCATATCCATAGATGGCGCCAAGCGACTCGCCGATGAAGAGGTTGTTGGTGATGTCGTCCTTGCCATCGCCGTAGAGCTCGACGAGCTTGTTGCGGTTCATGCTGAAGTTCAATGTGGCGTCCCAGCGGAAGTCGTTTTTGCGCATTATGTTGGCGCGTATGGAGGACTCGATTCCCCAGTTGTCGACGCGGCCCATTGTGGCCTGCTGGTTGGATATACCGGCGCCCATCACCGGGATGACCCGACTGAATATCTGGTCTGTCGTCTTGGACTTGTAGCTGTCGAATTCCCAATGGATCCTGTTCTTGAGCAGGTCGGTCTCGAATCCGAAATTGTACGATGTCGTGGTCTCCCAACCGAGAAGCGGATTACCGAGGGTGGACATATTCTCTCCGTAGACAGGATTGCCGCCGAAGTATCCGATATCTTTGCCGGACATACCCATATCCATTCTAGAGAGTGTCTGATAAGGCGCGAGCGACTGGTTCCCGTTGATTCCCCAGGAAACTTTGAGCTTGAGGTAGTCGAGCCACCCTCTGGTGCTGTTCATGAAGCCCTCGTCCGAGATTGTCCATGCGACACCGACAGCAGGGAAGTTGCCCCATTTCCTGTCTATGCCGAATACGGATGAACCGTCGCGGCGGAACGACGCATTGAAGTGATATTTGTTCTTGAAGGAGTAGTTTACCCTGGCAAGATAACCGATATCGTTGTGGAGGGTGTATGTGATGTCTTCGATTTTATGGGTCGTGGCATTGGTCAGGCCGTAGAAACCGAGGGTCGTGTTGCCTATGGACTTGAAATTCGTGCCGCTGACATTGTGCCCGGTCTTGAGATCCGAATCCCTGGTGTATACGAGGGTGGCGTTTACGTAATGCTCCCCGAAATCGCGGGTATAGGTGAGGATGTTGTCAAGCACCCAGGCATTTGATTTCGCCTGCTTGATGTATCCGTTGGCGCTTCCGAGGTACTTGTCGGCGGCTGCGGAGCTGAAGTCCGTGTCCGGAGCGGTCCAGAAATATGCCTCGTGGTAGAACCTCTTGGTGCTGAAATCGCGCAGAGTGTAGTTTCCGGTTATCTTGTAACTCAAGCCCTTGATCCAAGGGAACTTGATCTCGACATTGCCTCCTATGGTGGCGGCATTGCCCCGGTATTCTGAATCTACGGTTCCGGAGCCTGATTCCCACATCGGGTTCGAGGTAGGTTCTCCGTCCGGGCCGTATATGTATTTGCGCATTGAGCCGTCTTCATGGCGTGGGGAGGTATAAGGGGAATAGTAACGCGAGAAGCTTCCTCTGATGCCGTCATCGGCCATGCTTGACCAATTGAAATTCAGTCCTGCCGAGAGCCAGCGGGTGATGTTTGTGTTGATGCGGGATGTGACGGTGTTCCTTATGTACCGGTTTCCTCTGATGTAGTTGGTGTTGTCGGAGCGTGACACCCCGAACATATAGTTCATCCCGTCTGTGCCTCCGCTTACATTGGCGGAGTATTCCTGCTGGATTCCGAGTTGGGTGCATTCCTTTATCCAGTCGGTGGTCCTGCCGGCGAGATAGTTCTCGTGTTCGAGAGTTGACATCCAGCCGGTGTCTTGCGGGTCAGTATTGCCTTTTCGGGCATTGATGAGCTCCACGTATTTTTCAGGAGATTTGAGTTTCGGGACATAGTTTTGCTGGACGATCGACACGGAAGCCTTGGCGTTGATGGTAGGCTTCCCTATTTTGCCCTTTTTGGTTGTGATCATGATCACACCATTTGCCGCCTGGGAACCGTATGAGGCCAGGGATGTGGCGTCTTTCATGACGCTCATCGATTCTATAGTGTTGGGGTCAATGTCGTTGATCTGTCCTTTGAATATGACTCCGTCCAGCACGATGAGCGGATCCGGGCTGCCTCCGATGGACTTCTGGCCGCGGATGGTTATTGATGGCGCGGACCCGGCGACTCCCGACTGTGTCATCTGTACACCGGGTGCCACGCCGCGCAGCATGTCAAGAGCCGTGGTGTTGGGCAGGTTGGCGATAGGGCTGTCGGCCACATTGTACGAGGCGACGGAACCGGTGAAATTGGTGCGCTTCACAGTACCGTAACCGACAATGACTGTGCTTTCCAGAAGTTCCGCATCGTCCTCCAGTTTTATATTGTAGACAGTCTTGTCGCCTGCGGTGAAAGTCTGGGAGATGTAGCCGATGGCGGAAACCTCCAATGTGGCAGCCGCCGGAATGTTCAGCGAGAAGTTTCCGTCAATGTCAGTGAATGTTCCGGTGGTGGTGCCTTTGATCAGGATGCTGGCACCGACAACGGGGAGGTCGCTTGTGTCTGTGACCTTGCCGGAGATGCCTACATTCTGCGCGATCAGTGTCGCCGAGAATGCAAGCATCGCCATAGTTAGAAACAATTTCTTTTTCATGGATGTTATGAGTTAGTGTGGTTATTCGTTGTGCTGCAAAAATGTCCGTTTGCTTTCGTTTTGTTTTTGCATTATCTTCATAAAAGATTGCATAAACTTCATTCCGGCGCCAAGAATTCACTATATTTTGTATATTTGTCCAACTTACGCATAGTTATGAAACATCTTATATTATTAATAATCAATTTATTGATTAGCGCTCATTTCGTCTTTTTGCGTGCGGGTACCCCTGATGCGGAGTTCTCCTATCATATTTCGGATCGCGATGTGAGATGTTTCGCCCAGGACAGGCTCGGGAACATGTGGATAGGGACGGCAAGGGGGCTCAACAGATACAATGGGGCGAATTACCTGATCTACTATGCGGGCGGTGCTGACGGAGGTCTCAATGATGACAATATATCTTCAATGGTCGCGGATTCCCGCGGGCGTATCTGGCTGTGCAATGATTTCGGCCTTTCCTGCCTGGAAAACGGCAGATTCACGCATAGCGGGGAGCCTGTCTATAACAAGACCAGCAAGATTATCGATTATGACGAGAACCACATCGTGGCTGTCGGCAAGGACGGGCTGATCAAATTATCCAAGAATGATTTTTCACTTGTTGGCAGATATCATGCTGTCGGAACCAGCTGGATTGAGAATGTTATAGCTACCTCTGCCTCGGAAATATGGTTCACCAAGATTGTGGACGGGGTTACGTATGTCTGCGCCCTTGATGGCGATCTCGGTTTGAAATTCTGCAATCCTCTCGGGCGAGGTGTTTCCGTGAATGGCATGTGTGAAGATGCGGAGCATAATGTCTGGCTTGCCACCGATTCCGGCTTGCTGCGCTTTGATTCGCGTTCTGGGGCCAGTCTTCCTGTCCCGGACAAGTTGAGCGCCATAAGCGGCAGCGGGAAGATTCATTTCGTGCTTGCATTCAGGGACCACAGCATACTTATGGGGATAAAGGGTGTCGGACTCCGCGACTATAATCTTGTCTCAGGTTTCTCAAGCCGGATAGCCAAGCAGGAGCAGCTTGAGGGAGACGGCTATGTCTGTTATGTGGACAAGGATGATATAATATGGCTTGGCGGTGACGAGGATGGTTTTTCGTTCTATCTGCCGTACTGGAATTACTCCCAGCTCGATCCTGTCTCCGGCAATGATCATATAAGACAACTGGACAACCTTGTCTTCGGCGGGGACGGTCATCTGTGGATGAGGGCGGATGAATCCATATTCGCAATGGATGCCTTTCGGGATTCGGTTGTCTGGCATTCTCCTGCGGGAGCAAAATGCCGCGCGCTCACTGTCGACACTCGCGGACGGCTGTGGGCCATTGTTGACGGCAACAAGATCATACGTTACCATACAGGAAGGGGAGGGGCTGTCGAAGAGAGAAGGTTCACCCTTGGCGATGAGGCCTTCTCAATAAGCGAAAACAGGGACGGAGCCATGATCATCTCAAGTGTCAGACGCCTATATGTCATAGGTCAGGACGACAGTGTCCTGGAGATACGTCCGGGGCGGGAACTGCCGTTCTCTGTTGCGCTGTCGGATCCACGCACGCATAGAGTCTTTCTTCTCACATTGTCCCGCGGCCTGTATGAAATAGATCCGGACTTTTCTTTCAGGCCTGTAAATGATGGCCTGTTCAAGGGTGTCAGCAGCGTCATGCTCGCATCTGACGGAGGCCTTTGGCTTGGACTGGCGAATGAGGGGCTCGTGAGATTGGACGAAAAGACAGGCCAGATTGAGCGCTTCGGTGTGGCGGACGGGCTTATAGACCGTAGTGTCAAGTCTATACTTGAAGACAGTGAGGGGAATATATGGTTTTCCTCCAATCGTCATGTCTCCAAACTTGACACACGTACAGGAGAAATCTCGGTGATATACGATAACCGTTTCGGGGAAGGCAAATCTTATTGTCTTGGCTCGGCTGTATCCGGCCCCGACGGTCGGCTTTATTTCGGAGGTTCTGGCGGTATCACTGTCGTAGATCCGAAAGTGGATATGCCTGCTGAAGATGAAATCCCTCTCTATCTTGAATCTGTTTCGGTCAACGGGGAGAAGCGTGAGGACCGCGGTTCTCTTATGGGCCTGTCGCATTTGGAGAATACTTTAGAGTTCAGGTTCGGGGCCGTGGACTTCGTCTCCGGGCCATTCTTGAAGTATTCATATATGCTTGAAGGGTATGACCGTGACTGGAATGTCGGAGATAATGTGGTTGATGTCAGATACTCTCTCGTGCCTCCAGGGAAATACACTTTCCGTGTGAAGATGCGTAATCATAATGGCGTTTGGGCGCGCAACGAGCTGTCTGTCCCTGTTGTCATCAGGCCTTCCCCATGGGCCTCTCCGGCGGCTTTCGTGGTTTATGGTTTGTTTTTTGTCATCGGCGTCGTGGCGGCCGTCAGAATATATGTCCAGTGGAGAACTCAGAAGGAGCGAATCGCGATCGCGGAGGAGCGAGAGAAGATGAACAGCGAGAACATAGAGTTCCTGGCCAACATCTCGCATGAATTCCGCACGCCTCTTTCGATGATTTTCGCCCCGGTCAGGGAACTCTCCCGCCGCCTGCCGGATGCCGGTCCGAGAGAGAAGATGTATATACGGACCATAGAGAGAAACGCTGAGCGTCTCAAGGTCTTGTCCGAGCACTTTTTCGATGTCATGGAAGGGGCATCGCGACGCCACTCCCTGTCGGTGTCAGACGGTGACCTTGGCATCCTGGTCGGTGCCCTTGTCGATAATTTCCGCTTCTCAGCCCTCGAGAAGGGGCTGGAATTGGAGTGTGTCAAAAGCGGGGACGCGTGCGAAGACTGTGTTTTCGACAAGGAGATAGTGACGAAGATTATCACGAACCTTCTTAGCAATGCGGTAAAGTACAGCGACCCGGGCGGAGCCATAACTGTAGGGTTGACCGTGGAGGGCGACCGTGCCAGGATTTCTGTTAAGGATACAGGTGTCGGGGTAGCTCCGGAGATGGTCGGGAGGCTTTTCGAGAGATTTGACAGACTTGATGCCGAAAAGCGGGCTCCGGAAGCCAAAGGGTTGGGCATAGGTCTTAATTATGCCTCCAAACTTGCCGCGGAACACAAGGGAGAACTCAGATATGAGCCGAATGAGCCCCGGGGCTCGGTATTTATTCTTGAGATACCTGTCGGTACCGAGTGCTACTCGGGTGATGAGTTGGCCGTGCGCGGGGTGGAGCAGTCCGTTTCTTCCAGCGTGGAGCCGGTTTTGTCGGCGGACAATCCATTGGACAAGAGCACCGTTCTTGTGGCTGAGGACAATCAGGATGTCCGTGCCTTCCTTCAGGGGCTTCTCTCGGAGCACTACAATGTGATTCTCGCCACAAACGGGATCGAAGCCGAGGACATGTTGCGTATCACTCTGCCGGACATCGTTTTGAGCGATGTCGTGATGCCGGGCAAGACAGGCGACCAGCTCTGCGAAGAGATAAAGGCACATCAGGAATGGGCGCATATCCCGGTGATTCTGCTGACGGCCAAGTCTGACCATCAATCGAGGCTTTCTGGCATAAAGAAAGGTGCGGACGCGTATGTCGACAAGCCTTTCGACCCGGAGCAGCTTCTCGCCATGATCCAGACCATGATAGATAACAGAAAACTGATCCAGTCCAAGGTTATGGACATGGTCGGCGGAGAAATTGACGGCGCGTCCGGGTTGGATGCTCTTCAGTTGAGCGATTCCGAACTGGACTTCCTCAGGAAGGTCACCGATGTCATGAGCGCGAACATTGACAACGAGAGTTTTGGCATTACTGAACTTGCCTCAGCCTTGTGCGTCTCATATAGCAGTCTGTACTCCAAGATAAAGGCCCTTACTGGCACGACTCCACAACTCTATGTGACGACATTCAGGATGAATACCGCCCTGTCATTGCTCAAGACGGGGAATTATTCTGTCGGAGAGGTGGCGGACCGGGTCGGTTCCTCGTCTCCATACACCTTCTCCCGGGAATTCAAGAAGCACTTCGGCTTCCCTCCGAGCAAGGCCCGGTCCAACGGCTGATTTACATCAGCTTCACGTTCATCTTCCTGATTTTTACGATGGCTTCCTCCCCAAGCCGGACGTCTCGGCACCATGCACATCATAGTCGAAGTCAGTGATGGAGGCAAGCCTTCTCTTACACGATACCAAAGGGTCATAATCAATGTGACAGAATAACTGTCAAAACCCATTTTTATCATCCAAAAGGGGCCGGCTGAAACTCAGCCGGCCCCTACTCGATTAAGGACTTATTTCTGAACGCGTTTCATTATGTATGCGAAGCCGAACATGTCAGGGTCGAAATCGTCGTCCCACCAGTTCACGAGGAACGGAGGCTGGTCGTAATCCTTGATGATGAACCAGAGGTTGCCGTTCTCGTCGAAGCGCATCGCTGCAGCGGCTTTCCCGAGGGTCTCCTTATCGGCTGAGAATGCCCTGTTGGCGCTGCTGAGGCTGAAGTAGGTCAGCTGAATCTCTTCGCCTGTCCACATGAACGGCTCGCGGGAGCAGTAGTCTCCCAGTTTCTCGCTCTTCACCGCCATGTGTATAGGGGCGCAGTACTCGAGTTCGCATGGCCTGAGGAAGTTGTTGAGGTCTCCCTTGACAGTGCCTGGAGCCAGTTTCAGGACACCTTCCTCTACGGAGAAGGTCATCTGGAATCCTGTATTGTGGGTAGGCATGAGGGCAGGATCGTCTCCCATCTCCGAGGCGAACTCCTCCCAGTCACCAAGACCCGGAACCTCCACGAACTCCCAAGTGCCGACGAGCTGGGAGAATCTCATGATTCCCTTGACGGTGACAGTCATCGAAGGCGTGTTCCCGGCATAGAAGCGGCCGCTGAGCTTGGACTCGTCCACCTTGATCACGATGGCCTTCTCGCTCCCGAGCGTGACCTCCTTGTCTGTGGCCGTGAGGACGAGCGTGGCCTTGTTGGTGCCTGCGGCGACCTTGAATGCCGTGGCGTCATTCTCTACGGTGAAGTCCTCTCCAAGCTTAGCTGTGGATGAAGCGTCGAACAGGACAGGAATCTCCATGTCCGATGTGGCTGAGAAATCTTTTCCGGTCTTCATCCCCTGGAGTTCGAGGGTGACGGTATAGGTGTTCAGCAGGTCGGCCTTCTCGGCGGAGAAACTGTAGGAAATCTTCTCCTTGTTCTCCACGGACACAACCATGCTCGGAATCGCTCCAAGCTCGTATCCGTCAGGGGCTACGATGGAGAGGGCGATCTCCTTGCCCTCGTCGAAGTTGTCCTTGGGGGTGATTTCGATGGTAGCGGAGGTGCTGCCGCTTGCAAACGCGAATGATTCTGAAGATACGGTGTAATCACCTCCCTTCACCGCGCTGCCGGCGAAGTTGACCGGGACAGTGAGGGCTGACTCCGTCGCTTCAGAGACGGTGAGTTCGACTTTGAGAGGCGCGTCGGCCATCAGCACGGAGATGCTCTTCGCGAACGAGACGGTCGGCTTTTCTTTGGTGCAGGATATCGCAAGAGCTGATACCACACCGAGCATTAACATTAATTTTTTCATAAACACTTGAAATGATTATTTGATTGCTGCATTGTATTCATCACGGATGGCCTTGACCTCGGCCTGCTCTGCCGCAGACGGGATTTCGCCTTTCGGAAGCTGATAGTACTCTGACCTGTCATCCGTTTTCGGGGTGAGCTCCTGGTATGAGCATGACGCCGCCGTCAGGGCGAGCCCGGCCAGCGCACAGGCGGCGAATGCCGCCCTTATGGCGATTTTACGATATATAACCTTCATTTTGAACCATTTTGTCATTCAGATCCACATCGCCTTTGTAAATGGGGGCCGTGTAGAGATACTTTTCTGTCGTGTATTTGAGTCCGTTGTTGATGACCCACATCTGCGGGCGGCCGTTTCTTTTGAGTTCGAACCACCGGTCTCCCTCCAAATATAGTTCTTTTCTCCTCTCGTTGAATATGGCGGACATTATTTTTGTGAGCGGGCGCCCCTGGGCGTCGACTTTTATCAGAGCATTCGGGTCCGGTTCCGGGAGGGTCCCCATCGTGTAATCGACAACATCTCTGATGCGGTTGCGCCTCAGGTAGTTCAGCTGCTCCAGCGCCTTGCCGTCTTCCCCTTGGTGGGCATAGCTTTCCGCGAGCATCAGCACGAGCTCGGAGCCGCGCACTTTGGCGCTGGTGTTCTTCTGGTTGATTCTCTTCTTGTCGAACGACACGGCGTATCTCACATCGGCTTCCTTGTCCTCGTCGAACAGATGCACGAGGGTGGCGTTGACCGGGCGTGTCTTCAGGTCCTTTATGATCATGGAGTAGTACCAGTCGAGGTCGTTGTTGTTGTTGATGTGGGAGCGCACGATGACTTCCTGCCCCTGGGCGTTCTTCGCCTGTATCATCTTCTCATACTGGTCTATGCCCGCGAGTTTGTATTCCTTGACCTGCATCAGCTCTTCGCATAGCGGGATGACAGCGTCGTAGTCGCCAACCCAGAAATACAGTTTGGCGAGGTATGCCTTGACTATGTTCTCCGTGAAGAGGAACATCTTGTCCGTGGTGTGGTAGGAGATGGACTTTTTGAGCAGCTCTTCTGTGTATGTCACGGTGGCGGAGAGCGCTTTGCGCGGAGGCATCTCCTCCATGTCGAACTTGTCGATGAGGGGGAGTCCCGGCTGCAGCTCGGCCCTGTCGCCGTCGTAAGGGTCGCAGTAGTCCCTGATGAGGTTGTAGTAGCAGATGCCCTTGATGGCGTAGCTTGCGGAGAGCAGTTTGGCGGAGAGCTCGCTGCTGCGTCCGGACATGTTCTCTATCACTATGTTGCAGTCACGTATGATGGAGAAGTAATTCTTGTAGTACAGCTGGCGGGTGTTGATCTTGTCGCCGGCGTAGGCCGCGATCGCGCCTATCCTGACATTGGCGTCGAGGTTGTCGGAGAAACTCTCGTAGAGTATCAGCCCGTCGAAATTGCCGACGATGAACTGGTCCTCGCCTCCTTCTATGTTGTTGACATGGTTGTGGATGATGGCGGCGAATTCTTCGTCGGTCTCTGGGATTACCTTGCCCTGGGGCTGGACTGTCAGGTAGCCTTTGCAGGCGCAGAGCAGCGACGCGCAGGCGAGGGTGAACAATATCTTTTTCATGATGGAGTCGTTTTAAAGTCCTATGTTCATGCCGAAAGAGACGCTCCTCGTGGTCGGGTAGGTGGCTCCCGGCACCTCCGGATCCATCCCGTCGTATTTCGTGATGGTGAAGAAGTTGTTGAGCGACAGGTTGAAAGACACGCTGTCCAGATGAAGCCTGCTCAGGGCCTTCTTAGGCAGGGAGTATGTCAGTATGATCGACTTTATCCTGAGGTAGGAGATGTCTTTCAGGTAGATCGCGTCCACTATGTTGTAGTCCATCGGATTGTAGTATCCGAAATTGTACTTGTATCCGAAATAGTCGTAGATGCGCGGGTACTTGACTCCGGTCGTGTGGTCGGCTGTCCAGCGGTCCGTGCGGTCCCTGTTGACATTGAGGTGATTGGAGTAGAGGTCGCTGTACTGCGACTGGACGGTCTCGGTGGAGGCGCCCTCGTGGCGCGGGTTGTAATATGACGCCGGGGAGTTGATCTTGTCGTAGCGCTTGGCCCCCAGGGAATAATAGCCGCTCACGCTGAGCCGGAATGTCTTGTAGCCCGCGGCTATGTTGAATCCGCCGGTGTATGGGGCTATGGAGGTCCCGAGGTAACGCCGGTAGTTGTCCGCCTTGTTGAGGTCCGTAGCTGTCGAGATCACGGCGTCCGGCCTCAGTTCAAAGGTGTACAGGCCCGAATCAGGGTCGATTCCGGTGAGCTGCCCGGACATTATCGCCCCGACAGGATATCCTTCCACATATCTGTCCTTGACCGTGAGCTTGCTTGCGTAGGACGGGGTGTATTTGGTGACCTTGTTGTAGTTGTACGCGAAGTTGACCGACGCCGAGAGGGAGAAGTCCTTTTTCTGGACGGGCTTGCCGCTCAGGCTGACTTCAACGCCGCTGTTCATTATGTCAGCCGAGTTGAAGTACTGTGAGGTGAAGCCCGTGGTGGACAGGACCTGAGAGGAGGTGACGATGTCCGAGCTCTGCCTGAGGTAGCCTTCGGTGGAGAAGGTGAGCCTCTCCCCGAACAGGCCCATGTCCAGAGATGCCTTCACATCCTGGGTCTTCTCCCAGCGCAGATTGGAGTTCGGCGCGGACGGGATATATCCCAGCATGTAGGCCTTGTCGTCCCAGTATCTGTACTGCTGCCTGTAGTATTGCATTATGAGGTTCGGGGTCGTGCTGGTGTTCACGTCTCCGGTGAAGCCGGTTGCCGCCCTGAGCGTGAGGTGGCTGATGGTTCTGGCGTCCCGCATGAAAGGCTCTTCCGAGATGTGCCAGGCGCCGCCTGCGCTCCAGGTGGGGTTGAACTGCCTGTTCATGCCGAAATTGGAGCTGCCGTCGGTGCGGACGGAGAAGTTCAGCACAATGGTCTTCTTGTAATAATAGTCGGCTGAGGCATAGAACGACGCGTAGCGGTTCTCGGTGAAATACTCGCCGCTCAACGCCTCGACGGCCCGCACCCACGCGTCAATCTCCCCGGAGATGGTCGGGAGGGAAGATGTGGCCGTCTTGGGATCGTAATTGTATCTTTTGGTGAAGATGGTGTTCGATGACGAGCCCCTGATCTCGGCTCCGGCGATGGCCGACAGGGTATGCCTGTCCGAGCCGAATGACTGGTTGTAGACGAAGTGCCCGCGCAGCACATAGCTTGAGCGGTTGGTGGAGTTCTGAGTGATGGATCCGTAAAGCTTGTTCTGGGAGTACTTGTCATTGCCCAGCCTGTCCTTGAACGCCGTGTAGGTGTCTTTGCCCGTGATCTTGTCTGTCTTGTTGTTGGAGAACGAGTAGGAGGCGAGTCCCACGAATTTCAGCGGCTTGAAGAGTTTCAGCTCAAGCTGCCCGCGCACCGTGCTGGCGGCGTTGGTCGTCTCCGTGGAGTTCTCGTGCAGCTCGCGGATGATGTTGAATCCGTTGGCCGGCATCACCTCTGTGTTGTTGCCGTTGTAGTAGCCGAGCGAGAAGAATGTCTCGTCCGCCGCATAGCTGCCGTCGCTGTTGTAGACCTTCTCGTAAGGATTCGCGAAGTAGGCGTAGTTGAATGCGTTAACATAGCTGTCGGGGGAGGTTGTGCCCTGTCTGGAGAGGTCCGCCCCGAACTCGAGCTTCACACGCTCCACGGGGGTCATCGTCATGTTGGCGGTGATGTTGTAGCGGTCGTAGTCGTTGTTGATCAGCATTCCGTTCTCCGAGGCGTAGCCAAGGGAGAGGTAGTAGGTGTATTTGTCGGCCCCGCCGCTCATCGAGACATGGTGGTTGTGCGAGAAGGTGTTGCGGAACAGCTCCTTGTACCAGTCTGTGGTGTTGGAGGCGAGCGATGCTATGTATTTGTCCTGTAGGTCTTTGTTGCCTTTGAGACTGGAGAAGTGCCCCACGCCGGCGCGTATCTGCCCGACCACGCCCACTACAGGGTAGAACACCGACGCGTCTTTCAGGGACTGCTGGTACTTGTCGGCGGAGAACTCGTTCCAGAGCTCATCTTCCCAGGTCAGCTTCTCCTCCGAATTCATGAGGTTCACGCTGCGCTGCGGCGAGAACGAGAACACGAGGTTGTTGGAGTAGGAGAGTTTCATCCTTCCGGCCTGACCTTTCTTGGTGGTGACCACGATGACGCCGTTGGCGGCTCTGGAACCGTATATGGCTGCCGCCGCCGCGTCTTTCAGGATGGTCACGTTCTCGATGTCGTTGGGGTTGATGTTGCCGATGCCGTTGACGAAGATGTCATCGAACCCACCCGCCTTTATCTGCTCGGAAGACAGGTCGGGGGTGTCGTTCTGCATCGGTACGCCGTCCACGACCCACAGCGGGCTGGAGTTGCCGGAGAGGTTGTTGACTCCTCGGATGCGGATGTTGGACTGCTGCCCCGGCCGGCCGGAGGTCGCCTGTATGGCCACGCCGGCCACTTCTCCCTGCATCAGCGATGCCACGGACGTTATAGGCTTGCTCTTGAATGTGTCGGAAGAGAGTATGCCCACCGAGCCCGTTATCCTCTTGGTCGTGGTCTGGGAGTATCCTGTCACGACGACCTGCTCCAGGAAGTCTGCCTCGTATTCGAGTGTGACGGTGAGGTTGGAGATGTTGCTTCCCTTGATGGGAATCTCCACGCTCTTCATCCCGATGAACGAGAACACGAGGGTGCGGGCCTTGTCCGGGAGTTCGAGGGAGAACTTGCCGTCCAGGTCGGTCTGGGTGCCTTTGCCGGGAACCTCCTTGACCACGACCCCGGCGCCGATGAGCGGCTCGCCCTGGTCGTCCTTGACTATGCCCCGCGCGATGCGTCCGCCTTGGGCATACAGTCCGAGAGGCATCAGCAGCGCGGCTATAAAAAGAAAGGTATTAAGCGTCTTATTCATGGATGTCCTTATATTTTGCTCGTTGTCCATATAGATATTGATAGTGCGTCTTCTCTGACTTGTCCTTCGCTTTCCCGGCGGAACGGGAGAGGATGTCCAGATTCTTCCGGCACAGGGCATAGATCTGCGGTGCGTCTTTCGCCCCGGTCTCTTTTACCATGTCGGCGAGTTTGTCCACATATTGCTGCTGCATCTTCTTGCGGACGGAGGCGACCGGTTTCCCCTTGAGCGAATCCTTCCACAGGTGATCCATTATCCTGTCCATCGCGCGGCTGCGCGTCATCGTGACACCTTCGTCCCCAGGCTCTGACGAGAGGGACGAGGACTTCCGCAGCAGGGCGGAGAAGATGTCGAATGCCACATAGTCCGACAGTTTGTCGTTGAGCCCGACGGAGCCTATCAGGTCGTTGGAGTCCAGCGCGCCGCTCCCGTCCATGATTTCAAGCGTCTTCGCGAGTGCCTTTTCCTGGTCGGCGAGAGGCACGGGCACATAGCGTCTGTTGCCGGGGATTATCTCCGTATAATGTACGCCTCCGAGGCAGGGGAGAAGGGATTCTGAGACCAGGAAATAATGCTCAACATATGCGTCCAGCAGGGCGGACCTGACTTCGAAGTCATAATCCTCGGTGTCGAGCAGGGCATTGGCCCGCGAGAGCGACTGGAGAAGGTTCTCCACGGCGAGCGCAGCCGCTCCGGGGAGGTCGTCTCCGAGCACGGCGCTCTGCGCGCGGGGGTCAGAAGGCTCCAGCCCGTCCGGGAGGAAGAGGTAGCCGTCATCGTCCATGGAAGCGTCTCCGTACAGGTGATTGATGTTGTAGAGGTCAAATCTTCCCAGCCCGGTCTGGCACAGGGCGGCCTCCGGGCCTGCCAGTGACGGGTCAATCAGATAGTTCAGCCGGACTTCGTCCATCACGCTTTCCGTGAGGACGCCGCCGCGGCGGAGCGTCTCCACCGGCACTGCCGCGCTTCCGTACAGGTTGACCCTGAATCCGAGGCAGCGCCCGATGTGATGCACGAGCATCGATGTCAGGCAGTCTTCCACTGCCGCCTGATCCGCAGTAACGGAGATGAGTGAGGGGTCCGCGTGCGAACACATGACCATCAGGTCATATTGGATTCTCTTGCAGACATCGTGGTCTATGTGGATTGCAGCCTTGAATATCTTGCCATTGCGCGGAGCTGTCCATACTGAACTCTTGATCTCCTTGCCTGGCGTCCTCACATAGTCGATGGTGGAAGAATATGTGCTTCGCGGCGTGGTGTGGGCAGATACTCTGACAGCTTCGGTGAAACCCTCGCGGCGGAAGCCGCCGTTCCATATCTCCGCCGCCCGGCGTGCGGCGTTCTCCACCGTGGCCGGCATATCGTCGTCGAGAATGAACTCCACCAGCGGCGCGGACTTGTCGCGGACCGCCCAGCGGGTCGCGTAATAATGACGTTTGGCCCCGTTTGTGGAACTGTCATATTTCAGCAGGCTGACTCTGCCAGCTCCCAGCCCTTTCTCAAGCGGGAGGGCTGCCTCGTCCGTATGCGGCAGTTCGACGAATGATGTGCGGACCACGGCGCTGAAAGGCGTGTCTTCGCTTATTTTCATGATGGCGAAGAGGGCGCGGGTCACGAAGTAGCTCATCTCGGTGTCCACCGACACGCTGCCCGCGTCGGCGTGGACGGACTTGATGAAGGAGTTGTCGCTCTTGTATGTATAGTCTCTTGTGATGTATCCTCCCATCGAGTTGTATCCTCCCAGATACTTCGGCGAGAGGTAGTCCTTGTCTCCGGAGAATATGGACGATGCGTCGCAGAGGACGGCTGTCGAGTCTCTGTTGAACTCTTCAGCCTTGAAAAGCGCCAGGGTCGACGGTGCGGAACTCTCCTCCAGGGCGGCCGATATGCCGGCGTCATCCGAGAATGACACGAAATTGAGCTCCTGCAACAGCACATTGGTGCTGTCGCTGCTGTGGAACCGTACCAGTTTCGGAGGCCTTGGCTGGATTCCGGCCGTCGATTCGCGCTCGTCGCTTGAGGCGACCACGGTCGTGCCGAAGAGAAGCTCCTTGTCGAGCAGAGACAGAGGAATCTCCATATATACTTTATCCTCAGACAGGTACATCGTCATAAGCCCCTTCTCCGAGGCGGTGACGGCCTTGTCTTTGAAAACCTTATATCCCGTATTTTCCCCGGCGGAGGTCAGGGACAGCGCACAGAGGAGAGGCGCGATGATTGACAGAGTCTTCAGCATATCAGCCCTCCAGAGATTTGTCGAGATTGTACAGAAGCTGTGTGCAGTGGTTTGACGTGGCCTTGTCGGAGGACTTGCTTCCCTTTTTCAGCATCTTCTTGATTCTCAAGATGTAGTCGTAGTAGTCCGACGGGCGCATCCTGTCCTCGTGGTACAGCGCTTCCGCTTCGCTGTAGGCCGAGTTGTCCTGGCGCAGGGAGCGGCTGGATTTGCCGTACGGGACGGAGGCGCTGCCGCAGATGGATTCCAGATAAGAACGTTGCAGCTGCATCTGGGCCGCGGTGAGGCCGCCCTTCTTGAGAGGCGACCAGACGGAGTTGAAGATCATCTCCATGCATTCCTCCGGGGTGAACGGGTCATCCGACTTGGAGGCGCAGAGTTCCGTCTTCGACGGGGCACCCATCACCATCTTCATCACATAGTCCCTTATCACTGAGGACATTGGCTCTGCCTGCGGGAAATTGTCCAGCACTGACTTGTTGTCGAACCACTCCAGGTCCTGGAGTTCCTGCAGGATGAAGCCGAGCGCCTTCCTCTGGTAGCTTGCGCTCACCGGCTCGTAGTTCACGCCAGGGTCGGTGGAGAAGCGCTCGTAGAGGCAGATGCCGCCGACATAGCCGTACACGTGCCCTATGTATTGCAGGTACTGGTTCAGTATGGCGTTGTACAGCGCGCGCCGCCTGCTGTAGTCGAGGTCCTCGTCCTTGAGCCAGTCGTTCATGTTGGAGAGGATATACTTGAGGTTGGAGATGCCGTAGGCCGAAGCCCCCACGGCGTCGTCGCTCAGGTCTTCCGTCTGCGAGCGCGGGTCCACTATCTCGTCCTGCTGCTTGCCGTATCTGTACAGCGGGTCGCCGAGGGCTTCAGTCAGCCAGCGTGAAGTGACGGTGTACTCTTCCTGCGGGCTCCCGGAGAATGTCGGGGTGTAGTTCCACGCCGTCACGAAGCGGTCGTACTGGCCGAATCGCGGCGGGGTCAGCTTGAGCCCCTTCAGCGAGTCTTCCGGCTGCGCGACATAGTTGAAGCGCGCGTAATCCATTATGGATGTGGTGGTGCCGTATTTTTGCGTGTAGCTCGCGGAGCGCAGGGAGTCAAGCGGGACGTTGGCCGATGCGCTCATGTTGTGCATGAAACCGAGGCAGTGCCCTATCTCGTGAGAGACGACATAACGGAGCGCGTCCCCGACTATCTTCTCGTCGATGTTGGCGTGCCGTGCCGCCGTATCCACCTGTGCTGTCTGCACGAACAGCCAGTTGTTGATCAGTTCCACCGCATCGTGGTACAGGTACACGGTGGCGTTGATGATCTCTCCGCTACGCGGGTCTGTCCATGACGGGCCCATCGCGTTCTGTATGGGGATAGGCACGTACCTGACGCTCGAGTACTTCAGGTTGTCAGGGTCGAAAGACGGGTCGTCCTCCGGGAAGTCAACAGCCTTGACGGCATCCTTGAACCCTATCTCCCCGAACATCTCGTTCCACTGTTCCACGCCTTCCTTTATATATGGTTTCCATGATTCGGGGAACGCGGAGTCTATATAGAACACCACAGGTTTCAGCGGGGTGACCTTCTCCCCTCTCTTATATGCTTCGATGTCAGACGGTTCCAGTCTCCACCTGTTGGCGTAATAGATTTTCTTGCTGCCGTTGAAACCCTTGCCGTAGATCCGTTTCTCGGTGGGGAAGATGGCGATGCGGCTGTCCACGAGCCTTGGCATGTAAGGTATCGAGTCCAGCAGCAGTATGGAGCGCGTGACGGATGCCGTGAACGGCAGGTCCTTGTAATTGACGCCCTTGTCCGGAAGAGTATATTTGTAGCTCAGGGAACTCTTTACGGATACATTGTCCTCGAACGCCTTCACGTCCTCTATGAATGACTCGCTTTTCCTGAATGTCTCGCTGCGCTTCTTCCTGTCGCTGGTGTTGTAGCTGAAGCGGTCGAAGGGGGAGAGTTTCTTGTCGTCGCTGAGGAACAGGTCCGTGGCGTTTATGACCACGGCCGACGAGTCGGCGTTGTAGCATTCTTTCTTGAAGAGCCTGAAGATGGCGTCGAGGTCGGAATCTTCTTCGGACACCAGGCGCATCGCCACATGGTTCTGCTCCTCGGTGAACACGAAATGCAGGGGGTCTTCCGGCTTGCTGCCCGAGATTCCGTTCTTGTTGTCGCTGGTGGCGCTTATCGTGGAGCCGAGGAGCATGTCGCGGCCGAAGAGCCTGCGGGGGATGTCCATGTAGACTTTGCCCTCGCACAAATGCATGCGGAAGAGGCCGTCCTCCGCCTTCTTCTCCTTGTCGAACAGCTTGTTATATGTCGAATCCGCCTGTGCGGCGCCAGCCTTTGTGCCGGGTACAAAAAACATCAGCGCGGTCACGGTCAAGGCCAAGGCTGATGTCGATTTCAAGTGATTTTTGAATATCAATTGCATCTTCTGCTTTGTTAGGGTCGACGAATATAGGAAGTTACATCGTAAAAGTCAAGCGCGGGGGGAGAATCTTTCCATATAAAATAGGTGTACTCTGGGGCCTCTCAAAAGTTTTTTAAAAAATCTCCAAAAAAGATTTGCGGAATCAGAAAAAGTGACTACCTTTGCAATC
>ERZ1026860.163-NODE-163-length-51167-cov-6.018293_pt1 | contig 51167 bp, 45 predicted proteins | sample MGYA00380160_ERZ1026860 | MGnify/ENA primary metagenome ERZ1026860 (study PRJEB33269, sample SAMEA4719796) | human gut metagenome | biome: human-associated habitat; feature: organic feature; material: feces | place: Cameroon | collected 2013-10 ... | reverse complement strand
GGTCGTGTGAAGTTATCTTATTTTGCAGATGGAATGTCTAAGTATTTCGACCATACGATTTATAAGTTTGGTACAGCTAAACTTGTAAAGAAGCATGGCAAGTATTATCTTCACATACCAGTAACCTACGATGTCGAAGAAAGTAATATTTCTGACATCTGTAATGTTGTGGGTATAGATAGAGGTATTAACTTTGTTGTTGCCACTTATGACAGCAAAAACAAGTCTGGATTTGTTAGTGGTAAGGCTATAAAGCAAAAACGTGCTAATTATTCCAAACTTCGTAAAGAACTCCAAATGCGACAGACCTCATCTTCAAGACGAAGAATGAAAGCGATTGGTGGGCGAGAAAACCGTTGGATGCAGGATATTAACCATCAGGTATCAAAGGCACTCGTCAAAAATAACCCAAAGCACACTCTCTTTGTATTAGAAGATTTATCAGGTATTCGTAATGCTACAGAACGTGTTAAAACAAAAGACCGTTATGTTTCTGTATCATGGTCTTTCTATGACCTTGAGCAAAAACTAATCTACAAAGCAAAACAGAATCAATCTTCTGTTATTAAGGTAGACCCTCGCTATACAAGTCAGTGTTGCCCTTGTTGTGGACACGTTGAAAAGTCTAACCGCAATAAGAAGATACATCTATTTACTTGCAAAAACTGTGGTTACAAATCTAATGATGACCGCATTGGAGCTATGAATCTGTATCGTATGGGAATAGACTATCTTGCAGATAGCCAAGTACCTAATACAGTTGTAACAGAGTAAACTCTGCTACAAAGGGTGCTGTCAACCACCCTATGATGTAACGCCACTTTAGATAGCAATATCTATTGGGGTTAAAGGTCGGAGGTGTAAACCGTTAGTACGACTGGGCAGTTACAAGCCCATGACCTTTAGGTCATGGGTAGTTGACAACAGCCTCCTTTAAAACACAAATGATAAAAAAACCATATTATTTGTTATTATAGCACGGGTGGAAATAAAATGCCAAGGACTTCACCCAAAATGTGTAGACTCTCCCGACTGTTGGTGTATTTGCTGTAAAATGCGCGGAGATGCACGGAAAAATTGGGGATATTTTCGCACAGAGATTGACAGATGGGATTTCTGTGTGGTACTATATAGCTGATTCAAAATGCGTTTTTGCTCTGCATGGTGCGCGTGCGGTTTCGCGGCTTGCCATACAGACACCCGCGCAGCAACGAGAGGAAGATTTGATTATGTGCGCAAAGAAAAAGAACAGCAGCCTCAAGAAGAAAATTGGTATCGGCGTGGCAGTTGCCGGCGCTGCTGCTGGTGCTGTTGCCGCAGGTGTAGCAGCATATAGACACAGCAAGAGCGAACAGGTTTACCACGAAGCAGAGCTCAAGGCCATGAGCGAGCTGGACGATCTCAATGCGGAAAACGCAGCATGTGAGGGCTGCGAAGAAGCAGAGGAGACCGGCGCAGTATCCGAGGAGCAGATGAGCATGGAGGATGCCGAGCCGGAAGTTCCGGTAGAAGAAGCACCGGAAGCCGACGAGCAGCCGGAGGAAGCGCCGGAAGAAGCTGAGGAAGAAGCTGAAGAGCCGGAGCAGGCAGAACAGCCGCAAGAGGCAGCAGAAGAAGAGGAATAAGTTCCCAAACGGGCGGGCGGTACACGGGTACCGCCCGTTTTTTGCGTCTGGAAAAGCGCGGGGAAATATGCTATACTATACCAATACCCCGGAAAGGAGTCTTACACAATGAGATATGAAGGCAGAGTTTTTCGTCCGCCGTCTGAGGCCTACAGCCTGATCGTACAGGTTACGGTGGGATGCAGCCATAATAAATGCACGTTCTGTGATATGTACAAGGAAAAGCGGTTCCACCTGCGCAAGCTGGAGGACGTTTTGGAGGATTTCAACATCGCCCGCAGACAGTACCGCTATATTGAGCGCGTCTTTCTCGCGGACGGCGATGCGCTGATTCGCAAAACGGAGGATCTCGCTGTGATTCTCAAGCACATTCGGAAAGTCATTCCGGAGTGCCAGCGCGTGACCAGCTACGGCTCTCCAAAGAGCATCTTGACCAAGTCTCCGGAGGACTTGGCGCTGCTGCATTCGCTGGGTCTGGAAATGATTTATCTGGGTCTGGAATCCGGCAACGAACAGGTGCTCAAGCACATCAATAAGGGCGTGACGGTGGAGGACATTGTCCGCGCCGGTCAAATGGTCAAGGACGCCGGTATGAAGCTGTCTGTGACGGCAATCAGCGGCTTGGGCGGCACCGAGATGTGGAAAGAGCACGCGATTGACACGGCAAAGGCGTTTTCCCGCATGAAGCCGGACTATATCGGCCTGCTCACGCTGATGTTTGAGGGAGATGTTCCGCTGCGCCGCGAGTGCGAGGCGGGCAAATTCCATCTGCTCACGGCGCCGCAGGTAGCCAAGGAAACGCTGCTGATGCTGGAGCACATAGACAGTGAGGGCAGCGTGTTCCGCTCCAATCACGCGTCCAATTATCTGACGCTCAAGGGCACGCTCAACCGAGACCGCGAGGCCATGTGCGAGCAGATTCGCACAGCGCTGGAGCGCGGCGGCTACAAAAAAGAATATTTCCGCGCCCTGTGATGAAATAAGAAGAAATCCCAAGCTCCCTGATTCCTGCTGTGACAACAGACGGGAATCAGGGATTCTTTGTGTCGTGTTTGTGTCTATAACAATTTGTTAACAAAAACTTCTTCAAAATGCCTCTTTTTCTTTGGAGGGGAACGTGCTACAATGTACACAACACAAAGAAGGAGTTGATGCCGATGGATTCTGTGTCCCATACCACGGTCGCACATTACCTGCTGGACTATGTGGAAACTACAAATGGTGTTTCGTTTAACCGCAAGGCGTTTATGTTCGGAAATCTGAAGCCGGATCTCAAGGGCGAATACTTGACCAAGCGGCATTATCCGTCGCTGATGTTTGAAGAAGTGATGCAGCGCATCCGCGATTTTATCGCGCACGTGCGACTGAACAAGAGCAACGGCCCGAAGATCAGCGAGGATCTGGGCGTTATCTGTCATTACATTACGGATTTCTTCAGCTTCCCGCACAATGATGATATTTATGGGCATTGCCTGCTCGTGCATTATATCTATGAAAAACAGACCAGCTTGACCATCCGCCGCCGAATCAATGAAGCAAAGTTCAATGGCTGGGCACATAACGCACCGGCGAAGCTTCCGGCAACACCGGATGCCCTGATTGCGTACATTTCCGAGCAGCATCGGAGCTATGTCGCACAGGAAACGCATACCATCAATGATGATATTTCCCATATCTGCTGTGTTTTGACGGCTGTTGTGCTTTCCATCATCGGAATGACCTGCACAGCCATCGAGATACTGCCGCATATCGGCGAGCAGGAAATGGTGCAGACCGCGTAAAAACAACCGTACCGGAGAGACCATCGCAAGATGGTCTCTTTTTTTGCCTGCGTTGCAAAATGCGCCTGTTTGCGATACAATAAGACCAACGATTTATGATAAGGAGAACGTGCGATGAAGATTGCGGCGGCATATGACAACGGCACGGTCTGTCAGGATTTTGCACAGACCAAGCAGTTTAAGCTGTATACGATAGAGGATGACCACATCAGCCATATGGAAATCGTGGATGCGGCGGGAGACCCTGCGCAGTGTCTCAAGCAGCACGGCGCGGGGCTGCTCGTGTGCGGCAAGCTGGACATGATGCAGCAGATGGCACTGATACAGGCGGGCATTGCGCCGTTTCCGGGCGCATACGGCGAGGCGGATATGCAGGTCGGTGCGCTGTTCGTGCGCATGCTGGAAAGCGAAAAGCAGGAAAAACAACAGCAGGATGCCTGTCCGACACCGGAGGAAGGCGGCTGCGCCTCGTGCGCGCATCGGGATGCGTGCCAAGAATACGGCAAGTAAACGAGAACCGCTCTGTCAAATGAGACAGAGCGGTTTTGTTAGGAGAGAAGAGGTTTACAGTTCACCGACCTGCTCGCGCTGATGCAGATCCTCCATGATTTTCGGATACATCTTGTCCAAGCGGTACAGCAGCAGGACAACGATTGCGACAATCCAGATACCAAGAATACCGTACTGGTAAATGCTGATAATCATAGATTTTGCACTGTCCGGCTGTACGGCGCCGCCGGTTGCGGAGCTGACAAAACCGCTGACGCCAAGCAGAAAAGTGACGATTGCTGCGGAGATGCCGCTGCCGATTTTGAAACCGAGGGAACCGCCGCCGAAAATCAAGCTTTCCTGACGAACATGGAACTTCCACTGACCGTACTCTACGACGTCACCCATCATACCGAAGATAACAGCGGTAATCGGAGCCTGACCGATGGCACGGATGATTGTGACGCCCATCATCCAAGCAAAGCTGTGCTGGTTGACGAGCAGAGCGAGCTGTGCGGCAACTGCGATTACGCAGCCTGCCAGACAAAGATCACGCTTGCCAAAGTGCTTGAGCAGAGACGGACAAATGAGTGCGCCCGCAATCAGTGTGATGTTTTCGCCCATGTACAGGATGCTGTACAGGTTGTCGTTTTCAAAGATGTACTTGCAATAGTACGGAGCCAGTGTGCCGACCAGCGTCTGCTGAACAACGGTAACCGTCCAGAGAATCAGCGTAGCCCAGAAATACTTGTTGCCCAGCAGCGCCTTCAAGCTGCGGCCAAAGCCGATTTTCGGAGCCTTGTCGTTTGCTGCGGTAGAGGTGGAAATATGTACGGTTTCCTTGCAGTTGAAGAAGCAAATCATCAGCAGGACAAATGCAAGCGCAGACCACATGATCATCGCCTTGACCCAAGCTGCTTGATCGTTGCCGAACAGCTTGACAACCGGCAGGGAAAGGGTGACGGCAATCAGTCTGCCGACCGGTGCCAGAGACATACGAACGATGGAAAGCATGTCGCGCTCATGAGACGAACGGGTCATCATTGTGGACAGCGTGCCATACGGTACGTTGATGGCGGTGTAGCATACCGTGCCGAGCAGGTTGTATGTGACGAACAGATACCAGAACTGCAGGGTGTTGGATGTTTGTGGGACGGTAAATAGTGCAATGGAGCAAATGACGTATGGAATGGACATCCAAAGAATCCAAGGACGCGCTTTGCCCCAACGGGAATGCGTCTTTTCAACGAGAACACCCATGATGACGTCGGATGTTCCGTCGAAGAAACGAGAAATTAAGAATACCAGACCGACGGTTGCAATGGATACGCCGGCGTAGTCGGTATAGAAGAGCGTCAACAAGGAGTTGACCATGCCTGCCATGACGATGTTGCAGGCGGTGTCACCGCAGCCGTATGCGATGCGTGTCCACCAAGAAAGTGGGCCGTCGCCTTTGGTGGTTGGTGCGGTTGAATGAAGCGTATTTGACATAAGAATCTCCCTCTCTGCAATCAATGGGGTTTTCAAGGTGTCTTTTGTTACACTTAGTATATCGGAAAACAAACGCGCGTGCCAGTTCGCAGATTGTCGAGTAATATTCATATCTTGCTCTTTGTGTTTTTGCTGTTTTGATAAGAAAAACAAGAGAAAATTTGAGATATAAGGAAGGCAAAACGGGCAGAGCAATTATTGAATATTATTGCGTCACAAATGGCGATTGCGAAACAGAGAAAAATTCGGCATACTAAGTGCAACATCTTGTAAAGGAGAGAAAAACAATGAGACTTTGTTTGAACACAGATGGATTGGGTCACCTGTCCTTTGAGGAAATGGTAAAAACCTCCGCAGAGATCGGCATTGAATCGCTGGAAATTGCCTGCGGCAATTGGTCGAATGCACCGCATATGGATCTGGATACCATGATTTCCAGTGCTTCCGCACGCGAAACCTACATGGATACCATCAAAAAGCACGGACTGGTATTGGAAGCGCTCAACTGCTCCGGCAACCAGCTGGAGCCGAACGAGACCGGCAAGGCACATCAGGCAGTCGTGGAAAAGACCTTCCAGCTCGCAGAACAGCTGGGTGTCAAGAACATCGTCATGATGTCGGGTCTGCCGGGCGGCAACGCAACCGATACCTGCGCGAACTGGGTAACGACCTGCTGGCCGATGAGCTGCTAGGACATGCTCAAGTATCAGTGGGAAGACGTTCTGATTCCGTATTGGGAAAAGACCGTCAAGCTGGCAGAGAACCACGGCATTACCTCGATTGCGCTGGAAAATCACGGTGCACAGTGCGTATACAACGCAGAAACCCTGCTCAAGCTGCGCAACGCGGTTTCTCCGATGATCGGCATGAACCTTGACCCGTCGCATCATATGTGGATGGGCGGCGACGGCATCGAAATGGCAAAGACCCTCGGTGCAGACGCCATTCATCACGTACACGCCAAGGATCTGCGCAAGGAGCGCGGCCGTTTCGCAGCAAACGGTGGTCTGGAGACCAAGTTCTTTGACGATTACAACAACCGTTACTGGAATTATGTCGCCCTCGGCTTCGGTGAAAGCGCAGAGTGGTGGAAGGAATTCTTTGCGATTCTCAGCATGATGGGCTATGACGGTCCGGTTTCTCTGGAAATTGAGGACAAGACCATGCCGGCTCTGACTGCCATCAAGAAGTCGATTGCCTTCCTGCATGAAGTGATGCCGCGCGACTTTGCGTAATTGATTTGCATATCCCCCCGCCTTTTTCTAGGCTCTCTCACGAAAAATACCGGAAAGCAGTACAGGAGCTGCTTTTCCGGTATTTTTTGCGTTAAAATGGTATTTTTCGAAAGGCGGTCGGCGTCATGCCGGCGCGCTGCTTGAATGCACGGATAAAATTAGAGGTATTGTCAAAGCCGCATTGTTCTGCGACCGATTCAATGGAATCGTGCGTGGTGGCGAGCAGCTGTTTCGCGTGCTGGATGCGCATGTTGATAAAATACTGGTGCGGTGTCATGCCGACGTGCTTTTTGAAATAGCGATTGAAATAAAATTTGCTCAGGTTGACGTTTTCCGCAAGCTCGTCCAGAGAAATGTTTTGCGTGACGTGCTGTTCCATGAAATGAATGGCTTTTTCGATGGATTCATCGGCGATGGGCTGCACGCCGGAGCAGTTTTCCACCAGCTCGCACAGAATCATGTGAATATATACCGACATGCGGTGTTCATTCTGCATGTTTGCCTGCGATTTCGCCAGTCGAAACAGGTTGGAAAAGATGTTGGTGAGGACTTCCGACTGGGCGCCGCGAATGCAGGCACTTTGATTGAGCTGATAGATTAAATGGGTGTAATCGACACTGCTGGGACCGGTGAAATGGAAATAATGGAATTTCAAACCGTCGAGTGCATGATAGCTGTGCTCGTACCGGCAGTCAATCAGGACAATATCACCGGATTTGGCGAGAAACAGCTCGTCACGGAAGGAAACCTCCAATTCTCCCTCGTCGATAAACAGCATGAGAATGGATTCCCAATACGGATGCGTCACGACATATCGCGGGTCGCAGTAAAATACACCGATGTGCTGGACGCAGTATAGAGATTTGACGGCAAAATCGGAAGGGATGAGAAAGTAAATCTCAGACGGGTCGAGAATGCCTGCTTCTAATTTATGCATGTGATTCACCTCTTTGCGGCTTGGGCTATTTTTGAATATTACTGGGCAATCGCTAGGATTGTTTGTGTTATTAGAATAACATATAATAAGCATGCAATCAAGAAAAACACAATTCAAGGTATTCAAAAGTCTTTTATCAAACAAGGCAAACGACAACTATGTAAAGGAGAATTTATCATGGGAGAAAACTATCAGGGCAGACTGTGCATCGCAACAGGTGCAGCACGCGGTATCGGCAAGGCTTGCGCAACCAAGTTTGCACAGTATGGTGCAGACGTTGTCATGGTTGACATCAACAAGGACGTTCTGGAGAAGTCTGCTGCAGAAATCGCAGAGAAGTACGGCGTAAAGACCTACGCATACGCGGTTGACATCAGCAATTTTGAAGATTGTGAGAAGTTCTTTGCGGACGTAAACGAGAAAATCGGCGTTGTGGATGTTCTGGCAAACTGCGCAGGCATTACCGTGGCAAAGCACATGATTGACCTGACGCCGAACGAGTGGGAGCGCGTCATCAACGTAAACCTGCGCGGCATCTGGTGCCTGAGCCAGCTGTTTGCAAAGCAGCTGAAGGCTTCGGACAAGAAGAAGGGCAACATTGTTTCCATTTCTTCTCAGGCTTCCAAGATCGGCGAGTCTGCAAACGGCGTATACTCCGTCTCGAAGGCAGGCATCAACTCTCTGACACAGGTTCTGGGTCTGGAGTACGCAGAGTACGGCATTTCCGTTTCCGCTGTTTGCCCGGGCTATGTAAACACCGAGATGGTACAGGAAGTATTCCAGAAGCGCTCTCTGGTTGAAGGCAAGACGCCGGAAGAGTACGAAAAGGAACTGACCAGCGGCGTGGCAATGGGCAGAATGTGCGAGCCGGAAGAGGTTGCAGACCTGATGGCATTCCTCGCAGGCGGACGTGCAGACTACGTGACCGGTGTTACGGTAACCATCGCAGGCGGCAAGACCCTGATCTAACATTACACAACACTCTCCAATATAAAAAAGCAGGCATCGACCTTTCAGAACTTTCTGATTGGACGATGCCTGTTTTGCTTTATTTCCACCGCTCCTGTACCGTTTGGAACAGCGTGTCATTGCCGTGCAGATTTTGATAGCTGAACAGGGCGCAGCCGTCGATGTCTTGGATGCCGGCGGCGAGATCCAGCTGGCGGCCGATTTCGCCGCAGCCGTCGTTTGCCCAGACGTCGCCGTACTGGCTGTCGCCGATTTTGTAAGCGGCGAGACCGAGCACCAGCTGGACATCCGTGCCGCGAACCTGATGGCTCCACCAGTTGGCGAGCGTCTGGAAATCCGCCGCCGTATCGCCAATCTGCCAGTAAATTTGCGGGCAGATGTAATCAATCCAGCCGTTGCGAATCCACGTCACAGAATCCGCATACGACGAGGAATAGTGCTCAAATCCGTGCGTGGCACTGCCGGTGAACGCATTGGCGCCCTTGTTGCGCCAAATGCCGGATGGGCTGATGCCAAAGCGGCAGCCCGCCTGCATGGCGTTTTGGTGCACCGCGGTGTTTACCGCCTGTACGAGCTGATTCACATTGTCGCGCCGCCAGTCCGCGAGCGGCAAATTGCTGCCGGACGCCTGATAGACCGCGGCATCGTCAAACTGTGTAGACGGATAAAAATAATCGTCGAACTGGATGCCGTCCACGGCGTATTTGCTGACAATTTCCGACACGCCGTCACAGATGAGCTGGCGCACCTCTGCGATGCCGGGATTGAAATAATAGCCGCCGTCACACGAGACCACCCATTCCGGATGCTGCTTGGCGGGAGAGGAATCCGGCAGGGCATCGAAATCGCTCTGCGCATTGGCACCGGCACAGATGCGGTACGGATTGACCCACGCCTCCAGCCGCAGATTGCGGGCATGTGCCTGCTCTACCCAATACGCGAGCGGGTCAAACGAATCGGACGGCGCTGTGCCGCAGGAGCCGGTCAAATACCGGCTCCACGGAAAGAGCTGGGAGCGGTACAGCGCATCGCAGGACGGGCGCACCTGAAAATACACGGTGTTGGCGCCGCTCGCCGCGATGCGGTCGAGTGCGGTGCGGCATTCGGCGCGCAGCGTGTCCGCGTCAGTGGTCGGCTGCGCGGGATAATCAATGGAATATGCCGTTGCCACCCAGACGCCGCGCGTCTGCGTCTGCATGGAGGGCGCGGCAGATGACGGGGAATCCGAAGCGCGTGCGCCATCCTGCGGCGCGGCGGCGAGCGCAGAGCTGCGCAGGGCGGCGAAAAAGGTCAGCGGGGTGACGCCTGCGGAGTAGCACACGATTCCGCAGGTGAGCGCGAGAAAGAGCGCGGTCAGCATACACAGCTTTTTCATAGACAATCCTCCGTTTCTATTGCATTCTATGTTCGGAATGTAAAAATTAGTGTATCATATTCTACGCATTGGAGCAATGCATTGCTTTCTTTTTGCGCCGGTCTGCGGTATAATAGAGATGAGAAATCATAGGGCAAATGCATAGGAGGAAACAATATATGCCGGAGTGTCAGCTATCCAGAGAATATGTCGTTGATATTGGACAGACCGATTGCCGCGGACTGGCGCGACCGTCCGCCATCGTTGATTTTATGCAGGACATCGCCACACGTCATGCGGAAATCATGGGAATCGGCGGCGAGGTGCTCAAGCAGCACCACGGATTTTGGGTGCTGTCACGGTTAAAATATCAGCTGGAGCGGCCGCTGCAGCCGTATGAGACCATTCGGCTGACAACGCTGCCGCGCAAGCTGCGCGGTGCCTCGTGGTATCGCGACTTTGTCTTTGAGGATGCAGGCGGTGTGATTGGTCATGCTGTCACGGTTTGGGCGATTGTCGATTTGGAATCGCGGCATCTGCTGCTGCCAAAGAAAGTCGGCATCAGCTTTCCGTCACAGGACACCGGCTTTACGGAACAGCTGCGCGCGATTGTTCCGGAGGATATGCAGCCGTGCTTTGCGCGCACGGTGCGCTATAGTGATACCGATGTCAATCGGCATCTCAACAATGTCAAGGCAGTGGATATTCTGTCGGATGCGTTCGGCTTGGAGCCGAACGAAAACCGCTGGGTATCCGGATTGCAGGTCAATTATCTGGCGGAAAACCGCTGCGGAACCGAGTTGACCATTTCACAGGGACATACCAAAAACGGAACGTTTTGCGTGTGCGCCTGCGAGGGAGAGCAGGAGAAAGTGCAGGCTGAGGTGACGTTCTCCGAACGGTAGACGCAAAGGAGGAAGAGCACATGAAACGCGAAGATCTTCTCAAAAGGGTGTTGGATTGCTGTCAGCCGCGCCGTATCATCTTGTACGGCGAAAAATTTGTGGTTGACGGCCATGACATAAAATCGGCAGATCTGTGTATTATTCTGGATCACTGCAATAAGGCGGAGCTGCTGCGCAAGCTGTATTTGAAAATCAATATGCCGATTCCGGTACAGTTTTTACTGTACCAAACCGATGAATGGCTGGAACTGCTCAGAGACAGCGGCAGCTATGCATCTGCGATTGAGAAGAAGGGAACGGTGCTTTATGGCGAGACGTCGCAAGGGTAACACAGACAGCCAGTATTATTACAAATGGCTGGAAAAAGCGCTCAGCGATTTGCAAAGTGCCCGCATCCTGCTGACTTGGGGCGGAGATGAAATGGCTGTGGCATTTCACTGCCAGCAGGCGATTGAAAAGGCACTCAAGGGATACCTGCTGTTCAAGCTGGGCAGACATTTTGACGGGCACAACCTCACCTTCCTCTGTCGGCAGGCGGCGATGGTGGACGACCGGTTTGTCCGCTATCTCGGAGAGAGCGCCGCGCTCAACAACTATTACATTGAAACGCGCTATCCGACCGACCTGCCGTTTGAAATCACGGAGGCGCAGATTCACAATATTATCATTATGGCAGAAGACTTGTTCAGCGTGATTCGGCAGGAATTGTATGCGTCAGAGGAAGAACCCCACGCCATTCAGCCCCGAACGGAAACACAGGAAAGTCAAATACAACAAAAAGAACATCGAATTTTGTGCTAAAAATTTGCGGTAGAAATGCAAAATCTTTTGGATTTTTCATTTACAATGGAAAATAAATTTTGTACAATAATGATAGCACTCAAAACAAAGAGACAAGTTGGATTTTGAGTAGGAGCAGGAGGGTTTTATCCAATGATTATTACCATAACGCTGAATCCGGCGATTGACCGCACCCTGGTGCTGGAAGCACCGGTGGAGCTGAGCACGGTGAACAGCGTTGTAAAGAGCTATGTAGAAGTTGGTGGACGCGGCATCAACGTTTCCAGAGCGATCCGTGCAATCGGCGGCGAATGCGTAGCGCTTGGTTTTACGGCGGGAAATAACGGCAGATCGCTGAAAAACGCATTGACCGCGCTCGGAATCACGCACGATTTCACCGACGTGACGGGCGAGACTCGTACCAATACACAGATTGTCCATCCGGGCGGTGAGCACACCGACTTCAACGAACCGGGTACCGCAGTAGAGGAAGAAGATTATCTGCGCTTTATCGAAAAGCTCAAGACCTATCTCGACCCGAACAATCTGTTCGTCCTGTGCGGCCGTATCCCGCCAGGAATGAAGGAAAAGCAGTACCTGAAAATCATCCGCATCATCAAAAAGGCCGGCTGTGCGCTGCTGATTGATAGTGACGGCGATACCATGCGCAGCACGCTGCCATTCAAGCCGGACTTCATCAAGCCGAACTCCACCGAGTTGGCAAAGCTGACCGGCAAGCCGCGCACGCATGATCCGGAGGAGGCGTATGAGTACGTCAAGCCGCTGCTGGCAGAGGGAGCACAGACGATTTGCGCATCGCTGGGACACAACGGCGCGATTTTCGTCAACCACACGGACAAGCCGCTGTACATCATCGCCAATGCAGGCGCGGCGGCACAGAGTGCGGTCGGCTCGGGCGACGCGATGGTGGGCGCTATCGCACACGCGTACAGTCAGGGCATGTCGTATGAGGAGACGGCAAAGTTCGCTGTGGCAATGGGCACGGCGAGCGCAAAGCTTCCGGGCACGCAGATGGCGACCATGAAGGAAGCATATGAGGTATACGAAACACTGAAGGTCTATACCCTGTAACAACAAAACAAACACAGCGCTGCATCGGGTATGGATTGGAAATAGGCATGCTTGGTGCGGCGCTGTCTTGGTTGATACAACAGAAATGAGGTGGCAGATATGAAAAAGATTTTCGCCGGATTGATTTTTATCCTGTTCAATGTCCATGTGACGCTTGGCGGGTACATGATTGGACTGCTTCCGGACTTCGTTGGGTATCTGCTCGTTGCAGCCGGTCTCAAAGAAGTGTGGCAGGAGGAAGGGGTCTTTGAAAATCTCGTTCCGCTGGCGCTGGAGCTTGCCGTGTTTACCGGCGTGGTTTACCTGATTCGGCTGCTGCCGATGACGCGCCGCGAGGGGCTTTTGGCTGTGCTCGGCGTTCTCACAACGCTTTGCTTCCTCGTCATGGTATATAAAATTGTCGGCGGCGTGAAAGCGCTGGAGAAAAAGCACCTGTGCACGCTGAGCACGAGAAGGCTGATGCCGCTTGCGATTGGCTACGCCGTGTGCAATGCGGGCGCACTGCTCATCGCCCTGACCGGCAGCGTGCTGGCGGTGGTGGTTGGTATCGTCGGACTGGCGGTGGCGTTTGTCTTCATCGTTACGTTTTATGACACGACCAACAAGTACCGGTACTTACAGCACATCTGATTCTCACATAGGCACAAATAAAATCCCCAGCGGAAGTTTTCCGCTGGGGATTCTCGTTTCTATACAAATTTATCCGATAATTTCAATTAGATGTCCTTGCCGTACATTTCCTGCAGGTTAAGCAGATGCTTGTAACGCAGAGCAGCCTTGTCCTCGGACTTCGCAAACAGCTCCTTTGCACGCTCCGGGAAGGAACGGGTCAGAGCGGAGAAGCGAGCCTCGCCCATCAGGAATGCCTGATAGCCGTCTTCCTTCGGCTCCTTGGAGTCGATGATGAACGGGTTCTTGCCCTCAGCCTTCAGGGACGGGTTGAAGCGGAACATGTTCCAGTAGCCGCACTCAACAGCCTTCTTCATCTCGGACTGGCAGTTCTTCATGCCGCCCTTGATGGAGTGCATCTCACACGGAGCGTAGCCGATAACCAGAGACGGTCCCGGATATGCTTCAGCTTCTGCAATTGCCTTCAGGGTCTGCTGCGGGTTCGCACCCATAGCTACCTGAGCAACGTAGATGTAGCCGTAGGACATGGCAATCTCAGCCAGAGACTTCTTCTGGATTGCCTTACCAGCAGCAGCGAACTGAGCAACAGCGCCGATGTTGGTAGCCTTGGAAGCCTGTCCGCCGGTGTTGGAGTAAACTTCGGTATCGAATACCATAACGTTGACATCCTCGCCGGAAGCCAGAACGTGATCCAGACCGCCGAAGCCGATGTCGTAAGCCCAACCGTCGCCGCCGAAGATCCATACGGACTTCTTGGACAGGTAATCCTTCTTAGCCAGGATGTCGGATGCCAGCGTGCAAGCCTCGCAGTCGCAGTTCGGCTCAACGTTGCTCTCCAGAGCAGCGATGTAAGCCTCGGTTGCAGCCTGGTTTGCTACGCCGTCAGCGTAGGTATCCAGCCACTTCTGAGCAGCGTCCTTCAGAGCCTGCTGTGCGTACGGTACAGCGATCAGAGCCTCGGTCTTAGCCTTCAGGTTCTCACGCAGTGCCTTCTGACCATGATACATGCCCAGACCGTGCTCAGCGTTGTCCTCGAACAGGGAGTTAGCCCATGCCGGACCGCGGCCGTCCTTGTTGACGGTGTACGGGGAAGTAGCTGCCGGGCCGCCCCAGATAGAGGAACAACCAGTAGCGTTGGAGATGTACATACGGTCGCCGCATACCTGAGTAATCAGACGAGCGTAGGAGGTCTCAGCACAGCCAGCGCAGGAACCGGAGAACTCAAGCAGCGGCTGCTTGAACTGGGAACCCTTGACGGTCTTGATGTCTTCCATCTCCGGCTTGCGGGAAACCTTGTTTACGGTGTAATCAAATACCTCAGCCTGTGCAGCTTCCTCATGCTGCGGAACCATGGTCAGAGCCTTGGTCGGGCAAACGCCGATGCAGACACCACAGCCCATGCAGTCGAGCGGGGAAACAGACATGGTGAAGGAGTAAACGCCCTTGCCAGCGCCAACCTTGATCGGAGCGGTCTTGATAGCTGCCGGAGCTGCTGCAACCTCTTCCTCGGTCAGAGCGAACGGGCGGATGGTAGCGTGCGGGCAGACATATGCACACTGGTTACACTGAACACACTTCTCAGCGTCCCAGGTCGGTACGGTAACAGCGGTGCCGCGCTTCTCGTAAGCTGCTGCGCCGTGCTCGTAGGTGCCGTCTACATAGTCGGTAAATGCGGATACCGGCAGGGAGTCGCCGTCCATGCGGTCGATCGGCTCCATCAGGTTGGTAACCATCTTTACGGTCTTTTCGCGGCCTTCCGGAGCTTCTGCCGGAGCTGCGTCAACTGCGTCAGCCCAATCAGCCGGAACGTCGATCTTCTCGTAAGCGGTAGCGCCCAGCTCGATTGCCTTGTGGTTCATGTCAACGATGTCCTGACCCTTCTTCAGGTAAGAATGGGTAGCAGCGTCCTTCATCAGCTGGATTGCGGTCTCTTCCGGCATTACCTTAGCCAGGGAGAAGAATGCAGACTGCAGAATGGTGTTGGTGCGCTTGCCCATGCCAATCTTGATAGCCAGATCAATTGCGTTGATGGTGTACAGCTGAATGTTGTTCTTTGCGATGTAACGCTTTGCCTCAGCCGGCATGTACTCGTTCAGCTCTTCCGGCGTCCACTGGCAGTTAATCAGGAATACGCCGCCCGGCTTTACGTCGTTGACCATCTTGTAGCCCTTGACAACGTAGGACGGGTTGTGACATGCAACAAAGTCAGCCTTGTTGATATAGTAAGGGGACTTGATCGGCTTCGCACCGAAGCGCAGATGCGATACGGTTACGCCGCCAGTCTTCTTGGAGTCGTACTGGAAGTAAGCCTGTACGTAGTTATCGGTGTTGTCGCCGATGATCTTGATGGAGTTCTTGTTTGCACCAACGGTACCGTCGCCGCCCAGACCCCAGAACTTACATTCGATGGTGCCTTCTGCTGCGGTGTTCGGGGATGCGTGCTCTGCCAGAGACAGGTTGGTGACGTCATCCACGATGCCGAGGGTGAACTGCTTCTTCGGCTCGTCCTTAGCCAGCTCTTCGTATACAGCGAATACGGAAGACGGAGGCGTATCCTTGGAGCCCAGACCGTAACGGCCGCCGCAGGTGAATACGGACTTGCCTGCATTTGCCAGAGCAAATACAACGTCCTGATACAGCGGCTCGCCCTGGGAGCCCGGCTCCTTGGTGCGGTCGAGAACAGCAATCTTCTTTGCGGTCTCCGGAATTGCTTCCAGCAGCTTGTCAGCGCGGAACGGACGGTACAGGCGAACCTTTACCAGACCAACCTTCTCGCCCTGTGCGGTCAGGTAGTCGATAACTTCCTCTGCTACGTCGCAGATGGAGCCCATAGCGATGATAACGCGCTCAGCGTCCGGTGCACCGTAGTAGTTGAACAGCTTGTAGTCGGTGCCCAGCTTCTCGTTTACCTTGCCCATGTACTTCTCAACGATTTCCGGAACTGCTTCGTAGTAAACGTTGGAAGCCTCGCGGTGCTGGAAGAAGATGTCGCCGTTTTCGTGGGAACCACGCATAACCGGATGCTCCGGATTCAGTGCGCGGGCACGGAACTCCTCAACAGCCTTCATGTCGCACATATCAGCCAGATCGTCGTAATCCCATACAGCGATCTTCTGGATCTCGTGAGAGGTGCGGAAGCCGTCGAAGAAGTTGATGAACGGAACGCGGCCCTCGATTGCTGCACAGTGTGCAACAGCGGACAGGTCCATAACTTCCTGCGGGTTGGTCTCGCACAGCATAGCGAAACCGGTCTGGCGACATGCCATAACGTCGGAATGGTCGCCAAAGATATTCAGTGCGTGCGAAGCAACGGTACGTGCGGATACGTGGAATACGCACGGCAGCAGCTCGCCTGCAATCTTATACATGTTCGGGATCATCAGCAGAAGACCCTGAGATGCAGTATAGGTGGTGGTCAGAGCACCTGCTGCCAGAGAGCCGTGTACGGTGCCGGAAGCGCCTGCCTCAGACTCCATTTCTACGACCTTGACGGTGGTGCCAAAGATGTTCTTTCTACCGGCAGCTGCCCACTGGTCAACGTTGTCGGCCATCGGGCTGGACGGGGTAATCGGATAAATACCAGCAACTTCGGTAAACGCATAGGATACGTGAGCCGCAGCGGTATTGCCGTCCATGGATTTCATTTTTCTTGCCATGTTTATCGTTCCTCCTATATAATGTAGGTAACCGCGCACGGATACCAAGCCGTATGCGGCAGGTGCTGCCTCGGAGCGATCAGGAGTGGGCTGATACCGGGGAACAGCATCTGTGCGAACAGCGCAGAGGTGCTATTCGTAACCATGCTTATTTTAGCAAAAAAACCGTGCAATGTAAACACAAAACCGAAAGAATTTGAGCAAAAGGCATAAAAAAGCCGAGAGAAGGACAAAAAACCTCATTTATTGTGCTATTCAGGTGAAGTTTTTAACAATTTTCGGAGATTTTTGCGCCAAAAAATGAAAGCGCTTACAGTTGCGCGGTGATATTGCCAAGGGATTTTGGCTGCGTTACAATGTAGAAAACGAAAACAGGGGGCGTATGCGCATGATAGCAACTGTATTTTCCGCGGGCATTTACGGCATAGAAGGATATCTCGTGACCGTCGAATGCGGGCTGGTCAACGGCCTGCCGTCGTTTGAGCTGGTCGGTCTGCCGGGCGCGGCGGTCAAGGAATCCAAGGAACGCGTCACGACGGCGGCGCGCAGCATCGGCATGGCGCTGCTGCCTGCGCGCAAGACGGTAAATCTGGCGCCGGCGGACATTCGCAAGGAGGGCGCGGTGTATGACCTGCCGATTTTGCTGGGTCTGCTGGCGGCGCAGGGGAACATCGAGCAGCAGCTGCCGGATGACAGCGTGTTTATCGGAGAAATCGGCCTGCGCGGCGAGCTGCGCCCCGTCAAGGGCGCGCTCTCGATGGCGATGGCGGTGCAGCAGGCGGGGAAAAGCAAGCTGTTCCTGCCGGAGGGAAACGCAGAGGAAGCGTCCCTGATTGGAAACGATTTGACGATTTACGCGGTGCATCATGTCGAGCAGATTCTCGATCATCTGACGGGAAAACAGCTGCTTGCACCGTATGTACCGGAGCATCCGGTGCAGGATGCTCCGGATGCTGCGCTGGATTTCTGCGATGTCATGGGACAGGAAAACGTCAAGCGGGCGATGGAGATTGCGGCGGCAGGCGGGCACAACATGCTCATGTCGGGCAGTCCCGGCTCGGGCAAGAGCATGATGGCAAAGCGCATCGGAACCATTCTGCCGCCCATGACGCCGGAAGAAAAAATGGATGTCGTGCGCATCTATTCCATCATCGGCGAGGGCAGCCGCGCGGCGCGGTCACAGATGCGTCCGGTGCGTGCGCCGCATCACACGACGAGTGCGGCGGGCATTGCGGGCGGCGGGCAGGGCATTCCGATGCCCGGCGAATTGAGTCTGGCGCACAACGGCGTGCTGTTTCTCGATGAGCTGCCGGAGTTTCGCGTGGACGCCTTGGAGGTTTTGCGCCAGCCGCTGGAAGATGGCACGGTTTCCATTGTGCGCACGGCGGGGCGCGTGACGTATCCGGCGAAATTCATGCTGATTTGTGCGATGAATCCGTGCAAATGCGGCTGGTATGGGCATCCGTCCGGCAGATGCAAGTGCACACCGGCGGAAGTGAAAAAGTATCGGAGAAAGATTTCCGGCCCGCTGCTCGACCGCATAGACATCCAAGTGCATGTGCGGCCGGTGCCGCTCAAGGATTTGTCCGAACGCGAGCCCGCGGAGAGCTCGGCGGACATTCGCGCGCGGGTCATCGCGGCGCGCGAACGGCAGCAGGCGCGGTACGCAGGCACCAAGACGCGGTGCAACGCGGACATGCAGCCGGCGCAGCTCGCGGAATTTTGCCGTCCGGATGCCGCCGGACAGGCGCTGCTGGATGCCGCATTCAAAAAGCTCGGCATGACGGCGCGCAGCTATGACCGCATTCTGCGCCTTGCCCGCACGATTGCGGATCTGGCGGGAGAAGAACGCATTTCCGCCGGACACATCGCGGAGGCGATTCAGTACCGCAGTATGGATCGGGACGGTGCATAAGACATATAGAAAGAGAGGTGCTGTACCATGGGATTTGCTTTGACATTTGGAGTCATGCAAGTGGTTGTATTTTTGGTTTTTGCCGTTGTTTTGGTTGGATTTGTCATCCAAATCGTGAAAGGCGTTGGGACATGGAATCGGAACAATCAATCTCCGCGTTTGGCGGTATCCGCCCAAATTGTATCCAAGCGGACGCAGGTGACGCAGCACACGCATCCCAATGCAGGGGACGCGACCGGCGCACACGGATTTCACACAACAACATCGACGAGCTATTATGTTACGTTCCAGGTAGAGAGCGGCGACCAGATGGAATTCCGTGTTTCCGGTTCGGAATATGGTACCTGTATCGAAGGCGATACCGGCAAGCTGTCGTTTCAGGGGACGAGATATTTGGGATTTGAACGGGAATGAGCGAAAAAAAGCCGCACCCAAGCGGGTGCGGCGCGATCTCGACAAATGCCGGCAGTCTTGCGATCTATCTATATGATAAGCGGAACGGGAAAGCCTTCCTGTTCTGCTGAGGGTACAAAAAAACCACGCCAATCTGCGTGGATTTCAAGATGCTTCTCAAGTATTTGCTTACTTTTCAGAAACACGATGCTCATCACCGTAGATCAGGTCGTCAATATCGGGTCTTTCCGGCTGCGGATCATAACTGCGAATCTTACGAATGGTCTCCATAACTCAAAACTCCTTTCTATTTGTTTATTTTACACATTATACACCGAGAAGTTGCAAATGTAAAGAGCGAAAATGATGAATATTTTGTAAAAAAAGCGAGAAAAGCAGCAACGTGCAAAAAGAGATTGCTGTTTTGCTTTGCAACATAAAAGCGCAAAAGAAACCCCGCGCAACCGATGTCACCAGATTAGTAACCTGCACATCTCCTGCAGGTGGGTCTCCTGTCGCATACATCTGTGCTTCCAACTTCCGCCGAGGCGGGAGGCCTGCAACTCCGTATGGGAACATCCGGAATCCCGAAAACTAATTGTGGGTTAAAAAAAGGTGACTGTCAAATCGCGCAGGGGCCTTAGCGATTATATTGTTTACTCCTCGTCATCCTCCGGCGCGTCGTACAGCGCCTCCAGACGGGACATAAACAGGTTGTACAGGCGGAGGCTTTCTTCCTCGTCATCCACCGATGCGAGCAGCTCTTCGCCGTCCTCCTCGACAATCTTCAGGATGACAACTTCTGCCTCTTCTTCCAGATTCAGTTCAGCCGGAATGAAAGCCATATAGACGGTGCCGTTGTCCTCCAGCGTGTCGATGTGCTCAAATTCCTTCTCATTGCCTTCCTCGTCGGTCAGGATGACATAGTTGCTCTTGTTTTCTTCACTCATATACATATCCTCCGGCTGCTTCAAGGTTGTTTACCTTGCACCATTATCATAGCCTATTCTCTCGGAAATTTCAACTGTTTTGCCTAAAAAAACGTTGGAAAAATTACCCGAGCGGGGAAGGCTTCTCGGTTTGCTCATGGAAGAATACCACAAAAGCGCGCCTGCTGTCAAGCGAAAACTGTCGATTTCGTGAAAAACACGCCCAATTTCAAATTTACGGGGATTTTTCCTTGACAACGCCGGAGAGAAATGCTATACTAGTCGAGCAAAAGAAAGAAGGACACACCGTTCTCACCTTGCGCTTCGGCAGAGAGGTTCAGATGTTCAGCTGTTTCGCGTGAATGGCTGTGGTCGGACGGTGTCTTTCCGTCCGTTTTTTATTTTTCGTTTAACCGTTTGGAGGTGCTTAACAATTAGCAGTATGGAACACCAGATCAATGAAGAGATCCGCGACAAGGAAGTAAGACTGATCGACGCAGAGGGCAATCAGGCCGGCATCGTACCGATTGCGAAGGCGCTGGAGGCAGCTGCCGCAAAGAATCTTGACCTCGTGAAGATCGCACCGAACGCTGTTCCGCCGGTATGCCGCGTCATGGACTACGGCAAGTTCCGTTTCGAGCAGGCAAAGCGCGAGAAGGAAGCAAGAAAGAATCAGCATGTCGTGGAGATTAAGGAGATTCGCCTTAGCCCCGGCATTGATGTCAACGACCTCAACGTAAAGGTCAATCATGCAAAGCGTTTCCTGAAGGCTGGAAACAAGGTTAAGGTATCGGTTCGTTTCCGCGGCCGTGAAGTAACCCACTCTTCGATCGGTCTCGATCTGCTGCGCCGTTTCGCGGATGAATGCGCGGAAATCGGCAGTATGGATAAAGCCCCTAAACTGGAAGGCCGTCAGATGATTATGTTTCTCGGCCCGAAGAAGGATGGTCCGAAGAAGGATGCCGGCAAGAAGAGCCGCAAGGGTAAGTCCGGCAAGCCGCAGCAGGCTCCGAAAGCGGATTCGTCTGAATCATAAATGTATCACACTGCGCTCCAGCGGCGCAGTCCCATCAGAGAGGAGAACACACTATGCCTAAGATTAAGACTCACAGCGGCGCGTCCAAGCGCTTTAAGATGACAAAGACCGGCAAGATCAAGCGCGCTCATGTTGGTCGCCGCCACATCCTGAACAAGAAGTCCACCAAGCGTCTGAGACATCTGCGTAAGGAAGGCTTTGCTGATTCCACCAACGTAGCACAGGTAAAGCGCCTGCTGCCGTACAAGTAATCTCAGGATTATCACAAAAACACTTACGATTTGAATTTGGAGGCAATGTTTAAATATGGCAAGAGTTAAGGGCGCAATGATGACGCGCAAGAGAAGAAAGAAGATTCTGAAGCTTTCTAAGGGTTACTTTGGTGCAAAGTCCAAGCTGTTCCGCACTGCAAACGAAGCAGTGATGAAGTCCCTGCGTTACGCATACATCGGCCGTAAGCACAAGAAGAGAGATTTCCGCAGACTGTGGATCACCCGTATCTCCGCTGCTACCCAGGCTAACGGCATGAACTACAGCACCTTCATGAACGGTCTGAAGAAGGCTGGCGTTGACATCAACCGTAAGATGCTGGCAGATCTGGCTGTAAACGACAAGCCGGCTTTCGAGGCTCTGGTTGCTACCGCTAAGGCTGCTCTGTAATTTTTCAGAATACACATTCCCTGTTTCCGATACGGAAACGGGGAATTTTTTTGCGCATATCTGTGGCAATTGGATAAAAAATAGTTAGCTTTCGCTCAAAAACTGGAACAGCCGCCATTGACATTGGTTTTTGCGTGTGATATGCTTTTCTTTGAATTAGTGTGAACTAATCGTTTAAGAGGATTTCAACAGCAAAAGGAGGAACGAACATGGAGCTGACCGGTACACATCTGCGGTATCTGCTGCACATGTACGAAATGTCTCAGCGGGAGGGCGAAATGCGGCTGACGGAGATTGCCAAGGCGCTGCATGTGAAAAAAGCATCTGTTGCGCGGATTGTCAGCGTTTTTCGGGAAAAACAGCTTGTGGATCAGCAGCGCTATGGGAAACTTCACCTGACAGCGTATGGAAACGAGGTGGCGGCGCGGTACGCCGGCCGCGTGTACCATGTGGCGGACTGCCTGATGCAGACGGGGCTGTTTGTGACGCGCCAGCAGGCGACGGATGCGGCGTGCATCCTGCTGCCGGAGCTGCCGGAGTCCCGCTCCGATGCGGGCGCAGTTGCGGCAAGCTAATGAGAACGAGCAAATCAGACACGTGCTGTTTGGGAAGTGTTTCCCAAACAGCACGTGTTTTTTTCTGTTGATTTCTCTGAGCTAACGCATATGCGGCGGAAATACACGGATAAACATGCAGAGGGCGGAATTTTTTTGAGACGCGTGTTATGTTTGCGTTTAGAAATAAAGTTATCCTATGCATTTTCTCGCAATTCATCGAGAAAATGGGAAAACGGCGGCGAATCATTTGGATAAAGTACATGAAAAATTCACGAAATAATTTGCGCATGTGCAAAAAACTGTCACAAAAAGTTAATGAAACAAAAATCCTGCGTTTTTTGAAATAGTTGAGAAATATCTGCAATTTGCCTTGCAAATATGCATATTTATCTGGGGAAGTCCCAAAGAAAGAATGATATTTCTCAATATGTGTTGTTGACAACTAACCAAAAATTTTCTATAATCGTACTATCAAATTTTGGAGTGAAGATTGTATCAAAAATACAGGTAATACAATCGAAAATTCAAGAAAAGTTAGTACGTACTGACAAAATCTGATTTGTTTTAGAAAGGGCGTAACATGAACAACAACGCGAAAAAGACGCTGCGTGTCCTGAGTGTGGCTACGGCAGCAACCATGATGGTGGGCGGTGCGGCATTTGCAGTCAATGCAGATGACATTCACGGTCACTGGGCAGAAAAGACCCTGCAGCAGTTCATTGACAACGGCTGGATTCAGGGCGACGAGGGCGGCATTCGTCCGGACAGCACCATCACCCGTGCAGAGATGGCAACCGTCGTAGATGCTGTCGAGGAATACACCGAGGAAGCGGACGTCTCCGGCTACAAGGACGTTGCAAAGACTGACTGGTTCTACAAGCAGGTGGCAAAGATCGTCAAGGCCAATGTTATGGTCGGCGTGGGCGACAACAAGTGGGCGCCGCAGGGCGATGTGACGCGCGAGCAGGCTGCCGTTATCATGTGCAAGCTGAACGATGTCTCGGTTGACACCAAGGCGAACGCGGCAGACATCCGCGCACAGCTGAGCAAGCTGGGCTACACGGATGCGAATGCTGTTTCCGATTGGGCTGCACCGTACATTCTGGCAGCGGTTCAGAACGGCTACATGTCCGGTTATCCGGATCACACGCTGCGCTCCGGCAACAACATCACGCGCGCAGAAGCCATCGTGATGCTGGACAAGGCAGGCGTGACAGAGCAGTTCGCTTACGTTACCATGAACGTACCGTATGATGATTTCTACAAGGCTGAGGGCGTAACCGCTGTTGACGGCGTTGACGCAGTTACCTCCGCAACCATGAAAAAGTCCCGCATGAACACCGAAACCGGTCTGACTGCCGGTACCTACTACAAGACCGCAGACGATGAGAAGTCGGATTCCATTCGCGGCGTTGTTTGCACGGTTCGCGTAGCAAAGAGCGATTTGGCAAAGCTGAACGCTTCTCTGACCGAGCATGATGATTACTACTACACCACGCTGGATTCCGTTCCGGAAAACTACAAGGAACTGACCATCAACAAGGACGGCTCCTACAGCTTTGGCAAGACCACCGCTGCCGTAGATACCGAGACGCTGAAGGATACCACCGTTACGTTCAAGACGTCCTCCAAGTACGGAGACTATCAGATGAAGTTCTCGACGAACCTTCTGGAAAAGATTGGCCGTGCATACGGCGCAACCGTAACGACCACGGACGGCACGTCTTATGCGATGCGTTCTCTGGAGAACGTGTGGAACAAGAGTCTGGAACTGGCATGGTCTGTTGGCTTTACGACGACTGCACACGGCAACCCGCTGGTGTCCGACGACTACGTTTCCATGATGGGCAAGACCATCAAGAGCGTGGCATTCTACACGGTAGACGGCAAGATTTACAGCTTGGATTGCGAGCAGTATGTTCCGGTGAAATTTGCAACCGAGAATTTCAAGGTTGAGAATGCACTGGCAGACAGCGGTTCCACCTCTGTTGAACTGAAGGACTTCCCGAAGGATTACGAGGCTGAGTACAAGGTAACCGATGCCAAGGGCAATGAGCTGGAAGGCGCTTCTGTCAAGGACGGCAAGATTTCTTGGACCGGCACACCGGCAACCGGCAAGTACACGCTGACGGTTTCGGATAAGTCCGGCAAGTACGCAAGCTTCTCCACTACTTTTGAGCTGCAGACCGATGCTGTCGTTGCAACCTATGACGCAGAAAACGGCAAGCTGGTAAAGACCAAGGACGCAACCGACGAGCAGTTTGCAAACTATCTGTCCAACATCACGAGCGTAACAGTTGGCGATACCACCTACAATGCAACCGGCAAGGGCGCTGTAAAGATCATCAAGGACGACGGCTCCATTGACTTCTCTGCAACCACCGGCACGGAAAAGACGCCAATCTTTGAGAGTGGCAAGGAGTACAATCTGGAAGTAGCTTCCACTGGCTACAAGAACAATGTTTCCTTCAAGGCAACTGCTCCGGAAGCAAAGATTTACGTGAAGATGAACATCCCGTATGCGGATTTCTATGCTGCTGAAATCAACAATGAGGATGCAGTAGACGCTGTAACCTCCGCAACCAACGTCAAGTCCATCAAGAACGGCGATGGCGATCTGGTTGGCGGCACCTACAACGACTACGATGCGGACGCTTGGAAGGCAGGCACCCAGAAGGAAGTACACATCAAGGGTGTGAGCTATCCGGTAGCCATCACGCCGTCTGAATTGGCACAGCTGACCAAGACCGATGACAAGCAGGCGGATTACTACTACACCGAGCTGAAGTCTGCACCGGCTGCTTACAAGACTGCAACCGTCAAGGACGGCAAGATTTCCTTCGGCGAGGCACAGGGCAAGACCACCAAGCTGGAGGCAAAGACGGAACTGTCCACCTCTACTGCTTGGGGCGATTATCTGCTCGATGTGGATACCGATGCATTCGGCACAGGCAACGTATACGGCGTTGTGATTTCCGCTGAGAAGGACGGCAAGACCACAACCTACGGCATGCGTCAGGAAGAAAACATCTGGAGAAAAACCGAAATCGCTTGGTCCTCCGGCATCAAAAAGACCGAGCCGCACGGAAATGTTCTCAACTATGAGCACTATGTTGGTCTGATGGGCAGCACCATCAAGAGCGTGACCTACTACACGGCTGACGGCGAGTACACCATTGACGCGGATCTGTATGTACCGATCAAGTTCACAACCGACAATTTCAAGGTAGAAAATGCACTGGCTGACAGTGGTTCCACCTCTGTTGAGATGAAGGACTTCCCGTCCGATTATCAGGCTGAGTACAAGGTAACCGATGCCAAGGGCAATGAGCTGGAAGGCGCATCCGTTAAGGACGGCAAGATTTCTTGGACCGGCACACCGGCAACCGGCAAGTACACGCTGACGGTTTCCGACAAGTCCGGCAAGTACGCAAGCTTCTCTACTACTTTTGAGCTGCAGATCAGCGCAATGCCGGCTGCATATCAGGCAAGCAATCTGCGCGTAGTAAGCGCGGACGGCGCGAGCGCAGAAGAGCTAAGCAGCTTCCTGTCCAATGTATCTACTGTTAAGATTAACGGTAAGGACTATGCGGCATCCGGTCGTGGTTCTGTAGCGGTTATCAACAGCAAGGGCTTTATTGATCTGACAACCTCTCCGTTTACCGGCATGAAGGCAGGCGACACCTACAAGATTTCCGTCAAGGCTACCGGCTATGCAAAGACCCTCGACTTTGAACTGACCGTTCCGGATAAGATTTATGCGTATGCAAATCTGTCCTACAACGAGTACTGGGCAAATGAAGACGTATACGCAGCTGGCAACGATTCCAGCTCCGAAGAAGCGGACGTAAAGGGCGAGCTGGACAAGGGCGGCTTTGATGCGGTATCCCGCGCAACCACCAACCACGGCCTGCATCGCGGCAGCTTCCAGCAGACCGCTGTGATTGAAGCAACAACCGCTGACGGACAGACCGTAAGCATGGGCGTTGACCATTGGTCTGAGGATAACACCAAGTTCTATGATGCAAATGGCACAGAGTATACGGTTGACCGCACGGCTAAGCCGATGAGCATTTCGTATAAGACCCGTCAGGGACGTGAAACTGTTACGGTAACAGCTTCCTTCAAGGACTATAAAATCACCGGCATCAAGTATGTTCCGGTTGCTGTTGACGCCGCAGATTATCAGGACTTCTGCAAGAAGTACACGGTAGTCAAGAATGGCCAGTCGGTACAGGGCGGCTACGGCGAGCAGAACCTGAAGGCATACACCGGCGTTGCCGCTGTGGATGCAGCGACCAACGGTCTCAAGACGGTTTCCAAGTCCGGTGATGCGTATACCTTCAGCGCACGCCAGACAGGCACCGGCTCCGGTCTGCTGGATCAGGAACAGGCAAACGACGGCACCGGCGTTACCACCGAGGTAAAGAAGTACAGCGGCAACTACGGCGAGTTCCTGCGCGTTGACCTGAACGGCACATACGGCGCACTGGGCGCTGCTATGCAGACGGTCAAGTGGACATACTACGGCAGCGACAGCACCTACACCACGCCGGTTGCAACCTACGGCACCAAATTCGCAGCGGATAACTGGATGCACAAGTCCATGGGCATTCAGCTGGGTCTGACCGATTCCGTTCGCTGCCAGCTGCCGGAAGGCACCGACGGCACCGGCTACTGGGCACTGACCGTTTACGGTCTGGGCACCTCGGACTACACCACCCAGTTCCAGGTAACTGCTGACAACCTGCCGTCTACTGTTGCAGGCATCACGGACGAGCAGAAAACCGAGCTGACCAACCTGATTGCTACGGCACAGGAGCTGTCCGCGAAGAACCCGTCCAACAAGGCTGCTCTGGATGAGCACATTGCAGAGGCACAGGCTATGCTGAACAATGCAGATGCAACCCAGCCGGAAGCTGCTGAGCTGATTGCAGACCTGCAGGGTCTCATCAAGGCGGCGCAGGATGAGCTGAATAAGCAGCCGGAATCCAAGACCGTCACCGAGACTGTCAAGGTCAATCCGGATGCAGATGAGGACTTTGATCCGTACGATCTGATTGTCGATGTCGTTGTCAAGGACGGCAAGGTTGAGGCGATTTCCCTGAACAGCGCAAACACCTATGACGGCGATAAGCACAACAAGAAGTATTCCGAACAGGCTGCCAGCGGTCTGGCTCTGTCCGGCAAGACCGCCGCTGAGGTTGACGGCGTTGATACCGTTTCCGGTGCAACCTGCTCCTCCAATGCAATCAAGGAAGCTGCCAAGGCTGCTCTGAGCGAATAAGATTACATCGGAATCTTTTTCATACGTTCCTTTCACAGTCCCTCCGGACAATGTCCGGAGGGACTGCTTTGCGTCTGTTGAGCAAATATGCTGAAAAACAGTGAAAGCAAATGCTAATTTTTTACATGGGAAGCATTGACGGAAAGCGGGGGATATGCTATCCTATTTATAGATTAGTTCATTCTAACAATAAAAACGAAATATAGGAATTATCCGGCGTTTGCCGCACGGCAAACGGCTTTTTCCTGCCCACGGCTCTGTTTGACAACCGAGTATCTATGCGGTATACTGAGGTAATTTGGAGCGAGGATAGCAAATTTGTGTGGGAGACATCTCCCGCGCAATTTCTTTTTCTGTTCCTATTAGTTTCTACTAACCGTATGAGAAGTTGGGAGTTGTACCATGAAGCTGAAAAAACAGGACATTCTATTGCTGGCGGCACTGCTGGCGGGCGTGCTCCTACTCGGCGCATTTCTGATGCTGACGCGAAAGAGCGGCGCGGAAGTCGTTGTGAAGGTGGCGGGCGAACAGGTGACATCAATATCTCTGGATAAAGACACGAAATATACCATTCATGGTGTCAATGGCGGCACAAATGAGCTGGTTATTGCGGACGGTCAGGTTTGGCTGAAAGAAGCGAGCTGTCCGGACAAGCTGTGTGTGCATCAGGGCAAGATTCAGTACGCCGGACAGAGCATCATCTGCCTGCCGAATCAGGTGAGCGTCACCATTGAGGACGAACAGGACAAAAACGGCGTGGACGTTGTGGCACAGTGAGGGACAAGCGATGAAACAGACAAAACGATTGGCACTGTACGGCATGCTTGCCGCACTGGCATTGGTGCTCAGCTACATCGAAGCGATGGTTCCGGCGTTTTTCGCCGTGCCGGGCATGAAGCTCGGCCTGACCAATCTGGTCGTGCTCGTGGCGCTGTACCGCATGGGCGCAAAACAGGCAGTTGTCATTAACTTTGTGCGCATCGGCCTGACGGCAATGCTGTTCGGAACGGTGGTTAGCCTGTGGTATTCTCTGGCGGGCGGACTTTTATCCGGAGCAGTGATGATTGCGCTCAAAAAAACAGGAAAATTTCAGCCGGTGACCGTCAGCGTGGCGGGCGGCGTCATGCACAATGTGGGGCAGATTCTGGTTGCCATGGCAATCATGCAGACCAGCGCCATCGCATGGTATTTGCTGGTGCTGTGGATTTCCGGCATTGCTGCCGGTGCGGCAGTCGGTCTGCTGGGCAGCTGGATGCTCCAGCGCCTGCCGGAGCTGCGGTAAGATTGCGTTTTTGTTGTGAGAAAGGAATGTTATGAGATATAAAGTACGATTGATTCTGGCATCCGCCGTGATTGCGGGGATGCTGCTGACGGGATGTGGCACGGCATCCGATACAAAACATACAGGCAGTGCATCGGAAACACAGACGACCAACAGCACAACGACCAGCTCGACGGAGCCGGTCAGCCAAGAAATTTTTGCGATGGACACGTATATGACCGTGACGGCGTATGGCGACAACGCGCAGAAGGGCGTGACCGATGCCATCGCGGAAATCCAGCGCTTGGACAATCTGCTGTCCATCGGCAAGGAGGACAGTGAAATTTCCAAGCTCAACAAGAGCGGCTGTGCGGCGCTGTCCGATGACACGGCGGTTATGGTCACAAAGGCGCTGGACCTGTACAAGAGCACGGGCGGCGCGTTTGACATTACGGTTCTGCCACTCATGGAGCTGTGGGGCTTTACGACACAGGATTATTACGTCCCGACAGAGGATGAAATTCAGTCTACGTTACAGCGCGTCGGCGCAGACAAGCTGACATGGGACGAGAGCACCAAGACGCTGACGCTGGGAGACAAGCAGGAAATCGACTTGGGCGGCATTGCCAAGGGCTTTACGTCCAGCCGCATTATGGAAATCTTCAAAAAAGACGGCGTGACCTGCGGCATGGTGTCGCTGGGCGGCAACGTGCATCTGCTGGGCACCAAGCAGGACGGCAGTGCATGGCGCGTCGGCATTCAGGACCCGGACAACACCGATGATATGCTCGGTGTACTGGAAGCGAGCGACTGCGCGATTATCACATCCGGTGCGTATGAGCGCAACTTTGAAAAGGACGGCGTGACCTATCATCACATCATTGATCCGGCAACCGGCAAGCCATCCAACAGCGGTCTGACCTCGGTTACCATCGTCAGCAAGGACGGCACACTGGCGGACGGTCTGTCCACCTCGCTGTTCGTCATGGGCAAGGACAAGGCGATTGCGTACTGGAAGCAGCACGCGGACGAATTCGACACCATTCTGGTGGATAAAGACAGAAATGTATACATCACGGAGGGCATTGCAGACGGCTTTGAGCCGGACAGCGTTTCCGCCGATCAGGTGCATACCATCGAAAAATAATATTTTATTGTAACAACCAATCGTTTCACCACGCAAGGAGGCAAAATATGCGTATCTTTTACAACCAATCTGTGGATGCCATTGCCCGCCGACTGATACCGGGCATTGCTGTCGCGGCACTGGCGGCATGGGGCGTTGCCTCCGGCGGCGCGGTGCTGGAGGACATTCCGGAGCTGACATCCAAGGCACAGGCGGCCAATCTTGGCTCCGGCTCTGCCGGTGCGGCGGCGGATGCCGGCTCTTGGCAGGACGGCACGTGGACGGGCACGGCACAGGGCTACGGCGGTGACGTCACCGTCAGCGTGACCATTGCGAACAAGAAAATCACCGCGATTGAAGTGGTGTCCGCCTCGGCAGAGACACCGTCCTTCTTCTCGCGCGCAAAAGCAATCATTCCAAAGATTATTGAGGCGCAGAATCCGGATGTCGATGTGGTGTCCGGTGCGACCTATTCCTCCAACGGCATCATCAACGCCGTGAAAAACGCACTGACCAAGGCGTCCGGCGGCACAGTGACCGAGACATCCAACGGCGGTGCGGCGAGCAAGGCGGCGGGAAGCACTTCCTCCGATGCGTTTCAGGACGGCACGTACAAAGACGGCACCTATACCGGCTCGGCGGCAGGCTTCCGCGGCAATATCACGGTCAGCGTGACGATTTCCGGCGGCAAGATTGCGAGCATCAGCGTCGTTTCCGCACCGGGCAACGATGAGCCGTATCTGAGCAAGGCAAAAACGCTCATTGCCAAGGTGCTTGCCAAGCAGAGCCCGAACGGCGTGGACACGGTGTCCGGCGCGACCTATTCATCCAACGGTATTTTGAATGCCATCAAGAACGCCCTGACCAAGGCGGCGGGCGGCACGGTGTCCGAGACGCCGAGCAGCGGCGGCACAACCGGCGGCGATACCTCTCCGAGCAAGCTGGATAAAGATACCTATACGGGCACGTACAAAGACGGCACGTATACCGGCACCGGAAAGGGCTATAAGGGCACAGTGACGGCGAAAGTCACCATTTCCGGCGGAAAAATCAAGACCATTGACGTTTCCGGCAGCGATGACGCGGCATATTTCAGCAAGGCGAAAAACGGCATTGTCAGCAAAATCATTTCCGGTCAGTCCACCAATGTGGATACGGTGTCCGGTGCAACCTACTCGTCCAATGGCATTATCTCTGCGGTGAGAAATGCGCTCAAAAAGGCGCAGACCACCGGCGGCACAACCACCGATGACGAGGACAAGAAGGACGAAAAGACCTACACCGACACCAAGACCGAGTTCTACGGCATCGGCTACGGCTACCGCAACGGCCGCATTGTGCTCAAGGTCACGGCGTCCGGCGGCGCGTTAAAGAGCATTGATGTCATCGAAAAGAACGATCAGGACGATGACTATTTTAACGATGCCATGGAAATCGTGGAAAAGGTCAAGAACGGCAAAAATATCAACGTGGTGGACACCGTATCCGGTGCAACCTATTCGTCAAAGGGCATTCTGACCGCACTGACGGAGGCACTCAACAAGGCAGTGATTGCGGGACAGTACACCCCGCCGAAGGAGACACCGGACACACCGGATACGCCGGACACACCGGAGCCGGCACCGGAAGGAAAGACGTACACGGAAACGGTTGCGGTCAATCCGGATGCAGATAAAGACTTTGAAGCCTATGATTTGCTTGTCGATGTCACGGTACAGAGCGGCAAGGTGACGAGCGTATCGCTCAGCGCATCCAATGGATATGGTTCCAATTCTGAGGAACAGGCAACCAATAAAAAGCGTTCGGAGAAAGCGGTAAATATGAATCTGATTGGAAAGTCTGCATCAGAAATAGATGGTGTAGATGTAATCAGTAAGGCAACCTGTTCGTCCATTTCCATCAAGCAGGCGGTCAAGCAGGCACTGGCAAAGGCGGAGGGCTAATTATTTGAAACATCTGGATTTTTGGTCAAGACTGGGCAGTCTTGTGCTGGCGGTCGCGGCGCTGTGTGTCTATCAGGCACATGCGCTGCAATGGCAGGCGGCAGAGGACGAAAATAAACAGCAGATTGCCGAGGCACAGGCGAAAAACGCCGCCGCAGAGGGCGGAGCAGTCAGCTACGCGGACGGCACATACACCGGCAGCGGCGACGGCTTCGGCGGCACGGTGTCCGTGGAGGTCACGGTGTCCGGCGGAAAAATCACCGCGATTGACATTGTCAATGCGGCGAATGAGGACGCGGCGTATTTGGATAAGGCAAAGGGCATCATTGACAGCATGATTTCCGCCAACTCGCCGGAGGTTGATACCATCAGCGGAGCGACATTCTCCTCGACAGGCATTAAGACGGCGGTACAACAGGCATTGGAGGGCGCAGCAGCATGACAAACACGCAAACAGCATCAAAAGCGGCGGCAAAGAAAAAGCCGATGAATCCGATGCAGCGCGTCAAGCTGCGCCGCCGCGTGCGTGCCGTGATTCAGCTGGCGTTTTTCCTGCTCGCACCGTCCGTGTACACCTCGTGCTTTTCCGGCATCAAGGAAATGGCGGCGGCAGTCGGCGCAAAAGACCCGATTTCATACGGCTCGTTTTTCACGACGCTTGTGGTGGTATGTCTGTATACCATTGTCTGCGGCCGGTTTTTCTGCGGATACGCCTGCGCCTTCGGCGCGTTTGGCGATGCGGTGTATGAACTGTCCCAGTTTGTTCAGAAAAAGGCGAAAAAGAAGCTGCCGCACATACCGGACAAGCTGACCGGATACCTGCAAAAGGTCAAGTATCTGGTGTTGCTCGCCATTGTCGTTTTGTGTGCGGCGGGCGTGTATGATAAGTTGCCGGGCTGGAGCCCGTGGGATGTATTCTCGATGCTGACCGCGCCGCGCGGCATTCCGGCGGGCTATACGATTGCGATTGTGCTTTTGATCGCCATTGTCGTCGGCATGGCGGTAAAAGAACGCTTTTTCTGTCAGTTTTTGTGCCCGATGGGCGCGATTTTCGCGCTGCTTCCGGTGGTTGGACGCTATACGCGCAATCGCGCCAACTGCATCAACCGCTGTTCGGCGTGCGCAAAAAATTGTCCGGTCACAGTAGAGACCGACGAGGGCAATATCCGCATGGGAGAATGCATCTCCTGCGGCAAGTGCAGCGATGTGTGTCCGCGCCGCAACATCAGCTATGCGAATGGCCGCGTGCAGGACGGCAATGCGCCGTTTCCGGTTGTGGTCAAGGCGGTGCTGCTGTTCGCCATTTGTCTGGCGCTCGGCTTGGTTCGCAGCTTTGGATAACAAAAAAAGCTCCCGCGGGGAGCTTTTTTTTGTCGCGTCAATCGCTGTCTTTGGGCGTCTGCGGCGCCAAACAGCGCAAAATGCCGGAGTTTCGGACGAATTGGCTGTCCACAGCCAGATATCCGGTGACATTGGGACGGAAACCGGAGGCTGTCAGGCGATCCTCGTAGCGCCAGATTGTGGCGAGCGGGATTTGGATTTGCTCGGCGGGATTGTTGTCATCGTATTGGAAGAACACGTTTTCGTTGTCCGCGCTGACAAACAGCAGGCGGGTGATGGTCTTGTTCGGGAACTGGCGGGTGAGCTGCGCCGTCACAAGATATTTTACCATCTCGATGGTCACATCATCCAGCTCTGCCTCCAAGATGCGGATGCGCTCCAAAAAGCCCGCCAAGGTGCGCTCCAGACGCAGCTTGTATTGCGGCATGAGCGGTGTGACAGCGGGTTTCTCCATGCTCGGCTGGAAAGAGACGAGGAATTTTTTTTCGTCGTTGCTGTACACGCAGGTGTACGCGGCGTGCATGTGCGTGCCGCAGCGCGGGCAGGTCTGCAAAAACATCGAACCGTTGAGCAGCTTTTCGCGCAGCTCCGGCTGCGTCTGTGCGTTGATGACGCTGTATTGCTCGATGTCAAAGGTGGTGCTGCACTTGGGGCAGGTCATTTGCGTGGTGTTCGGCGTGGACATGAGACAATCCCTCCTGTACAGAAAAAATAAGATGGTTCTAGTATACCACAAAATATCGTGCGTTGGGTAAATCTGTGGTATAATTGCAGCAAAAATAAAAAAGGAGACAGGACATGAATACCTTGAGCTTGGTACACGCGCATTTGCAGTCGTGGATTCATTCGGGAGATTTCGTCATTGACGCGACGGCGGGCAACGGAAAGGACACGGAATTTTTGTGCGGCTTGGTCGGACGGGAGGGAAAAGTCCTCGCGTTCGACATTCAGGAGCAGGCGGTAGAAAACACCAAAAAGCGGCTGGCGGAACACGGCTGGTCGGAGGTCGGACAGGTGGTGCTGGACAGCCACGCCAACATGGGCGCGTATGCGCAGGAAAACAGCGTGGACTGCATCGTGTTCAACCTCGGCTGGCTGCCCGGCGGAGACCACACGGTATTTACCCACGCGGACAGCACGATTGCGGCGATAGAAGCGGGGCTCAAGCTGCTGCGCAAAGACGGCGTGATGTGCGTGAGCATTTACTACGGCGGCGCGAGCGGCTATGAGGAGCGGGACGCGCTGCTGGAATACGTCAGGACAATAGATCCGGCACAGTATACGGTGCTCGTCACACAGTTCGCCAATCGGGCGGGAGACCCGCCGATTCCGGTGTTTATTCACAAGGCAACATGAAAACGAAAAGCAGAGGGAGTAAGCCTCTGCTTTTCTTGTTTTATTCGGCGAAAATGCGGAAATATTCGGACGATTTGCAAAAGAAAATGACAAAAATAAAAAACACGCAGAAAAATCAGTATATGTTAACAATGGATAAAACGAAACCTTAGCGTACCCTAACAACTGAACAAATGCAACAAAAATACAAAGGTGCTGGAAAAATACCGCGCAATTCATTGACAACGGCAGGGAAAAAAGATATTATACTAATTGATTAGCAAGGACTAATTAGCTTTCGCATGCGCAAAGCATAAGGCTATGCTAAAAAAACAGAAATAAAGGAGGAACGGATCATGATGCCATTGACATTTGCAACAGTTGGCGAGGAGAATACCATTGTGAAAATCGGCGGCAAGCCGGAGGTCAAGAAACATCTGGAAAATCTGGGCTTTGTTGTGGGAGGAACCGTAAAGGTTGTTTCTGCGATGGGCGGAAACCTGATCGTGAATGTAAAGGAAGCGAGAGTCGGTATCAGTCAGGAGATGGCGCAGAAAATCATGATTTGATGCCTTCGCGAAAACGAAGGGAAAGGAGAACGCAAAGATGACATTAAAAGAAGCAAAAGTCGGCAGCACGTACACCGTGGCAAAGATTACGGGTGCCGGTGCAATCAAGCGCCGCATCATGGACATGGGCATCACCAAGGGCATTGAAGTGTACATCCGCAAGGTTGCTCCGCTCGGCGATCCGGTAGAGATTACCGTTCGCGGCTATGAGCTGTCTCTCCGCAAGGAAGACGCTGAGATGATCGAAGTCAAGTAATCCAAAAGGATTGTTTGAAAAAAGAGGTTAATTTTGAAACGCGTGCAAGCGGTCTCACCGGCGCGCGTAGAAAGGAAATGAACGATGAGTTTGACAATCGCCTTAGCCGGCAATCCGAACTGTGGTAAAACAACCCTGTTCAACGGTTTGACCGGTTCCAATCAGTTCGTCGGCAACTGGCCGGGCGTAACGGTTGAGAAAAAAGAGGGCAAGCTGAAGCAGCACAGTGATGTCGTCATCACGGACCTTCCGGGCATCTACTCGCTGTCTCCGTACACACTGGAGGAAGTGGTAGCGAGAAATTACCTGCTCGGCGAACGTCCGGATGCCATTTTGAACATCATTGACGGCACCAATCTGGAGCGCAACCTGTACCTGACCACCCAGCTGACCGAGCTGGGCATTCCGGTCGTTGTCGCAGTAAACATGATGGACATTGTCGAGAAGAACGGCGATAAAATCAACATCGAGGAGCTTGGCAGAGAGCTGGGCTGTAAGGTGGTAGAAATCTCCGCGCTCAAGGGCAGAGGCATCATGGAGGCTGCCGAGGCGGCTATTTATGCGGCAAAGAACGAAAAGACCATTCCGCAGCACACGTTCTGCGGTCCGGTAGAGCACGCACTGGCACACATTGAGGAGCTGGTTCTGCACGACATGCCGGAGGAACAGCAGCGCTGGTATGCCATCAAGATTTTCGAGCGCGACAGCAAGGTTCTGGAACAGCTGAACCTGTCCGAGGAGACGCGCGCACACATCGAGAAGGACATTGAGGCTGCCGAGGCCGAGGAGGATGATGACTCCGAGTCCATCATCACCAACGAGAGATACGTTTACATTGCATCTATCATCAAGGGCTGCTATAAGAAGGTATCCGCTGGCAAGCTGACCATTTCCGATAAGATTGATAGAATCGTCACCAACCGTATTTTGGCTCTGCCGATTTTTGCGGTTATTATGTTTATCGTGTACTATGTATCGGTTACCACGGTTGGTACAGTGGCTACCGACTGGGCAAATGACGGCGTGTTCGGCGACGGCTGGCACCTGTTCGGCATCGGTTCCTCCGCGTATTCCGATGTAGCGGACGAATACAACGATGCACTGACCGTTGCAAACGGCTTCGTCACCTATGAGTCCGAGCAGGGCGTGGACACCTCCGCTGTAGAAGCAGCGATGGATGCCGAGTCCGAGGATTACGATCCGGAAGCTGCAAAGGCTGCACTGACGCAGTTCGCTGCAACCATTCCGGCAGGCACCGAAGCTACCTATGAGGTAGAGGACGAAGAAACGCTGGCAACCGAGGACGAGACCGCTACCGTTGACGATCTGACCGCTGCCATGGCAGTTCTGGATCAGGACGGCTATGAGGCTCCGGACCCGGCAAACTACGGCGTTTGGATTCCGGGCATTCCGGTATTTGTAGAAAAGGCTCTGACCAGCATCGGCTGTGCAGACTGGCTGTCTGGTCTGATTCTGGACGGTATCGTTGCCGGTGTCGGTGCGGTTCTCGGCTTTGTGCCGCAGATGCTCGTTCTGTTCATCTTCTTGGCATTCTTGGAGGCTTGCGGCTACATGGCGCGCGTTGCCTTCATCATGGACCGTATTTTCCGCCGCTTTGGCCTGTCCGGCAAGTCCTTCATTCCGATTCTGATCGGTACCGGCTGCGGCGTTCCGGGCATCATGGCTTCCCGTACCATTGAGAACGAAAAAGACCGCCGCATGACCATCATGACGACGACCTTTATTCCGTGCGGCGCAAAGACGCCGTTCATCGCCATGGTTGCAGGCGCCATCTTCGGCGGCGCAGCATGGGTAGCAACCTCTGCGTACTTCCTTGGCATCGCGGCAATCATCTGCTCCGGTGTTATCCTGAAGAAAACCAAGATTTTTGAGGGCGATCCGGCTCCGTTCGTTATGGAGCTGCCGGCATACCATATGCCGACCGTAGGCACCGTGCTGCGCAGCATGTGGGAGCGCGGCTGGTCCTTCATCAAGAAGGCAGGCACCATCATCCTGCTGTCCACCATTCTCGTTTGGTTCCTGTCCTACTTCGGATGGGCAGACGGCAGCTTCGGTATGCTGACCGAGGATCAGATCGACTGCTCGATTCTGGCGAAGGTTGGCAGCGCCATCTGCTGGATCTTTGCACCGCTCGGCTTCGGCAACTGGCAGGCAACCGTCGCTTCCATCACCGGCCTGATTGCAAAGGAAAACATCGTAGGCACCATGGGTATTCTGTACTCCGGCGGCGCAGGCACCGTATACCAGAACATGGCAGCGACCTTCTCGCTGGCAAGCGGCTATGCGTTCCTCGCATTCAACCTGCTGTGCGCACCGTGCTTCGCGGCAATGGGCGCAATCCGCCGCGAGATGAACAGCACCAAGTGGTTCCTCGGTGCAATCGGCTATCAGTGCGGTCTGGCATATCTGGTTGGTCTGGTTATCTATCAGATTTCCAGCCTGCTCGGCGGCGGCGGCTTCGGCATCGGCACCGTTGCAGCCATTGTGGTTATCGTGCTGTTCTTCTTCCTGCTGCTCCGTCCGAGCAAGAAGGCTGAAATCAAGAGAAGCACATTGGCGGTTGACGCAAGATAAATTTCGTGCGAAAATAATAGATCAAAGGAGGAAGAAACATGACCTGGCTCATAGAAAACATGGGTACAATCGTTGTTTTGCTTGTACTTGTTATCATTGTAGCGCTGATTGTCCGCAAACTGCACGCGGACAAGAAGAAAGGCATTCATTCCTGCGGCGGTCACTGCGGAGGCGGCTGCCCGGGGTGCTCATCCTGCGGCGGCAGCTGTTCCTCTTGCTCTGCGCACAAGAAATAAACAGTGCTGACACAGCGCAAAACCAAAGGCGGCATGGGAGAAATCCCGTGCCGCCTTTTTTCGATACTTGTATGAAAATGGTATATTTTCGGGGAAAGACGCGAAAAAACGTCCAGAATCAGACAAGAATGCTGTTTCTGGACGTATCGTACAAAAATATTCGGATAAACCTTGCTATTGTTGGTGAAAAATGATATAATTAAGCCTGCGAGGAGCCGAAAGACGGCGCAACCGAGCCGCGTGCCTTCTCGGCGAGCTGCTGCGCGGTGCGCGGCGGCGTGTGGGCGCGGGTGAGCGTGTCCTCATCGCGGCGGCTGGCTTCCAGACGATAGATGCGGAAACCTTCCTTGGAGAACTTTTCTTCGTATTCCGTCATAATGTTGTCCTGCTCGCTGTTGTGCAGATCCAGACAAATGTTCTGAATCAGCCAGCCATAGCCGCACATTTCCTCCAGCGTAAACTCAAACAGATGCTGGTTGTCGGTCTTAAAATGCACCTGTCCGTTTTTCGCGAGCACGCAGTCGTACAGTGCCAAGAAATTGGAATGGGTCAGACGGCGCTTGCGCTGGCGGTTGGGCGGCCAAGGATCGGAGAAATTGAGATAGATGCGGTCGATTTCTCCGTCGGCAAAAATGTTGGTCAGACCGGCGGCGTCGACGTCCAAAAACTGAAGGTTGGGGAGATTAAGCTCCATCGCCTTTTCGGTTGCCATAATCAGGGCGCCTTCCTCGCGCTCAATGGCGAGATAATTGATGTCCGGATTCCGGCGGGCGGTCTCGATGATGAAACGGCCCTTGCCGCAGCCGATCTCCAAATGGAGCGGGTTGGTGTTGCCGAACAGCGCGCGCCACTGCCCCTTGTGCTGCTCCGGATCCGAGACCAGCACCGGCGCACAGTTTGCCAGACGGGTATCCAGATTCTTTTTCTTTCTCATCCGCATAGGGATACTCTCCTTTTGTTTTTTATAATCGTGTCAAAAATACGGTTTTTCTGTAATGATTATAGCGGAATTATCGTAAAAATGCAATTCATTTGCAAAATAAATAGAGATAGGGTGTTATCATGTTTCAGAGATCTAGTGGTGTAGTTTTGCATATTTCCTCGCTGCCGTCTCCGTATGGTATCGGAACGCTGGGCAAGGACGCATATCAGTTTGTTGATTTCCTGCGCGACGGCGGACAGACCTATTGGCAGGTTTTGCCGCTCGGACAGACCGGCTTCGGCGACAGCCCGTATCAGTGCTTTTCCGCAGCCGCAGGCAATCCGTATTTTATTGATTTGGATACCCTCAAGGAGATGGGGCTGCTCAGCGAACAGGATTTGCGCGACGCCGATGTCGGACAAAATCCGGATCGCGTAGATTATGAGCTGCTGGCACAGACGCGCCTGCCGATTTTGCACCGCGCCTTTGTTCGTGCGCAGGAATCCATGATTCAGATGGGCAAGATGGACGCGTTCCGCCGCGAAAACAAAGACTGGGTAGAAGACTATGCCATGTTCATGACGCTCAAAAAGCACTTTGACCAGAAGGCGCTGTGGGATTGGGATGACGAAGCCATCAAGCACAGAGAGCCGGAGGCGATGCGCAAGTATGCGTTTGACCTCAAGCATGAGATTGATTTCTATGTGTTCATGCAGTATCTGTTCTTTGCGCAGTGGGAGAAGCTGCGCGCCTATGCGAACAAGCAGGGCATTCAGATTATCGGCGATATTCCGATTTATGTCTCGCCGGACAGCTGCGACGTGTGGGCACATCCGGAGATGTTCCAGGTAGACGGCGACTTGAAGCCGCACGGCGTTGCCGGTGTGCCGCCGGATTACTATTCCGCAACCGGTCAGCTGTGGGGCAACCCGACCTACAATTGGAAGGTCATCGAGGATGACGGATTCCAGTGGTGGATTTGGCGCGTGCGCCGCAATCTGGCGCTGTTTGACGTCACGCGCATTGACCACTTCCGCGGCTTCCAAGCGTACTGGGAGATTCCGGAGGGCGAGGAGACCGCCATCAACGGCAAGTGGAAGAAGGGCCCGCGCATGAAGCTGTTCAAGGCGATTCGCGAAGCGCTGGGCGATGTGCCGATTATCGCGGAGGATCTCGGCGACATTGATGACGCGGTGCGCAAGTTCCTCAAAAAGAGCGGCTATCCGGGCATGCGCGTCATGATTTTCGGTATGCGCGCAGACGAAAACAACGACCACATCCCGTTCAACTGGCCGAAAAACTGTGTCGGCTACACCTCGACGCACGACTCCGAGACGGTTGTGGAGCAGTTCACGGACAAGTGCAGCGATGCAGACCGCGATGTGATGCGCGAATATCTGCGCGTCTCGGACAGAGAGCCGCTGGGCTGGAGTGCGATTCGCACCGCCTTTGCCGCTCCGTGCGACATTGCCATGACGACCATGCAGGATCTGCTGTCGCTGGGCGCAGATGCGCGCATGAATACCCCGTCTACGCTGGGCGGAAACTGGAGCTGGCGTGTGCGCCGCGATGCCATCAACAAGGATGTATCCGGCTTCCTGCGCCGCGCGACGTATGGCGGCAAGCGTCTGAATCCGCTGGCGCAGAGATAAACGAAAGAAGGACGTAATTTTTGAAACATGCAGTGATTTTTGATCTGGATGGTACATTGCTCAATACGTTGGGCGATTTGCGGGCGGCGACCAATCACGCACTGGAAGTGCGCGGTCTGCCGCCGCACTCGATGGAAGAAATTCGACAGTTTATCGGCAATGGCATTCGCCTGCTCATTTGCCGAGCGATGCCGGAGGGAACGCCGGAGGCGGAGATTGATGCCGCGCTGGACGATTTCAAGGCGTACTATGCGGCGCATATTCACGACCGCACCGTACCGTATGACGGCATTCCGCAGCTGCTGACGGCGCTGAGAAAGCGCGGCGTTAAGGTAGCTGTGCTGTCCAATAAGATTGATTCTGCTTCACAGCAGCTGATTGAGTATTTCTTTCCGGGAAAAACAGATGTTGTCTTTGGCGAGCATGTCGGTGTGCCGCGCAAGCCGGATCCGACCTCCTGCCGGATGGTGATGCAGCAGCTTGGCGTGCAGCCGGAGCAGGTGCTCTACGTCGGGGACTCCGGAACCGACATGCAGACGGCGAAAAACGCCGGTCTGTATGCGGTGGGCGTGACATGGGGATTCCGCAGCAAAGAGGTGCTATTGGAATATGGCGCGGATATCCTCGTGCATCGGCCGGAGCAAATCCTACAGATTTTGGATTCCGACGCATAAACAAGGCGCAGCTTCAGAGTGGGGAGCTGCGCCATTTTTCGGCCCAAAAAGTTTTTTAAAAAAACTTTCAAAATATTGTTGACAAAAGGGGGATTCTCGCGTATAATAAACATCGTCGTCAGGGAACAGACGAAAACGAAAAACAAAATATGCGGATGTAGCTCATCTGGTAGAGCGCCACCTTGCCAAGGTGGAGGTAGCGAGTTCGAGCCTCGTCATCCGCTCCAAGTTTTGAGACAGTCGAGAAATCGGCTGTCTTTTTTGCTGCCGCAGAAAAGATATGAAGTGATATTTCCGAAAGAAATTTGCCTATCATATGCTGTCGAAATCTGATATACTATATCTGTTGCCATCCCTATACCGGCAGGGAAGGGGGTGTCTTCATGGAGTACCTTACATCATTCGTAATCGCTGTTGTGGCAAGTGTCGTGAGTCACTGCATTTGCAAATGGCTCGATGGCGATCGGTAATTGGCAACGAGCCTAAGGACTAAGCCGCCTTGCAAAAAATGGAATAGAAAACCCTCGGAGATTGCGCCTCCGAGGGTTTTCGTTTGTCCTCACGGAGCAAACTTACATCTTTTCGTACAGATATTATACCACATGGCTTGACGGTTTGCAAATACTTTTCTCCGTTGACACCCTCCCGCAAACATGCTACAATATCCGCATAAAACCGTACCGCGCTTGTACGGGAAGTGGATTTTTCTAGCATCGTCTATTTTCGCCACACAGTTGCTTTGCAGCTGTGCGGCTTTTTTTATTGCTTTTGGAGGTGGTTTGTTTGAATCAAACGTTTATGAGAGAGCGGCGCATTTTGCCGCTGGTGCTGTCCATGTCGCTGCCGATGGTCATTTCGATGGCGGTCAATTCGCTGTACAATATCGTGGACAGCTTCTTTGTGGCGAAAATCAGCGAGGACGCCATGACGGCGCTGTCGCTGGTGTTTCCGATTCAGAATTTGGTCAATGCTGTGACGATTGGCTTTGCCATTGGCATCAATGCCGTGATTGCGTATTTTCTCGGCGCAAAGCAGGAGCACAAGGCGAATGAAGCGGCAACACAGGGCATTGTGTGCAATCTTTTGCACGGTATCCTGCTGACTGTCGGCTGTATCGCGGGAATGCCGCTGTTTTTGCGCATGTTTACCGAAAATCAGACGGTACTTGACATGGGACTGCGCTATGCGCGGATTGTCCTGCTGTTCTCCGTTGTTATTTCCATGGCGGTGTCCTTCGAAAAGATTTTCCAGTCGGTCGGAAAAATGAAGGTGTCCATGTTCAGCATGATGGTGGGATGTGTCAGCAACATTCTCTTAGACCCTGTTTTGATTTTTGGACTGGGCCCCGCGCCCCGACTGGGAATAGAAGGTGCTGCCATTGCCACCGGTCTGGGTCAGATTTTTTCACTGGCGGTTTATCTCCTGATTTATATGTTCCGCCCGATGGGTGTTCGGATTCAGCTGCGCGGGTTTGCCATGAATAAAGGGCTGCTGCTGCGGCTGTATTCGATTGGCATTCCGGCGGCGCTCAATATGGCACTGCCGTCTGTGCTGATTTCTGCGCTCAATGGCATTCTGGCGGCATACGGACAGGTGTATGTGCTGGTTCTCGGCGTATATTATAAATTACAGACCTTTTTGTATCTGTCCGCCAACGGCATTATTCAGGGCATTCGTCCGCTGGTCGGCTACAATTACGGCGCAGGGGAATACCGCCGCGTGCGCCGCATCTATACAACCTCTCTGACGCTCATCGCGGCGATTATGGCGGCCGGTACGGTGCTGTGCCTGCTGTTCCCGCAAAGCCTGATGGGACTGTTTACGGATAACCGCGAAACACTTGCGATTGGCGCGGCGGCGCTTCGCATCATCAGCTTGGGCTTTGTCGTCTCTGCCGTTTCTGTCACGGCATCCGGCACGCTGGAAGGACTGTCGCAGGGTATGCCGTCGCTGGTCATTTCTCTGTGCCGGTATATCCTTGTCATTATTCCGGCGGCGTTTGTGCTCAGCCGTGTGTGCGGCGCGCGCGGCGTGTGGTATGCCTTTGTCATCAGTGAGCTGCTGACCGCTGCTGCGGCAGGGCTGATTTACCGCCGCGTATCGCAAAGAACCATGAAAATTTAGACAAAAAAAGACGTTGAGCCGGATGTTCCTGCATCCGGCTCAACTGGGTATTTGCGGTAGAAAGGGTGAATGAAAGAATTAAAAAAAGGGGGTGGAAAATTCAAAACAAAAAGGTAGGTACAAAGAATATATAGAGACTGCATGTATCATGCAGATGCTTTTAGTCTGCCCGCTGTGGAGCGATGGACAATGTGAACGGGCAGTGAATACATTGTCTTCTGTGCTTTCGATGGTTTTATTTTACCGGAAATTTATGAAGGATTCCACACCGCGGCGTAAAGAAACTATGAAAGACCTGTGAATAAATTGTAACAGAACCGACGGCGTGACGAATATCTGAGAAAAAATAGCGTTTGTGTTTCCTTGTGCGGAGTGGTACAATAAAAGAATCAGAAAATATCGATCAGTGGAGGTCATTATGGATCAGAAAGAAAGAGCATTACAGGCCCATCGTGATTGGAAGGGCAAGATCGAAGTTATTTCCCGCTGCAAGGTAGAAAATGCGGATGATCTGTCGATTGCATACACGCCGGGCGTTGCACAGCCGTGTCTGGAAATTCAGAAGGATGTAGATCTGAGCTATGTGTATACGCGCCGTCATAATCTGGTGGCAGTTATCACCGACGGTTCTGCTGTGCTTGGTCTGGGCGATATTGGTCCGGAAGCAGGTATGCCGGTTATGGAAGGCAAGTGCGCGCTGTTCAAGGAGTTCGGCGGCGTCGATGCATTCCCGCTTTGCGTCAAGACCAAGGATGTCGATGAATTTGTCAACACCGTGGCACTGATTTCCGGTTCCTTTGGCGGCATCAATCTGGAGGACATTGCGGCACCGCGCTGCTTTGAAATCGAGCGCAAGCTGAAAGAGCGCTGTGACATTCCGGTATTCCATGATGACCAGCACGGCACGGCAATTTGCTGTGCGGCAGCGATGATTAACGCCTGCCGTCTGACCGGTCGCAAGCTGTCCGAAATCAAGATGGTTGTTAACGGCGCTGGTGCTGCTGCGATTGCCGTGACCAAGCTGCTTGTCAGCATGGGACTGAAAAACGTCATCATGTGCGACAAGTTCGGCGCACTGTATGAGGGCTGCGAGCAGATGAATGCGGAGCAGGCATATATGGCGACCATTACCAATCCGGAAAACAAGCGCGGCACGCTGGCGGATGTTCTGCCGGGCGCTGACATCTTCTTTGGCATGTCCGCGCCGAATGTCCTGACCAAGGACATGGTTCGCACGATGGCAAAGGACCCGATGGTATTCCCGATGGCAAATCCGACACCGGAAATCATGCCGGAGGATGCGCTGGAGGCCGGTGCAGCGGTTGTCGGCTGCGGCCGTTCGGACTATCCGAACCAGATTAACAACGTGCTGGCATTCCCGGGCGTGTTCCGAGGTGCACTGGACGTGCGCGCTTCCGACATCAACGAGGAAATGAAGATTGCAGCGGCATATGCGATTGCGAATGTTGTCAGCGATGAGGAGCTCAACGCGCAGTACATCATGCCGAAGGCATTTGACCCGCGCGTGCGCGACGCGGTTGCAGCGGCAGTTGCACAGGCGGCGCGCGACAGCGGCGTGGCAAGAATCTAATAGATTTGCTGGAAAAAGCAGGACGAACAAGAACCCTCGGAGGCGAAAGCTCCGAGGGTTCCTTTCATACGTTTAGACAGTGTTGGTGCATGGAGGTGGTGAGAAAATGCAGTATGAAGAACGATTTTCCAAGAGACTGATACAGCTTCGGATGCAGAAGGGCGTGTCTGCGCGGGAGATGAGTTTGTCTATTGGACAGAACGCCAGCTATATCAATAATATTGAAACTGGAAAAGCATTGCCTTCTATGAACGGCTTTTTCTATATCTGCGAATACTTGGATATTTCTCCGCAAGAATTTTTCAATGAAACCGCGGAAGCGCCCCAAAAAGTGCGAGAATTGGCGGAAAAAGCGAGTGCACTGCCGCAGCAGCAAATTGAGCACCTAGCCGCTTTGGCCAATGATTTGCTGGAAAACCTCAAATAACCAAAACCCCTCGGGCATTCCGAGGGGTTTTCTGCTGTGCGATGGTTTACAGAAGCGGGGCGAACAGGGAGACCAGCGAGCCCCAGATGGACTTAATCCAAGGGTACGACTTGATCCAATGGCTGTCGATTTCGCGCGATTTTTTGATGGTGTCCAAAATATCGTCGCGGATTTTGTCCACGACAGAGGATTTGTAAAACAGACAGCCGCACTCAAACTGCAAATAGAAGCTGCGGAAATCCATGTTGATGGTTCCGACAACGGCAATGTCGTGGTCTGCGACAATCATCTTTTCGTGCAGAAAGCCCGGCGTGTATTCGTAAATCTTGACGCCTGCTTCGACGAGCTGGGGATAAAACGAGCGGGTCACAGCGTAGACGAGCTTTTTGTCCGGAATGCCCGGCGTCAAAATGCGCACGTCAATGCCGGATTTGGCGGCGTAGCACAGCGCGGTTGTCATCTCGTTGTCTAAGCTGAGATACGGCGTTGTGATGTATACGCTGCGCGTGGCGCTGTTTATGATGTCCAGAAAGACGTTTTCGCTGATGTTTTCGTTGTCCAGCGGGGAATCCGCAAACGGCTGCACAAAGCCGTCGCTGGGGAAAATTTTTGTCGGCTGATAGTCGGACAGGTTTTTTGTCTCCTGTTTGACGGAGAAATCCCACAGCTGCAAAAACATGGCGGTCAGATTGGCGACGCCGCTGCCGGACAGCTTGACGCCGGTGTCCTTCCAGTGCCCGAATCGGTCCACCTCGTTGATGTATTCGTCAGCGAGGTTGATGCCGCCGGTATAGCCGATGTTTCCGTCAATGACGCAGATCTTTCGGTGGTCACGATAGTTCAGGTACGTGGAGATGAGCGGAAACAGACGATTGAAGCGAACGACCTGCATGCCCATCGCCCGAAGTTTTTTGTCGTAGTGATGCGGGAGCGTGGAAATACATCCCACATCGTCATACATCAAACGGATTTCGACGCCCTCCGCGGCCTTTTGCCGCAGAACCTCCAAGATGGAATCCCACATGATGCCGCGCTCGATGATGAAAAACTCGATGAAAATAAAGCGCTTGGCTTTTTTCAAATCCATCAGCATCGAATCGTACAGGTAGTCGCCGAGCGGGAAATATTCCGCAGCGGTGTTTTTCCATGCGGGCATCTCCACAATGTCATAGAGATATTCGCAGGTTCGCCGGTGCTGCGGAATCGTCTTGCACAGCGTGCGCGTGTCTGAGACGCGGAACTGCTCGATGACATCAGTGCGAATCGGCTTGACGCGAACCAGCCGCGCGCGATTGAGCGGCGTATTTCCCATAAATAAATAGAACAGTGCGCCGAACGGGGCGAAGAACAGGATAATGATAATCCACGGGATTTTATATGAGGGATTGTCCGACTTGCGCACGAGCCAGATGAGAACGATGGGACTGACAATCTTGAGGCATTGATACGCGATGACCCAGCGGCCGCGCAGAAACAGCAGGGCGTAGATAATCGCATAGAATTGCAGACACAGCAGCACCGCGGTAATGGTCAGTCGGCTGAACAAAAACCGAAAGACGGACTTTTTGACCTTTCTTCCGGTTTTCAGTGCGAAGTCGTGCGTGGAAAATTCTGGTTTGTTCAAGAAATCCTCCTTTTCCGGTGAAAATTAATCTGTATGTATCATACGCATTTTTTCGAAAAAAGTCAATGAATCGGGCAAATCATACCAAAACTGTATCAAATCTGGAAAAAAGACGGAATTGCAACATAACGGTGAATATCCTGCAAAAAAACTGTTCGGTTAAAGTGAACAGATGGGCATATTCTGGGAGAGAGAAGGAAAATTCTTGTGTTATCTGCTTAAAAAGTGGTACAAAACAAAAATGCAGGAAATTATTCAATTTGAATTTTTCGAACATAAATACATGCAAACACGGAATAAAACGAGAAATGCTGTTGTTTTTACCCTAAATAAGGAAGGATTACACAAAAATAAGAAGGTCGGGAATGCAAAAAATAGAAATTTAGAAAAAAATTATGAATTTTGCAATTTTTGTGTTTTCAAATTGCCATTCTTGTGGTATGATGATAACCGAAGATGTGATTAAACCATAATGTATGGAGGAAAACAAAAATGGCTATTACGAACACCTATCTGAAGGGTGTCTATGACACTGTAGTAAAGCGTAACCAGAACGAGCCGGAGTTCCAGCAGGCAGTATATGAAGTACTCGAGTCCCTGCAGCCGGTAGCTGAGCGCCGTCCGGACCTCGTTGAGGCTGGCGTGTTTGAGCGCATCGTTGAGCCGGAGCGCGGCATCCAGTTCCGCGTTGCTTGGGTTGACGACAACGGCAAGGTTCAGGTAAACCGCGGCTTCCGCTATCAGTTTAACTCCGCAATCGGACCGTACAAGGGCGGCATCCGTCTGCATCCGTCTGTTTGCGCTTCCATCATCAAGTTCCTGGGCTTTGAGCAGATCTTCAAGAACAGCCTGACCGGCCTGCCCATCGGCGGCGGCAAGGGCGGCAGCGACTTTGACCCCAAGGGCAAGAGCGACCGGGAGGTTATGGCCTTCTGCCAGAGCTTTATGACCGAACTGTTCCGTCACATCGGGGCGGATACGGACGTGCCCGCGGGCGACATCGGCACCGGTGCGCGGGAAATCGGCTACCTGTTTGGCCAGTACAAGCGCCTGAGCGGCCTGTACGAGGGCGTACTGACCGGCAAGGGCCTCAGCTACGGCGGCAGCCTTGGCCGCACCCAGGCCACCGGCTACGGCCTGTGCTACTTTGTCAAAAACATGCTGGAGGCCAACGGCAGGAGCTTCAGCGGCGCTACCGCGGTGGTCAGCGGCAGCGGCAACGTGGCCATTTACGCCTGTGAAAAGGCCGCCCAGATGGGCGCGAAGGTTGTGGCCATGAGCGATTCCAACGGCTATATTTATGACAGGGAAGGCATCAGGCTGGATGTGGTGAAGCAAATCAAAGAGGTGGAGCGCGGCCGCATCCGGGAATACGCCGCCCGTGTGCCCGGCAGCGAATATCACGAAGGCTGCCGCAGCATCTGGACCGTCAAGTGCGACATCGCCCTGCCCTGCGCCACCCAGAACGAACTGGATCTGGACAGCGCCAAAACCCTGATTGCCAACGGCTGCTACGCCGTGGGCGAGGGCGCCAACATGCCCACCACCCTGGACGCTACCAACCTGCTGCTGGAAAAAGGCGTGCTGTTTGCCCCCGGCAAGGCGGCCAACGCCGGCGGCGTAGCCACCAGCGCCCTGGAAATGAGCCAGAACAGCCAGCGTCTGTCCTGGACCTTTGACGAGGTGGATGAAAAGCTGAAGGGCATTATGGCGGGCATCTTCCAAAAGTGCCAGGAGGCCGCCAGCGAATATGCCGACAAGCCCACCAATTATGTCATTGGCGCGAACATCGCCGGTTTCCTGAAGGTAGCCGAGGCCATGAACGCTCAGGGCATTGTGTAACGTTTTTTCATCAATGGGGGACGCGCTTTCCGGCGCGTCCCAGGCCGTCAAAAAAGCTCGCCTGAGGGCGATCTTTTCTGACGGGAAGCGCTCTTTGCCTACTCGCCTGCGGCTCGCCGGGCGGCAAAGAGCGTAAGGAAAGCCTTGCTGCGCAAGGCAGCCGAAACCGACGTACACGCCGCCGGTTTCGGAACCAAAATCGGAGGGCTGCGGCCCTCCGATGCCTCCAAGGGGTTTTTCGACAGTCTGGGACGCGCTTTCCGGCGCGTCCTTTTCCTTGCTTTTTTTTCATATTTTATGGTATACTGCTGTTAATTCCGCAGCTTTGGAGGAACGCATGAGGAATAAAAGAGCCCTGTGCCTGTCCCTTGCCCTGTGCATAGCGGTATGCCTGATACCGGCGGCCGCCAGCGCCATGCAGATTTTTGTTAAAATCCAGACGGGAAAATACATCACCATTGAAGTGGAACCAACCGATCCTGTGGAAACGGTCAGGGTCAAAATCCAGGAAAAAGAGGGAATTCCCGTAGAGCGTCAGATTTTGCTCTTTGCCGGGAAAAAGCTGGATGACGGGAATACCCTTCAGGATTACAGCATCCAAAAGGATTCGACGTTGCATCTGTTCAAGGATAAGGACGCGGATTACTCCCGGGTGGACGCGGCCATCGCAAAGGCGGACGCGCTGAACCGGGATGATTATGTGGATTTTTCCGCGGTGGAACAGGCTGTCCGCGCCGTTGTACGGGGCAAAGGCTTCCGGCGGCAGCAGGAGGTTGACGCTATGGCGGCGGCCATTGAAGCGGCCATTTCGGCTTTGGAAAAGAAGCCCGCAAGTCAGCCGGTTTGTCCCAAAACCAGCGATGAAAGTCCCCTGCTTTTGTGGTTTGCGCTGCTGGCTGCAAGCGCGGCCCTTGGCTTCACCCTCAAAAAACGCGCTGGCAACTGACTGCCAACGCGTTTTTATCGTTATTCCAGAATCTTTCCGTCGATGGATAGGGTGACCACCTGCCAGGGGATAAACTTGCCGCTGTTTTGCAGCGCCTGTCTGGCGGCGCGCTCCAGCCCGCCGCAGCAGGGAACCTCCATCCGCACAACGGTTACGCTTTGAATGTCGTTTTCCCGGATGGTGGCGGTCAGCTTATCGGCGTAGTCCACATCGTCCAGCTTGGGACAGCCGATCAGGGTTACCTTGCCCCGCATAAAATCCTGATGCATACGGGCATAGGCGTAGGCTGTGCAGTCCGCCGCAATCAGCAGCTTCGCTCCGGCAAAGTAGGGCGCATTTACCGGTACCAGCCGGATCTGGCAGGGCCACTGGGCCAGCTGGGACGTGGCGGGCTGCGGGGCGGGAGCCGAATGCTGGCCGCTGTCAGTCGGGTGCAGCGCGCGCATACGGCTTCCGGGACAGCCGGAGGGCGTATGGGGTTTGGCCGCGTCCATATGGGCCTTTACCGCCGCCTCGTCAAAGGCCGCCGCTTCCCGCTCCACAAAGGTAATGGCCCCGGTGGGGCAGGCGGGCAGGCAGTTGCCCAGGCCGTCGCAGTAATCGTCCCGAAGCAGTTTGGCCTTTCCGTTCACCATGCCGATGGCTCCTTCCTGACACGCGCTGGCACAGGCGCCGCATCCGTTGCATTTATCCTCATCAATGTGAATGATCTTGCGAATCATACCATCAACCGCCTTTCTTGACTTTACGGTGGAATCATACTACACTTAGGCGGCAAAATCAGTTGCCATGGCAACGAAACGGAGAAAAAGAATGAACGCATCCCAAACGCCGCTTTTTGCAGGAATCAGCCCGCAGGACTATGCGCTTTTGCAGCCGATGACGCACCAGAAGGATTACGCCCGGGGGCAAATCATCCTGCACGCGGGAAATCTGGCCCCGCAGGTTGGGCTGGTGCTGACCGGCCGGGTGCATATTGAAA
>ERZ1026860.162-NODE-162-length-51170-cov-13.542580_pt1 | contig 51170 bp, 41 predicted proteins | sample MGYA00380160_ERZ1026860 | MGnify/ENA primary metagenome ERZ1026860 (study PRJEB33269, sample SAMEA4719796) | human gut metagenome | biome: human-associated habitat; feature: organic feature; material: feces | place: Cameroon | collected 2013-10 ... | reverse complement strand
CGCGGCCCCCTTGTCGCGGCTGGCGTTGTAGAGCACAGCCTTGTCAGGATACTTCTCCTTGTATTCCCTCACGGCCTTCCACACGCAGTCCCCGTCGGTGCTGCCCCCGTCCATCACGCGCAGATACTGGCGCGGAGCGAGGCTGACTCCTCCCGGAGGCGCATAGATGTCCCCGTCGGTCCGGTGGTGCCACTGGCGGATGTCGATCACGTCCACCGCGTCACGATAATGAGGGTCGGCGAGAACCTCGTCCGTCACATCCTTCGTGGCGTTGAGGGCGATCTTGACATCATGTCCGGTCTCGGCCTCCCAGTCCATTATGGTCTGGAGCCAGAACTTCATGAAATCCGCCGGCCCGGTGTACTCGAGGCCGATGTGGTGAAGCACATTGGTGCCGTTCTCGACCGCTTCGAGGCTCTTGCGTATGTATTTCCTGTGATAGCTGACCAGCCTCTCGTTGCCGAGGTCATAGAATTGGGTCGCCATGAACACGCGCTTGTCGCCCTGCATGTAGGTCGGCTCGCTGAAACCGAGATTGTTGATGTTGTTGGCGTCCCTCCAAGGATAGTCAATCCAGTGGGCGCCCTCCTCTATGATGTTGTGCTGGAGGTAGTGCTCGTGGACGAAGGCGATGCCGGTCTGCTCGGCGATTCCGGAGAACGCGCTCAGCCGGCTCCAGTACCATTTGTTCCACCTGTCCAGATCGTAGTGGCTAAGGCGGTCGTTGGCCTCTCCCTCGCCGCTCCTGGCGAACGGCTGCTCGTAGAACGGGGCCCAGACATCGGCGTCGGCGCGCATCATGCGCCCGTGGTCGTCACGCCGGCGCTCATACCACAGGGCGGGGAAATGCCAGAACGAGCCGTATCCACGCAGGCTTGCCTTGAGGGTGTCGAGGTTGTCTGTAAGGCCGCGCCCTTCGCGGCCGGGCACGAAGCGTGAGAGGTGCATCCCGGCTGACTTGACATCGGATGGACGCGGTGTGCCGCGCCACAGTGCGGTGCGTGTGCTGAGCCCGGCGAGATAGTGCCCGTCGGAGAGAATCCGTCCGTCTTCTATTGTGAGCCGGCGGGATTCGGGCTTCTGTGCCTTGGACGGTTTGGCGGCAGGGACGCTGACCGTGCCCTCCGCATCTTGGATGAGCGGATAGCGGACGCGGAGAGTGTCTATCCAGCGTCCGGTGGTCCAGGCCGGCTCCAGGGCGCGCCGGCTCTCTCGCGCGGCGAAGGCGGCGTCGGTCTTGGAGAAATCAGGGTTGAAGTATATGATTCTGGCGAGTTCGTCCGACGGGGCGGCTCCCTTGCGCATGGCCATCTGGCTGAGGTAGAAGTGGCCTGGGCCGGTGAGTTTGTGCTGCGCGTGCGAACCGTTACCGTAGGCCTGGCCGCGTGAGCCGTATGCCCAGTTGCGGGTCTGCGGCGGATTGCTGACGTGGATCTGCGGAGCGCGGCACATCCAGCAGAGCGAGTTGGCGCTGCTCCAGCCGCCGCCCTGCAGGTCGAGTTCGAGATTGGAGAACTTGATCGGGGCGTTCTCTACCGTCACCCTGTCGAAAAGGGTGCCGCAGGACCATCCTCCGAGAGCTCCGCTGAAGCCGTGGGAATCAGCGGCATAGCACTGGACGAACGCGTTGGGGCCGGCTGTGGTCGGCCCGACGCAGAAGTCGTGGTATCCCTGCTCGCTGTAGCAGCGGTTGAATAGGGTCTGCTCCCCGGATGTCATGAACGCTAGGCGTCGGTAGCCTCCGATCTCTCCCGTCGGCTCAAGTGATTTGCATTCCTCCACGGTGATCCGTGATGCTCCTGCAAGCACTGACACTGCGGAACTTACGAAATGTCTGGCATCTACGCGGCGCACCCAGCCGTCACATGCGTTGTCTATGGATATGGCTATCCACCGGTGGTCTTCGTCTTTGGGGCGGCCCTGCTCGAATTCGGATTCCAGGCTGAGGTTCTCAACCGCGAAGTCCCTGATGAGGTCCGGCCGTATGCAGTTCTGCACATAGCCTCCTCCCCACTGCCCGTCAAATGACTGCGGGAGAGGCACATCGACCGTTATGCCGTCCTCATCGGCGCTGACCACAGTCCTGTGGAAGCGGAGGTCGAAGTCGCCGGCTTTCCATGCCGGGACATTGTAGTCGGCATGGAGGCCTATCTTGTCCGCCCCGATGGACTTGATCCATTCTTCTGTCGATGGGCGCGTGATGAGGACCGTCTGTCCGGCCTGCAGAGCGTGCCCTTCCCCGAGGGGAATGCGGACCGAGCCGACAGGAAGGTAGTCACAGTCGATCTGGCGCGCCTCTCCGAGATATTCCGTGCCCTTGCCTCCTATCTTGATGAGCGCGTCTCGGCTGATGCCGCAGCCCCTGATGACGGTTTGCGGCCCCTGTCCTCGGAGCACCACTCCGCTTCCGGACATGTTGAGGCTGCCTTCGACATTGTAGATACCGTCCGCGAGCAGGACCACGGCCTTGAAGCCGTCCGGTCCGGCGGGGAGGGTGGCGGCGAAGTCAAGCGCCCGCTGGAGCATAGTGGTGGCGTCTCCGGACGGAGCGGTCAGCCTGATGACCGGGACGGAAGGGCCCGCGAGAAGGTCGGGCAGAGCTTCGTCCCCGGCTTTGTATCCGCAGAAGGAATAGTCCGGGATACGGTCCCCGTTGGCATATGGGACTATGGTGATGGTGCTGTCCTTGACAGTGAGCGGGTCGGGTTCCTGCGCCGCCAGCGGCAGGGCGATCAGGCCCATGAGCAATAATCTGTGTCTCATATTCTGAAAAAAATCTTTGACGAATATGCGGCAAATCATTCTTTGCCGCTTACAAGCCTACAAGTTAGGGAAAAATTTCGAGTTTTGCCCCATAGTTCCATGTCAGGGCAGGCGTAAACGCTGCCGGGTCGGGAAAGCGGAGCTTCGTCCCCGGCGGCAAATGATGCGTCGCGGCACTATTTGACGGACATCTTCTCATCGTACTGCCTGTCCCAGTCCCGGTAGTACTGGAGCCTGCTGTCTTCGAAAAGGCTCATCTGCACGGCGCTTTCCCGGCTCAGCCTCGACACGCCGAGCCCGACCTGCCGGAGCGGGGTGCGCCCGTCCCATACCTCCGTGAGCATGCGCCTCGCCTCGTTGAGTATGATGGCCGTGACGTCCGTGGGCTGTGATATGCTGCACTGCTTTTGGCGGACGGAGAAATCATTGTGCTTTATGAATATCGACACGCAGGATGCGCAGAACCCGGCCTGCCGGAGCCTGTGCGCGACGATGCAGGCCACATTGAACAAGGCACGGTCCAGTTCCGCGGGGTCGATGATGTCTTTGGCGAAAGTCCTTTCGGCGCTGAGGCTCTTGGCGTCCTGGGTCTCGGTCTCCACGGGTGAGTCATCGATGCCGTTGGCGCTTTCGTGCAGTTGGGCGGCGAATTTCTTGCCGACCAGCTTTGTCAGCGCCCCCTGCCCGGTCCGGGCCAGGTCACCTATGGTGCGGATTCCGTATGCCTCGAGACGCGTCCTTGTCTTCCTGCCGACCCAGAGAAGGTCTCCGACTCCGAGAGGCCACATCTTCTCGGGGATTTCCTCCTTCCAGAGGGTGTGGACCTTGTCCGGCTTCTCGAAATCCGAGGCCATCTTGGCGAGGAGCTTGTTGGGGCCGATGCCGACATTGACGGTGAAGCCAAGGCGCGCGCGTATCTCGTCCTTGAGGGCGGTGGCCACTTCGACCGGGTCCTTGCGGTAGAGGCGGAATGTCATGTCGATGAAGCATTCGTCTACGGAAAACTTCTGGAGGACAGGGGAGTAGCTTCGGCATATCTCCATGAACGCGTCGGAGCACTGCTTGTACCACGCCCAGTCGGAATGCACGATCACCAGGTCAGGGCAGGTGCGCAGGGCCATTCCTATGGGTTCGGCCGTCCTGACGCCGAGCCTTTTGGCGGGCATGGAGGCCGCGGTCACTATGCTGCGCCTGTCCGACGGGTCTCCCGACACCACGGACGGCACGAGCCTGATGTCCGGCTGTCCTTCGGCGATCAGCTTCACGGCCGCCCAACTGAGGAAGGCCGAGTTGGCATCGATATGGAATATGACCCTTTTGAACTTCATCAGGACAAAATTAGCAAGATTCATGTCGGAAACAAAGAGCTGTGAGGTGTTTGGTGGTTAAGATGTTTATTTATAGTATATGAAATAAAAATGTTTTAAGTATTAACAAAAATGTTCCCCGACAATTCTTGAGTCTTGGCAAGAAAAATCCGGCCGGAGACCTTGTAATCTCCGACCGGAACACTTGTTGTCCTCGGGGCAGTTCGCTCAGCGGCGGCATCGCCCGCTGGGTGCTGTCTTTTACAGAATTACTTGCTGATTTCCTTGAGCATTTCCGTCACGGCGGCTTCCAGCTGCTTGTCTTCGCCGCGGAGCACCGATGCCGGGTCGTTGTACACTTCTATGTCCGGCTCGATCTGGTAGTTCTCCACGAAGCGCCCGTCGGCGACTGACCATGAGCCGACCTGAGGGATGCCGAATACGAGCGAACTGTCGATCAGGGTCTCCCACCATACGGCTGTCATGGTGCCCGGTACAGGGGCTCCGATGAGTTTGCCTATGCCGAGCTGGCGGTAGGCGAGAGGGGTGCCTGAGGCGTCGGAGTAGTTGTCCTCACCGATGAGCATGCAGGACGGCTTGGTCCATTTGGTGAACGGTTCATTGCCGATGAACTGGCCGCGCGGGATGTATTTGGTGTAGAGCTTGCCGCCGAGGAACGTGACCACGTCGTCATGGAGCCACCCGCCGCCGTTGTGTCTGGTGTCCACGATCAGGGCATCGCAGTTGCGGTATTTGCCGAGGGCTTTGGAGAACATCTCGCGGAAGCTTTCGGAATCCATGCCCTTGATGTGCACATATCCCACGCGTCCGCCTGAGAGCCTTTCCACCATCTCTTCCCTCTGGCGGACCCACCTGCGGTAGAGCGGAGTGCTGTCGGAGTATGCCGCCGTCACGAACATCTCTTCAGGCTTGCCGGAACCCTTTTTCACTGTGATGCAGATCCTCTTTCCGGCCTTGTCCTCAAGGGCGGAAAGCACATCTGCCGGGCTTTCGAGTTTGCGGCCCTCGATGGTCTCAATGATGTCTCCAGGCTTTATCTCCGAATCCGCCAGGGAGAGCACGCCTCCCGGGAGCACTTCTTTGATTTTCAGTCCCTTGCCTTTCCAGTCCGTGTCGTAGAGCACACCAAGACAGCCCATGGTTCTGGTGCTCGATACCCTGTAGCGGGCTCCGGTGTGTGAGCCGTTGAGTTCCCCGAGCATCTCGGAGAGGAGATCCTGGAAGTCGAAGTTGTTGTTGATATGCGGGAGGAAGGCCTTGTAGTTGTCGTGGCAGTACTGCCAGTCGGTGCCGTGCAGGTCTTCTACGTAGAATTTCTCCTGAACCTGCTTCCATACATGCTCGAACATATATTCTCTTTCCCGGGCCGGCTTGTATTCGTATTCTCCGGAGAATGTGATCGCCTCGCTCTTGCCTGAAGGCAGCGAGAGCCTGGAGATGCCTTTGCCGGAGAAGACATACAGGTTCTTGCCGTCGGAGGAAGGGTAGAATGTGCCGGATACTCCCTTGGCGAGGACTTTGATGCTGCCTTCCTGGAGGTCGCGCACGCACAGGTCGTATCCTTTTTCGAGCCGCTGGGTGAAGTACAGATTGTTACCGTCGGGGCTCAGGAAGTGGTCTCCCATCATGTTGGAGCTCGGGGTGAGCCTCTTGATGCGGTCGTCTCTGGAGGCCAGGTCGAGTTTGAGCTTCTCCATTTTGTTTTTCGCCTTGTCGATGGAGTCCTTTTTCTCCTCCTTCTTCTCGGCTTTCACTTCCTTTTCGGACTTGAGCATGTTGTCTATCTCAATCTGCTCCTTGCTGCGGCCGAATCCGGTCATCGCCTTGCCGTCGAAGAACATGATGTAGATGTCGCTCTCGGCACCCCAGCTGCCGTGGCTGCGGTAGCCGTTCTTGTCCGACTCCCAGGTCATCGCCTTGCCGCCGAGGGCCCACTTGAAATTGCTGTCGGAGTATCCGCTGCGGGTGAGGTCCGTGATCTCTCCGGTCTCGATGTCGATCAGGGCCACGTCTGAGTTGTTCCAGCCTCCGTCCGCCTGCCAGTTGCAGAGGATGTAGTGGCTGTCCGGACTCCACTCGAAACCCTGGTCCCCGTCACTGTAGGAGTAGTTGATATCCTTGAAGAGGGATTTCTCCTTGCCGCTCTTTATGTTTTTGACTACCAGTTCGGTACGGTTGCGGTAGTAGGCCACCCACTTGCCGTCCGGGGATACGTCCGGCTGGAAGCAGGTCTCCCCCGGGGTAGACACGAGTTCCTCGCGGGTCTGCACGGCGTAGGTGAAGAGCTTGTCTTCCTTGCGCACGAGGGATGTCTTGTAGATGCCCCAGTGGCCGTTGCGCTCGGAGGAGTAGTAAAGTTCCCTGCCGTCGGCGGAGAAGTCCACATTGCGTTCCTGCTCCGGGGTGTTGGTGATGCGCCGGGTGGTGCGGTAGTCGGTCGAGGTCACGAAGACGTCGCCCCTGATGACCATGGCCACTTCTTTTCCGTCAGGGGATACGGCCATCGAGCTTGCTCCGGAGGAGTAGCTGAATTTCTGCAGTTCGCGCTCGCTCTCATCGCGTGTGAGGCTGATGTCCACTTTGGCCGGAGTGCCGCCTTCGCGCAGGGTGAAAAGGTCGCCGTTGCAGGAGTAGGCGAGCGTGCCGTCATCCGATATGGACAGGAAGCGGACCGGGTTGCGGGTCTCGGATGTCAGGCGGACTGCCTCCTTGGGGTCGGAGAGGCTGCTCCGGTAGATGTTGGAGCATTTGCCGTCGCGCTCGCTCAGGTAGTAGAACCTGTCTCCGTCGGCTGCGAACACGGGGTTGCGGTCCTCGCCGCGGTAGTCGCTGAGCTTTGTGAAGCTGCCTCGCGAACTGATGCCCTTCTCGCCTGCGGCCGGGGTGTAACTCCAGATGTCGCGGGTGACTGACGAGGTGTGGTGCTTGCGCAGAGGGTCTTCGTAGCCCTTGTAGTCTTCGTAGATGACCGAGCCGTCAGAGTTGACGCTCATCGCCATTATCGGCAGGGAGGTGACCAGTGAGGGGGCGCTGCCGCTGATGTCGGTGCGGTAGAGCTGGGCCGTGCCCGGGAAGTCCCCGTAGCTCTCGCTTTCCACGGAGCCGTTGTACCAACTGAAGAGGATGCTGCCGTCTTCAAGCACGGCAAGCGGGGTCTCGTTGCCCGGAAGGGCGGTCAGCCGTTTCGGAACGCCTCCTGATATGGAGGTCAAGTAGATGTCCTTGCTGCCTTCGCGGCGTGAGGTGAAGATGATGTTCTGGGAGTCCCTGGTCCACAGGGGCTCTGAGTCGTAGGCTTGATTGGATGTGATTTGTGTAGCCTCGCCGCCTGTGGACGGCACTGTCCAGATGTCGCCCTTATAGCTGAATGCCAATGTCTTGCCGTCAGGGGAGATGCTGTTGTGCCTTATCCAGGACGGGGTCATGGCGGCTGCGGCGCAGGTGACAAGCAGAGCGGCAGCAGAAAGGAGGATTGTTTTTGATGACATGTCGGTAAATCTGTTTATCCGCTCAATTTACAAAAAAAAAGGCGATGCCGCAGCATCGCCCCGATGATATTGTTGATAAAAATCAATATTTGTCAGCATTTGCTATGATCCAGTCGACGACAGGCTTCTGTCTGAAGCTGCGGTCGAAGAGCAGTGGCGCGTCTATGCGGCCTTCTCTCCTCACCGGGAACCCGTTCTTCCAGCTGTCTCCGTCCTGGACGCCCCATACATTGATGCGGCGGATCTTGTCGTGCTGCCTGAGGAACATGTCCCAGAACATCTCCGCCCTCTCGTTCCATTTGTCGTAGGCCTCCTGCGGGATTCCGTCCGGATACGGCACCATGATGGCGTCCAGTTTCCTGGAGAGCTCCGGGTCCTTGCGTATCTCGGAGAACGGCACCCCGGCCAGGTCTGCGGTCATCGTGATGGTCGGGAGGATGGACATGTCCAGTTCGGTGAACATCACCCCCACACCGCAGGCGTAGACATCTTCGATGTTCTTCTCCAGCTGCTTCACGTCCGGGTAATCCATCCCGAAATGGCCCTGGAAGCCCACGGCGTCGATTCTGATCCCGCGTCTGTGCAGGTCCTTAACCATCTTGATGACGGTGGATATCTTGCCCTCGCAGTGCATGTTGTAGTCGTTGTAGTAGAGTTCGCAGTCCGGGTCGGCCTCGTGGGCGTACTGGAAGGCGAGCGGTATGAACTCCTCTCCGAGGATCCGGTAGAACGCGCTCTCTCTCCAGCTGCCGTCGTCGTTGATCGCCTCGTTGACCACATCCCATCCCTTGATGCGGCCCTTGTAGCGTCCGACGACGGTGTAGATGTGGTCTTTCATCCTGGCTTTCAGCTCGTCGGGGCTGACATCCGTCCCGTCTTCGTTCTTGCAGAACCATGCCGGGAGCTGGGAATGCCATACGAGGCAGTGGCCGTATACGGCGAGGTCGTGCTTCTCTCCGAACTCCACGTATTTGTCGGCCAGTTCCCATTGGAACACACCCTTCTCCGGCTGGAGTTCCGCGCTTTTGAGGCAGTTTTCGGGCTCGATGGCATTGAAATGCCTGAATATTATCGAGTCCGACTTGGCGTCGATACCGCGGATTTGGCTTTCGTTGACCGCCGTGCCGATCAGGAATTTGCCCTCAAGGGCGTCTTTCAGTGTCTGTGGTTTGCTTGTACACGCCGTCGCCATTATGGCAAGAGGCAGCATAATCAGGGCTTTTCTCATCGCTTCTGTGTTATTTTGATGAAAGATAGTTCACTCGCCCCGAAAGGACTTCAGATATTGTTGCATTTACTTTCGGTTTTGCTACATAACAAGTGTAAATTCAAGAAGTAACAGTCCAAAAACTTAATGTATCGTCAAGGTGTTGCTTCTTTGCTGAAGAAACCTAACTTTGCCACCGGATGGTAAAATTGGTTAAATTATTTGTTGCTCTCGCCTTCTTGCACTTCAATGTCCAGGGAGGCGAGATTTCTATTGTCTTCGACTCGACGGAGTTTGATTTCGGGACGGTAGAATCCTCCGCGGGGCGGCTTCACCATTCTTTCCGTTTCCTCAACAGCGGCGCCGCGCCCGTCACCCTCTCCGCCCCGGTGCCGGGGTGCAGCTGCATAAGCGCGTCCCTGAGCACGCGGGAGGTCCTTCCCGGACAGACCGGCTCAGTCGACGTTACCCTGGACCTTACGGGCATGTCAGGTTATGCCGTACGGACTGTCGGAGTGTTCAGCTCCGGCGGAGAAGAACTGGCCACGCTGTCGCTCTCTGCCCTGGTCCGCGGGGCATACGATGAGATTGACGCTCTCTGCCCTGTAGCCCTCAGTCCCTCGCTCCGCGCGTCAAGGAAGGACATCCCTTTCGGATATGTGTATCCGCGCGAGGCAGCGGTGAAGACGATAAGGGTAGCGAATGTCTCCGGGCGTCCGTTGCCGCTCGCGGTCAGCTGCGATAATCCTGCCCTGAGAGTCTCGGCACCGGGGCTGCTTGTCCCGGGGGAGACGGCGACCGTCAGCCTTGAGTATTCATTCTCCGTGGAGAAGCGGGGAGCCTGCCGCGACACCGTGGCCGTAGATGCCGGCGGGGAGCGCTCTTTCCTGACGGCGTCCTGCATAAGGCTATGTGCGGAGGCTGGGACATCGCAGGAGCATCCGGCGCTCCGGACATATCCTTCGGAGGCCAGGCTGCGCCGCCGTCTCCTGTCATCGCAGTACAGCGGGACGGTGGAGCTGCACAACGACGGCGCCGCGCCACTTGTCATATATGAGGTCCGCGGCGATGCATGGACCAATCTCAGAAGCGGGACTACTGTCGCGCCGGGCGCCGCGGTGATGGTCGAGCTGCGCACAAAAGCCGGGACAGGGAAACTGGAGATATTCACCAATGACCCGAGAAGACCATATAAAGAATTGATATACAAACGCTGAAACGTATGAAGACCAAGATGTTGGCGGCTCTTTCCGCCGCGCTTCTGGCCGCCGCCGCGTGCGGGGGCGGAGCAGAGTATGATTATCCCTTCAGGAACCCCTCGCTCCCTGTGGAGGAGAGGGTGGAGAACCTGCTTTCCCTCCTCACCCCGGAGGAGAAAGTCGGGCTGATGATGAACAAGTCCGTGTCTGTGGACAGGCTCGGCATCCCGGCCTACAACTGGTGGAGCGAGGCTTGCCACGGGATCCGCGCGGACGGCTACACCGTCTATCCGCAGTATATCGGACTTGCGGCGACTTTCGACCCTGACCTTGTATATGAAGTGTTCAGCAGCGTCTCCGACGAGGCCCGCGCCAACTGGAACCGCTCCGCTCCGGAATTCAATGTGGGGATGGGGGCCCGTTACTATCCGGGCAACCCTGAATTGAGTTTCTGGTGCCCCAACATCAACATCTTCCGTGATCCCCGTTGGGGACGCGGGCAGGAGACCCCCGGCGAAGACCCGTACCTGACGGAAGTCATCGGGGTGCAGACGGTCAAGGGGATGCAGGGCGACGACGGGCGGTATTTCAAGACGCACGCCTGCGCCAAGCACTTCGGGGTGCACAGCGGTCCGGAGCCTCTCCGGCACAGGTTTGACGTGAGCGTGTCCGGGCGCGACCTCTGGGAGACCTATCTGCCGGCCTTCAAGGCGCTTGTGACGGAGGCCAACGTGCAGGAGGTCATGTGCGCCTATCATCGATATGAAGGTGTGCCTTGCTGCGCGAACAGCCGCCTGCTCGAAGACATACTCCGCGACAAATGGGGATACAAGGCCATAGTGCTCACCGACTGCGACGCGGTCAACAACTTCTACACCCCGGGGCAGCACGAGACCCATCCGGACGCCGTGCACGCCTCCGTGGACGCCGTGCTCAACGGCACCGACCTCGAGTGCGGCATCAGTTTCATCTCCCTCCTGGACGCCCTCAAACAGGGGATGGTCAAGGAGTCCGACCTGGATCCCCATCTGCGCCGGACCCTGCGCTCCCGCTTTGAACTCGGCATGTTCGACCCTGCCGAGATGCTCCCGTGGGCGGGGCTCGGGCCTGAGGTCATCAGCAGCGAGGAACACGACGCCCAGGCCGTGCAGGCCGCGGCTGAGTCTATGGTGCTGCTTAAAAACGACGGCGTCCTCCCGCTGTCCGGGCAGGTGAAAAAGCTCGCCGTCCTCGGTCCCAACGCCGACAATGTGCAGATGCTCAACGGCAACTACGGCGGCACGCCGACCGCAGAGCACAGCCGCTCCATACTCCAGGGCCTGAAGGAAGCTTTCCCGGGCGCGGAAATCCTCTACGATCCGGCCTGCGACTATGTGGATGAGTACAACACAGAGAACCTCCTGCCGAAGTTCAACGGCGGGGAAGGGCTCAAGGTGCAGTTCTACGCCGGCAGGAGCCTGTCAGGCAAGGCTGTGCGCGAAGAGTACCGTGACGGCGAGATCAACTTCAGCACTTTCGGGGCCTACGGCTTCGCCGAGGGCGTGGACGCAGCCGATGTGGCCGTGAGGCTGAGCGGGACCTTCAGGCCCGATTTCGACGGGCAGCTCCAGTACAACATCTCCAGCGACAACGGCTACATCCTCAAGGTGAATGGCCGCGTGGTGGAGAAGGGTGGCAGGGCCCGCCGCGGTTTCGGTTTCAGGAACACGGTACCGGACTACAAGTCTGTCCCTGTCAAGAAAGGCGGACGCTACGATATAGAGGTGGAATATGTGCGCGGTGACGGCCCGTTCGCCATGCTCTCCGCGCAGTTCTGCCGCAGGGAGATGGCTGATTTCGAGGCTCTTGCCTCACGCGTGGCTGACACGGACGCCATCATAGTGGTCGGAGGCATAACGGCCTCGTTCGAGGGAGAGGGCGGCGACCGTCCTGACATAGAACTTCCTAATGTGCAGCGGCGCCTGCTCAGGGCCATGCATGCCACCGGCCGTCCGGTCATATTTGTCAACTGCTCCGGCTCGGCCATGGGCTTCGAGGGCGTGGAGGACAGTTACGATGCCCTCATCCAGGCCTGGTACGGCGGTCAGGGCGGAGCAGCCGCCCTTGCGGGAATCATCTCCGGCAGATACAACCCTTCCGGCAAACTGCCGGTGACATTCTACGCATCCACCTCCCAACTTCCTGATTTCCAGGATTACAGCATGGAGGGGAGGACCTACCGTTATTTCCGCGGGGAGCCGATGTATCCGTTCGGATTCGGACTCAGCTACACTTCGTTTGAATATGGGCAGGCTAAGCTCTCCTCGACTTCCGCGAAGCCGGGCCGCAAGCTGACGCTCACGGTGCCTGTCAAGAACAGCGGCGCCGTGGACGGGGAGGAAGTCGTGCAGGTATATGTAAGAAGCCTTGACAGGGCGGACGCGCCGCTGAAGTCCCTTAAGGCCTTCAAGAAAGTGAGGATTGCCGCAGGCAAGACAGTCAAAGTCAAGCTGGTGCTCGACGACGAGGCGTTCTTCTTCTATGACGGCGAGGACGGCCTTGCCCCTTCGCCCGGAAAGTACGAGATTCTCTACGGCCCGTCTTCTGCCGACAAGGACCTCAAGCCGCTGAGTTTCACCCTGCTGTAGCCGTGTAAAGTTTTATGGGGCGTATCCCTTGCCCTCGCCATGGCCTCCTGTGGCGGTGCAGGGCCGCCCCTTGATGTAGTGCGTGCGGATGAACGGGGTGGTGTAGCAGTACGGGATGAATCCCAGTGACGGTATCGGACGGGTCAGTATGAGGTTGGCGAGTTTGCCGACCTCTATGGAGCCGCAGATGTCGCTGACTCCCATGGCATAAGCCCCGTTGATGGTGCAGGCGTTGAGGGCCTGTATAGGGGTGAGTTTCATCTTGATGCAGCCCTGGGCCATCACGAAGCGCATGTCCCCTGACGGAGAAGAACCCGGGTTGAAGTCGCTTGCGAGGGCTATCCCGAGGCCGTTTGAGATGAAGTCGCGGGCACGCCCGTAGGGGAGTCCCAGGAAGAACGATGACCCCGGCAGCATGGTCGGCATGGTGTCAGAGCCTCTCAGAGCTCCGATGCCGGCCTCTCCTGTCCTCTCCAGATGGTCGACGGACAGCGCTCCGTGCCTGAGCGCCGTCTCCATGCCCCCGATGACGGCTATCTCGTCCACATGCACCTTAGGGCGCAGGCCGTGGCGCCCGCCTTCCGAGAGTATCCTGTCCATGTCTTCCGGGCTGAAGAAGCCCTCGTCGCAGAAGACGTCGATGAAGTCCGCCAGGCCCTGCTCCGCTACACGCGGAATCATCTCATTGACAATCAGGGAGACATAGGCATCTTTGCGGCCGCTGTAGGCCCTGCCCACCGCGTGTGCGCCGAGGAAAGTGGCCCGTATCACTGCCGGGACGCTCTCCTTGATGCGCCTTATCACGCGGAGCATCTTGAGCTCGTCCTCGACCGTCAGCCCGTAGCCGCTCTTTATCTCTATGGCGCCGCTTCCGTGAGCCATCATCTCCTTCACTCTTGCGAGGCTCTGCTCGTAGAGGCTGTCCTCGCCGGTGGCGTGCAGAAGGTCGGCGGAGTTGAGGATTCCTCCTCCCCTTGCGGCTATCTCCTCGTAACTCAGGCCGTTGATCTTGTCTATGAACTCCTCCTCCCGCGTGCCTGCATACACGATGTGGCTGTGGGAGTCGCAGAACGACGGCATCATCAGGCATCCTGCGGCATCGACCGTCTCGTCGAAATCGCCGGCGGGACGGTCCTTCATCTCGCCGAAGCCGGAGATGCGCCCCTCCTCCACCGTGAGCCAGGCGTCCTCTATGCTGCCGGAACGGGACATCTCGTCCCCCTGCAGGCGGAGTGTGCCCGCAGGGGTGATGCCCGTGAGTTGCTTAATATTGACGAATATGCTCCTCATTGCCCAGGAAAAGTACGGACTTTTCGATCAGAGGGTGAAGGTAGCTGTCGTTGTCCACGAACGGCACCTGCCTGCGGTAGTCGCTCACTATGCTTTCCAGCACCGGGGATGTCTTCGCCGGACGGCGGAATTCGAGGGCCTGCACCGCGTTGAGCAGTTCTATGCCGAGGACCTCTTCCACATTGTCCACAACCCTCACAAGCTTGGTGGCCGCGTTGGAACCCATGCTCACGTGGTCCTCCTGTCCCTGGGAAGATGGGATGGAGTCGCAGGAGGCGGGCCAGCAGAGGCCCTTGTTCTGGCTGACGATGGACGCTGCCGTGTATTGAGGGATCATGAAGCCGCTGTTCAGACCCGGCTTTGCCACCAGGAACGAAGGCAGGCCGCGCTGTCCGGCGATGAGGCGGAATGTGCGCCGCTCCGAGATGCTCGCCAGCTCAGACATCGCCACGGCCAGGGAGTCCATCGGGAGAGCTACAGGCTCGCCGTGGAAGTTGCCGGCCGAGATGATCATGTCCTCGTCCGGGAAGACGTTAGGGTTGTCTGTGGTGCTGTTGATTTCGGTCTCTATCACCGACTCGACGTAGCGTATGCAGTCCTTGACCGCTCCGTGTACCTGAGGGATGCAGCGGAAGGAGTACGGGTCCTGGACATGTACCTTGTCCCTCTTGATAAGTTCGCTTCCTTCAAGCAGATGCAGGAATCTCTCCCCGGTCTCTATCTGGCCCTTGTGCGGGCGGAGCTGGTGGGTGAGTGCCAGGAACGGCTCGATGCGGCCGTCGTAGGCGTCCAGCGAGAGAGCGCCGATGTAGTCCGCCCACTTGGACAGGCGGCGGCTTTTCAGGAGGCACCACACCGCGTGCGCGCCCATGAACTGCGTGCCGTTGAGCAGCGCCAGGCCCTCTTTGGACTGGAGGGTGATCGGCTGCCATCCGAACTCTGCCGCTACTTCCGCGCTCGGGCGGACCTTGCCCTTGTAGAGGACTTCGCCGAGTCCGAGCAGAGGCAGGGACAGGTGCGCCAGAGGCGCGAGGTCACCGGAGGCGCCGAGCGAGCCGTGCTGGTAGACTACCGGGAGGATGTCGTTGTTGAACATGTCGATGAGCCGCTGCACTGTGGCGAGCTGGGCGCCGGAGTGCCCGTAAGAGAGCGACTGCACCTTGAGCAGGAGCATCAGCCTCACTATCTCCGGGCGCACCGTCTCTCCCGAGCCGCAGGCGTGGGACACCACCAGGTTGTACTGGAGCTGGGAGAGCTTGTCGGCTGGGATGGTGACGTTGCAGAGCGAGCCGAAGCCCGTCGTCACGCCGTAGACCGGGCGGCCGATGTCTTCCATCTTGGTGTCCAGGTAGCGGCGGCATTTTTCGATGGCCTGTATGGATTCTTCAGACAGGACGAGCCTGGCATGGCCGTCGATTATTTCTTTAACCTTGTCGAGGGTGAGATGTTCGGATGAGATATGATGTGTCATAATTCTGTGTTCAATGCGTTGTCTATCAGTGTGTCGTCTGCCATTACAGGTATCGTGACCCTGAGTTGCGGCGTGCGCTGCATCTGCCTCAGGATGGCGCTCATGGCGCCGGAGTTGCGGGCCCAGCTGCGCCTGGCGATGCCGTTGTTGACATCCCAGAAGAGCATCTGGCGGATGTGGCGTGCGGAGTCCTCGGAGCCGTCGATGACCATTCCGAATCCTCCGTTGATCACCTCGCCCCAGCCGACGCCGCCTCCGTTGTGTATGGATACCCAAGTGGCGCCGCGGAAGGAGTCTCCTATCACGTTCTGCACGGCCATGTCAGCCGTGTACCGCGAACCGTCGTAGATGTTGGAGGTCTCCCTGAAAGGGGAGTCCGTGCCGGACACGTCGTGGTGGTCGCGCCCGAGCACTATCGGGGCGCTGATCTCGCCGCTGCGGATGGCGTCGTTGAACGCGAGGGCGATCTGTGTCCTGCCGAGACAGTCCGCGTAGAGGATGCGTGCCTGCGAACCCACCACGAGGTGGTTCCTGCCGGCTTCCTCTATCCAGCGGATGTTGTCGTGCATCTGGTGGCGTATGTCATCCGGGGCCTGTTCCGCAAGTTCGCGCAGCACGCTGACGGCGAGGGAGTCGCTCTTGGCGAGGTCTTCCGGCTTCTCGGACATGCAGACCCAGCGGAACGGGCCGAAGCCGTAGTCGAAGTACAGGGGTCCCATGATGTCCTCCACATAGGAAGGGTAGCGGAAAGACCCGTCCTCCTTGAGGATGTCCGCTCCCGCACGGGAGCTCTCCAGCAGGAAGGCGTTGCCGTAGTCGAAGAAATACATCCCCTTGGCGGTGAGCCTGTTGATGGCTTCCACCTGGCGCCTGAGCGAGGCCTGGACGGCCTGTTTGAATTTCTCCGGCTCGCCGGCCATCATCTGCTTGGCCTGCTCGAATCCTATGCCCGCAGGGTAGTAGCCTCCCGCCCACGGGTTGTGCAGGGATGTCTGGTCGGAGCCGAGGTCGACCCTGATGTCCTCGTCAGCGAGCCTCTCCCACAGGTCGACCACATTGCCTATATATGCCATGGAGACGATCTCCTTGTCCAGTACGGCCTTGCGTATGCGCGGGATGAGTTCGTCGAGGTCTTCGTGGAGCTCGTCCACCCAGCCCTGGTCATAGCGCTTGCGTGCCGCGAGCGGGTTGATCTCCGCCGTGACGCTCACCACTCCGGCGATGTTGCCGGCTTTAGGCTGGGCCCCGGACATCCCGCCGAGTCCGGCGGTGACGAAGAGCGTCCCCCGCATCTGCTCCGCGGTGCCTTCCAGGCCGCGCTTGCGCAGCTGCATCCTGGCGGCGTTCATCACCGTGATGGTGGTGCCGTGGACTATGCCCTGCGGACCTATATACATATAGGAGCCGGCGGTCATCTGCCCGTACTGGGAGACGCCGAGCGCGTTGAACCTCTCGTAGTCGTCCCGGCTGGAGTAGTTCGGGATGACCATTCCGTTGGTCACCACCACTCTTGGGGCGTCGCGGTGGCTCGGGAAGAGCCCGAGCGGCAGGCCCGAGTACATGGAGAGCGTCTGCTCGCCGGTCATCTGCGCGAGGTACTGCATCGTGAGCCTGTACTGCGCCCAGTTCTGGAAGATGGCGCCGTTGCCGCCGTAGACTATCAGCTCGTGCGGGTGCTGCGCCACGCGCGGGTCGAGGTTGTTCTGGATCATCGCCATTATGGCCGCCGCCTGCGGGCACCTCGCCGGGTATTCGTCTATCGGCCTGGCGAGAATCTCGTTGGACGGGCGGTAGCGGTACATGTAGATGCGTCCGTAGTCCCTCAGCTCCGCGGCGAACTCCGTGGCGAGTGCCGGATGGAGCTCTTCCGGGAAGTAGCGCAGGGCGTTTTTGAGGGCGAGGGCCTTCTCCTTGCGGCTGAGGATGTCCTTGCGCCTGGGGGCGTGGTTGACCTCGGGGTCGTATGGCTTGGCTTCAGGCAGGTAGGACGGTATGCCTTCGAGGATCTCCTCCTGCCAGCTCAGTTGATGATGGTCGGGGTTGTTCATTGTATGTGGCTGTTCACGATTTCAAGTATCTGGTCCTGAAGCTCCATGGCCTCCGCCGCAATCGCGTCGGCTTCGGCGTTGAGCTCCGCCGCTGCGGTCTTGTCCTGAAGACCGGCGGAGTTGATGCGCACGTTGAGCTGTGCGCCCCGCACCGCCGCAGTGGCGGCGAGCGCACCGACTCCCGCGTCGGATGCCGATGCAGGGTTGCCCTTCGTGGCCATCTCCCTGGCTATCGGAAGCGCTTTCAGCGCGGCCTTCATCGTGCGGAGAGGCACCTGGGCGGCATAGAGGGTGGCGGCTTCGAGCGCGGCCGCGCGGGCGGCCTTCTCCTCGTCGTTGCCCTTAGGCATCTTGAACACCTCCATTATCCTGTCGAATGCTGCCGTGTCCTCGTCCACCAGATCGATGAGTTCCTTCATCACCTCCTGGCCCTTTCCGGCCCAGTCGGAGAACTCCTTCCACCTCTCGTCCCAGCCTCTCTTGTGGGCGGAGAGGTTGGCTACCATTGTCCCGAGAGCCGCTCCGAGCGCTCCCATGTATGCGGAGATGGAACCGCCTCCCGGGGCTGGGGATTCTGATGCCGTCTCGTCGGCGAACCCCTTCAGGCTCATGCGCACAAGTCTCTGCCTGGCGGCTTCTTCGGCCTCGTCCTGCATCAGGTATTCTATGACCTTTTCCTTGGGGTTGAACGGCTTCAGGTCGTCCAGGCCCATGGATTTGACCGCTATCTTCATGATCTCCTCGTCGGAGACGCCCGTCGAGCGCTGCTGCTTCTCCAGGAAATATCTGCCCGCATCGATCAGGGCGCTTTTCGGCACGAGTCCCACGATTTCGGTCCCCGTGACCCTGAGCCCGCGTGCCTGGGCGGCGCGGCAGACTTCTTCGAACGCCTTGTGAAGCGGGGTCGAGGCGATGTCGGTGATGTTCATCGACACCTGGGCTATGCCGTATTCGTCTATGTACCAGCCTATCGCCTTGCATCCCTTGAGGGTGCCCGGTATCCAGATGTCCTTGCCGTCGGCGTCCTTGAGCACCTTGCCGGTGAGCGAGCCGCCCTCGCGTGCCTTGCGGCCCTTCTCCCTGACGTCGAAGGCCACCGCCATGGCGCGGCGGGTGGAGGTGGTGTTGAGGTTGAAGTTGACCGCGATCAGGAAGTTGCGCGCTCCGACATTGCTGGCTCCGGACTTGGCTGCGGTCTCGTCAAAGCTTTCCGGCCCGAAGTCCGGCCTGCGTGCCGGGTCCGCCATCTTCTCCGGCAGGGCTTCGTATTCTCCGGCCCTGCAGACAGCCAGGTTTCTGCGCTCAGGCTTGAATGCCGCAGCTTCATAGCAGTAGCACGGGATTCCGAGCTCTGAACTGATGCGTTTTGAGAGCCCGCGTGCGAGCTCCGCGCATTCTTCGAGGCTGATGCCGGCCACCGGGATGAGCGGCAGCACGTCGGTGGCTCCGGAACGCGGGTGGGCTCCGTGGTGGCGGGTCATGTCAATGAGTTCTCCGGCTTTCTGCACTCCGCGGAAGGCGGCTTCGCACACTGCTTCAGGGCTTCCGACGAACGTGACCACGGTGCGGTTGGTGGCTTCGCCGGGGTCGACGTCGAGAAGTTTGACTTTTTCACCTGTGACGGGGGATGCAGCGCCGGTGATTGCGGCGACTATCTTGTTGATAACATCTTTGTTGCGGCCTTCGCTGAAGTTCGGGACGCATTCAACGATTCTCTTCATATAGGACAAAAAATGTGTTAGCAGGCCAAATATAATTAAATAATTGTTACGAGGAGGACAATTTATGCATCTATCTCTTAAATTTGGAACAAATAACACCGTTATGAAGAATTTTGCTAAACTCCTCGCATTGGCGATGTCACTCCTCGTGGTGCTGCCTTCTTACTCGCAGCCCGTCGAGAAGACCATCAAGCGTAAGGTGGCCATAGGCCGCTTCTCCAATGAGACCCAGTACGCCAAGGGGCTGTTCTACGACAAGGACAACGATCCTATGCGCAAGCAGGCTCTCGACATCCTTTCTGCCAAGCTCGCCGCCAGCGGCAAGTTCATCCTTCTGGAGAGAGAGGATCTGGACGTGCTCATGGCCGAGGCGGGGAAGGACATGGACAAGATAGGGGCGGACTACATAATCCTCGGCTCCATCACGGAATACGGACGCAAGAATGAGGGACGGCAGAAGCTTTTCTCATCCACCAAGACGCAGACCGTGGAGGCGGGAGTGAGCATACGCCTCGTGGAGGTCTCCACCGGGCTCATAATCTATTCCGATGAGGCCAAAGGCTACGCCGAGACTTCTTCCAGCACCACCCTGGGCCTTGGCAGCACGGCCGGATACGATGCGACATTGAGCGACAAGGCCATCTCCGCCGCGCTCTCGCAGCTTGTGGAGAACATTATCGACAAATGCATGGACCAGCCTTGGAAGTCATATATCCTTGCAGTCCAGAACGGTTCCTATATCATCTCCGGAGGAGCTTCCCAGGGACTCGCCGAGGGTGACAGTTTCAGCGTGTACCGCAAGGGCAGGGTGGTGAAGAATCCTCAGACCGGGGTTGATGTGGAGCTCCCCGGCGACCTCGTGGGCAAGGTGACAGTGGTGTCCATGACCGGCGCCACTCCTGAGACGGAGATCTCGTTCTGCTCATACGAGGGCGAGCCTCTGGCTGAAGGCAGTCTCGGTGACTATTATATTATGGACAAATGAAAGTGTTTCCGGCCGTGAGACATATTCTTGCGGTTGCGGCCGCAGCCCTGACACTCGCGTCCTGCGGGACGACATCGGCCCTGTATTATTGGGGGCCGTCAGGGGGCGGCGCCACGGGCTATGAGAACGCGGCGTACCGCAACTACAAGGAGCGGACCCCTGAGAGCGTCTGCAATCTGATATATGTCTATGAGCAGATAGTCTCGCGCCCTGACGGCACGCGCAAGATGCCGCCTCCGGGGATATGCGCCGAGTACGGCTGTCTCCTGCTGCAACCGGATGTGGCTGACATCTTCTATCACAATGCCAGCGACCGTCAGCGCCGCCTGTTCGGCAACTTGACCGACTATGCCGGCCTGTTCCGCGAGCGGGGCGAGGAGATGCTGCGTCTGGAGATGGTCAATTATCCGGAGTCGGCCACATTCGTGGGGCCGCTCCTTGAACGCCTCGCACTATGATGTCAGTCCGCCAATCTGCTGCCGCGCCGGCGCGCGGGCGGCTTCTCGCCATGGTGGCGGCTGCCCTGCTGGCCGTCTCATGCGGCGTCTCGAACCAGGTGCCCCGGACGCGCGAAAGCCTGTATCCTGCGATGTATGAGGAGAAGCCTCTTGTGCTCCTCGTGATGCCTCCGATCAACAATACCACCAATGTGGACGCCAAGGATCTGCTCTACACATCGATCAGCCGTCCTCTCGCTGACGCCGGCTACTATGTGATCTCGCCCCTGCTGGCCCTCGATGTCCTTAAGGCTGAGAGCGCCTATGATGCCGAGCTCTTCGAGAACGCCTCGCTCGCGCCTTTCCGGAAGTACTTCGGTGCTGATGCCGTGGTGTTCTCCCAGATTGACTCCTGGGAGAAGGGCGCCCTTGGCATCTCTACGAAGATCAGGTATTTCATCCGCTCGGCGATTAGCGGGGAGGTGCTCTTCGACCGCACCTGCGACCTCTTTCTGGACTGTTCCGTGAGCAGCAACTCAAACACCGTCATCGGACTGCTCGTGGACCTTGCCGCCTCCGCCATATCGACGGCGCTGACAGATCATATCGAGGCTGCGCGTATGGCCAATCATTACATATTCGAGGACATCCCTCGCGGGAAGTACAATCCGGAATACCAGCAGGACCGGAGCGTCCTGGCTGATGAGCCTTGCGTCACCGCTTCTGTGACAAAGTGATTCCCGTCCCCGGGCCGGGGCTTCGTGGCTACGGGACTGTCGGTTTTCCCGGGCTTCCGATGTTTTCTCGGCGGAAGTTGACGGGATAACGGAAAAGTTTCTATTTTTGCGCTATGGAAGAGATGAACGATACGGCTGAAGTCCTGGAAGTCGCTTCGATAGCCGGGCACATTCTCCTGGAGAACGGAGCCGAGATTTCGCGGGTGGAAGACACCATGGCGCGTATTTCATCCCACTACGGGGTGGATTCGGGCCATTTTTTCGTGCTCAGCAACGGTATTTTCACAACCGGTTCCAAGGGCAGATACGCCAATGTCGAGTTCATCCCCATCCGAGGCATACAACTCTCCAAGGTGGCAGAGGTCAACAAGTTGAGCTATGACATCGCCGCCGGCAAATACACCCTGGCGCAGGCCCGCTCCAGGCTTGAGGCCATCCGCGACGGGGCAGGGAAGTCCGCGTGGGAGCTGATTGCCGGCTCCGCGTTCGGGGCGGCCGGCTTCTGCGCCGTCTTCGGCGGCGGTTTCATGGATTGTGCCGCGGCGTTCGTGGTGGGTGCCCTTCTCTATGTGTTCTCCCTGTCCGTCAGCGGCCCTTACCTCTCCAAGATAGTCGGCGGCATCTGCAATGCGCTGATGGCTACGCTCTTGTGCCTTGTCTCATACAGGATAGGTTTCGGTGAGAGCCTGAGCAATGTCATCATCGGCGCCATAATGCCGTTGATTCCCGGGGTGCCGTTTGTCAACGGGGTCCGTGACCTTGCCAACTCCGACTACATTGCCGGCCTCACGCGCCTCACGGATGCGATGCTCGGGTTCATCTGCATCGCGCTCGGGGTGAGTATCAGTTTCCTCCTGGACGGGGCTGTCTTCGGCGGGATGATCGAGCTTTACGGGATGACCGTCAACGCCCAGACGGCCGGACTGTTCTGGCAGATGCTCGCGGCGTTCGTGGGCACCATGGCTTTCGCCGTCCTCTTCGGGGCGCCGCGCAGAGAGTACGTGGCTGCCGGCATCATCGGCTCTGTCGGCTGGGGGCTTTTTCTGGTCTTGACCAGATTCTGCTCCATCGGGACGACGGTCGCCATTGTCCTCTCGACTGTAGTCATCTGCATGTTGTCGCGCTATGCGGCGGTCATGCACAAGTGCCCGGGCACCGTCTTCGTGCTCTGCGGCATCTTCCCGCTCGTCCCGGGGGCGGGGGTGTTCTGGTTTACTTACTACCTGTTGTCCAGCCAGTTCCGGCTCTCGCTCGGCACGGGTTTCGTGGCCGCCAAGGCCGCCATCGCGATAGTCCTCGGCATCATCCTCGCCATGGAGCTCCCGCAGCGTTTCTTCTCCCGGCCTGTCTTTCTCTGCAAGTCGCTCTTGCGCAGGCTCTTCTCCCGCCCGTCAACCGATACACGCTCCTGATTCTCGGGCTGCCTCTCACGCCACATGTTGGTTAATCCTGAGATTTTGCTATTTTTGTAGTAAGCGGCAAAGAATAAGTTGCCGCGGATTTGGCAAAGATTTTTGAGGATAGATTTCTTTTTGAAGAAGGAGTGTGCCGGTGGCACATGACTGATGAAAAAAGGAATATAGACCAAAAAGATTGCCTAAGGTGATGCAACTTATTTTTTAACGATTACGTAAGGTATGTCCAGGACAAACAAGATAACTTTCGTGACCCTGGTGGGATCGGTTGTGAATGCGTTGCTGACCGCATTCAAGATCATCGCCGGTATCATCGGACATTCCGCAGCCATGGTGGCCGACGGAGTGCATTCCCTCTCCGACCTGCTCAGCGATGTGGTGGTGCTGGTATTCGTCCGCATCTCCGGCAAGGGCCGGGACAAGAACCACGACTACGGCCACGGCAAGTTCGAGACGTTCGCCACTCTGATAATCAGTCTGATGCTGCTTGTGGTCGGGGCGAACCTGATGTCTTCCGGCATAGTCAGCATCAAGAAGATACTGGGCGGCGAAAGTGTGGAAGCCCCGGGCATGATAGCGCTCTGGGCCGCCCTGCTGTCCATAGTCTCCAAAGAGATTCTCTATCGCTACACAGCCGTGCAGGGGCGTAAACTTGACAGTCCCATGATGGTCGCCAACGCCTGGCACCATCGCTCCGACGCCCTCTCGTCCGTGGGTTCGCTTCTCGGCATCGGCGGAGCGATCCTCCTCGGGGACAAGTTCGTCATCCTCGACCCTCTGGCCGGCTGCGTGATCAGCATATTCATCATCGTGATGGCGGTCAGGATGTCCATCCCGGCCATAAAGGAGCTGCTTGACGTGTCCCTTCCGGACGAGATGGAAGACGAGATAGAGCGGACGGCGAAGGGTGTGCCCGGCGTGGTGGACCTGCACGAACTCAAGACGCGGCGGGAGGGCCCCGGCATAGTGCTGGAGGGACATCTTGTTCTCCACTCCGACATCTCGCTGGAGCAGGCGCACAGCATCTCCAAGCAGGTGGAGCGGGCGCTCCGCGACCGGTTCGGCGACTCTACCCAGATATCCCTGCACCTCGAACCAGAGAACGACTCACAATAACTATATGGCAGTCAACACACTAAAACGCAGCAACTCCTCGCAGGAGCTTGACCTTGCCGAAATCTGCGGGATTCCGGAAGAGTATTCGCTGGACATAGCCTGCGGCAAACCTGTGCTGGAGCAGTGCAACCACCCCGAAGAACTCACGAAGAGCGTGTTCGACGGGTATGACGGTCAGTCGGGATACTGCGGCGTCCACTGCCCGACCTATCTGACGATAGACCTCAAACGCAACTTTGACATCGGCCTGATCCAGTTCCTCCTCTTCGACTCGGTGGTGGATCCCAACAGGCGGGAGAATGAGCGCAAGTTCTATTTCCGCGTCCTGGTCGCCGGTGACTACGCCGGCCAGAAGACTCCGGACAAGGACAGCATAGTGTGGCAGGTGATATATGACAGCGGACACAACGGTTTCCGCAACTGGCAGCTATTCAAGCTTGACGGGGTTTCAGCCCGATTCATAAGGATACACTGCATCCGCAACAGTTCCGGAAGCTCCGGATTCCAGATAGTCCGGCTCAGGGCATACTCCCCGGAAGCGGCGTCGTATGTGGATTTCGCCAAGGTGCGGGACTATATAAAGGAGCATGACATAGACCCGTGCGGCTTGTCGCAGCTGCTGGAAATCAAGAAGAACAGCATAATCGAGGAGACGGGGGACGGCTTCCCCGTGTCCAAGAGAATCTATGACCTGTCAAGCCAGTTCCGCCAGCTCTGCGAGGCCAACAAGATCAGCCCTGTCATACAGGGGGACTATCCGAAGTCCTCGCTCTCCTCGATCAACCCCATCGTGATGGACAATATCTATTCGCGCGAAGGCGGGGGCCACGGCTCCAAGGTCAACCTCAAGACGGCCGATTTCTGCCGCATCCTCGACAGCATCGCGGAAGACTTCGCCATCATAGAGCGCAACAGCGACGGTACCAGGCGCATAGTCCTGGACCCTGTATGCGTGAAACTCAAGAACGGGAACACCTGGGGCATCATATCGATAGTCCTCACGGTGCTTTTCTTCCTCCTGCCAAAATTGCTCTCCTGACCATCATGAAAAAGACAGAATTGGATACCGCGAATCTCATCTATGGCGCCAAGGTGCTGGAGCCGGCCTGCGGGTATTCAGCCCTCGCAGGCGAAAAGGACAGCACCAAGATGCGTGTGGCATGCTCTCCGCTGTGCCCGGAATACGGCAAGTGCAACCATGTCTTCTGCCCGTCGGCCTGCATAGGGAAGCCGGGGGAGACCTTGAGATACAGTGAGTTCAGCGGGTACTCGGCCGTCAGCCCTCCGAACTGCATCACTTTCGACCTCGGTGCGCGCAAGTCCATCGAGGCCATACACTTCCTGCTCTGGGACAACAGGGGCAACGGCAAGACGGAGATATGTTCCCAGGCCTGCCATTACCGCATACTGATATGTGATGATTCCGGCAAGGACCTGGAACTCAAATACGACGCGGCCTCCGGGGAGTGCATGCCCTCGGACGGGAAGTCCGGCGTGAGGTGGAAAGTCATCTATGACACTCTCCGCAACAGTTACAACGGCTGGCAGCTGTTCAGGCTCAGCAAGAATCTGACAACCAGATATATCCGTATCCACTTCCTCGCCAGTTCCAAGGGAGTCAGCTGCAAACTCGTCCGTTTCGAGGCCTATGCCCGCTTCCCGTCGAATTACGAGCACAACTTCATACCGACATTCATCAAGGAGATAGACATCCCTCAGCCGCGGAAGCGCAGGTGGCCGATTATCGGCTCCATCGTCGACAGCAACCGCCACTATGTGATCACCTCTTTCACGAGGGAGCTCGTCTCGCAGCTCGACCAGTTCATCAAGCGGAACCCGGACAAGACGGAACTCCTCTCCCAAGTTTCCCTGCTTCGCGGAGACATCGTGTCCGTCACGGGTGACCTTGAACCTTACGAGAAGCGTATCAACGACCACATATTCACGAAGGCCAGCCGCCTCTTCACGATAGGCAACATCGTGAGCGCCTGCGCCCTCGTCCTGTCGTTCGCCCTTTTCTTATATGATCTGCTGAGCCGTTAGCCTCTGCCCGCCATCAGCGGACGCAGGCGGAGCAGCCAGTAGAGCAGGCCGGCTCCGGCGAGTACGGCCCCGACGGCTCCCACCCATGAGAGTGAGAGGTGCGTGCACACGCCGCCTCCGATGAGCGCACCGCAGCCTATGCCAAGGTTGAAGATTCCCGAGTAGATGGACATCGCCACGGCGGACTCGTCCTCTGACGCGGCGGAGATCACCTCAGACTGCATAGCCAGGTTGTAGGCCGTCACCGAGATGCCCCACACCGCACACAGCGCGATGCTCAGGACATGGCTGAACGCGAGCGGGCGCACGAGCACCAGCGCGAGCGTCAGTCCGCACATCGCCATGGTGACGAAGCTGAAGCGCCGGGTGGCGTAGAGTTTGGAGAACGCCACGCTGCTCACGAGGCCGGCGGCGCCGAACACCATCAGCGTGCCGGTGATCAGGCTGTCCTGCATCCCGCCTATCTGCTTGAGGAACGGTTCGATATAGCTGTATGCCGTGTAGTAGCCGGTGGCGAAGAGCAGGGTGAACACATATATCCCTGTCAGCACCTTCTTGCGCAGCATCACCGGCAGCCCGTGCAGGCTGACACCTTTCCCGGCTGGGATGGCCGGCAGGGTGGCGGTCACGAATATGAGGGTGAGCAGGGCGAATATCCCTATGCACAGGAACGTCATCCTCCATCCCACCAGCAGGCCGATGGCCCGGCCGAGCGGCATGCCCATGATCACGGCGATCGAGGTGCCGGTGACGACGACGCTCAGCGCCAGGGAACGGCGGGAAGGCGGGACGGTATGCACCGCGATGGAAGGTATGATGGACCAGAATATGGCATGGGTGCCGGCAACCCCTATGCGGGCGAGCATCAGCATCCAATACGACGAAGACAGGAAGGACAATCCCTGGAAGAGGGTGAAACAGCCCATCACGCCCAGCAGGAGCTTGCGCATCTCCATCCTGGAGAACAGCATGGTCAGGGGAAGGGAGAGAAGCATCACCATCCAGGCATATACGGAAATCAGCATGCCCGTCTCGGCTTCTGTGCGTGAGAAATCGGCTCCGATGTCACTCAGGAGCCCGATCGGCACGAATTCAGAGGTGTTAAAAATAAAAGCGGCACAGGCGAGTCCTATGAGGGCCATCCAGTGCCTGGCTGTCATTCTCTGCTCTGACATGAATATTATATATACTACTAACTAACTGTCGTCCCCGGAGCAGACCGGAAACCGGATACAAATATAAGCACAGTTTCCCATTGTACAAGCGATTTTGCGAAAAAATTTAAAAATAGTTGAAGGCCGCTCCCCGGGCGTTACATTTTTTCTTCCGCAAGATACAAATCACCCCCTGTGTCCCGCTCAGGCATTGACACGCGCGGCAACTCTATATAAATTTGTCCAGACGACAAACCACATTCTTACATAATATGAGACATCTTCCATACTTGCTTCCGGCGCTTGCCCTGCTTGCCGCCGCTTGCAGCTCCGGCGAGCAGCCGCTGAAACTTAATGACCTGGAGTATTACGAGAGGCCGGGAGTCAATGTCCTCGTCTACAGCAACCTTTTCACCGGGGGCTTCAACGATGAGAAGAACTCCGGCATCGAGCTGATCCATCACGGAGTCCGCACGGTGCAGGGCGGGGCGGTGCGCCTCTCCAACACCCCTGAGCAGTGGGACCTGGTGCCTGAGACCACCTTCCGCAATGTCGATGCGGACAAGGGGACGGTCGAGGTGGGCCTGCGTTATCCTGATTATGATTTCGATTCCCGGCTCGTCGTGAGCGCCGAGGGCGGGGCCGTGAGGATTGATGTCTACCTTGACAAGCCTGTGCCAGAGAGCCTTGAGGGCGAGGCCGGGTTCAACCTCGAATTCCTGCCTTCCCAATACTGGAACAAGGCATATCTCGTGGACGGGCACGCGGAGCGCTTCCCGCGCTATGCGGTAAGTGAGACCGTGACCCGTCCCAACAGTGAGAAAATCAAGCAGTTCAAGGGTTATAAGACCTACGATGACCGCGGCACCGGACGTTTCGTGGACCCGCTTCCGATGTCGGAGGGGCAGAGCATGACCTTCGCTCCGGACGACCCTGAGAGGATGGTCAAGATCAGCTCCGACGGCGCTCCTCTAAAGCTCTATGACGGGCGCATGCTGGCCCAGAACGGCTGGTACGTGCTCCGCAGCATCCTGCCGGAGGGCAAGACAGGCAAGGTGCTCAGCTGGCTTCTGGAGCCGAACGCCGTGAAGGGCTGGGTGCGCGAGCCTAACATCGGCCTCTCGCAGGTCGGCTATGTCCCGCGCCAGCCGAAGGTGTCGGTGATAGAGCTGGACAAGGCTGACAAGCCTCTTGGCACGGCGTCCATATACAGGGTCGGACAGGACGGGACGGAGAAGAAGGTGTTCACCGGCAAGACATCGATGTGGGGGCCATATTTCAAGTATAACTACCTCAAATTCGATTTCTCGCAGGTCACTGAGCCGGGCATATACTACATCAAGTACGGCGATGTCCGCACCGTCAACTTCATCATCGGGGACAGTGTCTATGACAAGATCACCGACGCCACGAGCGATGTGTGGATCCCTATACACATGAACCATGTCGCGGTCAACGAGGCCTACCGCGTATGGCACGGGGAGCCGTTCAAGGAAGGATATCTCCAGGCCCCTCCGGGCACAGACCACTTCGACCTGCACTGGCAGGGCCCGACGACCGACACCAAGTACAAGGCCCTTGAACTCATCCCCGGCCTCAATGTGGGCGGCTACTTCGATGCGGGCGACTTCGACATCGAGACTTCCGCCAACATCTCCGTGGTCCAGAACCTCGTCTCCATCTGGGAGCGTTTCCGCCCGATGCGTGACATGACCTTCGTCAGCGAGAGCCAGAGGTATGTGGACCTGCACCGCCCGGACGGCATCCCTGATGTCCTCCAGTACATCGAGCACGGGGTGCTCAACCTCCTCGCCCAGGCCGAGAACATCGGCCACATGTCGCAGACCCTCTCCAACTCCGTGCTGGACAACTACCACCACCTCGGGGACGCCGCATCTCTCACGGACGGTCTCCATTACGACCCGTCGCTGCGTCCGTACCAGGTTTCGGCCGACGGCCGCAGGAGCGGGACTCCGGACGACATGTGGGCTTTCACCAGCCGCAACCCGTCCCTCGACATGAGGGCTTCCACGATGTTCGCCGCCGCGAGCCGCGCCCTCAAGGGCTACAATGACGAGCTCTCCGAGCGTGCCCTCAGGCAGTCCAGAAGGCTTCAGAAGGAGGCCGCGGAACTGCTTGCCGAGACCCCGCAGGCCAGAGCCGGGAGGTCGGGTGGGGATGCCGCCTCGAACCTCCAGCTCTATGTGGCCACGGGAGAGAAAGCCTATCTTGACAAGTTCGAGGAGGCCATCTGGCCTATGCTGGACCGTTTCGTGAACGCGGGCATCGGGACGGCACTTGAGGCGGTGCCTTACATGGAGCCGGCCTACAAGGAGAAGCTCCGCCCGTATGTGGAGAAATATGCCGGGTATGTCGCAGGCCTGGAGGATGACAACCCTTACGGCGTGCCTGTGGGGATGGGCAACTGGGCCGGGAGCGGAGCCGTGGTCAGTTTCGGGACCACCCTGTGCCTCGCCTCGACGCACTTCCCGGAGATTGTCTCCGCCGACAATGTGTTCAAGGTGAGCAACTACATCTTCGGCTGCCACCCGTACCACAATTACTCGCTGGCCGCCGTGGTGGGCGCCACGAGGCCGAAGGCCGTGTTCTACGGCAACAACAGGGCTGACTTCTCGTTCATCCCCGGCAATGTGGCCCCGGGCCTGCTGTTCAGGCATCCTGACCACTTCGAGAACTACGATGACTGGCCGTTCCTCTGGGGACAGAATGAAGGCACCATAGCCGGGAACACGGAATTCCTCATCTTCGGCTCCTCATTCAAGAATCTCCTTGCCGTGGAGTGATCTCCGAATCGAAAATCTCATTGAATATAGCCCTCGTCCCGGATTCGTCCCGGATGAGGGTTCTCAGTTCACGGAGTTTCTCCGCGTTCGCCGACTCGGGAATCCAGAGTTTCAGGTAGCCGCCATCGGCGTATTTCTCCCGGAGATGCTCCATCATGCGCCGCCATTGCTCCTCGCGGCTCAGTTCCGGGTAGTTCTTGAGGCCGTACTGGATTGTGCGGCGTATCACTGTGAGCGGCTCGGTCTGCCTGTCGGCTTCGGCTATGAGCTTGCCGTATATCGACCTCGGCTCCCGGCCGGATGAGGCCCGGTGGTCCTCCGCCGCCTGCGCCGCCAGTTCCACTTCCTCCGGGGTGAGCCACTGGAGGAGGTTGCGGTCGCCGCGGATGATGGCTCCCGAGGTCAGGTGGTGGGTCTTGCGTCCCGCGCCGAGTCCGGTGTCGTGGTAGGCGGCCGCCGTATAGACTATGTCCGCCTTGACGGGGTAGTGCCCAGCGAGTTGCAGCGCCTCATCCATCACGTGACGCACGTGCTCCCGCCTGTGGGCCGGGTCGAACGTGTCGTACATCGGGATGATCTGCTCCTCGACATATCTGCGGAGCGCGGGGGTGACTTGCATTTCTCGCATCATACTGTTCTGTCGTTTGGTGGCGCAAACATACTGCTTTCGCCGGATAATTACAAAGCACTTGTGAAATTAATGGGCTCCAGGTGTGGCCTTTTCGGCGAAAAAACCTATATTTGTAGGGTATAGTCGGCCTGCGCGTGAGACGGCTGGCCCCCGAAATAGCCGGGAGATTCCCGGTGCGACATTGTAAGTAATTGAACCTTAATGAAATAAAAAAGGTTCGATGTCCCCAAGAAATATTCTGTAGCCAAGAATTGCCGTGTAGGCAAGAGGCCCGGGTTTTGCCCTGACGGCTCTGTCATTGGCGGAGGTCCGGGACGAGGCGGACATAAAACAACAGCGTGACCATGAGACGATTTGAGGATATACGGATAGCGGTCGCCGGCACGGGCTATGTGGGCCTGAGCATCGCGACCTTGCTCTCCCGGCATCACAAAGTGACGGCCGTGGATGTCATACCGGAAAAAGTCGACAAGATCAACAGCCGTGTGAGTCCCATCCAGGACGAGTATATCGAGAAGTATTTCCGCGGCGAATTCGAGGACGGCGCCGGGGGAGGGCTGGACCTCACTGCCACCCTTGACGGGGCCGCAGCCTACCGGGACGCCGACTTCATCGTGATAGCCGCGCCGACCAACTACGACCCGGAGAAGAACTACTTCGACACCCATCACATAGAGGATGTCATCGACCTGGTGCTCAGCGTCAACCCGGATGCGGTGATGGTCATCAAGTCCACCATACCGGTGGGCTATACCCGCAGCCTCTATGTCAAGTACGCTCTCAAGTTCCTCACCGACCCCTCGCTCAAGGGGAAGAGCTTCAACCTGCTGTTCTCGCCGGAGTTTCTCCGCGAGAGCAAGGCCTTGTACGACAACCTCTACCCGTCACGGATCATAGTGGGCTATCCGGAGATACTCCCCTCCGACAAGAACAAGAAGTGGGACGAGGAGAACGCCGCCATCGCCGCCATCGGCAATCCTGAGGCGGCTGAGTACGCGAGGACATTCGCCGCGCTTCTCCAGGAAGGCGCGCTCAAGAAAGATATACCGACCCTCTATATGGGGATGAAAGAGGCCGAGGCCGTGAAGCTTTTTGCCAACACCTACCTCGCCCTCCGGGTCAGCTATTTCAACGAGCTTGACACCTATGCTGAGGTCAAAGGTCTTGATTCTCAGGCTATAATTAGCGGAGTGGGACTCGATCCGCGTATCGGGACCCACTACAACAACCCTTCTTTCGGCTACGGGGGCTACTGTCTGCCTAAGGACACCAAGCAGCTTCTGGCCAACTACGCCGACGTCCCAGAGAATCTGATCCAGGCGATAGTCGAGAGCAACCGTACCCGCAAGGACTACATCGCGGACGCGGTGCTGCACAAGGCCGGCTACTACGCCGACAACGGGCAGTGGGACAGCACCAGGGAGCGCAGCTGCGTGATAGGGGTCTACCGCCTCACGATGAAGTCCAACTCCGACAATTTCAGGCAGAGCTCCATCCAGGGAGTGATGAAGCGCATCAAGGCCAAGGGGGCCGAAATCATCATCTACGAGCCCACTCTCGAGGACGGCAGCACGTTCTTCGGGAGCAGGGTGGTCAACGACCTGGAGAAGTTCAAGGCCGGTTCGCAGGTCATAATCGCCAACAGGTTCGACGCCTGCCTTGAGGATGTGGCCGACAAGGTCTACACCCGCGACCTCTTCAAGCGCGACTGACGGTGTCCGGGGCTGAGAGGATGAGTTAAATGAGAATGAGAAGGTATGATAGATAATGTCGAAATCAACAATTTCCGTGGGATTCAACATGGGAAGATTGACGGTTTGTCGCGGGTGAATCTTTTCTTCGGGAAGAACAACTGTGGCAAGTCTTCATTGCTTGAAGCCATCTTCCTTGTTTGTGGCCAGTCCAATCCGCTTTTGCCGGCTTCTATCAACGCGATGCGGGCCTATACCAACCTGGCAGAGGATGACATCCATTGCTTTTTCTATCAGATGGATTCATCTCGAAAGATCCAGATTGCCATCAATGGCAGTCAGGAGCGTCGTCTGGCTATAAACTGTTTCCGGGAGACGACATCTATGGGTGCGGGCAATGTTTCGACCGAAATGTCATATCATTATGGCCTGCGCATGGAATACAACACCCGGGACGGCGAGTATTCTTCGGAAGTTTTGTATGATGTTGGCGGGGCCAACATGGTAGGCCAGAAACCGCAGGTGGATAGCCGATATACGGAGAAACTGAAGTGCGTTTATCTAAGTCCCCGTTATGATTCTGCTGCTTCTGTCGAGGGGCTCCAGAATATCATAATGAATAAGGATGAGGACTTCCTTGTAGAAGCACTGCAGGTTTTGGAACCGGGCGCAAACAATCCGGTTTTTATGGATAATATGATGTTTGTTGATGTCGGTTTGCCGCAGCGGATTCCCATTAATCTGATGGGCGACGGTGTCCGGAAGATAGTGTCTTTCCTGACCAGCATCTACCAGTGCAAAGGTGGTGTGGTGTTGATTGATGAACTCAGCAACGGATTCCATTATTCTGTGATGAAACCCATGTGGGAGGTCGTGATTCGGGCCGCGATCAGGAACGATGTGCAGGTATTTGCCACTACGCACGATGTGGATTCCATTAAGGGACTTCAGGAGGCTGCGCAGAATGTGAAGAGTGTTGATGGCGCTGAAGTGGCCTCCGGATATAAGCTTCAGAAGGTGACAGGAGATGAATTGAAGTCATATCGTTATTCTGTCGGTCAGCTCGGATATGCCATAGAACAGGAGCTGGAGATAAGATAAGTGGGTGTTGTTGTATGGTTAATATTTTTATAGAAGCGAAGGATAAGAAGACCCCTGAGGCGAAGGTGCTATTTGGCGTGAACACCGCTGGGCATTCGTGATCTGCTCGACAATACTGAATACCGCTTGCAGCGTATGAAATACCATATTTTCAGTCCATATCGTGTTTGCACCCTGGGTGCGCATGTCGATCACCAGCACGGTCTGGTGACTGGCTTTGCCATAGACAAAGGCGTCGATCTCTGGTTTGATGTCAGTGAAGGCAGCAAAGTTGTCCTGGACAGCGAGACATTCTCCGGCCATGTGGAGTTTGACATTGTCTCGCCGGCGCTGGTGAAACAAGGTGACTGGGGAGATTACGCACGGGGCGCCATGTTCGCACTGCAGAAAAGATTCAAGTTGCAGAGAGGCATCACCGGTGTTGTCAAGGGCTCAATCCCCGTGGGCGGATTGTCATCGAGCGCGGCCGTGCTGATCGCATACGTGATGGCGTTCGCCGAGGCTAACGGCATACAGCTGGAGGCGTTTGAAGTGATGAAGATCGCCAGCGAGGCGGAGCGGGAGTATATAGGTCTGAACAATGGCCTTCTCGACCAGGCTTGTATCGCTCTCGGCAAGAAAGACCACTTGCTGATGTTGGACTGCGAGAGCAATGAGTACCGTCTGATACCGAAGGCGGCCAACATGCCTGACTTCGAACTTGGCATATTCTTCAGTGGCCTGACCCGCAGCCTGATGAGCAGCGATTACAACCTGCGCGTGGCTGAGTGCAAGACGGCGACATGGCTGGTACAGGCATACGAGAACATCCCGCTCAAAGAACAGAGCAAGACTTTCCTCCGCGATGTGAGCGAAAGCATGTTCAGGCGGCACCGGGACGAGATGCCGCCGCGTTTTGCACGGCGCGCCGAGCACTTCTTCTCAGAACACAAGCGGGTGAGGGAAGGCATAACGGCTTGGGAGACGGGCAACTTGGAGTGGCTGGGCAGTCTGTCCAAGGCAAGTTGCGAGAGCAGCATCCACAACTATGAGTGCGGCAGTCCGGAGCTCATAGCCATTTACAATGCCATGCTCACCACTGACGGCGTCTACGGCGGGAGGTTCTCAGGCGCCGGGTTCAAGGGGGCCTGCATAGCCATTGTGGATCCCGCCAAAAAAGAGAGCATAGAAAAGGAGATCACGGAGAAATATCTGGCACAGTTCCCGCAATACAAGGATACGTTCAAAGTGTATTTCTGCAAGAGTGACGACGGAGCCCGTTTCGTATGAAGAATATCGTTATAGCAGCCGGATATGCGACCAGGTTGGGAGAGTTGACAAGGAACTTTCCGAAGCCTTTGCTTAAGATTGGGGAGAACACCATACTTGGTCGTATGCTCGATGACATTGACCGGATTGATGACATCGATGAGCATGTCATCGTCACTAACCACAGGTTTGCCGACATCTTCGAGCGATGGGCCTCTGAGCAACATTACTCAAAGCCTGTCACCATCGTTGATGACGGTACGGAGAGCAACGAGACCCGTCTGGGCGCTGTCTGCGACCTGCTGTACGCGATGGATAAGTTGCAGATAGATGATGACTTGCTGGTAGTGGCGGCAGACAATCTGCTCTTTTTCAGCTTCGCCGAGTTTGTGGCCTTCGCGAAAGAGAGACAAAGCAGCTGCATCATGTGCCATGAGCAGCCCAGCATAGAGAAACTCCAGCGCACCGGGGTCATTGTGGTGGATGACAGGATGAAGGTGCTGAATATGGAGGAGAAGCCGCAGGTGCCGAAGAGCCATTGGGCGGTGCCGCCGTTCTATATCTACCTGCAGAAGGATCTGGATCTGGTGCGTCATTCTGTGGAGAACGGCTGTGGCAAGGACGCCCCGGGCAATCTGGCTCACTACATGGTGGAGCACACCACCATGCACGCCTGGCCCATGAGCGCAGGCCGCTTTGACATCGGAAGCCTCGACACATATTACGAAGCGGTCGAGAAATACGGGAAGTGAGTCTGAGAAGGTCGGATTTGGTCTGGGGGAGTATGGGACTGTGGTGTTCTGTTGATTTGCGCACACATTGTGTGCGCAAATGTGCTTAAATTTGCACTCATTGAGTGAAATCTAAGTATATGATAAGAATTTGAAAACATTGACTCGATATTGTGTGGTTCACAAGATACTTGAAGATGTAGTCCAGTCTGTATTTGAACAGAATCACAGCCCTGTGCTTGTGTTTCAGAACCTTTATCTGTTCGATTTTCGTTGAGATTTGTTACGTGGATAATTGAAATCGCTTATATTTGCAGGTAGAAATTTTTGCAAAAATTTTCTATCTAAATACTATGCGTATAGTTGATGACATAGAACAGCAGATACAACAAAGCGAGGCTGGGACCTTGTTCTTCGTATCGGACTTTGCGAAAACCGGCAATGATGTGTTTATAAGCCGTCTCTTGTCGGAATTCGCAGAGAAGGGGCTTCTGTGCCGTTTGGCAAAAGGAGTCTATTATAAACCAATTCAAACTCGTTTCGGCATTCTCTATCCGGAAGTCGGCGATTTGGTTAAAGCCATAGCCCGCAGAGATAATGCCCAGGTATTGCCGACAGGGGAGACTGCGCAGAATATGCTGGGCCTCTCCACGCAGGTTCCGATGAATCATGTATATTTGACATCGGGCTCGGCTCGCAAAATCGAAGTGGGACCTCGCGTCGTTACGTTCAAACGTTGCGTCCCGAAGAATTTCGCGGCCAAGGACAAGTTCTTGGCCATCCTGATCCAGGCGATGAAATCAATCGGAGAAAACAGGATGACCGATCAACATCGTGCGGTCATCAAAGGCCTTCTTCAGAAGAACCTGCCGATTGAGACTTTTGAACAGGACTTGAAAGTAGCACCCATATGGGTAAGGAAAACTGTTTGGAATATCGCAAAGGAGATCGAACTATGATAAAATGGATTGACAAAGATCTGCTGGAGCGCAAAGTGATCCTTCAGCAGGCAGCGGCGGGAGAGCATCTTCCGGAATATGCGGTTGAGAAAGACTGGTGGGTGAGCATGACGCTGAAAGCTCTGTTCCAGACTTCTTGCAAAGATTACCTGGAGTTCAAGGGCGGGACATCGCTCAGTAAGGGCTGGCACCTAATTGACCGTTTTTCAGAAGACATCGATGTGGCGCTCAATCATCGATTCTTTGTGCCTCAACTTGATAACAACACCCAACTAAAGAATCTCCGCAAGAAGAGCCGCAAGTTCATTGTGGCCGCTCTTGCCGAAGATCTTGATGCGCGGCTGAAAGCGCATGGCCTCTCGGGCTATGAGGTGAAACCTGAGATCGTGGATGAAGCCGGCAATCCAATTTCGTCAGACGCGGACCCTACGGTGATTTATGTCAACTATCCTTCCGTATCTTCTGACAGCTCTCCTTATGTGCCGTCGAGAGTCAAGATTGAGATTAGTTGCCTTTCGATGGACGAACCATTTGAACAGAGGAGCATCAGTTCAATCATCAGTGCTCATTTCCCGGAAGACGATCAGGAATCTGAATGTACGATACCGGTAGTTCTTCCGTCAAGGACATTCTTGGAGAAAGTATTCCTGCTGAATGAGGAATTTCAGAAGCCGGAGCCGAGAAGTCTCAGAATGACTCGTCACTTGTACGACCTTGAAAGACTGATGGACACAGAATTCGGAAAGATGGCACTCTCTGATAAGGAGCTGTATGGCAAGATTGTGGAGCATCGCCGCAAGTTCTACCATGTCGGGTATGCCGATTATGACAAGGACTATCCTAGATTCATTGAGTTCCTCCCTCCGGAAAGATGCTTGAAGGAATGGGAAGCCGACTATGGCGAGATGCTGGAGCACTTTGTGTATGGAAAGCACCTTTCCTTTGATGATCTTCTCAAACGCATCTTTGAACTTCAAGAACGATTCCGGGCTTTAGGAGCTATTTAAATTTAGTCGCATAATTTGTTATACATGAGTCGGCAGAAGGCAAGTTGAACCATTGCCTCGCCCGTATCAGAATAGAACTCGTAATCCATGGCGATTCTTCGAAAGTTTTCCAGCCAGGAGAAAGAGCGCTCCACAATCCATCGGAGCGGCAGCACGGAGAATTTCTTCGAAGACTCGTCCGGCCGGAGAACAACGGTAAGCTCCGCACCGATACTGTCATGGACATTCGCCTCATGAACCACCACGCTCATAGGAAGACCAAGTGTATCAACCACAATGTGTTTCTTGCGTCCCATCAGTTCCTCAAACACACATTCCAGCTTCCACTTGTTGAAGTAGTAGAAGACGGTGTTGTGGGGCGGGAAGTCCTTGGGCAGCATACGCCACTGGCAGCCTGTCTTCAATATATACATGATGGCATTCATGATGTCTCTAAGGGGGTATTTTCGCTTTCTGTGTTGTGGGTCAAGAATATTTTCGGTAACTTGCCACTGTTTATCAGTAAGGTTGGTTGGATATCGGTTCATAACTCTAATTGATTGACACTTATAAAGTTACGAATGGTGCTTTAATTAATCTGCTGATTTCCAATTATTTGTATGCTTATATAGCAGCTTTTTTCAATCAATTTTAAACAGCTTCTTAACCGGACCTACCGTTTTGGTTAGTATGACGAGGTTCTCCATCACTTTGCTTACCGCGTTGATTGCCTTGCTGGCATCGTTGTGTTTGAAAAAGCCTTTGAGTTCCGAGATTATTTGTCTATTTTTGTCCATGGCTAAAGGTTCTATATTTAGTTTGTTTGGTAACATCAATATGGTGATAATCAATGAATTATCAAAACATTAACCTTTTGTATCAATTATTTTTCACTTGCGAAACTTGAGTTATGTTAGACAAATCAAGCAAAATATATATCGCAGGCCATCGTGGTCTTGTAGGTTCCGCAATTTGGAACAACCTCCTTCAGCGTGGCTACACCAACCTTGTAGGTCGCACCCACAAAGAACTTGACTTGACTGATCAGTATGCAGTCAAGGAATTCTTTGATGAGGAGCAACCTGATGCTGTCGTATTGGCTGCTGCTTTTGTGGGTGGTATCATGGCCAATAGCCTCTATCGTGCCGACTTCATGATGATGAACATGAAGATTCAGTGTAACGTTATCTCAGAGGCTTACGCCCATGGTGTCGAGAAGCTTCTTTTCCTGGGCTCTACTTGTATATACCCAAAGAATGCACCTCAGCCCATGAAGGAGGATTGTCTTCTCACGAGCGAGTTGGAATATACCAACGAGGAGTATGCCATTGCCAAAATTGCGGGTCTCAGGATGTGCGAGAGTTACAACCTTCAATATGGAACTAACTACATCGCTGTGATGCCTACTAATTTGTATGGCCCTAACGACAATTTCCACTTGGAGAACTCACACGTCATGCCTGCTATGATGCGTAAGGTCTATCTTGCCAAGCTCATCAATGACAATGATTGGGCTTCCATCCGCAAGGATCTTCAGATTCGGCCAGTAGGAGCCAGCATCAAGGAGAATGGCGAAACTGTTCGCTATGAAATCGATGATTCTTCAGACGAGATCCTTATTCGCAAAGTTTTGGCTCACTACGGCATTGAAGACAATCTTGTTCGTCTTTGGGGAACCGGAACTCCGCTTCGTGAATTCCTCTGGAGTGAAGATATGGCAGATGCCGCTGTCCATGTTCTTCTCAATGTCAACTTCTCTGACATCATTGGCATTGAGAAATACTCTAGCGTTCACTATGGCAACAAGGCAGATGGTGTAGTCGATCGCAATCACTCAACCGGTCGTGGTGGTGCTATCCCTAGCCTTGGCGAAATCCGTAACTGCCACATCAATGTAGGTACAGGCAAGGAACTCACTATTCGTGAACTTTCTGAACTCGTGGTCAAAGCGGTTGGCTTTAACGGAACAATTGAATTTGATACAACCAAGCCTGATGGCACCATGCGTAAACTCATTGACGTATCTAAACTCAATTCTCTAGGTTGGACACACAAGGTCGAAATAGAAGATGGTGTACAGAAACTTTTTGAGTGGTATCAAGAAAGTTTGAACAGCAAACTATAAATTTTCAAGTCGTTGTTCAGGTAGTACGAAAGTATGTGGTTCGATACCACCAACGACTCGGTATGAAAAAACTTGTATCAAAACAATATTTGCTACCTTTTATCTTGGTAGCATCATTATTCTTCTGTTGGGGATTCGCTCATAGTATTCTTGACGTGCTTAACAAGCATTTTCAAGATATGCTAGAGATTTCAAAGACACGTTCGGCACTCATTCAGACGATGGTTTATGGTGGTTATTTCATCATGGCCATACCGGCAGGAAGGATTATTAGAAAGTGGGGATATAAAGCAGGTGTAATTGCCGGACTCTTACTTTATGGAATTGGAGCACTACTCTTTGTGCCAGGTGAAAGTGTGATGTCGTTTGAGTTCTTCCTGATGTGTCTATTCATCATCGGATGCGGGCTTACATGTCTGGAGACTGCTGCAAATTCTTATATTACAGTGCTTGGCGATCCAGAGACAGCAGCATCGAGACTCAATCTTGCACAGTCGCTCAATGGATTCGGCTGGATTGTAGGACCACTGGTAGGAGGTTTGATTATCTTCGGTGAAGATGGTTCTGTTGCTTTGCCATATGCTGTCATCGGAATAGTAGTACTTGTCATAGCGGCTATCTTCAGCCGTATGAAATTGCCTGAGATAGTTGAAGATGCTTCTTCTTCTGAAACTACAGGCAGGAGCCGCTTGATGAGTTCGACACCATTTGTGTTTGGTCTTGTTGCCTTGTTTAGCTATGTAGCAGCACAGACAGGTGTTAATAGTTTCTTCATAAACTATGTAACAGAATCATCGACAACCATCAGCAATCAGCAGGCAGCACTTCTGCTTTCATTTGGAGGCATGGGATTGTTCCTTATTGGACGTCTGCTTGGTACATGGCTCATGAACTATATCAAGGCTCCAAAACTCCTCATGCTTTGTTCTGTATGCGCCACAGTCTGTATGATTGGAGTAATAGCAGGTGGAATAATCGGACTCGTAGCACTTATTGCAACATATCTCTTTGAGAGTATCATGTTTCCAACAATATTTGCTCTTGCACTTCAAGGACTCGATTCTGCTGCTACAAAGCGCGGATCATCATATCTCATCATGACAATAGTTGGAGGTGCTATTGCACCAGTTGCTATGGGGGCTCTCGGAGAGGTTAATATGGCAATTGGATTCATTATCCCTCTTGTCTGCTATATAATCATTGCAGCGTATGCAAAAACAATCTGTAAGTAAATAATGCCAGAAAACCAGTTATCTTGTATATGGATAAAAAGAAAGTATTTGTCAGTGGCTGTTACGATCTTCTGCATTCAGGACATGTAGAGTTCTTTAAGCAGGCATCACAATATGGAGATGTTTATGTGGGAATCGGATCCGATGCTACGTATCTCGAATATAAGCATCGCAAGCCGATGTTTCCTCAGGAAGAACGACTCTTCATGGTTCAGAGTATCAAATATGTAAAGGGAGCATATATTAATGAAGGAGGTGGTGTGATCGACTTCCTGCCAACACTTGATATTGTTAAGCCTGATGTATTTGTAGTAAATGCAGAAGGAGGAAGCGAGGACAAACGCAGAATCTGTGCGGAAAGAGGTATTGAGTATGTAGAGCTTCAGCGTACACCAGCAGAAGGACTACAGGCACGCAGCTCATCATCATTAAAGGCCGAGTTAAGTGAAGCGTCTGACAATGAAGAAGACGGTAAAGGCATCCCAACAAGATTAGATCTCGCAGGCACATGGATTGATCAGCCATATGTAAGTCAGTATCATCCTGGATGGGCAATCACAATATCTCTTGAACCAACATTTGAGGTTCGCGACCGCAGTGGGCTCTCTACAAGTACACGCAAGATGATTCAGAAGATTTGGCCTGTCAAACTGCCAAAGATGGATCCAGAGATGCTTGCTCGACTTGTATTTTGCTTCGAAAACAATCCAGAGCGCGAAGGAGGTCATATCTCTGGAGCACAGGATGCCATTGGTATTTGTGTGCCAGGTCTTTGTCGACATTATTACGACAACAACTTCTGGCCAAAGAAGATGGAATATACCAACGATGAAATGACACTTCGTTTCCTCGAAGATCATCTTGTAATGGTGCCAATGGAGCCACGCAAGCCTGGCTGTTCTGTAGTAGAAGGAAAAGACATCACTCCAGAAAAGGTAAAAGCTCTTGCAGTTGCAGCAGAGGCTTGCTGGAATGCAATCATTGCTCACGACCTTGAGAAATTTGCAGAATCCTATAAAGCTTCTTTCAATGCTCAGATATCGATGTTCCCAGGTATGGTAGCTCCAACATATATTGGACATCCAGAACAAGATAACAGTTATATTCAAGAGACTATTGATAAGTATAGTGCACTTGAAGAAGTTTTAGCATGGAAGATGCCGGGAGCAGGAGGTGGAGGTTATCTTGCACTTGTCGTAAAAGACAGTGATCGTTTCTGCCAAAATCTTCCGGAAGCTATACCATTGCATATTCGCCGAGAAGTAACTACTCAGGTGTCCCTGTCCTGACCATAGCTCGAAGATGACGCGCGGCTTTCACCATTCCGCTGTAACTTTTTTCAAAAATTATCTTCATGACGCGAAGTCGTGTTTCAGACTGCTAAGAATCAGTCGTTTATAGTTTTCTGGAAGCTCCGCAGAAGCGCTCGAAAACCTTCTGTTCGATTCTCCAAACGGAGGAGTTTTGCCCCTGCCAAGAAGCTCCCAAATAGCCTTAACGCATTGGCGCTCAATTTATTAGATTTGCGCACATCAAATCTTTTCCTTGCCTTCGTGGTAAGGAAAAAGACTTCAATACTTGAGGAAGAGTGTCAAGGCGGACCGGGTGAAACTCGCCCGGAGACGCAAGCTGCTTCTTCTGGAAATGGGGCTCTCCGAGGATCTTGACCACACGGAACTCGCGGAGAAACTTCACGAGCAGACGTCTTGAACCGCAATCTTGTCCGCAAGGACGAGAAGATAGAGAAACACAAAGCCAAGATAGCGGGACTCAATCACGGAGACAGACCCACTGTGAGGACCTGCGCCAACAGCAGAGTCCCTCCCTCCAAGAATCCGATTTGCGTTCCTAATACGCAATCTCAACGAAAGCCTTCCGGCCGGAAGACCGGCGAGCAGAAGGGGCATCAGGGCAGCACGCTGCTGCCGTCCGGGAATGTGACCGGGACGGAGTGCTGGTATCCTGCGGCTGTCTGTTCCGAGTGCGGCAGACCGCTGGGCATGGAGGCTGCGACAATCGCCGCCGCGAGGCAGGTGATGGAAATCCCGCTTCCGGTCATGGCGATGGTGACGGGCCATTTCCAGATGCAGTTGAAGTGCTCCTGCTGCCACTGCTGCAAAGGACGGTTCCCCGAGAAAATGAATGCTCCGGTATCCTTCGGGCCCAACATCATGGCGCTCACCTCGTACCTCGGTACCTACCAAAATGTCCCGTTCAAGCGGCTTGCGCACTTGTTCGAGACCATCTTCGGGGTCCAGTCAGCGAAGGTACCGTATCCAACATGCTGAACACCATGAAGAAGATATTGAAGAAGCCTTACGAGATGATCCGCAGGAAAGTCGCGGCCGGGAATGGGCCGGGCGGATGAAACGGGGGTCAACGTGAATGGCTGGAGCAGCTGGCTCTAGGCCTTCCAGAACAAAACCGAGACCTATCTGACCTTTGATAAAAGCGGGAGCTACGACGTGGTGAACAAGAACTTCTCGCCGGCGGAGCAGGGCGGAATCGTCCGGGTGACGGACCGCAGGCCGGCTTACTTTATGGGAGGGGATGTCGGGATGGAAGACTATCAGGTCTGCATCGCCCACCTGCTGAGGAGCCTCACTTACACGGCGCAGGCCTTTCTGGATGACGCCTGGAGCCTGGACATGCTTGACCTCATGCGGGACTCCGTGCACCGGAGGAATCAGGGGACGTCGGGGCGGGACTGCGGAAGAAGATGGAGGCGCGGCTGGATGAACTGCTGACGCGGCCGCATGTCTACACGAAAGAGGACGGTGGCGACACCGAATTGGACAAGCTCAAAAAAGGCATCGCCAAATACAGGGACCACATTTTAACCTTCCTCACGAGCCCTGCCGTCCCGCCCACGAAAAACTACAGCGAGAAGGACTTGCGGCTGGCCAAGACCAAACATGCTTACGTACGGAATCCGGCGCGGAAAAACTACGCCACCGTCGCCTCAGTCATACAGACGGCGGTCAAGAACGGGCAGAACCCCTTCGAGGTCCTTCGGGTCATCGCAGCCCCTGCGCAGGCGTAGCATCTTTGATTCAATCATTCTTGACCTGGGAGCAGGGCATCGGCCTATGGTCGGGGTATCTGAGTGGGTACCAATACTTATAAAATTGCGAATAATATCTCAATTAAGATACTGATTTTTAATTATTTATGCGCATATATAGTAACTTTTTTCAATCAATTTTAAATAGCTTCTAATAAGAACAAAGAAATGAAAAAAGCCTTAATCACTGGCGTTACCGGACAGGACGGTAGCTATCTTTCAGAGTTCCTCTTGGCCAAAGGCTATGAGGTTAATGGTATTATCCGTCGTTCATCAGTTGACTTTCGCGAGCGTATTGCACATCTCGAAGGCACACCTAACTTCCACCTTCATTATGCAGATATGGGAGATTCCATGTCACTTGTTAAGCTTGTGGGCAAGGTAATGCCTGACGAGATTTACAACCTCGCAGCTCAGTCTCATGTACAAGTATCTTTTGATGCCCCAGAGTTTACTGCTGACGTTGATGCGATAGGTGTACTTCGTATCCTTGAAGCGGTTCGCACCAACCATTTAGAGAATACTTGCCGAATTTATCAGGCATCAACCTCAGAACTCTATGGAAAGGTAGAGGAAGTTCCTCAGAATGAAAATACTCCATTCCATCCATATAGTCCTTATGCAGTGGCAAAGCTCTATGGCTTTTGGATTGTGAAGGAGTATCGGGAGGCATACAACATGTTCTGCTGCTCTGGTATCCTTTTCAATCACGAGTCTGAGCGTCGTGGTGAGACCTTTGTAACTCGTAAGATTACACTTGCTGCTGCTCGTATTGCACAGGGCAAGCAGGATTGCCTCTATCTCGGTAATCTTGATTCTCTTCGCGACTGGGGTTACGCTAAAGACTATGTGGAATGTATGTGGCTCATCCTTCAGCACGACACTCCAGAAGACTTTGTTATCGCTACAGGCGCCCAGCATACTGTTCGTGAGTTCGCAACTCTTGCCTTCCATCACGCTGGTATCGAACTCCGCTGGGAAGGTGAAGGTGTGAATGAGAAGGGCATTGACATAGCAACTGGTAAGATTGTTGTTGCAGTATCTGAGGACTTCTATCGTCCTACTGATGTTGTTAACCTTTGGGGTGATCCCACAAAGGCCAAGAAAGAGTTGGGTTGGAATCCACAGACAACTTCATTCGAGCAGTTGGTTGAGCTCATGGTTAAGCATGACATGGCAAAAGTAGCTGCGGATAATGCAGCTGCAGATGTCCGTAAGATGAATCTTGCAGAATACTTAGAAAAGGGAATTGTGAAGTAAGTCAGAATAGAGCACGTGCACAGGTGGACAATTGTCATGGTTCGATACCATCACGTGCTCCATATACTTTTGGGATAGTTTTGGCGTGTGGATTCTTGTTTTAATGATTACTCTGCACTAAACTTATATGAAATCATAATGAAACACGCTTTTTTAGAAATAATTCAAAAATAACATATTATGAAATGGTGGATGAGTTTTAAGAGAAAGAAATATAATGATTAATGTTATACAGACAGAGATTCCTGGAGTTGTTATCATAGAGCCTAAACTCTTTGGTGATGAACGTGGGTATTTTATGGAGACTTGGTCACAGAAGGACTTTGATGAGCAGGTGCGCCCAATCCAGTTTGTTCAAGATAATGAGAGCAAAAGCTGCTACGGTGTGCTTCGTGGCCTTCATTTTCAGAAAGGTAAAGATGCCCAGAGTAAACTTGTACGTGTTCTGAAAGGCCGCGTAATGGATGTTGCTGTGGACATCCGCAAAGGTTCACCAACGTTTGGAAAACACGTGATGGTGGAGCTCACAGGTGAAAACCACCGTCAGTTCTTCATTCCTCGTGGTTTTGCTCACGGCTTTGTTGTTTTGAGTGAAGAGGCCGTTTTCCAGTATAAGTGTGACAATCTCTATGCGCCACAATCAGAAGGCTCAATCATTTGGAATGATCCGGCATTAGGTATAGACTGGCAAGTGCCAGCAGAAGATGTGATGCTGTCTGCCAAGGATAAACTGCATCCAACATTAGCTGATTGTCCTGAGATCTTTGACTACAATATAGATTACTACGCAGAATGAATATACTGGTAACAGGCGCTAATGGCCAGCTCGGAAATGAAATGCGTATTCTTGCTAAGAATAGTGCAGATAAGTATGTTTTTACAGATATTGTGGACGCTTCTGAAGAATCCATAGCCATGTTGAATAAATTGGCAGGTGAAGACATTAATACTGACACAGTGCATTTAGATATTACTGATTTGGATGCCATCCGTAAGATGGTTGCAGAGAACAATGTAAATGCTATTGTCAACTGTGCCGCATGGACAAATGTGGATGGTGCGGAAGATCCTGAAAAAGATGCTTTGGTAGAGAAGTTGAATGCAACAGCCCCTGAGAATCTGGCTATTGCCATGAAGGAGGTTGATGGATGGTTGGTTCAGATATCTACGGATTATGTATTTGGAAAAGAACCGTACAACACCCCTTGCAAAGAGGACCAAAAGGGAACCCCTACCGGAGTTTATGGTGCAACAAAACTTCTGGGAGAGCAGAAAATCATTGCTACCGGATGTAGGTATATGATTCTGCGCACGGCGTGGCTTTACAGTGAGTTCGGAAAGAACTTTGTGAAGACAATGTTGAACCTAACAGCGACAAAGCCCCAGCTGAAGGTCGTTTTTGATCAAGTTGGTACACCCACTTATGCTGGTGATCTTGCAAATACAATCATTACCGTATTAAGGAATCCTGTGGAGGGGACATACCATTTTAGTAATGAGGGCGTATGTTCTTGGTTTGACTTCACTAAGATGATAGCAGAATATGCAGGCAATACAGAATGTGATATCCAGCCTTGCCATTCAGATGAATTTCCAAGTAAGGTGAAGAGACCTGCATTTAGTGTGTTGGATAAAACTAAGTTAAAGAATGTATATAGTATTAAGATTCCTTATTGGACAGATTCATTGAAGAATTGTATCAAATATTTACAATAGGAAGAACCCCAATTTGACAATGATAAAGACAGCAGTAGTCATGGCCGCTGGTATGGGAACCCGCTTTGGCCATTACACAGATTTAATCCCCAAGGGCTTTATTCCTTATAAAGGAAAGGCAATGGTTATCCGCAGTATTGAAACACTCATTGACTGCGGTATAGAGAAAATCATCATTGGTACAGGTTACCACAAGGAGCTTTATGAGGCCTTGATGGATAAGTACCCGCAGGTACAGTGTGTGTTCAGTCCTCGCTTTGCGGAGACTAATAGCATGTACACCCTTTGGAACTGCCGTAATGAGGTAGGGGAGGATAGCTTCATCCTTCTGGAATCAGACTTGGTGTTTGAGAAGTTGGCTATCACGTCCCTTCTCGAATGCCCTTATGATTCTGCTATGCTGATTACCCCTGTGACCAAGTTCCAGGATCAGTATTACGTGCAGATGAACGAGAAAGGTGAACTGATTAACTGTTCTGTCAACAAAGATGAAATCACACCATCAGGTGAACTGGTGGGAATTCATAAGATAGGTAACGGATTCTACAAGATTCTCTGCTCGGAGTATGAGAAGATTGTGGAAGAGAAACCTAAATTGGGCTATGAGTTCCAGTTGTTAGACGTGTCTCAGCGTATCACTCCTATGAACGTTCTCAAAGTGGACGGCCTTCAGTGGTACGAAATAGATGATACCCAAGATTTGAAATTTGCAGAAGAAAACATCAAAATAGATTAAACATAAAAACTCCATATCAATGGCAAAGAAAGTTTACCTTGGCATGATTGCAGATATTATGCACCCCGGATTAATTAACATCATCAATGAAGGAGCAAAATATGGTGATGTAATTATTGGCCTTTACACAGATAAGGCAATTGCAACGCATAAGCGTCTTCCGTACCTGACCTACGAGCAGCGTGAGACGGTGGTTCGTTCCATCCACGGTGTTTCAGACGTAGTGCCTCAGGATGATTGGAACTATGTGCCCAATCTGGTGAAGTACAAACCCGACTATATTATCCACGGTGATGACTGGCTACAGGGACCAGACAAATACATCCGTGATGAGGTATTCAAAGTAATGGAGTCACTTGGTGGACAAGTGATTGAGATTCCTTACACCAAGGGTATTACCTCCAGTGGACTGGCAGAGGAATTAGAATCTCTTGGCACAACACCTCAGGCACGTCTTAAGAGCCTCCGTCGCTTGATTACTGCCAAACCTATTGTGCGCATCATGGAGAGCCACTGCGGCTTGACAGGTCTTATCATTGAGCACATCCAGGTTGAGGTGGGCAATGAAGTACGTGAGTTTGATGGTATGTGGGCAAGTTCGCTGACCGACTCTACCAGCAAGGGTAAGCCCGACATTGAGGCTGTTGACCTGACGACCCGTTTGCACGACCTGAATGACTCTCTTGAAGTAACAACCAAACCTGTTATCTATGATGGTGACACTGGTGGAAAGACTGAGCATTTTGTGTTCACGGTTCGTACACTGGAGCGTCTGGGAGTAAGTGCCGTTATCATTGAGGATAAGGTTGGTCTGAAACAGAACAGTCTGTTTGGTACGGATGCCGTTCAGACTCAGGACACCATTGAAGGTTTCTGTGCTAAGATTAAAGCTGGTAAGGAAGCTCAGGTTACACGCGACTTCATGATTATCTCACGTTGTGAGTCTCTGATTGCAGGCAAACCTGTTGATGACGCTTTGGAGCGTTGTCAGGCATATGTTGCTGCTGGAGCTGATGGTATTATGATTCACAGTAAGAACAAGGACGGTATGGATATCAAGGAGTTCTGCCAGCGTTTCCGTGAGGTAGATAACCATACCCCTATTGTGGCTGTTCCTACCACCTATGCTCAGTTTACAGAAGAAGAACTGGCAAGCTGGGGCATCAACATTGTGATATACGCTAACCACATGCTTCGTTCTGCATATCCCGCTATGGTGAAATGTGCAGAGCGTATCCTTGAAACCACCCGTTGCTTGGAGGCTTCTGAGGAATACTGTATGCCTATCAAGCAAATCCTGAATCTGATTCCTGGTACTAAAAAGGAGTAAACTATGATTAGACCTGAATTCTTTATAGAAGCCCTGAGAGAGGAAGGCATAGACTGCTTTGCCGGTGTTCCTGATAGTCTGTTGAAGAATATCTGTGCATATATCACAGACCATTTTGATGCAGCACACAATATCATTGCAGCTAACGAAGGTGCAGCCGTAGGACTTGCCGCCGGTCACTATTTGGCAACGGGACAGCCCGCTTGTGTATATATGCAGAACAGCGGTGAGGGTAACATTATTAACCCGTTAGCATCACTTACAGATCAGGAAGTATATAACATTCCAGTCCTTCTCCTGATTGGTTGGAGAGGTCGCCCAGGAGTTCTCGATGAACCCCAGCACGTAAAGCAGGGCAAGGTAACAACCGGCCTGCTGAATGTTATGGGGGTGAACTATGAGGTTCTCTCCAAAGAGGAAGACAAAGCAGCCAAACAGATTGAGAAAGCAGCAAAAGCCCTTGCCAACAAGGAGGTATTTGCTTTGGTGATTGAGAAGGATACCTTTGAAGATTACAAGCTTCAGAATGTTGAGGTGAACAACCTCACTATGTCTCGTGAAGAGGCCATTCAGACGGTTGCAGCTGCTCTTGGTGAAAAGGATTGCATAGTCTCTACTACAGGTATGATTAGCCGTGAGCTCTTTGAGTACCGTGCTGCTATGAATCAGGGTCACGAAAGAGATTTCCTGACTGTTGGTTCTATGGGGCACGCTTCTCAGATTGCTTTGGGTATTGCTCTTGCACAGCCTGAACGTCGTGTATGGTGCTTCGACGGTGATGGTGCTGCCATTATGCACATGGGAAGTATGGCCATTGTGGCAAACAAAGAGCCAAAGAATTATGTTCACGTTGTGTTCAACAATGGCGCTCACGATTCTGTAGGTGGCCAGCCTACCGTTGGTTTGAAGATTGACCTGCCTGCTATTGCAAAGGCTGTGGGGTATAAGAATGCTTTCACGATAGATAACAAGGAGGATCTCCTTGATTGTTTGAAGGCTGTGGATAGTCTTGTTGGTCCTACACTCTTACAGGTCTGTGTAAAGAAAGGTAGCCGCAAGAGTCTTGGTCGCCCGACCACTGCACCTATTCAGAATAAAGAAGCATTGATGGATTTTTTAAGCAAGTAAGAAGATGGAATTAAAAGGCATAAAAATCAAGCGTAATGTCCTGTTGAACCCAGGACCGGCTACTACTACTGACAGTGTGAAGTTGGCACAGGTGGTTCCTGACATTTGCCCCCGTGAGAAAGAGTTTGCAGGTCTGATGAAGGGTCTGCGTAGTGATTTGTGTAAGGTGGCCCACGCCCCGGAACCGGAATTTACTTCCGTGTTGTTCTGCGGCTCTGGTACGATCAATATTGACATCTGTATCAACTCTCTTGTTCCAGAAGGCAAGAAGATTCTGGTGGTGAACAATGGTGCTTATAACAGTCGTGCCGTTGAGGTTTGCCAGATGTACCATATTCCTCACATTGACCTCAAGTCAAGTGTGTTTGAACAGCCCAATCTGGTCGATGTCGAAAAGACACTGAAAGAGAATCCAGATGTGGCTGTGGTCTATTGCTGCCATCACGAGACTGGAACAGGTGTGTTGAATCCAATCCGTGAGATTGGTGCTTTAGCTCACAAGTATGGTGCAATCATGATTTCTGATACCACTTCATCACTTGGAATGATTCCATTTGATATTGTGAAAGATAATGTAGACTTCTGTATGGCTTCCGCTCAGAAAGGTTTAATGGCTATGTCTGGACTGTCATTTGTCATTGGTCGTAGGGATATAATTGAGGCATCTAAGAATTATCCTACACGTTCTTATTACTGCAACCTTTATATGCAGTATGAGTGCTTTGAGAAGACGGGTGAGATGCACTTCACACCTCCCGTACAAACCATCTATGCTGCTATTCAGGCTTTGAAGGAGTATTTTGAAGTAGGTGAAGAAGCTAAGTTTGCACGCCATCGTGCTGTGTTCAAGGCTATCAAAGAAGGTGTTGCAAGTCTGGGATTGAAGGAAGTTATCGAGGATGAGATTCAGTCCGGCTTAGTGGTTTCTGTGCTTTATCCTGATGATCCCAAATGGAGTTTTGGAAAGGTTCACGATTACTGCTATGAGAGAGGATTTACCATTTATCCTGGTAAGATTAGCACGACCAATACCTTTAGGTTATGCGCTTTAGGAACTATTGAGGTGAAGGACATTGAGGATTTCTTCATTGTGTTGAGAGATGCTTTATTATTTTATAATATAACTCTTAGCAAATGATAAGATATGTGATTATTAACTACAAATGAGTTTATAATAGATGAGAGTTTTAATTAAGACAGTTTATTCTTTACTCTTACGTCTTGCTTCTATATTTGTCTGTAAAAGGCCCAACAATATATTGTTTTTACCGCACAAAAACTGTAAAAACGACAACTATGATATAATTAATTATCAGTCTGACAATGTGTTGTGCTTGATTAATTACCTGATTTCCACTGATAGTTATCTGTCTCTTATACACATCTCCGAGCCCACGAG
>ERZ1026860.160-NODE-160-length-51670-cov-5.576635_pt1 | contig 51670 bp, 51 predicted proteins | sample MGYA00380160_ERZ1026860 | MGnify/ENA primary metagenome ERZ1026860 (study PRJEB33269, sample SAMEA4719796) | human gut metagenome | biome: human-associated habitat; feature: organic feature; material: feces | place: Cameroon | collected 2013-10 ... | reverse complement strand
GCTCAGACAGTGCCAGTATACAGAACTCATTGGAAAAAAGCAATGCCCCGGTAGGACAAGTACTTTGTCCCGATAGGGCAGTTTTTCGATACAATATGGGAAGCTGTGAAGAAAAAGGAGACGTTGTTCGTTGTATGGATAGAATGTATCATGGGGGACTGTTGTGAACCCCTTTATTTGCCGCAGAATGCCTGTTTTATCAAGCGCTCCGCCAGATATAATGGGAAGTTTCTCAGTAAAAAAGAATTTTGTGCTAAAAAAGACTCGGAATACACTATTTTTGGGAGAGGTTCCTTGGATAAACTTATTATGGCCTGTTCCCTTAAAAACAGAACAGGCTTTCCAGGAAAACATACCGGAAAAGCACACAGTCATCAGCATAAGAGACAAGCTCTGGACAGCAATTCACGGTGGAAAGCGGAACCAAAAGACCTGTAAAAACGGGCTTTCGTCGAGCAGCGGGCAATTCTGCGGCGTCCGTTTTGCTCTGGATTATGTCGGCTGCCGCACCGACAGAGGAATCGCTATGGCCAATCGCATCGTACTCAACACCATTTCTTACCATGGAAAAGGGGCGATTCAGGAAATCCCCCTGCTGCTTCAGTCCCGCAGCCTAAAAAAGGCGTTTGTGTGCACCGACCCGGATCTGGTGCGCTACGGCGTAGCTGCTAAGGTAACCGAATTGCTGGACAAGCAGGGGATCCCCTATACGGTTTTTTCCGACATCAAGGCCAACCCTACCATTGAAAACGTGCAAAACGGTGTGGAAGCCTTTAAGCGTTCGAAAGCGGACTGCATCGTCGCTATTGGAGGCGGCTCTGCCATGGATACGGCCAAGGGCGTGGGCATTATCGTCAACAACCCGGAATTCGGCGATGTGCGCAGTCTGGAGGGGCTGGCGGATACAAAGCGGCACGCGGTGTTCACCATCGCCGTACCCACCACCGCCGGAACCGCTGCGGAGGTGACCATCAACTATGTCATCACCGATGTGGAAAAGAAGCGCAAGTTCGTCTGCGTGGATACGCACGATATTCCGGAAATCGCCGTGGTGGATCCCGACATGATGTCCACCATGCCCAAGGGGCTGACGGCGGCTACGGGCATGGACGCCCTGACCCACGCTATTGAGGGCTACATTACCCGGGCGGCCTGGGAGATGACCGATATGTTCCACCTGAAGGCCATCGAGTTAATTTCCCGGCACCTGCGGGGCGCGGTGGACAATGCGCCCGAAGGACGAGAGGGCATGGCGCTGGCCCAGTACATCGCCGGCATGGGCTTTAGCAACGTGGGCTTGGGCATCGTGCACTCCATGGCGCACGGTTTGGGTGCGCTGTACGATACGCCCCATGGCGTAGCCAACGCCATTCTGCTGCCTGCGGTGATGGAATACAACGCCGAGTGCACCGGAGAAAAGTATCGGGAGATCGCCCGTGCCATGGGTGTGCGGGGCGTAGACGAAATGACGCAGGACGAGTACCGCCGGGCCGCCGTGGACGCGGTACGTCAGCTGGGCCGCGACGTAGGCATTCCCGCCGATTTGAAGGGAATCCTGCGGGAGGAGGACATTTCCTTCCTTTCGGAAAGCGCCTTTGCGGACGCCTGCCGTCCTGGCAACCCCAGGGACGTGAGCGTGGAGGAAATCGCCGCGCTGTATCGGAGTATGCTGTAAACCAATGGAACCGCATTGCCGACGGAAGCTTCCGTCGGCTTTTTCTATGGAGGGCACCTGCAGCGCCACTTTATGCACAGGTGTATATTGTGCTACTTTTGGGTATCAAAAGAATAGAACCCCCTTGGGAAACCCGCTATACTGAGTCTAGTTTACGAGGATCGGAAACAATTGAGGAGGAGGTTTGACATGCCTGCGATTCTTCTTGAAATGGAGCGCATCCAAAAGTTTTTTCCGGGCGTGCACGCGCTGGATGATGCGCGGCTGGATCTGTACGCCGGCGAAGTCTTAGCCCTGGTGGGAGAAAACGGCGCGGGCAAATCCACCCTGATGAAGGTGCTTACCGGCGTGTACAGCAAGGACGGCGGAGAAATCCGTTTTCAAGGGCGGCCGGTGAACATTCAGAATACAAGGGACAGCCAGGCCCTGGGCATTTCTATTATCCATCAGGAATTGAACCTGATGCCGGACCTGACGGTGGCTGAGAACATCTATATCGGCCGGGAGCCTATGAAAGGGTTCCGGCTGGACAAGCGCCGGCAGAACGCCGATGCGCAGAAGCTGCTCAACGCTTTGGGCCTGCGCATGAATCCCGGCGTCACGGTCAAATCCCTGAGCGTGGCCAAGCAGCAAATGGTGGAGATTGCCAAGGCGCTGTCCTATCCCAATACCAAGGTGCTGATTATGGACGAACCCTCCGCAGCCCTGTCCGAAGCGGAAATTGAAGAGCTTTTCTTTTTCATTCGGGAACTGAAAAAGAAGGGCATCGGCGTTATCTATATTTCGCACCGGATGCAGGAATTGAAGGTGATTGCCGACCGGGTCACGGTCATGCGGGACGGCCAGTACGTTGGCACACGCCCTATGGATCAGGTTACGATGGACGAAATCGTATCCATGATGGTAGGGCGCGTGATTTACGAGCAGCCCAAGGAGACGTCCCAGGTGCCTTCGGACGCTCCGGTGGTGCTGGAGGCTCGAAACCTTTCCTCCCCTGCGGTCAAGGATGTATCCTTCGTGCTGCGCCGGGGCGAAATTTTGGGCTTCGCAGGGCTGATGGGCGCGGGACGGACGGAAACCATGCGCCTTGTCTGCGGAGCGGATCCCAAGGACGGCGGAACCGTTCTGGTAGGAGAAAAGGTCGTAGAGATCAAAACGCCGGAGGACGGCGTAAAAGCGGGCATCGGCTATCTGAGCGAGGATCGGAAGCGCTACGGGCTTTGTCTGGGTCTTTCGGTGGCGGACAACATTGCCCTTCCGTCCCTTAAGCGCTTTACAAAGGGCTTCGTAGTGCAAAAGAAGCCGCTGCATGAGCAGGCCATGCATTATCGGAAACAGATCAACATCAAGACGCCCGGCGTGACCAGCCAGGTGGTGTCCCTGTCGGGCGGAAACCAGCAGAAGGTAGTGCTGGCTAAATGGCTGCTGAAAAACTGCGACATCCTCATTTTTGACGAGCCTACCCGCGGCATCGACGTAGGCGCCAAGAACGAAATCTATAAACTCATGAACCGTTTGGTTTCCGAGGGAAAGTCCATCATCATGATTTCATCGGAATTGCCGGAACTGCTCCGGCTCAGCGACCGCATCGCGGTCATGTGCGAGGGTCGGATCACCGGTGAAATCAAGATTGAGGACGCAACCCAGGAAAAAATCATGGCCCTGGCAACGCCGGGCGTTTAAGGAGGAACGATTCGATGCAAACGTCAAAGCACTTTGATATGCAAAAGCTTCTCGCGCCCGCTGCACTGGTGATTCTGTACATCTTTTTCTCCCTCTTCGGTAAAAATTTCTTCTCCACCTATACGGCCAAAACCATTCTGGAATCCACCTATTACATCGGCTTCATGGCCTTCGGCGTCACCTTCGTCATTATTACCGGCGGCATCGACCTGTCTATCGGAACGGTGATGAATTGTGCGGCGCTTATTGGCGGCACCGCCTATTCCATGTGGGGCTTTCCCCTGTGGGCCGCGCTGCTGCTCATCCCGCTGGTGGGCCTGCTCTTTGGTGTGGGCAACGGCTTTATGGTGGCCAAGCTGAAGCTGCCGCCCTTTATTGCCACTCTGGGCACCATGCTGGTTTCTCAGGGCTTTGGCTCCATCATCTCTAAGGTGCAGACGCAGCGTTTTCCCACCATCGGCTCCCCGGACGGCTGGTTCAAAACCCTGTTTTTCCGGATAGGAACCTTCCCCATCGGCGCGGCCTATCTGCTTGTCGCCTTCCTGGTGGCCTGGTTCCTGCTAAATCAAACCCGCTTCGGCCGCTATAATTTCTCCATCGGTTCCAACGAGGAGGCCGCCCGTCTGTCCGGCGTGAACGTGGATAAGTGGAAGATCCTGATTTACTCGGTTTGCGGCCTGTTCGCAGGCCTGGCGGGCATCTTCTATGCGGGCACCTACACCACCGTGCTTCCTGGCAGCGGCAACGGGCAGGAGCTGAACGCCATTGCCGCCGTGGTCATTGGCGGAACGTCCATGAGCGGCGGCTCCGGCACCATGATAGGCACCCTGATCGGCGCGTTCATCATGTCTGTGCTGAAGGCCGGCCTGTCCTCCATGGGGCTGCAAGCCCACTGGCAGACCTTCGTTACCGGCTTTGTGGTCATCGGCGCGGTGCTGCTGGATAAAGCACGCACCAACGCCGCCGCCAAAGCGAAGACCAACGAAACAAAAGAAGCGGAGAAGGCCGCTGCGTCCCACGCCGGGCAGGCGCAGGAATAACCGAATTTTAGGCGAGCATGCCTGAAAGATACCCTATACCTTTTGACAAGGAGGAGACGAACATGAAGAAACTGGTTTCCATCGTTCTGGCCCTGCTGCTGGTAGCGGTTTCCCTGACTGCGCTGGCGGACGACGCGCTCTACATTTCCGTGATTTCCAAGGGCGAGCAGCACGCCTTCTGGCAGGCTGTGAGAAAAGGCTGCGAGGACGCGGCCAAGGAATACGGCGTGGAAATGTATTACTACGGCCCCCCCTCCGAGACGGACATCGCCCTGCAGGTAGAAGCGCTGAAGGCCGAAATGGCCAAAGGCCCCAATGCGCTGGCGCTGGCTTCCCTGTCCACCGACTCCGTCATGACGGAGCTTCAGGAATGCCTGAGCAACAACATTCCCGTCATCGGCTTCGACTCCGGTGTGCCCAATGCTCCGGAAGGCTCCATTAAGGCCACTGCCTCCACCAATAACAAGAATGCCGCTGCCCTGGCTGCGGAGGAAATGTTGAAGCTGGAAGGCTTTGCGGATATGCTGAAGGCGGCTACCCCCGAAATGCCCGTCGTCATCGGCGTGCTGAGCCAGGACGCAACCTCCGAATCCATTACCGGCCGTACCACCGGCTTTGTGGATAAGATGAAGGAACTGGCCGGCATGTATGGAACAGTGGAGGTGCGCGGTCACCAGCTGTGGCTCTCTCCCATGGAAAATGCCTCCATCGTGATCCATGTGGAAGTCTCCGCCACCACCAGCGCTACGGATCTGACTAACGCCGCCAATGCCGTTTTGAATCTGGAGCATCTAAAGGCTGTATTCTGCTCCAACGAAGGCGCGGTTTCCGGCTTCCTGGCCGCCACCGCCGACGGCAGCGAACTGGCCGACGGAGCCCGCTACGGCGATCTGATCGTGGCTGGCTTTGACGCCGGAACTCCCCAGAAGAACGCGGTGCGTCAGGGCTGGTTCATCGGCTCCGTGACTCAGGACCCCTACCGGATCGGCTATCTGGCTGTGGAACTGGCCGCCAAGGCCGCTATGGGCGAGGAAGTCATGGATGTGGATACCGGCGCTAAATGGTATACCGCCGAGAATATTGACGATCCTGACATCTCTCTGCTGGTGTATGATTGATAGAGAAAGCTTCCGTTCGGGCCGGCGCTGCACAGCGCCGGCCCTTCGTTTTGCAATCAGAAACAGGAAGCATATCAACGCCTGTTTCTATGAAAGGCGGAGGGGAAATGACCGGTCGAACGGAATTTGAACGCAGAAAAGGAGGGACGAAACAGCAGTCGTCCCTCCGATGCCTGAAAACCGTCAGCTGATGACGCCCTTTTTCAGGATCAGGTTGGCATACAGCGCCTTTTCGCCGCTCATGATAACGGCGACACTCCTTTCCCTCACCCGGTCGTAAAAGGCAAAGCGCTCGACTTCCTCCAGGCACGCCCCTCCCCTCAGCTCATGCTTTTGCAGGATATCCCGGTAGGCGTCCCAGATGGGCGTTTGCGCATCATCGCCGGGAACCACCTGCATCAGGGCCGCCGGATGCTCCACATAGGGGTCCAGGGGCATAAGCGTCAGGATTGCGTCCAAAATCTCCGGGATGCCGTGACCGTCCATGCGCACGACGGTTCGGCAGCAGCTTTCGCCGGGGAAATTGGCGTCTCCCAAAGTGATCTCGTCCCCGTGGCCCATGGCGCACAGGATTTTCAAAAGCTCCGGCGGCAGAATAGCGGGTACGCCTTTCAGCATGGTGAACTTCCTCCTCTTTCTTTCTCTGCGCCCAAGGCGCCAAGCAGCTGCAAATTCAGATTGCCCATAGCCGAACCCTCGGTGGGCCCGGCTTCTACCGGCAATCCTGTTTCCTGCTCCGTCAGCCGGTTCAGCAGGTGGTTTTGGTTGCCACCTCCCAGAATCAGCAGGCCAGAGAAGGTTTTGCCCAGAATCTCCTCCAGCTTCTTCACGGCCTGGCCGTAGGAAATTGCCAGACTGTGGTTAACGCAATACAGCAGCTCCGCGTCGCTGTCAGGCAGCGGAGCCCCCTGCTCCTCCAGAGCGGCCAGCAGCTCCCGGCGCATGCAGGCGGGCTTGAGGAAACGGCTGTCGGTAACATCCACCGCATGGCGATAGCCATTGCCGGCTTCGGCCAGCCGCGTCATTTCGTCATAACCGATAGGCACTGGCCACTCCCGGCGCAGCTCCTGCAGCAACCAGAGTCCCATGATGTTTTTCAGGAAGCGGACGCAGTCCACGCCGCCTTCGTTGGTAAAGCCAGCCTCCATGGCCCGAAGAGACAATGCCGGTCTGGACAGCTTAGCCCCCAGCAGGCTCCAGGTGCCGCTGGACAGCAGCAGGGAATCCTGCTTCGTCTCCGGCACGGCGAAAAAGGCGCTGGCGGTATCGTGGGCCCCCACAAGCATCACCTGACAGTCGAAGCCCACATGGCGGCGAACCTCCGGCAACAGCGGGCCCAACAGTGTACCGGGCACGACGGGCTTTTCCCCCGGCAGCTCCCGGGGGATCTCGGCGGCTGCCAGCACGGCGGGCTCCCAATCCCGGCTTTCCGCGTTCAAAAGGCCGCTGGTAGAGGCGATGGTATATTCGTTGCAGGCCACGCCGCACAGACGATAGCTGAAATAGCAGGGCAGGAACAGCAGGCGGGAGGCGCTTTCTCTCCGCTCCGGATGGGCGGAAAGCTCCGCCATGAGCTGATACACTGTGTTGTATGGCTGAAGGGCGGTGCCGGTCAGCCGGTAGTGGTCGGCAAAAGGCAGACGGCTTTCCAGCTCCACGGCCTTGCCCTTCGTACGGTTGTCCCGGTAGGCGACGGCGTCGCCCAGCCGCTTTCCTTCCCTGTCCAACAGCACATAATCCACACCCCAGGTATCGATGCCTACGGTGTCAGGAATTTTGTGAAGCTCCGCACATTTTTTCATGCCTTCCACAATGTGCCCGAACAACGCGTCCACATCCCAGCAAAGCCGTCCATCTTTCTCCTGGATGCCGTTGGGGAAACGGTATATTTCCTCCATCATCACTTTTCCGTCCTGAATCCATCCCAGCACGTGGCGGCCGCTGCTGGCTCCCATGTCGATGGCTAAAGCATAACGAGGCATATGCCCCTCCTTTCGTCGGAAAGGCCGGAGCCACCTTTCAGGGCTCCGGCCATAAGGGAATCGGTCACTTATACAGCGGCCCGTAGTGACGGCAGGCGGCGTAGTCCGCAGCCTGCGCATCCTGAGCGCCGAAGGCGGCCCAGCAATGGGGACGGTACACCTTGTCCTCCGGCACGTTGTGCATGCTGACAGGAATGCGCAGCATAGCGCATAGGGTAATCAGCTCCGCGCCCACATGGCCGTAGACCGTCACGCCGTGGTTGGCCCCCCAGTTGGCCATGACGCTGTACACATCCCGGAAAGCGCCCTGGCCGGTCAGCCGGGGTACAAACCATGTGGTGGGCCAGGTGCGGTCGGTGCGCTCATCCAAAAGCCGGTGCGCCTCCTGCGGCAGCAGCGCGGTTTGGCCTTCCGCAATCTGCAATACCAGCCCTACGCCCTCCACAATGTTGGCCCGGAGCATGGTCACGGGCATTTCCGCCTGGGTCTTAAAGTGGCTGGAGAAGCCGCCGCCCCGGAAGTACTGATAGTTGGCCCGGCACCAGTCGGTGGCCGCAAGGCAAGCCTTCACGTCTTCCTCGGTCATGTCCCAGAAGGGCTTCATGCAGCCCTGGCCCTTTTCGTTCTTCGCAGCGCCTGTGCAGTCCAGGGCCGTAGCGCCGGAGTTAATCAGATGAATGAAGCCGTCCCCGGCCGCGCCCTCCGGCTTCCAGCCGGTGACACGCTCCACCGCCTCCGGGCTCCAGTAGGTACGCACATCGTGGAAGCAGGGCGCGGTGTTGGTGACGAGGGTGCCCAGCAGCATGGAAACGCCGTTCAGGGTATCGTTTTCCGTGGCAAAGGGCGTGGGCGCTTTCCTGCCGTTCCAGTCGAAGGTGGAGGCCATGATGGCCTCGGTAAAGTCCGCGTTGGGCAGCCAGTCCGTCCACTGACGCTGGCCCTGAAAGCCTCCCGCCACCGCGTTTTTGCCCAGCGCCTCCTCATGCCAGCCCATTTCCGCCAGCCTGGGATTGCCATACAGGATATCCCGGACGATAATCGTCAGCTTGGCGATGAACTCCCAGTCCTTCTCCGGCGCAACAACCTTGGAGCGAGTGACGATCTCCATCAGCTCCTTGCCCTCGTTGCAGTCAAAGCCTTCGGGGCAGTTCGCCCGGATCCAGGCAAGAGCCTGTTCGTATTCGTTCTGGTCGTAGATGGACAGGGTCATGCGCCGCAGGATCTCCGTCATGTCCACCCATTCCGCGCGGATGCCGAAGTACTTCTGAAAGGCGTTGGTATCGCAGTAGGAACCCATGATGCCCATGGAAACGCCGCCGATGTTCACATAGGCTTTGTTCTTCATCCATCCCGCGGCTACGGCGCAGCGGGCGAACCGGAGAATCTTTTCCGCTACGTCATCGGGGATGCTCTGGTCGTTCATGTCCTGCACGTCGTGACCATAGATGGAGAAGGCCGGCAGCCCCTTCTGGGCATAGGCGGCCAGCACCGCCGCCAGATACACCGCGCCGGGGCGCTCGGTGCCGTTAAAGCCCCACACCGCCTTAATAGTGGTGGGGTTCATGTCAAAGGTTTCCATGCCGTAACACCAGCAGGGGGTCACAGTCAGGGTAGCGGTGACATTCTGGCTGGAAAAGTATTCCTCGCAGCGGGCCGCCTCCGCACCGCCGCCGATGGTGCACGGAGACACCGCCACCTGAACGGGCGTACCGTCCGGGTATTTCAGGGTTTCGATCAGCTTCCTGGCGGCCTGCGCCATGCCCAGAGTCTGCTCCTCCAGCCCCTCCCGGATACCGCCCCAACGGCCGTCAATGGTGGGACGGATGCCGATTTTGGGATACATCATCTCATTCTTCCTCCTTGCTGTATTTCTTGTAGCCCGGATGCCTTCCGGTTACATGGTAGTAGTTCTCCCGCAGCTCCAGCAGCTGGTCAATTTTGTTCCGGGGAATTTCCTGCGCCCCGCCCAGCAGATGGGCGTTCAGGCTGATCTTGGCGAACAGCTCCAGGGTTTCCATCCGGTAGTAGGCGGTGATCAGGTCGCAGCCCACCGTCAGAGCGCCATGATTTTGCAGCAGCAGCACGTCGTGCTGCGCCAGGTAGGGGGCGATGGCCTCAGGCACCTCATAGGTGGAAGGAGTCCCAAAGGGGGTCACGGGGACGGAGCCGATGGCGATGACCGTTTCGATCATACTGTACTCGTCCAGGGGCTTGTTGGCCACAGCGTAGCCGGTGGCCGTAGGCGGATGGGCGTGAACCACCGCGCCCACGTCCTCCCGCTCCTGATAGCAGCGCATGTGCATCTTGATTTCGCTGGAGGGAACCAGACCCTCCGCCCCTTCCAGCTTTTCCATCGCTTCATTGACGCGTATCAGCTTTTCCGGCGTAATAAAACTTTTGCTGATTCCCGATGGAGTGATCCAGAAGGTGCCGTCCTCCATTTTGACGGATATATTGCCGTCGTTGGCGGCTACCCAGCCCAGCTGCCACATCTTGTGGCATACATCGCAAATGAGTTCCTTGATTTCCTGTTTCTGCATCGCTGTCACCTCGTCTGATTATGGTAAAGGAGCACACTTCTGCCTGAAGGGCTCGTTCCGTCTGCCGGACGGTGTTTTTGTCAATATAACAGTTGCCATTGGAAATTTCTTGTGTTATCATAAAGAAAAATAGAACAATCTTCACTTTTTTCGTAGCGACGCGCGACACGGCGGGAAAGGAGGATTTTCCTTGACGCTCCTGAAGCTTCACGAACAGATTCAACGGGGTTCGCTGGACTTCCCCTTGGACTATCATTATGTAGACCGTTATCACAGCCGCTATGAGATGCCCTATCACTGGCATAACGAGCATGAGATTCTGCACGTCCTGTCCGGTACGTTCCATCTGCAGATGGAGGAAAAGGAAAGCGCGCTCCATGAAGGGGATATTTTGTTTGTCGCGCCGGGAAAGCTGCATGGCGGAGTTCCCGAAAACTGTGTGTACGAGTGCGTTGTCTTTGATATGCGCCTGCTGCTGAAATGCACGGATGAATGCCGGAAATGGATCTGGGACGTGCTCCATCGTCAGGTGCGCGTCAATCCCATCTTCCTCAAAGGAGACTCCATCACCCAGCAAACGCTTCTGCCGATGTTTGACGCCTTGCGGTCGCAAAGCGCAGGCGCGTCCCTGATCACCTTGGGCTGCCTGTACCTGTTTTTAGGCATGATCTATAAAAATGGCGCTTATTCTCGTTTTTCAGCTGACATTCCTCTGCAAAACAAACGACCGGTGCAAATGAAAACGGTTTTTGAAAAAATCGAGAAGGAATACGCCGAGCCGCTGACCCTTTCTGATCTGGCGGCCACGGTTCACATGTCGTCCAAGTATTTTTGCCGCATATTCAAGGAAGCTACTCATTGCACACCTATGAATTATCTGAACTACTACCGAATCGAGCTGGCCTGTCACGCCATGGCGGTCACCAGAAAGAACGTAACGGAGATCGCCTTTGAAGTGGGTTTTTCAGACGTGAACTATTTTATCCGCACCTTTAAGAAAATCAAGGGCGTAACGCCAAAGCGCTATATGAAGATGCTGAATGCCAAAAGCTGACGGCAGAGCGCAAGGCAACGCGAACCTTCTGAAAGCAAACTGCGTTCGCTTCGCAGGGCAGAGCCGTCTGCGCACTGCCCTGCAGCCCTTCTCCTTTTGGGAATATATTGCCTGTCTGATGCAAAAACACAGAGAAGCGTTTTTGTGCCCGGATGAGAAACTGCTTCGTTCGGCATTCGGGCAGTCATGCTTTCTTTTTTAACAACGTGGTAGAAGTCCGCTCTTTCCTTTTCCTATCCTGCTTGTCATTTTCATGAACGAATGTCGTTCCGTCAGATTTCGTAAATGTACGCAGATGATCATGTACATGCCTTACTTCATTTCCACGGTGGTGCTGGTGTCCATAATTATTCAGTTCGCCGATATATCCTCCGGCTTTATCAACCGATTTATTGCAGCGTTGGGCGGCAAGCCGGTCAATTCTATGGGCAAGGTGAATGACTTTCGCTCCATCTACGTCTAGACGGGCGTCTGGCGGAGCATGGGTTATTCCGCCATCGTGTATCTGGCCGCCCTTTCAGGTGTGCCGGTGGATCTGTATGAAGCGACCAAGGTGGAGGGAGCAGACAAGTTTCGTCAAATTCTGAGCATTGATCTTCCCCATATCACGCCTACCATCATCACGCTGTTCATCCTGAATGCGGGCAGTATTCTGTCCGTTGGTTTTGAAAAAATGTTTCTGAAACAAAACAGCATCAATACCCCTGTTTCCGAGGTCATCTCCATCTACATGTATAAAATCGGTGTGCTGCAGTTCAATTCCATCTACTCTACCGCCGTAGGCCTATTCAATTCTCTGGTCAATCTGGCGATGATTCTGCTTGTCAACACACTGGCCAAAAAGATCAGCGATGTAAGCGTGATATGACGAAAGGCACTGAGCTGTCCCTTGCCTATGACTGACCGCCACAAATATGGGGCTAATTTATAAATGGGAGCAAGCCGTATGCGTGAACTGCGTTCCACAGGCCCGGAAAAGGAGATTCATTTGAAGGGGCGAAAGAGTCGCGTTCGGGAAAGCCGCGACGATCAGGTATTCAATCTGCTTACGCTGCTTGTTTTGATGCTCGTCAATCTCATCATCGCCTATCCGCTGATTTACATCGTCAGCGCCTCTTTTTCTTCCGCCAATACCGTCATGGCTGGACGGGTGTGGTTGCTGCCGGTGGATTCTTTCTCTAAAAGTCTATAAACCACGTTTCAGTACAAAGCCATTATGACAGACTATCGGAATTCGCTGATCTATACCGCGTCCGGAACGGCGGTCTGCATGGTTGTGACCACCCTGTGCGATTTCTGCCTGTCCCGGAAGGACTTCTATGGGCGAAGACTAGCGGGTTTCCTGGTGCTGTTCATCATGCTCTTCAACGCGGGCCTGATGCCCAATTATCTTCTGGTCAACAACACCCTCAGAGGGGGTAACACCATTTGGGCGGTGATCATTCCCAATGCTATGAGCGCTTGGTATGTCATCCTGATGCGGTCGTATTTTGAAAACTCCATTCCTGCGGAATTGTTTGAGGCAAGCGAAATCGACGGCCGCTCCGTCTACCGTCAGCTCTGGTCGATCACCCTTCCTCTGTCCGGCCCGATCGTTGCGGTCATCGCGCTGTACACGGTGGTCGACATCTGGATCAGTTACTTTGACTCCCTGATCGATATCAACGACAAATCCACGTTTCCCCTGCAGCTGGTACTGCGCAACATACTGATCCCCAATTCCATGGATATGACGAGACCGCAAGCACGCTGTTTGATCATCTGATGCAATACCGTATGCGGAAGAACCAGTGAGCTTGGGAGCTCATGGAAGGCCTGTCCCACTACATGCCTGCGGTTCTATTTCATGTCCATAAGTTGGGATTTGACTAAATTTTCCTGGCCAGTCTACGGGAGCTCCTATAATCCGGAATCTTTTGTGCTATGGATTTAAAGCCTTGAGAATTTTAGGAGCGGTGATTCACATCATTGGTTCAAAACGCTCTCGGCGGTTCAAAATTCCAAAAAATGAACCGCCCGTACGTCCTCTCGGCAAGGGGCCACACAGTATCACTATGTCCGTATAGACACAGACCAAACCTCCATACAGAATTTGAAAATTCTGTATGGAGGTTTTTCTTTTCATCTGACGACGCGCCCAATGACGCTCCCTTCTCCGCAGAAATCGCAGTGCCTGCGGAGAAGGGAGCGTCATTGGGCGTTGTTTTGTTGTTCAGGCGTTTCGCGTCATTCCTCTGCCGGCCTTTTTCCACGCAGAAAGGCGATGCATTTTGAAAGCTCCGCCTCCTTCAAACCGTGCAGCAGCAATGGGCAAGAAGCAGGCAGCCGCTCAAGCAGCCTCAGATAGAGTCCGTAGGGCATGCAGCCCTGACCGGCCGGAACAAATACCGGGCCCGGTCGCACATCCTTGGCATGGGCTACACATATGTTCTCTCCCAGCAGGTCGAAGGCCCGATAGAGCGTTTCTTCTTCGGGCGCGGAAGCCAGCAGATTGGCTCCATCCATAATGATACCCAGCCCGGGAGAGCGCATATCATCCAGCAACCGCCGTGCCTGCCGGGCATCGGCGATCACATTGGCGCTTTCTGGTTCCACCAGCAGGCGCAGGCCCTGGGCCTGACACAGCGGCAAAAGCGCTTCCAGACTGCGGCAAAGGACCCGATAGCTGGCCTCACTGCGATTTTCCGGATGCGGGGCCCACAGGTTGTCTGGGTCGTTGGTGCCGGTACAGACAGCCAGATAGGGCACGCCTGCCCATGCCGCCAGCCGTGCCAAATCGGCCACGGTTTCAATGGCTTCCTGACGGGCCTGCTTATCGGGATGAATCAGGTTATAGGTAGCGGACAGGGTAACGGCGCGCACGCCGGAGGCCTGCATTTCTTTGCGAACAGACTCCGCCGCAGCCTTTGTCACCGGCGGGCGTCGCTTGGGCAGGCCCAGGGTCTCCAGGTTTAAATGAACGCAGGAAAGCCCGTTTGCGGCGGCGGCGCTCAATGCCTGGGGCAGCGCCGCCTCCTGATATACCTTTGTAAAAACACCCAGTTCCATAGTTTTCAGCCGCGGTCCATGGCCTGACGGAAGGCAAGCGCCTGGGCACGCACATCCGCCGCGCCGGTCAGTGCGCCGCCAACAATCGCAATATCCGCGCCCAGCTCAACGGCTCGACCGATGGTTTCCAGTTTAACGCCCCCGGCCACGGCTACCTGGGCATGGTGGACGTTCTTCTTCAGCACGGCCAAATCGTCGAAGGGGGTGCGGCCGCTTTTCTGTACGTCAAAGGCGGTGTGAACGCCGATAATGTCCACGCCCAATCCCTCGATTTCCTGCGCGCGTCCGGCCAGATTCTCCACAGCAAGCATGTCCACATAGACCTGCTTGCCAGCCTCATGCGCCGCCTGCTTTACGCCCAGAATGGTTTCGTTTGCGGCGATACCCAGCACAGTAATAATATCCGCGCCCTCGTCCGCGGCAAACCTGGCCTCCATATATCCGCCGTCGGCAATTTTCATATCTGCCAGGATCAGCGCCTTGGGAAAACGCCGCTTCATTTCGCCAACGGCGCGGGTGCCCTCTTTAAGCATCAGCGGGGTACCCAGCTCGATAATATCCACAATGCCATACACCTTTTCCGCCATGGCGATCGCTTTATCCAGGCTGTCTAAATCCAGTGCAATTTGCAGCTTCATGCGTCTTCCTCCTCAAAGGTTTTACGGAAATCCTGGCAGGCCTGCCGCAGGGGCACATCCGGGCGGAAGATGCTGGCGGTACCCAGCACAAAGGCGTTAGCGCCGTTTTGGCGGGCCAGGCGGGAGTTGCGCAGCGAAGCGTTTCCATCAAGCGATACAATCGCGTCCGTCCTGCCGGCCCGGTTTAGAATGTCCCGCGTGCGGCGGATGCGCTCTTCCATATGCTTGTCAATGTCCTTGCGGGGACCGGTTACGCCGGCCAGCACGTTCATCAGCACCACCATATCCAGCAGGTGCGCGTTTTCCTCCACATAGGTCAGCGGGGTGGAGGCGTTCAGCGCCAGGCCCACCTTGGCCCCGCTCTGCCGTATCTGCTCAAACAGATACGGCAGGTGGCGCAGCCCCTCCGCGTGCACGCTTACATAGCCGCCCGCGCAATAGGGAAGCACCTGAGGAAAATACAATTCCGGCGTTACGCTCATGATGTGTACGTCCATTGGCATGGAGGTGGCGGCGCTGACCTTTTTCAGCATCATGGCAGGAAGCATGGTACTTGTGGTAAAGGTGGTGTCCATAATATCAAAATGCACCCAATCCATACCAGACTGTTCCAGGTCCTTCAGGTCGCGGCCTATGTTCAGCAGGTCGCAGCACATCAGGGAAGGGGCCAAATAATTCTTCATACGCTTTACTCCAGATTCGCGTGATACTGCCACAGCTTGTTCAAATCTATCTGCTTGCGCTGCATAATTTCCATGGCCAGCGCATCGCCGTACAGCAGCAGGCACTGCTCAAACAACGACGTCATGGGCTGCTGAGAGTGCAGCTCATCGCTGCGGTTCAGCTTGGTCTGCACGGGAATGCGCACCTGAATATCGCTTAGACCGGCAATGGTGCTTTCGTCGTTGGAGCCGATCCAGGCCAGCCTGGCTCCCAAGCTTTTGGCCTTTTGGGCAATCGCCTTGGGGCAGATGCTTTCACCGCTGCCGCTGGCAATAATCAGCAGATCGCGGGAGGTGATGGCCGGTTCGGTAATTTCCCCTACACAGTGGGCGCTGATGCCCATATGCGCCATGCGCTTGCAGATGGACTGCAAAGACAGAAACACACGGCCCACGCCGTAGAAGTATACCTTTTCCGCAGCCAGAACGGCGTTCACCAGCGCCTCGCCCTGGCTGTCGTCAATGCTTGCCAGAGCTTTTTCACACTCGTGTACGATCATCTGCTTCGTGTTCGTCAATTCCATGCCGTTCACCCTCTTTATTTGCCAATCTTTTTCCGCATCCATTCCACGGACTGGCCCATGGCTTCCTCGGGCATACGCTCATAGGGCGTCATCAGTTCCAGGGACAGGTAATAGGGATAGGCGATCTCGTCCAGCTTCTGCATGATGTGGTCCATATCCAGCACGCCGGTGCCGGGAATCACATGGGCAGACAGGCCCTCATACTGGGCGTCGCTGAAATGAATGTGGTAAATTTCACCTTTCAGGTTTTCCAGCGCCGTTTCAATGGTTTCGTTGCACATGCCCAGGCAGTACAAATCCAGCATGCCATGCAGGTTGGGATGGTTTACATCGTTTAGCATTTTGCGGATGTAGGAGGTATCCTTCAGCACGGTCAGCAGCGGATCTGCCGCCTCGATGGTCACATTGACGCCATATCCCCGGGCGATATCCGCCAGGTAACCCAGGGAATCCACCGACCGCTTCCACACGTCGTCAAACTTTTCATCCAGGAAGGGCCAGCCCGCAAAGAACTGTACCGTAGGCGATTCCAGCTCGTTGGCAAACTGCAGGCTCTTGACATAGTATTCCAGGCTGCGGCGGCGGGCATAGGCGTTGGGAGAGGCGATGTTGATGGGGTACTTTACCTGCTCGGGGCACCAGTTGATCACATGAATGCCGTGGTCCTTCAGCTTTTGCTTCAGGGCCTTGCACTGGACCAGCTCGTTGTCGTCCACATGAAAATGAGGGTCGTTTGCGTAAAACTCAATGGCGGATGCGCCCAGGCGCTCCAGGGAATCCAGCGTCCAGTCCAGGGAATAACGGAAGTACGGGAAGTTCGACATGGCGATTTGGCTTTGCTTCAGGTTTTTCATTGCGCGTCCTCCTGTTTCAGTAAGAATTGATCTACTTCATCCGCAGTGGGCAGGGACGAAAGTCCCCCCTTGCGGGAAACGCATAATCCGGCCGCGGCGCTGGCATAGCGAATGGCCTGGGGCAGCGTAAAGCCCTGGCATATCTTCATCATCAGCGCCGTGGTAAAGGTATCCCCCGCGCCGGTGGAATCCACACAGTGAACATGGAACGCGGGGAAGCTGCGGCCCTCCCGGCCGTCGTAGAGGTACGCGCCCCGGCCGCCCAGCTTCAGCAGCACATACTGGGGCTGCGCCTCCCGGTAAATGGCCTGCGCGGCGGCCTGAACACTTGCCTCGTCCGCAGGCATGATGCCGCACAGGGCTTCGGTTTCCGCCTCGTTGGGAGAAATCATATAGATTCCCTTCAGGCGGCTCAAATCAATCCTCTTGGCCGGGCCCGCGTCCAGAATGACCCGCAGGCCCCGCTCCCGCGCCAGCTCATGGGTGCGGTACACGGTTTCCAGGGGCATCTCCAGCTGCATCAGCACCATGTGAAAGGGCTGAGCGTCCAGGGCCTCTCGCACCATATCCGGCGTAATGCACTGGTTGGCGCCCAGCACGTTGGTGCCGATATAGGACCCGCCCGGCATGGTAAAGATAGCGGATAGTCCCGTTTGGGCTTCAGGGGTCTCCAGCACATAGTCGGTATGCACATGCAGGCCGTTCAGCGCCTGCAGCATCTCCTGACCGTTCTGGTCCTGGCCCACCGCGCCTACCAGATAGGATTCCGCGCCAAGGGCCGCCGCCGCTGCCGCCTGGTTGGCGCCCTTTCCGCCGTTAAAGCTGCCGCAGGAATCAAACACCAGGCAGCCGTTCAGCTTCATTTCCGTACCATGGGGGCCGTAAAAAATGATGTCTTTGTTGATGCTGCCCACAATCAGCAGCTTGGGCGTTTGGGTCATGGCTTTGCCCTCCTCAGCGCGAAGCTACCTTGCGGGTATCCAGCACATAGTTCACAATCAGCATGATAATCAGCAGCGCGCCCCATACCACATCGCGATAGAAAGCGCTGATGCTGGAGAACATGTTCATCAGCGTGGAAACCATCTGCAAAACGATGGTCGCCAGCACAATGCCCGTCACGCTGCCCTTGCCGCCATCCGGGTTGGTGCCGCCAAAAACGCAGATCAGGATGGAAAACATCATGTAGCTGGTGCCGTAGTCCGGCTTGGCGGAGCTCATACGCATAATGCTGATAGCGCCGGACACCGCCGCCAGCATACCGGAAATCGTATATACCTTCACAATGTCCTTTACGCAGTTCAGGCCGGAAAACCTGGCGGCCTTTACATTGGTGCCGATCATCTGCACCCGCAGGCCAAAGGTGGTTTTGGAAATCAGCAGGCCCATGAACAGAGCGCACACCAGGAACACCACAAAGTTCAGCGGCAGGGAAAGCACCTTTACCCGGGCAATGGCGGTAAACGCGGCCGGCACACCGGAAAGCGCCTTGCCGCCGGTAATGACTGTGCTGACGCCCAGAAACAGCGTGCCTGTACCCAGGGTGGCCAGCATCGCGGGCACGTTCAGCCTGCCAATCAGCAAGCCGTTCAGCATACCGCACAGCGCACCTGCCGCCAGGGCGGCCGCAAAGGCCAGCAGCATCGCAGGCCAGCTTTGCGCCAAAGAAGCGGACGCGGGCATGGCTGCAATCAGAATATTCCCAATGAGAATGGCGCACAGGTTGGCGATATACACCACGGACAGGTCGATGCCGCCCGACAGCATACAGATGAACACAGCCACAGCCAGGATGCCGTATTCCGCCAGCTGCTTAAAAATGGACTGCACATTGCGCTGGGTCAGGAAGCCGCTTTGCAGAGACGACCCGATAATCAGCACCGCCACCAGCAGCAGGGCCATGCGGAAAACAGGACTGTTCATCATTTTTTTGGTGGAAAGCTTTTTCATTAGAGTCAGTCCTCCTTCCTGGTCTTTGGGGCTTTGGGCCTGAAGTTGAAGGATACGATGGTGCCGATCAGGATGATTGCGCCGGTAAACACATCCTTCCAATACAGGGGGATGCCCAGCATCAGCAGGTTGTTTTGAATCATCGTCAGCAGCACGATGCCGATAACCACATGAAACAGCTTGCCAATGCCGCTGCCCGGGCGCACGCCGCCCAGAATGCACGCCGCGATGACCAGCATTTCGCCGCCCATCAAATCCGAGGGGGCAATAGCGCCTACATTGCAGGTATACATGGTGCCGCCCAGGGCTGCCAGCGCGCCGCCCAGCACATAGGAAAAGAACTGGATTTTGCCCACCTTAAAGCCGGCGCGCTCTGCGGCCACCATATCCGAGCCGATGGCGTACAGGCCGCGGCCAAACATGGTGTAGCGCAGTACAAAGAACATGACCGCGTACAGCGCCACCACGATAAGGAACTGCACGGGCATTTGAGCCGTCAGGCCGCTGGTGGGGTTGGTGCAGGTAAACAGAGGAAGGGAACCAAACTGGGCCATCTTGCCGTGCAGCACGGTGTTGGACGCCTTCAGGGGGCCGTACATCAGTCCGCTGAAGATGGAGGAGGTGCCCAGGGTTACAATCAGCGAGGGGAAATGGTACCGGGCGATAATCAGGCCGTTGATAGCGCCGCACACAGCGCCAACGGCCATGGCGAACAGGAAGGGAATCAAAATGGAACCCTGGTAGCCTTCGCCGCCAAACAGGCTGGCGGTCAGGAAGGCGGTCAGGCTGGCAATGGCGGGATAGGATACATCCGGCCCGGCGCAGATAAGCGAAAGCATTTCCGCTACGCCAAACACCAGATAAATCATGGAGATACGCGCCAGGTTTACCATGCCGGTGTTGCTGAAGAACTGGTGCGATACCGTTTCCACCGCCACGCCAAACAGGAGGGCGATCAGGATTACATAGGTTTCCGTATGGCTTAGAGCCTTTCTCAGCGTTTTCACCTTGCTCCTCCTTTCTTAAATGGCGGCTTCCGTCAGGGATGCGGCGGTAATTTCATCGCCGGTCAGGAAACGGGACACCTTGCCCCCGCGCATTACAATAACACGGTTGCACAGGGCCTCCACCTCGCGTATATCGTCGGAGGCGATGATGATGGACATCCCCTCTCGGGCGTAATGACACAGCAGGTCGTAAATATCCTGCTTCGCGCCGATATCCACGCCCACAGTGGGACCGTTAAGAATCAGAATATCCGGCTTGCAGGCCAGCCACTTGGCCAGCACCACCTTTTGCTGGTTGCCGCCGGACAGCTTCTGGGCGGCGGTATCCCGGGAATCGGTGGCGACGGACAGGGTTTGAATCCAGCTGTCCATCTCCGCATCCGCCTTGCTCTTGTCCAAAACGCCGCCTTTTTTGCTTACGGCCTTCAGATGGGTAATGATCTCGTTGCGGGTTAGGGACTGGGGCATAAACAGGCCCTCGGTCAGCCGGTCCTCCGGCACATAGGCGATGCCCAGCCGCTGGGCCTCCATCACGTTTTTGATGCGAACCGGTTTGCCATGAATGGAAACGGCGCCGCCTGTAATGGGCTGCAGGCCAAACAGCGCCATGGCCAGTTCGGTGCGGCCGGAGCCCAGCTGCCCGGCAACGCCCAAAATTTCGCCCCGGCGCAGCTGGAAATTCACATTTTCAAACGCGCCCTGGGAGCTAAGGTTCTTTACGTCCAGAACCACCTGGCTTTCGTCGCCTACAGGCGGTTCGTTATCTACGGTTTTCATTTCGCGGCCCGTCATATAATAGGAAAATTTGCTTTCGTCCATTTCGCTGGCCGCGCAGGAAATCACGTTCCGCCCGTTGCGGAAAATGGTAATGGTATCGGAAATTTCAAAAACCTCGTCCAGTTTATGGGATACAAACACCACGGCCACGCCCTCGTCGCGCATGGCGTGGATGACCTCAAACAGACGGTTGACCTCTTTGCGGGTCAGAGAAGCGGTGGCTTCGTCCATAATGACCACCTTGGCCTTATGCACCAGTGCGCGGGCAATGGCGATCATCTGCCGGTCGGCCACGGACAGGTCGGCCACGCGGGCGTTCATATCCACCTTTAGGCCGATTTTTTCCACCGCCTGGCGCGCTGTTTCGCGCATACGGCGGTAGCTGACGATTTTGGTGCCCCGCGCCACCTCGGAGTTCAGCGCCAGGTTTTCCATCACCGACAGGTTGGGAAACAGGGAAAAGTCCTGATAAATAACCTGCACGCCGTCGCGGATGGATTCCGCAGGGGTCAGGGAAGCATAGGCGTGATCGCCGATGCGAATGACGCCGGAGTCCGGCTTGTAATAACCGGAGATGACTTTGATCAGCGTGGATTTGCCGGAACCGTTTTCGCCCGCAAGACAATGTATTTCGCCCTTGCGAACGGTCATGGAAACCTGCTTCAGTGCATGCACGCCGCCAAAAGACTTATCGATATTTTCTACAGAAATCATCACATCATCCATACGGACACCTTCCTTTGGCTGGGTTAGAAGAGAAGGGGAAGGGAAGCCGTCTCCCCTTCCCCTTCGATTTGAAAAAAATCAGAAGCTGTAGTCGTTAACGTTGTCCTTGTTGATAACCAGCCAGCCCTGACCGGACAGAGCGGTCTGGTCTTCGTCGAAGAAGTGCATTTCGTTCCAGCCGTCAGCCTTCAGGTCCACGCCGTCCTCGATGGCTTCGCCGCTGAGGATCTTCTGGGCCAGGGTCAGCATGGCGTAGCAGGCAGCCGCAGGATCCCAGGTGCAGATGTAAGCCATGGTGCCGTCTTCCACCAGACCGCGCAGGTCGTTGGGGGTGCCGGTGCCCACGATGGAAACCTTGCCCTTCAGGCCCAGTTCATCGATGGCCTTGGCCACGCCGGTGGGCTCCAAAGAGCTGCAGGTACGGAACAGCTTGATTTCGGGGTACTTAGTCAGCAGCTCCTTGGCGGCGTTGTAAGCGCCCTCGTAGGTGTCGTCGGAGGTGCCGTTGGGATATTCATCGTTCAGCAGCTTGATTTCGGGGCAGTTGGCCTTGATGTAGTTCACAGCGCCCTCGGTCCAGGCCATATGGGAAGCCTTGGTCACCTGGCCCACCAAGGTGGCGTAGGTGCCCTCGCCGCCCATGGTTTCGATGATCTTTTCACCGGTCATGGCGCCGAAGTCCTCGTTGGAGAACGCTTCGATATCGTACAGGATGTTCTTGCAGTTGGTGTTGGCCTCATGGGTGATCACCACGATGCCGGCTTCCAGAGCCTCGGCAAACACGGATTCCATGGCGCCGGGATCGATGGGGCAGATGCAGATGGCGTCCACGCCCTGAGCGATCAGGTCTTCCACGGTCTGAATCTGGGAAGCAACGTCCTGGGTAACAGGGCTGGCCTCAAAGGCGTTCAATCCGGTATCGGCGGCGAACTTCATGGTGCCTTCATTGCCGCGCACCCACCAGGAAGCGGGGCCGTACTGAGGAACCAGGGCCAGCTTCCATTCGGAAGAGGGCTTGTCGGACTTGAAATCGGCGGCGTTCCATAATTTCTCGGCGCTGCAGCTGGCAACCATGCCAAACAGCATGCAGATAGCAACCAGTAAACCAATGATTCTCTTAGTCATGTGTGTTCTACTCCTTTGTTTGTTTATTTTCGTCATATGCCACAGCATATGAACGTATCAGGGTTATTCAAAGCACGCGTGGCGGCGCAACATATCCGCCTGGCTGACACCCAGCTGCTGGAACGTCATCATCACCAGCATTTCGCCGGTCAGCATGGTGCATAGCTCTGATTTGGAGCCCAGAAGCATGGTATCGCCATGATTGCCGGTTTCCCGTACTCTGATCGCGCCGGTAGTATCCTTGCAGGTTTCCTCGTTTAGCGGAATCGCCACCGCCAAATCCGCTGTACGACCCAGGGTGCTGTCCGTGTGGCCGGTGAGCACCAGCACCTTGACGCCCAGCTTGTGGGCCTTGGCGGCATAGCCCTTCAAGCTTTCGGTTTCGCCGCTGCCGGAGCCGATGATCAGCAGGTCGCCCTCATAGGCGCAGGGGGTGTCGGTATCGCCGATCATGTGCGCGTCCAGGCCCATCTGCATCAACCGCATAGCCAGAGCGCGCATCATATAACCGGTGCGGCCCATACCGGCTACAAAAATCCGTTTCGCGCCGCAAATCGCCAACACCGCCGCTTCCATTTGCGCCTGATCCAGGTTTTCCATCACAGGGGCAACCTGTTGATGAATCCGTTCATAAAGCTCCCTGACATTCTGCATGGTTTGTTCCTTCCTCCTCAAGCGTTCTGGTAGATCTGCCGCAGGGTGACCGCCATTTCATGAGGGTCTTTGGCTTTGGTGATGGCGTAGCCCACAATCAGCAATCCCGGTCGAAAGGGCTTCAGCGCCGCGATGGTGTTGGGATTGATGCCTCCGGCAATGACCAGCTTTTCCGCCGGAACCGCCTGCGCGACCCGCTTGGCCTCCGCCAGAGCGCGGTTCATATCCAGCACGTCGGTGGCGTTATGCACGCAGATGTAATCCGCGCCCTTCGCCACAAACTCGGCCGCTTTTTCCTCCAGGTTGGGCACATTCATCATGTCCACAAACAGTTTTTTGTTGTGCTTGCGGGCGCTGCGCAGCGTGCCGTCGATGGTGCCCGGATTTGCCAGTCCCATTACGGTGGCGATTTCCGCTCCGCTTTCATAGCAGAAGTCCGCCTCCATTTCGCCGCCGTCAATGATTTTGCCATCCGCCAGCAGGCACACATCAGGATGCTGCCGGTGAATGGTTTTGACCGCTTCCAGGCCGTATCGCAGCAGCACCGGCGTGCCCACCTCGAAGATATCCACCACATCCTTCAGACGCGCCACCATATCCAGCGCTTCTTCCACGGTAAATGTATCCATTGCATATTGCAGCTTCATTGCCTCACACCGCTCCCTTGTGATTGGTAGAAATACCATATTCTATTGATTTTGCATCGTTTCCTCTTTGCAAACAATATTATAGCGCGGTTTTAGCGTATGTCAAGAGGTTTTTTGAAAAAAATTATCGTTTTCATAGCGAAATCAGCATAAAAGTAATCATTTCTTTTTTAATTCTATATTGTTTCCATTCTTTTGTTGAGCTTTTAGCGTTTTTGCGTTTTTTGAATTGACGAATCATTTTTTGTGCTATATAATGAACAAGAAATATGATGGAAGTGAGAGATGCTTCTATGAGTAACACCCCGTCGCCCTTGTTTTCCAAACGGGGCATTCGCCAAAACCGCATTCTGGAGCTGCTGGATACCAACAGCGCCATGAGTACATATGACCTTTGCAACGCCCTGCAATGCAGCGAAGCCACCATCCGCAACGACCTGCGCGAGCTGGACAAGGCCGGGCTGATTGCCCGTACCCACGGAGGCGCTACCCGCCTGTCCGACGCCAAAACCAGCACCCTGCTGGACAGTTTTCCCGTCAATTCCCGCCTGAACAGCAAATCCGCCGAAAAGCAGGCCATTGCCCGCTACCTGATGGAAAGCGGCATGATCAAGCGCAACCAGGCCATTTTTATCGATTTTGGATCCACCTGCTATTTTGCCGCTCAGGCCGTCAGCAAGTGCAGCTTTCCGCTGAACGTGGCCACCAACTCACTGAACATTGCCAATTTAATGGTTCCCAACCCCAATATTCAGCTCACCCTGGGGGGCGGCCTGTATTCTCCGGAAATTGATGTGTTTGACGCGACCGGTTCCCTGAACATCTTTTCCAACATGTTTTTCGATTACTATTTCATGGGCATCAACGGCATTTCCAGAAGCAACGGCTGCACCTGTACCCAGCAGGATTCCGCCAACCGCATGCCCGTCAAGCGCCTGCTGGTATCCCATTCCCAGAAAACCGTTGTGCTTTGCGACCACAGCAAAATCAACAAAACGTTCATGCACGGCATCTGCAAGCTGTCCGAAATCAGCCTGATCGTAACGGACGACGCCTGCAGCCCCGAGGAGCGGCAGAGTTTTCTGGAGCTTGGGGCGCCGGTAGCTTTCGCCCCCATGGAATGACGGTTTCCAATGAAAGGCCAAACAAAAAACATGGCTTACGCCATCTCTCAGCCCGCAAGGCGCAGCGCCCTGCGGGATTTTCTTATGAAAAAAGCTCCGGATTCTCCGCCGCGCCCACGGCTGTCCGATACAGGTTTCTGTCAGGGCAAACCGGCAGCTTCGGCACTTCCCGTTTTTTTCATGCGCTCCTGCATGATATGCGCCCGATATTTCAGGCAGGAAATGTTGTTTTTCTTTTTGAACACGGCTGAAAAATAGTTAGCGTCCGAAAAGCCGCATTTACGCGCAATGGCATAAACAGGCAGGTTGCTTTCCCGCAGCAAACGCTTGGCCTCATTAAGCCGCCGGTTCAGAAGCATCTCGTAAGGGCCGCAGCCGTATGCGCGTTTAAACAAATGATGCAGATGTGATTCGCTGACATGGCAAAAGCCGGCGATATCCGTCACCCGAATTTCTGACATGTAAAGCTGGTTGATATATTCCATCCCCTGTAAAACCGGAAGACGCCATTCCTCCACCGCCACAGGCAAATAAACGCCGCTATTGTCCGTGTCCCATAAAAGCTTCAGCAGCAGTTCTCCAATAACGGCCACGCTGGTGCGCAGCTCATCAAAAGAGGCGGGGCATTCTGCCAGCTGCTCTTTTCGATATTGAAGAAACGTTTCTTTTGGACTCCCCGTGTGCTTTTCCAGAGCTTCGCAAAGCAGCCTTTCGTAGCGGACGTCCGTTTTTCCCCGAAAGCCATAGGCGCCCACATAGCCTAACAGCCGTTTATTGATAACCAGGGGATATACATATTCTCCAACCGAAAAAAAACACTCTCCGTAATAGGGCGCAGGGTTGTTTCTCAGGCGGGATACGGCCGTCCATTTGCAAAGCACACATCTTCTCCACAGCATGGGAGCCGATTTGATTTGCAGGCAGTACTCCTGATCATGGATCATTTCCTGAGACATATGCTCGGCAAAGCCTTCTACCGACTGCAGCGCGTCCAGAAAATCAAAAACGCGAATCCTGCAGTTAAAGCGCTTTTCAACCAAATGGATAAAATCGCTCAGGATGTCATAGCGGTGCTTCATGACCCAACCTCATTAAGTAAATATGATAGTCAAGATTGAAGGCAGGATTTCAAAGAAAATATCCGTCTTCCCATGATATGATAATACCATAAACAATCATCGAGTCAAGAATACACTTACTCATGGGAGGCGGTTTTTTGGAACTGACACAGCAACTGCACAGTTTTCAGACGATTCTGCATCAAACGGATTTTTGCGTGGTAGGCGGCGGTCTTGCCGGCGTATGCGCCGCCATTTCCGCGGCACGGCAGGGCACAAAGGTTGTATTGATGCAAGACCGGCCTATGCTTGGCGGTAACGCTTCCAGCGAAATCAGAATGTGGATCAGCGGCGCCCACGGCAAGAATATGCGGGAAACCGGACTGATTGAGGAAATGGCCTTGGAAAACCAGTATCGCAACCCCGATAAAAACGCCTATCTTTGGGATAATGTGGTATATTGCATCGCCAAGGCAGAGAAAAACCTTGAAATTCTGCTCAACTGCGCCTGCCTGGACGCTGTTATGAAGGGCAATCACATTGTTTCTGTAAAGGGCTACCAGACCACTACGCAAACCTGGCATGTGGTAGAGGCTTCTATCTTTGCCGACTGCTCCGGCGATAGCGTGCTAGCCCCGTTGACAGGCGCGGCTTTTCGGGTGGGACGGGAAGCGACAGATGAGTTTGGCGAAAGCATAGAGCCTGAAAAGGCTGATTTGAAAACCATGGGCATGTCCCTCAGCGTTTGCGGCAGGGAAGAAACCCGTGAAAGTACGTTTATTCCCCCGGCCTGGTGCGATCATTTTACCCGGGAAGATTTGATCCCCGACCGGCTGCCCAGCCTTCAAAACGTGCGGGATAACATGTGGTATGTGGAGCTTGGCGGCGAGGACGATTCCATTGCCGATACCGAAACCGTTCGAGACCAGCTGATTCCCATTGCCTTGGGAATGTGGGACTACCTGAAAAACGCGCCCGAAAATAAAAAACGGAACGCAAACTGGCGGCTGGACTGGTTTGGAATGCTGCCGGGGAAGCGGGAAAGCCGACGCTATATCGGCGACTATCTGATGAATCAAAACGACGTTTCCTCCGGCGGGCATTTTGACGATATTGTCGCTTATGGCGGCTGGACCATGGACGACCACAATCCGGCGGGCTTCCGAACAAAGGAAGCGCCCAATATTTTTCACCCTGCTCCCTCCCCCTACGGCATTCCCTACCGCAGCCTTTATGCCAGAGATATTGACAATTTGATGTTTGCCGGACGAAACATTTCCGTGACCCATGCCGCCATCAGCTCCACCCGGGTGCTGGCCACCTGCGCGCTGCTGGGACAGGCGGTAGGCTATGCCGCCCATATTGCCGTCCAAAACGGCGAACTGCCCCGCGACGTATATGCTTCGCATATGAAAGAACTGCAACAGACGCTGATGGAAAACGATTGCTATCTGCCCTGGCTGCGCAGGGAAATTCCCACCCTGACCCGGGAGGCAGAGCTGAGATCTTCCGCCGCCAACGCAGCAAACCTTATCAACGGTATCGACCGCCCCATTGGCGATGAGGACAACGGCTGTTTCCTGCAAAAGGGCGAAAGCGTATCCCTTCGCTTCCAGGAAGAAAGGGAAGTAAGCATGATGCGCCTGGTGTTTGACAGCAACCTGGATCGGGATCGCCTTCCGGAAGGAAAACGGAATTTGGCGAAAAATATTATCCACAACCGGCCTTTGGACTGGGAGGATTCCTCCGTGCCCCCCACCATGATCAAGGCTTTTCGCGTTGAAGGCGTAAAGGAAAGTGGTGAAAAGGTGCTGCTGGCAGAGGAAAAAAACAATTATTTCCGCCTACGGCACATTCCCCTTCACGGAGGCTATCGGGAAATCGTCTTTACCCCCACCGATACCTGGGGCGACGACCTTTGCCACGTATTTTCCCTGGATGTCCGCTAACCTCCAAAATGTACGGCCGCTTGGCTGAACATAGAGATTACCCCATTTTGAAAGGAGAATCACCATGGTAAAACGCATCGTTTCTTTCATTCTCACGTTGGCAATGGTCCTCTGTTTCATGCCCGCCCTGGCGGACGACGACGTCGTTACGCTGAAGCTGTGGGCGGGCGTTCAGCCTGAGTACGGATACGATCAGGTAGAAGCCTCCTTCAACGAGCAATTCAAGGAAAAGGGAATTCAGGTTGAGTATGTGCGCTATGTGAATAACACCGATGGCAATTTGCAACTGGATACCTACCTGATGAGCGGCGGCGATGTTGATATCTTTGTAAACTACGGGGGCCTGACCCGCCTGACGCCCCGCAAAGAGGCCAACCTTGTGCTGGGCCTGAAGGAACTGGTAGAAGCCAAGGGCTTTAACCCTGTGGAGGAGCTTGGCGAGACCAATTTGACCACCTGTACCATTGACGGGGATTATTATGCCCTGCCTACAAAGTATGAAAATAATCAGTGGATGTTCATCAATGTGGATATGTTCAACGAGGCCGGAATCGAAATTCCTTATAACGGCTGGACCTATGAACAGTTCCGCGAAGCCGCCAAAAAGCTGACCCACGGCGAAGGCCTGGAAAAGGTTTATGGCATCTACTGGAATTTGACCTATGGCAACATGATTCTGGGCATCAACTTTATGAACAATTACCTGGGCGATTACGCCATCTACAAGGACTTGGAATGCACGGAAACCAACTTTGACGATCCTCAATATCTGCGCGGAATGCAGCTGATTGTCGATACCATGCTGGTTGACGGCTCCGCGCCGACCTATGCCGATGAAGTGGCCAACGGCATGACCTTTGACAATTTGTTCCTGGAAGGCTACGCGGCCATGGCTATGGGCATTGCCAATATTCGCCTGGTGAAGGATCTGCAAAATTATCCCCATGATTTCACGACCGCCCTGGTGCCCGCCCCCGTTCCCGATGAAAGCTATCTGGCGTACTATGGCGATCACGGCAATGTGGCTACCGGTATCGGCGATACCATCTGCATTTCTTCCAAAACCCAGCATGTGGATGAGTGCGTGGATTTTGTGCTGTGGTATATCCGCGGCGGCATGGCGCCTCTGGCCAAGGGCGGCCGCCTGCCCTTATGGAGCGGTGTGAATCCTGACGATGTGGTAGCCGCCCTGATGGACGGCGCCGAGAACGTATTTGATACGCAAAGCGTGCTGAACTATCTGGCCATCGACAAGTCGAAAATCAGCGTCACTCCCGACCGGCCTCAGTATGCCCTTGCTGAAATCAATACCGTGATGGAAGAAGAGCTGCAATTTGCCATGAGCGGAGTCAAGACCTGCGAACAAACGCTGGCTGACATGAAGAGCCGCGGCGATGAACTGATTCGTCAGGCCATGAGCCGGTAAGGACCTCACAGGGGGGTGGAGGACGGATCCGCTCTCCGCCCCTTTTTCAATTTCACTCCAAAAAGGAGGCGTTTCCATGCGTACCGTTTCCGTGCTGAAAAGAAAGAAGCGCGAGGAATGGATCAATCTTTCCTTTGTGCTGCCCAGCATGATCGGCATACTGATTTTCAGCATGATTCCTTTGGTCTTTTCTCTGTATGTGAGCCTCACAGATTGGGACTTTATCAGCGGCTTAGGAAATTGGAACTTTGTAGGGCTGGCCAATTTCAAAGCGCTGTGGAGCGATGAGTGGTTCACGGCCTCCTTAAAAAACACGGTCATTTACACGCTCGTCACTGTGCCTGTCAGCATTTTGCTGGCGCTGCTTCTGGCGGTGCTGATTGATGATTTTTGCTCCAAAAAGCTCGCCAGCGCTTTACGGGTTTCCATGTACATGCCCCATATCTGCAATATCGTTGCCACTTCCGCCGTATGGATGGCGCTGTATTCCGCCTACGGACCCTTTACCCAAATGATTCGCTCTCTGGGCTGGAAGAATCCCCCCACCTGGCTTTACGATTATCAGTGGTCCCTGCCGGCGCTGATGCTGGTAAGCGTCTGGAGTACCCTTGGCTACCGAATTTTTATTTTCTCATCCGGTCTGCAAAGCCTTCCCAGAGATGTATACGAGGCAGCCGAAATTGACGGCGCCTCCTGGAGGCAGAAATTTATCCATCTCACAGTGCCTCTGATCAGGCCCACCACCTTCTTTTTGACCATAACGGGTATTTTGAACAGCTTCAAGGTATTTGGCACCATTAACGTGATGACCAAAGGCGGCCCCGGTCATTCCACTTACACGTTGGTTTTTTACATCTATAAAGCGGCTTTCTCCTATTACAAAATGGGATACGCCTCCTCGATCGCAGTGGTTTTGTTTCTCATTTTGTTGGCGCTTACTTTATACCAGTGGAAGCATAATGAGAAAAACGCTTATTAAGAAGGAGAACCAAGATAATGAAAATACCTGGCATCGTTTTAAGCCGAACCATCCGTTCCCGGCTTAGGTCTGTTCCTATAATGCTTTTGTTGACGGTCTTTGCTTTTTTCATGATCCTGCCCTTCCTGTGGATGCTTTCCGCTTCCTTCAAAACCCAGCGAACCGCCATGGCCTTTCCCATTCAGTGGATCCCCCAGGAATGGCACTGGGAAAACTACCTGACCGTGCTTCATATCAACTCCAACAAAAAGGATTATCATTTTCTGCTGGCCTATTGGAACTCCATCAAAGTATCCGTCATCAATACGTTTGGCTGCATGCTTACTTCTTCCTTAGCCGGCTATGCCTTTGCCAAGCTGAAATTTCGCGGCAGCAAGGTGCTTTTTATCCTGTATCTCATGCAGCTGATGGTTCCGTCTCAGCTGACCCTTATTCCCCGATTCACCATGTTCAGCGAGTTGAAGATGGTAAATTCTCACTGGTCTGTTATACTACCCAACCTGGTTTCCGTATCCTCTACATTCCTGATGCGGCAGGCCTTCCTGTCCGTTCCGAACGACCTGCGGGAATCCGCCAGGATCGACGGGGCCGGCGAGTACCGTACCTGGCTGCAAATCATGATGCCGGTGGTGCTTCCCACCATTGCCGCATTGACCACCGTTCAATTCCTGGATTCCTGGAATGCTTACCTGGATCCTCTCGTCTTTCTTTCCAACTGGCGCTACCAGACGCTGCCAATCGCCCTGAATCAGTTTGTGGGCGAGGAAACCACCCAGTATCACCTTGTCATGGCCGCCTGCTGCCTTACCGTTATCCCGGTTTTCATCGTATTCCTGGCCGGGCAAAAATTTTTCATCCGAGGACTGGCCTCCGGCGCGGTAAAGGGCTAATGTGGCGCACCCTCTGGCGTCGCGCCCGCTCTAAGAGCCGGGCGCGATAATCTGATTTGGGCAGCCATCAACAAGGGGACGCACGTTTAAGCGCCGGCCCCGAAAAATTTTCAGTTAATCCTGATCGCGGGACAGATACTCCACAATGGTGGCAATCATTTCGTTATTGGTGGGCTTGTCATAGGCGCTGACAACGCAGCGGCCAAAGAGGGCTTCCACGGCGCCGGGCTTTTGGCGCTCCCAAGCCAGGGTGATGGCGTGGCGGATACCGCGCTGAATCGAGGAAAGGGGCGCATGGAAAACCGCGGCGACCTTGGGATACAGGTTGAGAGTGACCCGCTCCAGACAGGAGGAATCCAGCAGCGCCTGATGAACGGCCTCCGTCAGATACCGGAACCCGCAGATATGGGGCGGAACGCCGATGTGCAGCAAAACGTCGTGAATGCGCGCCGCTGACGAAGGGCTGTGTACGGCGGGTTCGACGGCGCGTTCGGCCAGATAACGGCTGACGCAGCCGGCCATTTCCAGAAGAAATTGAGAGGCTTCGGCAGGGGAGAGACGGTGAGATTCATTGGTTGTGAATATCATGAGGCGGTCGAACTCCTTTCTATAATTGCGGGACTTCTGCCTTTGGCAGTTTTTATGGTCTGATTGTAATGCATAAATGGCCCAAAAGGAAGGATATTTACCGCTTTTTGGGAATTTCGTAACGGACGGCGTTTTCCTGCAAGAATTAATGTAACTTTTACGATATGATACTTTTGGTCACAAAATATAAATTGTTAATTTACAAGGAAATATATTGTATGCAATCTTACATACAATACTTGCCGTCACAAAAAAGAGCTGTTTTCAAAGAGGCAGAATCACGAAAACCTATATAAAACAAAGGCTTGGAACCTTTTATGACAAAAAAATGATGCAAATAAAAAAAATATCCCTGTAATTGTGACAAAAAGGGACGTTTGAAGGCGAAAAAGCGGTGGAAAAACCATGAGAAAAACGAATCTTAGCGCTTTATTAACATCCGCAAATTTGAAACGAGTGCTTCATACATCAGATATGTTTTTGAAGCAAAACACCTTGAGGGGGAAAGTAGAAAAGTTCCCAGTGGCAAATGGAAGTGCACCCCATTTGTCAGACAAGGGGGTGTACTGTCTAACAAATGGGGTGCACTTCAGACAAGATGGGCTTTTCTTTATTGGCTTTTTCGCTGATCCATGTTTCACGGTTTCTCTTAAATGGTTTTTCGATGGATGGTAAAGGTATACTGGTTCCTGGAGCCTGGAGAATGAGAAATGGAATACTCTCTCAGCTGACCATCCTGGTTATATGCCAACGTTTCAACCGTCAGCATCGCGGCGCCATTCTCTATATCAAACAGCTGGGCGGTTTCCGCGCTGGCTTCAGTAGCATAGACGGTGCGTGTCAGGTGGTCAATGCGGGAATCCGTCTCTTTATCAAGCAATTCATAAAGAGAATTCATCTCCAAATCATTGCCTAAAATAAAACGGTCTTGCTCATAGGGCAAATAGGAGTCGATATATACAATGGGAATACCATCTATAAAGCGCAGCCGGGATAAATGAATAATTTTGATTCCCTCATCCATCTCCAATTTTTCCAGCACATGGGCGGGGCAATTTTCCACCGTCAGTTTCAGCAGCTTGGTTTGAGGTACCATTCCCATGGCTTTTACCCGTTCGCTAAAATTAACGATATCATTGGAATAGCCGATATTGATCTTGCGATTTAGTACCTTTGTCCCACGGTTTCGCCGTTTTTCCACATAGCTTTCGTTGGCCAGTTCGCCCATGCACTGACGCACGGTAGATACGCTGACGCCCAGCGTGTTGGCAAGCGCGCTTTCGCTGGGCAGCAAATCGCCAGGCTGCAGTTCTCCCTTATGAATCGCGGCAAGGATTTTTCCCTTTAGTTGTTGATAAAGCGCCGTCTTAGAATTTTTATCTAAAACAATCTTTGAAAAATCCACTGTAGAACCTGCCTCCCCATATTTTCGCTTTAAGTGGCTTTTCAAACGCCGCTTTCCTTCGTCCCTGGCAGGCTGATAACCGCACGCTCCAAGGCCACAACAGGCTGGGATATTATACCACAATTCTTTTGTTCATTCAACGGTTCATTCGTATGTATTGGCAATTCCTTTTATTATCAGCCTGCCTGCGACCGATCCGCCATCCAGCATTCCTATGGTTTTTTCGCCGTAACGGGCGGCGCGTCCATGCACGGCTACCATGTTTCTGGTCGCTTCGCTGCCCGCTTCAGCGGCATCCACAGCGTTTTTCAAGGCCATTTGCGGATCATCTGCATTCATTTGAAACGCTTTGGCCGCCGGACACAGCGCATCCAAAATGGTTTTTTGCCCGGGCTTGGAGCCTGCCCGTTCCATAATGCAGTCCAGTCCTTTGGCAAAAGCCTGGGCAAACTCGGCGAAGGTTGCTTCCTCTTTTCCTTTAAGGGCCCTGGCCATGCCTAAAAAGCCCAAGGTCAAAATGGTTCCCAGGGAGGACGGGGCGGCCTCGTTAAAGGCGTTAGCGCTTTTTTGCATCAGCTTTCCCAAATCGTTTTCTGTGGTGTTCGCGAGACACTCCTTTACATTCCTGAATCCATCGCACATGGAAATGCCCAAATCGCCGTCTCCGTTTTGCTGGTCCAGTTCGATCAGATATTCCCGGTTTTCCGTCATTTGCGCCAAAATCGCGTCAATCCCTTTGGCCAGCATCGCTTTGTTCAGGGTTTCCACGCTCAGGCCCTCCCTTACTTGTTCAAATTGGTATAAAAAGGCGTTTCAGCAGGAGAAAGCAGCAGGTCCTTTAACTGCTCGTCCAGCTTAAACAGGGTAATGGACAAACCCGCCATTTCCATAGAGGTAGCGTATTCGCCCACATGCGGCATAATTATCGTAACGCCTTTTTCGCTCAGCAGCTGATGCACGCGCCGGTACACAATAAACTGTTCTTCCAAAGGCGTGGCCCCCAGGCCGTTGACCATCACAGATACCTGATCGCCCGGGTTTAGCTTGATCTCTTCCAATAAGCGGCCGACTATCAGCTCCGCCGTCTGGTCGGCGGTCATCATTTTGCACACTTCAATGCCCGGCTCGCCATGAATGCCCATGCCCACTTCCATTTCGTCATCGGCGATGGTAAAGGTGGGCTTACCTGCCTGTGGTACAATACAAGGCGACAGGGCAACGCCCATTGTGCGAATGTTTTCCAGCGCTTTTTCCACCACGGCGGTTACCTGATCCAGGTTCATCATCCGCTCGGCGGCGGCGCCGGCAATTTTATAAGCATATACCATGCCGGCTACGCCGCGGCGGCGGTCCGCATGTTCAATGGGGCTGGAGGCCAGATCGTCCCGCACAAATACCTGGCGCGTTTCGATATCATCCATCTCTACCATTTCACAGGCCATTTCCAAATTCAGCTTATCGCCGCCATAATTGCCATATAAGCAAAGCACGCCGCTTCCGCGGTCACAGGCGCGAATGACCTCCGCCATTTTGGCGGCGGAAGGGCTGGCAAACACATTGCCCACCGTGCATCCATCCAGCATTCCCTTGCCGACATATCCCAGAAACACCGGCAGATGGCCGCTTCCTCCGGCCGTAACCACGCCTACCTTGCCATCCTGCACAGGATAGTTGCTGACATAGGTAGCGATATCTCCATTCAGCAATTTTACCTTATTGCCATAGGCGGCGATAATGCCTTCTACCGTTTCCTTTACAAAGTTTTCAGGTTGATTCATCAGTTTTTTCATGACTGTATCCTCCCGTTACTCTCCGCACTCGCCGGTGGCCAGCCATTGCAGCAGACGTTTCCACAGTACCGGGTAGTATTCCCAGCCCGTCATATCCGCCGGCGCCCAATGGGCGGTACAATCGGTGGCATAGGCCATGGTCCGGCCCTTTCCATGCTTACCCAGGGCAATAATCGGATCGCCTTCGTATTCCAAAATCACATCCGCGTTCTGCTTCGGGATCAAGCGATTATATCCCAGGATATAAGGCCATTTTTCCGGCAGGCCTTTCAGCAGAGGGCTACGCGAGGGATCGCACACCAGGTCCGCGCCCTCAGGAACCTCCCTGCGGTCATCGTAAGGCAGCAGTTCCACAGGCAAAATGGCCTCAATGGGCGTGCCTTTATAATGGCCCGACGCATTGTAGCCCTGGAAGGTGGAATAGCCGCCAATCATTCCAAAGCCGCCGCCAGATGCCACAAAGTCGCAAATCAGCTTCAGCAGGTTGGGGGCGCGCTTGCCGGTACGGCACATTTCGGGCAGCAGCAGAAAAATATCCGCGCCCAAATCGCTGACCAAAATAACGTCATATCGCCGCAATTCTTCCAAGGTTCTTGGAAAATCACGGGCAATTAAATGGCTGGGGATGTTGGTAAACTCATAGCCGATTTTTTCAATCATGTCCTTCATCATCAGGTAGGATTCCTCATAGCCGATGCTAAAGGTTACGTTATAGCCCTTGATGCTGCCGGACTGGGCAATCGTGGTTTCGCCCAGGAACAAAACGGATCGTTTCTTGCTCATTTGTTTTCCTCCAAGCACTGCTTTTTGGTTATCTTTCGCCATTCTTCAGCTACCCTCGCGGTTAGTTCATCGTTTTCATCCAGCTGGGTCACCCTGGCTATGGCGGCATTGATTCCCAGCGTTTGAATCAGCTCCTGTATTTTCTGTGCCGCAGGGTCGTCCGCAAAGTCGTAGGCCATGCCGCAAGCCATAGCGTAAATGAGAAAATGGGGATCCACGCCATGGTCCCGGCAAAGCACGGCGTTTTCTGTCAAACGGTCATGCCGGGACAGTTTGCGAAGCGGGTCATACGCCACGCGGACAATCGGGTCGCAGAAAGCGTCTTTGGAATCCGGAAAGACCGCCAAATCCCACAGGCTTTTTTCCGACACGCCAAACACTTTGGCCAGCACCGGCACGGATTCGGCCAGTACGCCGTCGTTTAGCGCCTGGATCTCCGGGTCCGCCTTGGCCTGATCGATAAACTGATACCCCTTCTGATAGCCGGCATAGGCGGTTGCGGCATGGGCCGTATTGATGGTATGGACCTTCAAATCTTTAAGAATTTCCATATTTTCGGAGCAGGTTTGCATCCAGGGAACGCCCGTCATATCCACGCACACCGGTTCGCCAACCAGCATGGGGCATACCACGCCAGCCTCCAGGGAAAGGCTGGCGCTGCTTTGCGCGCCCACGGGCCTGCGTACAATCGCGTCGCTAAGGGTCACGTTCTTTTGAAGCCACTGCTGTTCCTCTGGCGTAAAAGCGTTCATGATCTGGCTGCGCATTTGGGGAATCAGCCGGTTTTCATTGGTGCAGGGAAACAGCGCAAGGGGTTTTTGGGGGCATTGAAAGGCACGCTTTTTCAGGTCGCCCATCAGCCGGTCCAGCGCGTTGGCTATATCGCCGGGATACAGACAGAAAGCAATGATATCGGCGGCCATCACAGCGTTGCTTAACGCGGCGGTATCCTCATAGGTGATAGCGTCATACCCGCTGACACGACACACCACGGTAGCGTCTGCCCTGTATTCTCTTACCTCATACGCGCCCGTTTGCAAGGCCTGAATCACCTGGGCGTCCGCGTCCAGAAAGGTAACATGCCAGCCGCCCTGGCAGAACACCTCTCCTAAATACCCTTTGCCCTCGCGGCCCGCGCCTACTACAAGAATCTGTTTCATTGCCTTTCAATGCCCCGTTTCTTTCTTAAAAATCAGTCCTTCGCCGGGGGATATTCGTTGCACAGCAGGCGATAGGGAGCCTCGTCCTCCTCAATCTGGGAGAAGCGGGCCAGGGGTTTCAGGAAGCGGTTGTCGGTATTATCATCATTGCACATGGATACTTCGCCAATCAGCACCTCTTTGGTACCGGGCTCCACGCGAATTTCATGATAATAGTAAGGATACATGGTTACGCTTTCGCCGGGCTTCAGCCGCACTTCCGTACCAGCGGGCACAAAGTAGCGCCTTCCATCGGAGCAAATTTCCACATCCCGGGTCATATCCAGTTTCTCATTGGCATCGGCGTGATACAGTTTTACCAGCAGGTTGCCGCCGCCGCGGTTGATCAAGTCCTCCATTTTATTCCAGTGAAAATGCATAGGGGAAATCTGGCCTTCCACGTTACGGCACAGCTTTTCGGCATAGGTTTTGGTATACTTTTTATCATGTACGTTGCCATTGCGCAGAGTAATCAACGTATTGCCCAGCTTTTCCCAATCGCCGCCGCCATAATCCGTTACATCCCAGCCCAGCATATTGTCACGAATTTCATCATACTCATGGCCCAGGGTCTTCCACTGCTCGGGGGTAAAGCTCAGGAAGGGGGGCAGCTGAAAGCCGACCTCCTGAATCAGCTTTTCCATTTCCTTGATTCTTTTGTTGATTTCCGACCGTTTCATTTCAAACCATCCTCCAATTCTTTGTAGAGTTTTTGCATATCCAGACATGTCGGCACACTCGACATGGCGCCGGTTTTTTGAACGGACAGCCCCGCCGCCCGGTTTCCGTACAGGCAGGCGGCTCGCACTTCCTCCTGCCGCCAGCCATCCAGGTTTGTGTTTTGCAGCATCCAGCTTAAAAAGCCGCCCAGGAAGCAATCGCCCGCGCCTACGGTATCCACCACGCTTACGCGCATCGCGTCCACGTGACCGCAAAATTCACGGGTGTAATAATCACAGCCTTCGCTTCCCCTGGTTACCAGCACCAGGCTGGCCGCGCCGTCCAACAATTGACGAACATGCTCCTTGCCGCGGCCTCCGGTCAGCAGGTCCAGTTCTTCCTCGGTTACCTTTACAATATCCGCCCACTGAAGCGGCGTGCGCAGTACCGACAGCGCCTCCTGTTCCGTTTGATAAAACACGCTGCGGTAGTTAACGTCATAGGAGAGCAGCATGCCCCTGCTTTTCGCGGCGGCCATCACAACAGGCTGCGTGGCGCGATTGGTTCCCAGCGCCATTGCATTGGAGGAAACGTGCAGGATTCGCCCATCCAGGATCCTGTCCAGATCGATATCCTCCTGCCCAACCATTTTATCCGCGCCCGGCCAGTTAACGGAGGAATAGGACCGTTCCTCTCCGTCCACATGAACAAACGTCAGGTTTGTGCCGCAGGCTTGGGTAAACACCATATTTTGCGTGTCTACTCCATAGGCCGCGATGCGCTCCTGCAAAAACGTGCCGAAACGATCCTGCCCTACACCGCCGACAAACGCGCTGGGTATTCCCAGACTGGCAGCCACCACGCACAGGTTGGCCACGCTGCCGCCAGGACAGGCCTTGTACAAAGTGCAGCCGTCCTCCTGCCCCACGGGGATAAAATCCACCACGCTTTCGCCGTATCCCACCAGCTTTTTGCCGTTCATACAAGCACCTCGCGTCATTCCAGATTTACATGATTGCAGAACATTTCGTCAGAATCCATACCGCGCTTGTCCATCAGCCGCACAATCACCAGATCAAGCACCAGCAGAACGCACTGCTCAAACAGCGACGCCATGGGCTGAATGGAATGCACCTTGATATCGCCGTCGCGGTGCAGCCGGTTCAGCTTGGTGGCAGGGGCGTTGATATAGACCGAATAATCCGCCAGTTGATCGATGGTGGATCCGGGGGCAATCGTCACCAGCCCAATTTTTCCGCCCATTTCCTTGGTTTTTTGCGCAAATACCTTTTGACAGCCGGTTTCGCCGGAGCCGGAGGCGATAATCAGCAAATCGCCCGCCTGCAAGCCCGGCGTAACCACCTCGCCCAGCACATAAACCGGCAGTCCCATATGCATCAAGCGCATGGCAAATTCGCGAATGCTCAAACCGGACCGGCCGGATCCGGAGATAAAAATGTGGGGCGCGTCCAAAATGGCCTGGGTCAGCTTGTCCACCTGCTCATCATCTACCGTGGACAATGCATCCGATATTTCCTGAATCAGCTGATCCATATATTTTAATTTTTTCATCTTTCATCCCTCCATGGCCGCCATGCGAATGGCCTTCATTTCTTCCGCCAGATTTTCTGCCGCAAATAACCGCGAGCCCACAACCACATGATCCGGCTTCAGGGCCGCAATTTCCCGAATGTTGTGCAGGCCAATGCCGCCCGCTACAGCGCACTTGGTCTTTTTCAGCACCTTTTTGGCCAGCGCCAGGTCGTTGACCGGCGACTTATCCCCGCGGCCGTCAAAGGCCGTGTGAATTTGAATCAAATCCGCTCCCAGTTCATCGCAAACGCGCAGGCGTTCTTCCAGATTTGGGGTTTCAATCATATCAATCATCACCTTGCCGCCGTCCTTGCGCGCCTGCTCAATTACGCCGGTAATGGTGGACAGATTGGCCAAACCGCAAACGGTTACATAGCTGGCGCCGGCCGCAAAAGCAATATGCGCCTCCAGCGCGCCTCCATCCATGATTTTAAAATCCGCCAGAACCTGATGATTCGGGAAATGCTCATGCATGGCTTGAATCCCATAGCGCCCTTCCAGATAGGACAGAGGCGTGCCTACCTCCAGCACCTCCACCAAATCCTTCAGCTGATCGGCTTTGGCAATGGCTTCGTCCAGGGGAAATGCATCCAGCGCGATTTGAAAGGTCATGTGAATCCCTCTTTCTTTATTTGATCTTTTGCTTCATTTGCGGCAGGAACAGGCTCAGCAGCACGGCGCAGAACAGCAGCGCGGCGCGAATGACATACTGCATGTACACGCTGATATTCAGCAGAGTCATGCCATTGGCAATGACGCCGATGAAAATGATGCCCAGCAACGTACCCTGAATTTTGCCGATACCGCCCGTCATGGCCGTTCCGCCAATGACCACGGCTGAAATCACATCCGTCTCCCAGCCCTTGCCAAAGTTGAAGGTTGCCTGCAATACCTGGGCCGAGTTGATGAAGCCGCCCAGGGAAGCAAAAACCGCCGTCATGATAAAGCAGAACATTTCCGTTTTCAGCACATCAATACCGGACAGGCGCGCCGCTTCCACATTGCCGCCTACAGCATAGATGGAGCGCCCCATGGAGGTATACTTCATAATGACCAGCGAAATGCCGAATACGATGATCAAAATGATAGCCGGAATCGGAAAGTTTCCCACGCGCCCAATTCCAATCTGGTTAAACCAGTTGGGCATTTTACCGGCAATGGGGAAGCCGCCGCAGATCAGCCCAGCAAGGCCGTACAAAAACTGCTGGGTAGCCAGCGTAATAATAAAGGCGGGCATTTTAAACTTTACTTGCGCAAAGCCATGAAACATGCCCAGCAGCACAGCAAAGGCCAATGCCAGAATCATGCCCACAACGGCGGCCATATCCACGCTCATGCCGGTGGCGGCAGGCAGGTTTTCGCAGCTCCACGCCGCGATAACGCCGGATAAGGCCACTACGGAGCCAATGGACAGATCGATCTGGCCGGAAATAATGACCATGGTCATTCCAAAAGCGATAACGCCCTTCATGGAAATGGCCTTTAGAATATTCAGCCAGTTGCGGGTGGTTAAAAAGGCAGGGGAGGCAAAGGACAGCGCGATGATCAATACCAGCAGTACAATACCGATAATATGATCCAGCAGGAACAATTTTACTTTTTTGCTTTTTGACATTTCCTGTACCGTTTCCATACGACTTATCCCCTTTCTTCCTCAAACGCGATCTCCTGCGGAATGGTTCCCGACATGCAGCAGGCATACAGGTCGTTTACCGGGCATTTATCCGGATTGACCTGCCCGACGATGCGGCCGTGGCACATAATCAGAATGCGGGTGCATACTTCCAGCAGTTCTTCCAATTCAGTAGAAACAAATACGGTAGAAATGCCTTCCTTGCTGCCCTGCCACATAATTTCAAAAATCTGTTGCTTGGCGTTCACATCAATGCCGCGGGACGGCTCGTCATAAAGCATGATTCGGGGCTCGGTGCTAAGCCAGTTGCCCACCACCACCTTTTGCTGGTTACCGCCGGACAGGGTGCTGCACGGCGAATCCATCTCGGGAATGCGAATTTGCAGGTTGTCCACCTGTTTTTTAGCATTCTTGCGCCTGTTCTTTTTATCTTCAAAAATTTTGCCCACCGTATTTCGACGAATGCTGGCGTAATTGAGGTTATCCAGCACTGAATGAATCAGGATAACGCCCTGGGTTTTGCGCTCCTCCGGGGTCAGGCCAACGCCTGCGTCAATCATGCGTATGGGGTTGCTTTTGCGGTATGTTTTGCCCGCGATTTCAATCGCGCCGGAATCAAAGGGATCCGCGCCAAAGATGGCCCGCAGCAGTTCGGTACGGCCGGATCCCAGCATTCCCGCTATCCCCAGCACCTCGCCCTTGCGCAGATCGAAGGACACATCCTGGAATTTTCCCTTAGAGCTAAGCGCGCGCACCGACATCACCGTTTCCTTGCCCGGAACAACATCCTCCGGACGTTTGCGGATCTGCACCTCGCCAAACATCATATTTACGATTTTTTTATTATCCATTTCACTCATGGGCCGCTGACCAATCAACGCGCCGTCGCGCAAAACGATGATTTCATCCGCCACAGCATTCAGTTCCTGCAGTTTATGAGTGATATAAATAACGATAATATCCTTTTCCTTCAGAGTGCGGACAAATTTCAGCAAATTCTGTACCTCGCTCTGAGCCAGAGAAGACGTGGGTTCATCCAGCATCAGCACCTTAGGAGACAGGCTCATAGCGCGGGTAATCTCCACAATTTGCTTCTGCCACATGCTCAGGTCCGATACCAGGCTGTGGGGGTCAATGGCCACGCCCATGTTTTTCAGCAATTCGCCAGCCTGGCGATAGGTGGTTTTCCAGTCCAGGACGCCATTACGCTTGGGCACCCTGTTTAAAAAGATATTCTCCGCCACGGTTAACCCGGGAATCAGGCTCATTTCCTGGTATACGGTTACAATGCCTTTTTCCTGAGCGTCCTTGGGCGTTTTTAATTTCAGGGGTTGGCCGTCCATGAGCACTTCGCCCTCAGTGGCGTCGATGGCGCCGGCCAGAATTTTAACCAACGTAGATTTTCCAGAACCATTTTTGCCAAGCAGCGCATACACTTTACCGCTTTCAAGCTCTAACGACACATGATCTAGGGCACGGCATCCCGGATAATCCTTTACGATATCTTTTACTTCCAGTTTCATCTCTACACTCCTTAGGGAACCGCCGTTCCCAGCGTTTCGTCATCCCTGCGTCGAAGCTGAAAAGAGCCCTGGCAAAGGCCTGACAGCGTTTGCCAGGGCTGCCGGATATGCCCCGAAGGGGCGGAGAGACGGATTGTCTCTCCGCAAGCGGCATTACTTCTTGTAGTTTTCTTCCACGTACTTGTTCACAGCATCGGGGTCGTCACGGGTCAGCAGGAAGCCGGGAGTGGACTGGGTGGTGCCGGTCGCCTCGGCCTCGCCCTTCAGGTACTGAATCAGCAGAGAAGCGGAGCTGTAGCCCTGGCTGTAGGGATCCTGCACAACGATGGCCTGCAGCACATTGCTGCTGTCCAGCAGCTGCTGGCAGATGCCTTCCTGAGCGTCATAACCAAAGGAGTACACCTGGCCGGCCATACCGCTCTGCACGATCGCCTGGGTCAGACCCTGCAATCCGCCGCCGTTGGCGCCATAGAAGAGGTCGATGTCGGGATGGGCAGTCAGCATGTCGCTGGCGGCGATCAGGGAGCTGTCTTCCTTTTCGGCGCCCTGGTTCGCCACGATTTCATACTCGATGCCAGCCTCGTCCAGGGCGGCAAAGAATCCGCCATAGCGGTTGGAGGACTGTTCGGGCAGCTGGTGATCATAGTGGATCAGGCCGAACTTTACAGGGCGGTCAAAATGCTCTTTGATCCACTTCGCCGCATATTCGCCAACCAGGTGGCCGTTTACATAGTCGTCAGAAGCAAAGCCGCCAACCAGGAAATCAGAATCTTTGATTTCCATGTTCACGGAAGCGATGGCGACGCCCTGCGCGGAAGCCGCGCCCAGGGTAGCCAGAGAGGCTTCCTTATCCAGCGGAGCAATGCAAATGCCGTTTACGCCCTGGCCGGCATAGGTGTTGATCAGCTCCACTTCGCGGGACTGGTCGTTGTTGGAGTTGGAGGACAAAAATTCAACGCCGTTTTCTTCGCAGGCGGTACGCATACCGTTGATCAGCGCGTTCATGAACTCGTCATCCTGGAAAACGATACCGGCAATTGTCAGCTTTTCTTCCGCAAAAGCGACGCTGGACAGAGCAAATACCATCATTAGGGCTAGAACAAGAGCTACTAACTTTTTCATGGCTGATACCTCTTTCATTCTGTTGTTTGTTTTTCAGGCGGGGTGTAAGCGGCGGCCTTTCCGCATACAACCGCTTCGTTGTTAAATGCACATTTAACCTTTCAAAAATACGAATTTTATTTGTTTGATTCGTATTTGTTGGTTTGATTATAATATAACATCGTATGTATGTCAAGTATTTTTCGAAAAAAACGAAAATAAAAATGGCAAGCGCTGCCAAACGCTTTTGCTCCTTGATTTTCAGCATTTAATACATCCGTATAAATTTAATATGTGCGTAGCTGTTCGTTGCAGACGCATTCCTTTTTTCTACTGCGGCGCATCCAAAGTACAACAAAATTACGGCTTCCAGTTTCTTGCATCCAGCAATCTCTTATGCGCGTTAGCCTGCAACGCGCATCTCTGCCGCATTCAATATGTCCATCAAAAAAGGCCGCCCGCCTGGCGGCCTCAAAACCTCTTTTCTCTTACGCCCTCAAGCCCAGCAGATACGCGCCCACCAGCCCGCTGAGCGGGAACAGCTTGGGGGCCACAATGTACTCGTCCATTTGCTGCAAAACCTGCGGGGTTTGCACATAGCCGTTCAGCAGCCGCCGGGTTTCCCGGCGAATCATGGTCAATAGTGCCTGACGCTGCATCACGCCGCCGCCCAGAATAATTCTTTCCGGGCTGAGCGTCATAATCAGGTTCACGCACATTTGCGCCAGATAAAAGGCCTCGATGGCAAAGGTGGGGTCGTCGTCCGGCAGTTCTCTGGCGTCGCCATGAACCCTGGCCCCAATGGCCGGCCCCGCGGCCAGGCCCTCCAGGCAGCCGTCATGATAGGGACATACCCCTCGCGGGTTGGGATCCTGTGGATGGGGCCGAAGCAGCATATGGCCCACCTCCGGATGCAGCATACCATGCACCGGCTGGCCGTTCACCAATACGCCCCCGCCAATTCCCGTGCCAACGGTCACGTAAACCGCGTTTTGACAGCCCTGTGCCGCGCCCAGTTCCTTTTCGGCCAGAATGGCGGCATTTACATCCGTATCAATGGCGGCGGGAATGGACCGCCCGTTCAACAGACTTTTCAGCAGCGGATACCCCCGCCAGGCCAATTTGGGCGTAGACGTAATGGAGCCATAGTTGGGGGACTGAGGGTTCAAATCCAGCGGGCCGAAGCTGCCGACCCCCAAAGCGTCAATCTGATTTTCTTCAAAAAAGCAGATCATGGGAGGCATGGTTTGGGCCGGTTCCTGGGTGGGCAACGTTATTTCTTTGATTTTCTGTCCGTTTTCCAGATAAACGGCCAGCACCATCTTGGTTCCGCCCGCCTCCAGCGCGCCAATTTTTCGCATGGAATGATTCTCCTTTTCAAAAACTCTCATTAGAATATCAGTCAGCCTCACTGCTGTCAATACGCAAAACCGCCGCAGAAAGCCCAAAGTTTTCTGCAGCGGTTCCGCTTTTTATCCCAGCACAACGGCCTCCAGCTCCTGCGCGGTATGCACCAGCAGGGTGGCCCCGGCGGCGCGCAGCTCCTGCTCCGGACGGAAGCCCCAGCACACGCTGGCACAGTCCACACCGGCGTTTCGGGCCGTCTGAATATCCACGTCGCTGTCGCCTACATACAGCACCCGGGACGGGTCGCAGCCCCAGGTATTCATCACATGCAGTACCGTGTCCGGACAGGGCTTGGCCCGCACGCCGCCCCCTTCGCCCACCGCCATGGAAATGGTGGTGGGAAAATACAATCGGGCCAATGCCTTTACATTGGGGTCGTTTTTGTTGCTGACAATGGCCATGCGCACACCCCGCGCCTTTAAGTGGTCCAGCAGCGCCTCAATGCCTGGATAGGGCGCGGTAGCGTCGTTGTTGTGCAGGGCGTAGTAGTCCTTGAACACCGCCAGAGCCGCCATGATCCGCTCCTCCGGCAGTCCGGCGGGCACAGCCCGTCGCATCAGCTTTTCCACACCATTGCCTACAAACCGACATACTTCCTGCACCGTGCGGGGCGGATATCCCTGCTGATGTAGGGCGTAATTCACAGCGGCGGCCAAATCCTGCAAGGTATCCAGCAAAGTTCCATCCAGATCAAAAATCACGGTATCGTATCGCATCTCTCATTGCCCCTGTCTGTTTTTGTCGTAATCCAGTATGCGCTGCGCCAGGCTTTCGCTGACGCCCTCCACCTGGCACAGTTCCTCCTTGGTGGCGGCAAAAATGGCCCCCACGCTGCGGAAATGGCGAATCAGCGCCGCCTGCTTTTTGGGACCGATGCCGGGAATGCTGCCAAGTTCGCTGCGCAGCCCCTCCTTGCCCCGCAGAGCCCGGTGGTGGGTGATGCCGAAACGGTGCGCCTCGTCCCGCACATACTGAATCAAATGCAGAGCGTTGGACCGCCGGTCCAGAATGATAGGATCGTTGGGCCGCTCAGGCAGGTAAACCTCCTCAAACCGTTTGGCCAAACCAAACATGGGCACATTCCCCCCCGCGTCCAGCATGGCCCTGTGGGCAAAGGCCAGCTGCTCCGGGCCGCCGTCGATCAAAATCACATCCGGCAGTTTGGAAAAGCTGCCCTGGCTGGGGTCCAGCCCCGCCGCTTCCCGGTCGTGCTTTTCCTTCAGGCCGTGGGTAAAGCGCCGGGTGATTACCTCCGCCATGGAGGCAAAGTCGTTAGCCCCCTCCACGGTTTTGATCCGGTAGATGCGGTAGGCCTTTTTATTGGGCAGGCCCCCTTCAAACACCACCATGCTGGCCACGCTTAAAATGCCCTGGGTGTTGGAAATATCGTACCCCTCGATGCGCTGGGGCAGGGTCGGCAGGCTCAGCGCCTTTTGCAATTCCAGCATGGCCTGACGGGTGCGCATATCCCGGATGGCGGCGCTTTGCTGATGCTTCAGCAAAGCGTCTTGGGCGTTTTTCAGAGCGATTTTGACCAGGTCCACCTTGTCGCCCCGCTGGGGAACCGTCAGCGTAACAGCCCCGCCCTTTTTTTCCCGCAGCCACTGCTCCCATTCGTCCAGCGGCTCGGGCAGGCACTGCACCAGCACGTTGCGGGGAATCAGATGCTCGTCGTCATAGTACTGGGTCAGGAAATTGGACAGGATGTTTTCCGGCTCCTCATCCCCGGCGTTTTCCATCAGGAAGGCCTGTCCCCCCTCGATACGCCCCGCCCGGATATGGGTCAAATGCACCATGGCGTCGCTTCCATTTACGGCCACGGCCAGCACGTCCTGCTCCACATCCCGGGTTTGAATGGCGTGCTGCTCCTCCATCAGCTGGCGGATATCGTTGATTTTGTCCCGCAGCACCGCCGCCTGCTCGTACTCCATGCGCGCGGCGGCCTGATTCATTTCTTCCGTCAGGCGGTGCAGCAGTTCGCGGCTGTCGCCGTTTAAAAAGTCTATCACCTTTTGCAAAAGCAGGTTGTAGTCGCTTTCGCTGATTTTGCCCGCGCAGGGGGCCATGCACCGCCCAATTTGATAGTGCATGCAGGGCCGTTTGGGCGTTTTCATGGGCAGGGTCAGGTTGCAGGTGCGCAGAGGAAAAAATCGCCGAACCTCCTCCATCACCTGCCGCACGGCCGTAGCGCCGATATACGGGCCAAAATATCTGGCCCCATCGTGGGCGTTCATCCGCCGGGCCAGCGTCAGCCGGGGATAGCGCTCGCCGGGGTCGATGCGCAGATAGGGGTAGTGCTTATCATCCTTCAAAAGGATGTTATAAAACGGCTTGTGCTTTTTAATCAGATTGCATTCCAGCGTCAGGGCCTCAAAATTGGTCTGGCACAGCATCAGGTCAAAGTCGTCCACCCGGGCCACCATGGCGGCTACCTTGGGCGTGTGACTGCCGTGAAAATACGACCGCACCCGGTTCTTCAGGTTTACGGCCTTGCCCACATAAATAATCTGCCCTTCGGATTTCATCAGGTAGCAGCCGGGGCTGTCGGGCAGCATTTTGATTTTGTAGGCCAGGGTGGAATTCATGGGGAGCCTCCTTGCGGGGAATGATAGGGGCATTGTATCACGACGCGCAGGGAAAAGCAAACGGCGGCATGCGCTTCAAACCCGGCGTAAGCAAAGCAACTGGGATTCCCGTCTCCGGGAACCCCAGTTGTTCTGCATCTATCTCGCTAACCCGTCCCCCGCGAAGCGGACCGGGGCCCAAGGGCACTGCCCCTGGTCAGCCTCTGGTGGCGTCCAGAATGGCCAGCGTTACGGTCAGGTCCACATAGTCGCCCTTCAGGTCGTCATAGCTTTCCGCGTTGTCCAGGCCGCCCTCTACGCGGTACACCTTTACGGCTACCTGATCGCCCTCCTGCTTGGTTTGCAGGTAGCTGGTCAGGGAGGTGATGTCCTTGATGACGGTGCCGTCTACATCCACAATGATATCGCCCTTCTGGATGCCAGCCTTTTCAGCGGGAGAGCCGGATTCCACCTCGGCCACATAAGCGCCGGTGGGCAGAATGCCATTGGATACCGCGTAGTTGCTGCTGTTCATGTTCTGCACGGTTACGCCCAGACGGGGCTTGCTGCCGCTGGATACCGCGCCGGTTTCCGCAGGCTGGCTCTGTACGTTGCCCTTGCCGTTCAGCACATCGTTAATCAGGTCCTTGGCCACGTTGATCGGAATGGCCATGCCAATGCCCTCAACCCTGGCGCTGGAGTAAGCCGAGCCGGTATACTTCATGCTGGGAATACCGATCAGCTCGCCCGCCACGTTGAACATGCCGCCGCCGCTGTTGCCGGCGTTGATGGCCGCGTCGGTCTGAATCATGGTGTTGGTGGTGCGCTTGCCGTAAGCGTCGGTAGCGTTGCCGGAAACCTCACGGTTCAGGGCGGAAATCACGCCTACCGTGGTGGTGCCGGTAAAGCTAAGCGGGTTGCCGATGCAGATGGCCCAGTCGCCAACGCTCAGCTGGTCGCTGTCGCCCAGCACAACGGGCTCCAGATCCAGTCCGTCCACATACAAAACGGCAATATCCTTGCTTTCGTCCGTGCCCATCAGCTGGGCGGGGTAAACCTTGTCGTCGGTGGTAACCTCCAGCATGGTAGCATCCTCTACCACATGGTAGTTGGTCAGCACATAGCCCTTGGCCACCACAACGCCGCTGCCGGTGCCCTGCAATACCTGACGGCTGCTGTCGCCGCCGGTTACACTGTCATCATCCCGGCTGCCGTAGCCGTAGCCATAGCCAAAGTTGAAACCGTAGCCATAGTTACGCGGGCTGTAGGTGGTATAGTTGTTTACGCCCACCACGCTGCCATGCACCTTCTGCACGGCCTCGGTAAAGGGGCTGGTAACCACGGTGGCGTTTTCCGTCACCTGTACGGCTTCCGCGCCGGCGCTGTTGCCCGGACGAATCATGGTAACCCCTGCGACTACAAACAGTACAAAAGCGAGTGCAACCGCAGTATAAGCGAAGATGTTTTTTCTAGTGGTCTTCATGTAGCATCCCTCCTTGACTACGTCCTTATGATAGCACCGAATTTTGACATTACCGTGAACGAGCCATGAATAGTATTTGGAACTTTCGCTAACGCGCAAAAGCCGTCGTTCATAATTGGGCGGTCAACGGATAGTATGCCGCCCAGCGTCCTGAACCCACGCGGAAAATGTTAGAAAAACGCCGCAACCGCCTTGCACCCTTGACTTCCATCTGGCTTGCACCTATAATGAAAGGTACCGTATTTCAGGCCGAAAGGAGCTGCCTTATGTCCACAGTCCAGTTAAAGCCCGAAAAAAAGCAGCTGACGGCCTGGTCGGCGGCCCTGACGGTTTTGCTTGCGCTGGTGGTTCTGTTTCCCCGGCTGGGCCTGCCGCTGGGGCTGCTTACGCCGCTGTTTGCCTGCCCGCTGGCGGCTTGCCGCCGCTGGCCTCTGGCCTGTGGAGCGGTAGCGCTTCCCGTCCTGGTGGGGGTATACCGGCAGATGCCCATGCCATACGCCGCGTCTGCGGCCGTCCCCTGTCTGCTGATGCTGGCGGTTACCTGTCTGCCCGCCCAAAAGCGGGGCGGAAGCCGCTGCCTGGTGCTGTATCTGGCGGCCAGTACGGTGGGCCTGATGACGGTCGTTCTCTGCGGGTCCCTCACCTTTGGCGCGCCGCTTGCCCAAACCCTGGCCAGCCGCGCCGTTCAGGCGGTGGAGTCGTCGCCGAAGGGCGCGCAAATCCTGATTCAGCTGGTGCAGGCGGGGCTGCTTCCCGCGGGAAACGCCGTGCTGCTGCCCGCGCGGCAGCTGCTGATGTCTCTGGAACTGACGGTCCAAAACCTGCTTCGCGCGCTGCTGCCCACCCTGTTTGTGCAGGGCGCTGTGCTGAGCGGATTGTTTACGGCCTTTGCCATGCGCCGGGCCGAGGGCGCGGTGGTGGTGGTGCAGGCCTTGCAGGGAAACGGGCGCAAAGCCACGGTGCTGGTTCAGCCCGGCTTCAGCCTGCTGATGATTCCCCGGGGACTGGGCGTGTTTCTGATGGGAGCGGCGCTGCTGTCCCTGCCGATGACGTCGTCGGCCAATTCTCTGGTGTGCACCCTGGGCCAGCTGTTTTCGGCGGCCTTTACCACGGCGTTTACCCTGCAGGGAGCCGCCGTACTGATATGCGCCATGGCGGCCCGCAGGCCCGGCCACAGCGCGGCCGCCGGCTGCCTGGCCGCGGCGCTGTATGTGCTGTTTCCTCTGGCGCTGCTCATGACGGGCGTCAGCGAACAGTTTTTTCACTACCGTTTGCGTATTCTTCAATCCATGCGGAAGGATCCATGATTTTATAAGGAGGCTGTGTATCATGAAGGTAATCCTGCTGTGCGATGTAAAGGGCTCCGGTAAAAAGGACGATATTCTGAACGTATCCGACGGCTACGCCCGCAACTTCCTGTTCCCCAAAAAGTGGGCGGTGGAAGCCACCCCCGGCGCTGTAAAGGAAATAGAGCGCAAGCGCGCCAATGAGGAAAAGCTGGAGCGGGAACGCCGCGACGCCGCCCAGAAGGTGGCCGACTCCATTCGGGGAAAGATGATTACCCTAAAGGTGAAATGCGGCGCCCAGGGCCGCCTGTACGGCAGCATCACCAACCAGGAAATCGCCGACGCGCTGAAGGAGCAATTTGGCGTAGAGGTGGAAAAGCGCCGCATTGAATGCGAACCCATTCGCCAGACCGGCGACGTGATTATGGAAGTAAAGGTGTACTCCGGTATCTCCGCCAACATGAAGCTGCGGGTGGAGCCTGCCGATAAGTAACCGTTGCAAAGGAGGTTGGCCCCATGGAGGCCGGAATGAACGAGGCCATTCGCTCCGCCCTGCCACCCAGCAGCATCGACGCGGAGCGCAGCGTGCTGGGCGCAATGATGCAGGACAGCGGTGCGGCCAGCCTAGCCTTTGAAAACCTTGCGCCGGAGGATTTTTATTCCGCGGAGCATAAGGAGATTTTTCAGGCCATGCGGGATTTGCACATTGCGGGCAACCCCATCGACCTGATGACCACCGGCAACGAGCTGACTCGCCGGGGCACCTTTGACAGCATCGGCGGGGCGGCCTACCTGTCTCGTGGGCTCGGAGATGTGTATAAGAGACAGACCTGCTGCAGGTGGTGCGCTTTGTGCCCACCACGGCCAATACCCGCACCTACATTCAAATCGTGCTGGAAAAATCCACCCTGCGCAGGCTGATCAGCGCCAGCCAGCAGATTCAGCAGCAGTGCTACGCCCAGTCAGACCAGTTGACGGACGTGCTGCATAACGCTGAACGGCTGATCTTTGACATTGTGATGAAGCGCAGCGGCGCGGAAACCCTGCTGCCCCTGAACCAGGTGCTGATGTCCACCTTTGACCAGATCGAGGAACTGAGCCGCCTGAAGGGCCGCCTGGGCGGCGTGCCTACCGGCCTGTACGACCTGGACCGGATGCTGACCGGCCTGCACGGCGGCGAACTGGTGCTGGTAGGCGCGCGTCCCGCCATGGGCAAAACCTCCATGGCGCTGGGCGTTACCCAGTTTGCGGCGGTACAGGCCAGGCGCTGTGTGGCCGTGTTCAGTCTGGAAATGCCCCGGGAGCAAATCGGCCTGCGTCTGCTGTGCTCCGCCGCGAATATTAACATGCAGCGGGTGCGCAGCGGTATGCTCAGCGATGAGGAATGGGTCAAAATTGGCGATACCATCAACAACCTGTCCTCCTGCCGGGTTTTTATCGATGATACCCCGGGCCTGACCCCCTC
>ERZ1026860.159-NODE-159-length-52092-cov-21.005323_pt1 | contig 52092 bp, 43 predicted proteins | sample MGYA00380160_ERZ1026860 | MGnify/ENA primary metagenome ERZ1026860 (study PRJEB33269, sample SAMEA4719796) | human gut metagenome | biome: human-associated habitat; feature: organic feature; material: feces | place: Cameroon | collected 2013-10 ... | reverse complement strand
CGCGACAGCTTCCTCAGTATACCCGCTCTCCCACGCTTTGTCAACACCTTTTTTTGATTTTTTTGACATTTTTTTGTGTTTTATGGGTGGGCTTCCAGAAAATCCCCGCTTTCTCTTACTTTTTCAAATTCAATGCTGCTAAAATATCTCTGGCAGCCTCAGGATTTATATTCGCCTGCTGGCAGCGGTGCATGACTTCCGCCGCAGCAGGCTCCTTCAGAAGCATCAGTGCGCTGCGCGCCATTTCCCCGGCGTCCTTTCCCGTCAATGACATACCCCTGGCCGTAAAGAAATGCACATTATCTTCCTCCCAACCGGGAAGCGGGTTCATATGCACCAGAGGCACGCCCTTCACAGCTGCCTCCGTGGAGGAAAGGCCGCCGGGCTTGCTCAGCAGTACGTCGGCCGCATCCATATACTTTCCCGCCTCTTCCGTATATCCCAAAGGCAGTACTTTATCCGGGGAATAGTTTTCCTTCAAAGCGGACAGGAGTTTTTCATTTCTGCCGCACAGAGCCAGAATCTGCACGCGAGGTTCTCCATCCAGCAGAGCCGCACACAGAGGCAGAACATCTCCAAATCCCATGCTGCCGGTCATGATCAATACCGTGGGGTGCCCCTGCGGCAAGCCAAGGCTCCGCCGGGCCTCTTCTTTTTCCCAATGACGAAGTTTCTCAGGAGAAGTGGGGATGCCCAATGGCAGGTAGCATTTACCCGGTGCATTCCATTCATACAAGGGCACCAGATCCTTGTGGGGGAGAATATATGCATCCAGTGCCGTGTCTGAAGTAAAGGGTATGTAGCTGTAATCCGTGATCACAAAAGCGGTGCGCACTCTGTCCCGCAATGCATCCTCTACATGTGTAAGCACCTGTGCTGAAAAAATGTGGGTAGCTATGACCGTATCAAACTCATTATCCCGTATAAATGCCAATAACCGCCGTGACGCTGCCATGCCGGAGCGCTGGAGAGAGTCAGTCAGCCGGGGATTGTCTTCCATTCGTCGGGCGATACGGGTACCTTTTTCAAAGAGATGGGGTGCATACAGGGCACTGCGCACATGAATGCGGGCCACCCGTTCGGATGCCTTTGGGGAATCGAACAGCATACCGTCCATCATCACGGCCTCTATATCCTGTTTCCGGGCCGCTTCCAGCAGTGCCCGTGCAGCCGTATTATGTCCCTGTCCGTTATTACTGGATAGAATAAGCAGTTTCATGAGCGCGTCTCCTTTCGCCGGGCAGCCCGCAGCTCAAGTTTGGCCTGCAGAACCATCAGTTTAGGTCGGTTATACCGCTGGATCAGAATGAAAGGCAGATTCAACAGCAGTATATCTGCCCAAAATAAAATCTGCCCTGGCCAGCCCGGGCACAGCAGCAGAACGCCGGGGCTCAGCAGGATCAGACCCCAGTGCACACACTCGGCCACACAGGTCTCCTGCACCAAAGCTTTTATCTCTTCTGCGCTCATGGCAGGGGTAACAGTCTTTCTGCGCATATCGGAGCAGTAGCGGCTCATATCCGGAAGCCGATCTTTCCAGGCAGATATTTTCAGCCTGGCATACAGCCCTTTTTCCCAACCGTATTCCCTGTAAGGAAAAGCTTTGGGGTCGAATCGATCCCTTGGCAGAGCATTGCCGATGAAATGGGACAGGATTCCCAGAAGGACCAGATAACCCGCCGCCCATAGAAACTGCATTTGAAATGTTCCTTTCCGGCGAAGAATAGCTCCCGCCGATTTTTTATGTATTCAGTATACCCGAGACAGATGCGTTTTTCCATAGGCAGAACGGGAGCGCCATTGCTATTTGGGTCAAAAATGTGATTTTATGCGAAAAAGGAGTACTTGCTCTGAAGCACCCCGGCGTATATACTGAGAAAAAACATCTGGGAGAACCTGTTCTTATGGACTATTTTGCAACTCTTGGCCCGGCATGCCTGAAAAAGGAAACATTGGAGCGTATGTTTCTTGCAGGCATGACAGGATTGCGGATCAACCTGAACCACCGGCCCTGGGCAATGTGCAAAGACTGGCTGACTTTGGTCGATCAGGCCTCCGAGGGGAGACCATGGAAGCTACTATTGGATCTTAGGGGACGAGGATTGCGTCTGGGCCCTATGACACCCCTGCTTATTTCTCCCGATGAAATACTGTCTCTTCCGGTACCGAAAGAAATATATGCCCCGGCTCAGCCCGGAGACATACTTTTGGCGGATGACGGAAAAGTACGCCTGCTGGTGCTGGAAAAGAGCCCTGCTGCTCTTGTTTGCCGGGTGGAATCAGGCCTGCAATTGGAGGGCGGCAAAAACCTTTGTCTGGAAGGAAAAGAGAAAATGCTTCCGCCCCTGAGCCGAGAGGATCTGGAAACCATCGCCATGCTGCCCGGCAGCCCTGTATGGGGACTGATGCTCCCCTTTACACACAGTCGGAAGGATGTGGCCGTTCTGCGGGAGTCTCTGCCCGCGGGCGCAGAAAAGCTGCGGCTCCTGGCAAAGATTGAGAATGAACAGGGCGTGGAACATCTGAATGAGATTTTGACCGAAGCGGATGGGATCATTCTGGCCAGAGGAGATCTGGGCGTACATCTGCCCTTGGAAATGCTGCCAAGGCTGCAGAAAAACATACTTACTGCCTGTTCAAGAAAAAAGGTGCCCTGCATCGTAGCAACGGAACTGCTGGCGTCCATGGAGTCCCGGTTTTCTCCCACCAGGGCTGAAGTCACAGATGTCTACAATGCCGTGCTGGAAGGGACAGAAGGCCTGATGCTTACCAATGAAACTGCCCGGGGCGCTTACCCCGCTCAGGCCATGGAGTGGCTGGTGCGCATTGCCCGGGAAGCCAAAAAAGATACCGGAATCCAGTGAGCGCAAGTGGGTTTTCATGCATTGTTTTCCGCATACTTTTTTCTGCGATCCTTGCAGTTTTCTGATTTGACCACGCATCCTGACTTTTCCGTTCATCAGGATGAAGCATGTAAAAAGAGGGGACCCTCATGCCTTATGTGGGCCGGCCATTTTTGTGACAATATAAGGATCGAACGGGTACGCAGCAAAACGCTTCATGGTGTAAAATGGTTTTGCCAGGCGCCTACGCATTTTTGCTAAAACCGAAGCACTGTTTTATGGCATTTTTGCTTCTGGTCTCTGCTTTTTATGCATGCAAAACACATTCGTATGCAGCATCGCCGGAATATACATCTGCTGCAAAGAGGGCCGCCGGTATATGTCCGGCGGCCCTTGTGATGGACAGGTTACTTCTGAGAAGAAATGCTCTCCTCCGGAACGGAAGCAGACGGAAGCGCCTTTTGTTCCCCCTTACCCACTACGGCCAGTTTGCCGTTGGAACGCATTTGCAGGCGGATCGTGGTGAGAGGCTCTTCGCTGTTCAGCATCAGGGAGACGATCTCATCCTCCACTTCCTTTTCCAACACACGCCGGAGTTCTCTGGCTCCATAGGTATCGGAGCATGCCTTTCTGCCCAGATAGGCGCAAACCTCTTTTGTGTAATGGAGAGACAGATTTTTCTCCTTCATGGCGGCCTTCAGTTCATCCAGCAGGATGCCGGCGATTTTGGCCATGCTCTGTTCATCCAGATGACTGAAGCAGATCACCTCATCCAGCCGGTTCAAGAATTCCGGCCGCAGGAACTCCTTCAGGGCCTGCATGGCCTTATCCTGTGCTTTCTGCTCCTGAGTGCGGGCAAAGCCCACGGCTCCGGCACCTTTTTCTGCAGATCCGGCGTTGCTGGTCATAACGATGACCGTATTGGCGAAATTCACCCGGCGGCCATGGGCATCGGTAATGTGGCCGTCATCCAGAATCTGCAAAAGAATATTCATTACATCCGGATGCGCCTTTTCTATCTCGTCCAGCAGAATCACGCAATAAGGCCTGCGGCGAACCGTTTCCGTCAGCTGCCCTGCCTCTTCATAGCCCACATAGCCCGGAGGCGAACCGATAATGCGGGAAACGGCGTGCTTTTCCATAAATTCGGACATATCCAGCCGCACAAGTGTCTCCGGTCCGTCAAAAAGCTGCCGTGAGAGCTGTTTGACCAGTTCTGTTTTGCCTACCCCCGTGGGGCCCGTAAACAGAAAACTGATGGGACGCCGGGTGCTGCCGATTCCTGCTCGCCGCCGCTGAATGGCCCGGCACAAGGACTCCACCGCTTTGTCCTGACCGATGATCCGCTCTTTAAGTCGTTGCTCCAGATGCTTCAAACGATCAAATTCTCTTTCCTGGATCTTCCCGGCAGGGATCTTTGTCCACAGCTCAATGATTCGGCTTAGATCCTCCACTGTCAGCACCGGGAGTCCCCGGGCAAGCAGCTTCTGCTTTTGATCGTTAAGAGCATCCGTCCGGGTTTTAATGGTTTTGAGCTGCTGCTCTGTTTCGGGAGATAGTTCCCCCTTCAACAGCTGCTCCGCCCGTGCCTGCTCTGCTTTCAGATCCTTATCCGCTGCTTCCAGCTCCCGGCACAGGGGCGTGCGCAGGTTCAGATCCGCTGCCGCCTCATCTATAAGATCTATGGCCTTATCCGGCAGGAATCGATCGGTAATATACCGTTCGGAAAGGGACACGGCCTGTCGGGCCGCCTCCCGCGGAATACGCACGCTGTGGAACTGTTCATAATAATGGGCGGATCCTTCCACAATGGCTACAGCATCGGCAAAAGAAGGTTCTTCCACCGTCACAGGCTGAAAACGCCGTTCCAGTGCCGTATCCTTCTCTATGTGCTTACGGTATTCGGTAAAAGTGGTGGCGCCGATGACCTGGATATCTCCCCGGCTCAGGGCAGGCTTGAGGATATTGGCAGCATTCATACCGCCTTCGGCATCCCCTGCTCCCACGATGGAATGCACCTCATCAATAAACAGGATCACGTTGCCCAAGCCCCGTATCTCATCCAGCAGGCCCTTCATGCGGCCTTCCATCTGTCCCCGATACTGGGTGCCCGCTACCAGAGCGGTCATATCCAGCTGCCAGATCTCCTTATCCAACAGCTTATAGGGGGCCTTTCCTGCGGCAATGCGGGCAGCCAAGCCTTCTACGATGGCAGTCTTACCTACTCCCGGCTCGCCGATCAGACAGGGATTATTTTTCAGCCGGCGGTTCAGTATCTGCATTGTACGGGTAAGCTCTGTTTCACGTCCAATAAGCCCATCCAGCTTCCCCTCTTTTGCCTTTTGGGTCAAAGAGATGCAGAAGGCATCCAGATATTTATGAGCCGGCGCCTGGGATGTTTCTTCCTGAGGAGATGTGTTCTTTTCCCGTTCTTCCCCATTCTGAGGTGTCTGCCGTGGACGCATATTTCCGAAAAACTGCCTGAAAAAATTCCCCACGCCGGTCTGACCGATGTTGGCGGCGTTCTCATCCACATTCATCAGTTCTCCCATCTGGTTGGCCTGCTCGCACAGCGCATCCAGATCTGCATCCTGCAGACCCATGTTTTCCAACAGGTCATCCACAGGCTTTAACCCCAGCTCTTTGGCACATTTCAGGCAGTAGCCTTCGTTTTTCATCTCGCCGTTGTCCATGCGGGTGACAAAAAGCACCGCCCGGTTCTTGTGGCAGCGGCAGCAAAGCAATGCCATATCCATACCTCCCATCCATGGGGTACAATTCCCCATGTAATCACTTGGTATTAGCATACTGATCCGCTCCCCATATGTCAATGGCAGCAGGCCTCATTTTTCTTCGCCGCCTCAGCAAGTTCACATTGTTTCTATTTCTATCTGCCGGGCCGCCTTGTATACAGATATGACCGCTTTTATATGAACCTGTCTGTATATGAAAGCAGCATGCACATACGCTGCGCCACCCACAGATAGACCGTTCATCCGATTGCATGGTCCATTTTCACCGAATATGTCCTTATGAAAGCTGTCGAAAGAAGCTTTTATGCAAAGTAATACATCTTTTTCCAATATATGGGGTTTTACGCGTTTTTTAAGTTGACAAAGGCTTCGCCCGGTGGTAGCATGAAACGGCATGACGAAGGCCGGGTCAGGCCTTATAAAGAAAGGAATCTTTTATGGCACAGCTTTTCACCTCCGAGTCCGTTACCGGAGGACATCCCGATAAACTCTGCGACCGGGTATCCGATGCGATCCTGGATGCACTTCTTACCGGCGATCCGGTTTCCCGGGTAGCCTGCGAAACTTTCGCCACCGTGGATCAGCTCCACATCATGGGAGAGATCACCTCCAAGACCCATGTGAATTATGAGGATATCGCTCGCCGGGTCATCCGGGATATCGGATATACCGAACCCGGTCACGGTTTTGATGCCGACAGCTGCCGTATTGACGTATCCGTGCACCACCAGAGTCCGGATATCGCCATGGGCGTAGACAACAAGGATCCGCTGGAAAGCGGCGCCGGAGATCAGGGTATGATGTTCGGCTATGCCTGCCGGGAGACGGATCACTACATGCCGCTGCCCATTGAGCTGAGCCATAAACTCGCCCGCCGCCTGGAGACCGTCCGCAGAAGCGGCCTGCTGCCCTTCCTGCTTCCCGATGGCAAGAGCCAGGTCACAGTGGAATATAAAGACGGCAAGCCCACCCGCATCACCGCAGTGGTGCTCTCCTCCCAGCATGAAGATTCCATCTCTACGGAAGAACTTCGCCGGGCTTTGTATGAGCAGGTGCTCATGCCCGTGCTGCCCCAGGATATGATCGGCGATTGGACTCGTTATTATATCAACCCGACCGGTCGTTTTGTGGTAGGCGGCCCCGCCGGAGACACCGGTCTTACCGGACGGAAGATCATTGTAGATACCTATGGCGGCTACGCACGGCACGGCGGCGGCGCTTTCTCCGGCAAAGACCCCACCAAGGTAGACCGCACAGGCACCTATATGGCTCGGTATCTGGCCAAGAATATTGTGGCTGCAGGATATATGGATCGCTGCGAAGTGCAGTTGAGCTATGCCATTGGCGTAGCGGAACCCACCAGTTTGCGCATCGAAGAATTCGGCACGGCTCATATCGATGATGTTGGCGCATTGAAGGACAGGATCCTGGCTACGGTAGATTTACGCCCTATGGCCATCATCAACAGATTTGATCTTCAACGCCCCATTTACGAGCACCTTTCCTCCTATGGCCACTTCGGTGAAAACGCCGCCGATATGCCTTGGGAAAAACTGGATCTGGCCCTGTAAAGACAAAGTTTTCGCAGCCTCTCCGGAAATTCTCCGGAGAGGTTTTTTCTCTTATCAAGGTGGCATGCATCACCCCGTTGTGAGTCGCAAAAAGCCGGGCTGTACAGATTCGCTCCCAAAGGCGATAGAATTTTGTCTGCAATGTTTTCAAAGACAGTGCTTTTTATGCCCACCCGAAGCAAGCTTCAAGCTCAATTCCTTTCTCCTTCACACCGGCAGCAAAAGGATTCTGCCGCATCTTCCAAATTTCACGATCATTCGTCATTCACGCTCGATGCTTTTCCGGTGCACAGAACAGCATAACCGTCCCCTTTAGGCTGTTTTTTAAAATCTTTCAATGTGCGTTGTTCCATTTTTATTTAAAAAACAGCAACCTTCTTTTATATCTTTTTTTCATTGACCGTTTTTCAAAACCGCACCGATACAATTGCAATACCTAAATGTAAGTAACCTGAAACTGTTTATGTTGCCTGATTATGCCGGACACAACCCATTTTTACATGCAGTTTAACTGTTTGATTGCCTGATGCAGCGGCTGCTTATGCCACCAACCCAAATCAGCCTCCCGCAGATATAAGCCTTTCACACATTGAACAAACAGCACAGAAAAGCGCCTTCGAAAAGCTCCGAAGGCGCATACCGTTATTTCTTTTACTCCTGCATTTGACGAAGGCGATAGAGAATCAGCGCGGCATCTGCGGCTGTAGCGACTCCATCTCCGTTCACATCCGCCGCCAGACGCCCCGTTTCCGTAAGCGTCTCCAGCCCCACCACATACAGCAGAATGGTTTGAGCATCCGCCCTGGTCAGTTTTCCATCCCCGTCCGCATCTCCCCAGATTCTGGGGGGATCCGTAGGCCGAAGCGTAGGTGCAGTGGTCGGCTGCCGGGTAGGCAGTTCCTCCGTTTCCCTGTAATTGGTGCCTGCAGGGGTATCCGCAGGACGCATGGTTGGCCGCCGGGTGCCCGCCGGTTTGGCGGTAGCCCGCAGGACACCTCCCGGCCCGGCTGTTTGAGCAGGTCTGGGCGTGCAGGTAGGAGGAACTGCGGTAGCATCTGCGGGAGCAGGAGTAACAGGCACAGGGGTAGTCACGGCTTCCGGTGTAGCTGGTAAGGTCGTAGGTGCAGGGGTTGCAGGGGTAGGCACAGGCATATCCGTAGGCGCTGCTGTAACCGGTAAAGTTGTAGCCGTAGACACAGGGGTCGCAGATGCGAGAACCACCGTAGGAGTGGGCGCCGAAGTTTCTGCAGGCATGGGCGTCCCCTCCGGACTTGGCGTTTCTTCCGGAACAGAGGTTTCCGCGGGTTCCGGTGTTACGACCGGTGCAGCCGTTACTGTAGGCAGAGGCGTTTCTGTGGGAATCGGCGAAGCCGTAGGCACAGGCAAGGTACCCGCTATGGATAAATATCCTTTTTCTCCCAGCAGAGTCAAAATACCTTCCGCAGAAAGATCTCCTTCCGGTGCCAGCACATTCCCTTTTTCGTCCGTCAGGGAAGCTCCGGGATAATAGAAACTCAAAATATCCACAAAGCCATACCCCAGTGCCGCCATAAGTGCAGCACCCCGATGACTCATGCCTACCCGGGGACCGGAGCTTTCTCCGACGCACAGGAACCAGCTGCCCTGCCCCGCTTCCGCAGCAAAAGTCACCTGTCCGGAACCGGTGAGAATGTTCTTTTCCCGAAGTTCTTCAAAGGTCACCTTTATTGTCTTATCCCCTCCATCGGTGGCAAGAACGGCTGAAAAGCCTGCCTGAGGTGCATAAGCGGCGGGATAACGAGCTTCGTTGCCTAATTCGTTATAACCCTCCAATGTGCGGATGGCATATACCTCTTTACTCCCGCTCTTTTTAAGCAGCAGGGTATGCAATGCTTCCGGCCATGCCGCAGGGGATGCCCCCTCTACCAGCAAAGCCTGATTCTTTTTCCCCGCAGCCAGATCGAAAGGATCAAAGTGGCACAAATAAGCTCCTTCATAAGCAGCCGTGCCGCCCCAGCGATTTTTCGGCGTAAGCACGCCCCCTCCGTTAGCTGCACTGTAATGGGTCTTAACGGGCTTCCCCTTATACAGGAGAGTCATCCCGCTGACCTGCGCCGCGGCCTCCATGACCTTAACTGCATCGGGAAAATAGCCGTAATACAGCTGGTCTAAGGTGGTATCCCCTACATCGTAAGCCTGTTTGGGTTGAAGTTCTGCCAGCGCAAAGCCCTTGGCCGTCAGCAAAGCGGCCTTTAGCAAAGCTTCGGGCGCATCTCTGCCCACTTCCGGAACGGCCACACCGCAGATATAGTCCTCCATGGATACGGTATTTACCGTGCCCAGCACCCCGTTCCGATCATAAAAAGTTATTTCTCCGGTATATTTACGCACCTTGCTTTTGGCAGTGGCCAAAAGAACATAGCCCTTTTCCGTCCCGTCCTGCCGGAGGGATGCGGGACCCTCCCCCTCGTATACGGTGCCCAAAGCGCTGTGGGTCAATGTGATCTTTCCGTTCTTCAGGCTTACATCCAGACTGCCCCCCTCTAAAAGAGTGTCTTCACAGCGATAGATCCCCTTCAGTTCCAGAGACAGTTCCGTTTTGTTCTGGGTGCTCAGCAACACCCGCACCTGTTCTCCTTCTCCCCTGACAGGGGCGGGAGCAGGCAGCAGGCACAACAGCAATGCACAAAGTATGCAGATGGATACATGGCGTTTCATGCTTATTTTATAGCAGATCCCGAGAAAAAAGAAAAGAGTTGTGAAGATTTGTTGACCCTTTGTATGCAAATTGGACGCATTTTTTCAGGAAAAAGAAGGAAACCCGTCACACAGGGTTTCTTTCCCCTTCATACAGCACAAAACGCCGGTCCGGGAAGCTTTTCCCAAACCGGCGCTTAAAACCCGAGAATGCCCGCTGTTTTCATGCCTGCTGCCACAGTGTGATGATCTCCTCTGCCGCCCGAAGACCGTCTATAGCTGCCGAAACGATACCTCCGGCATATCCGGCCCCTTCTCCCACAGGGTACACTCCCGGATGCGTCAGGGATTGCCCTTTCTCATTCCGCAATATCCGCAAAGGCGCGCTGGTGCGGGATTCTATGGCGGTGAGTACCGCATCCTCTCCGTCATACCCCTTGATCTGTCTGCCAAATGCGCTCAGCCCCTCCCGCAAAGCGGCAGAAGCAAACTCAGGCAGGCATTTACCAAGATCTGCCCCCACAACCCCCGGCCGAAAGGTGGGCTCCACCTCCCGAAAGGCTTTTGTTTTCTGCCCCCGGAGGAAATCTCCCAATCGACAGGCAGGAGCCAGCCCCTGGCCGCCTCCCAAAGTCCAGGCGGCTTCTTCCAGCCGCTGTTGAAAGCGCATGCCGGCCAAGGCATCCGTACCGAAATCTTCTGGCCCCACCTGCACCACCACGGCGGAATTGGCATTCTTCCCATCCCGTGCAAAGTGACTCATACCATTGACCACCATTTCTCCCGGCTTTGCGGAAGCGCCCACCACGTATCCACCCGGGCACATGCAGAAGGTATATACCCCTCTGCCCCCGCTTTGAGCCGTTAGCCTGTATTCCGCCGCTCCCAGCCGGGGGTGCCCCGCAAAGCTTCCGTATTGGCTGACATTAATGAGACTCTGGGGGTGTTCCGCCCGTACCCCAATGGCAAAAGGTTTAGGGGCCATGGCAAACCCCTGTTCATACAGATAGGTATAGGTATCCCTGGCTCCCTGGCCAATAGCCAGCACCAGCGCATCGCAGGGGATCGTTTCCTCCCTGTCCCGATACCGCAGACACACTTGAGCGATTCCTTCCACCCCCATGTGTATAGCTGTCAGGCAGGTCTCAAAGCGAACTTCTCCCCCCATCTCCAGGATTTCCCGGCGAAGATTCTGCACCACTTCACGCAGCCGGTCCGTGCCCACATGCGGCTTAGCCAGATACTCTATCTCCTCCGGCGCCCCCGCCTGCCGCAGAAGATGCAGCACTTTATCCCCCCGGCTGTCTTTGGAACGGGAGGTAAGCTTTCCATCGGAAAATGTCCCTGCGCCGCCTTCTCCAAAGAGGGGATTGCTCTCCGGATCCGGTATGCCGCTGCACCAGTATCGTTCCACATCGGCGGTGCGTCTGGGTATCTCCTTTCCCCTCTCTACTACCAGGGGCGCATACCCCTCCTTCGCCAGAAGCCAGGCCGCAAATATTCCTGCCGGGCCAAAGCCCGCCACCACGATCCTCCCCTTTCTGGGTCTGCCGCCGTGGGGCAGGGGCGTTTCTTCTTCCTGCCGTACGGGCTGGGCATGAAGTTTGGGGTTCTTTAACAACCGGGCGGCCGCCCTATCCTCCAGCGTCAGCAAACAATGCACACTGAAAAACAGATCATTCTTCTTTCGTGCATCCAAAGACTGACGGAATATCCTTAATCCCCGTATATCCTCCTCCCGGATGGAAAGCTGCCGGGCGGCACTGCGCCGAAAGGCGGCCTCTCCTTCTTCCAGTTCCATCCGCAGAGCAGGGAGTATCAGCTGCTTCATTTTTCTTCCTTTCCTAACCGCAAAAAGGGGGCCGCCGGGTATGCGGCAACCCCCATGGGCATTTTGTATCAGTTTCCGTGTATGATATCTACCTGAATGCCGCTTTCCTTCAGCCGCAGTGTGACGCTGGGGAATATCTGCGGATTGGTCAGCTTCAGCACCGGGATAACCTCGTGGATACCCGGCGCCCGGCCGGTGAGATCTACCGTAGCCTGAATATTCTCTACTCCCAGCTGGCTCAGCTGTTTTTTGGTACCGTGGGCAATAACCGTTACGGAAGAGGGGACATTTTCCGCCAGATGGAAGCCGTCGGGCATATTCAGATACTGAACGGGTATGATCAGCTCCTTGTCTTCTTCCTTTTCGGTAACCGTCACTGTCACCTTTACCTGGGTGCTCTGGCCGCTCTTAAGAGATACGCCCTCCGGCAGCACCAGCTGACCTTCTACCGTTTGCACGGAGAGCTTTTCATCCAGCACCATATCTTCCGTAAGGATCTCGTCTATACCGTCCAGAACGTTCATATCCCCATAGATGGTGACCGTATCAGGTATACAAGTCCAGGCAAGGTCGTAATACTCTTCATCGGGCAGATTCAGCTGGGGCTGCACAGGCACCTTCTTTACGGCAGAAATACTCACATACACCGATATGCTGGGTGTCTCCCCCGTACGGGTGACCACGTTGACCTCCTGCCCTTCGGCGTCGTAAAAGATCACCTTTACGGATTCACGGATATCTTTGGTCTTATCCGTCAGATCCAGCACCGCTTCCGCCCGGACGGCGGATTCCACAAATCTGGCGGCACCTTCCACGGTGATACTGGTGCTGTAATTTTCCGAAAGAATCTCATACCCCTCCGGCAGCTTGCTTTCACCGTAAGTTACCTTTACGGGAATATCCTTTTTGATAAGTTTATCCACCTCTACTTCCACGATAGAGGGCGACACCTTGCTGACAGTGCCCAGATTTCCCTGAGTGGTGGCAGACACTGTAAGCTTATAGGTACCTGGCCCCGTAATGGTGGAAAGGCTGGCACGACAGTTGATTCGGGAAGCATCCAGTGAGGCATGGCTGGTAATGGCCGCCTCTACGGAAACGGAAGCCTGCCCCAGATCCTGCTCCACCAGAATCAGATTTCGGGAAAGCAGATCATTATATCCCTCCAGGGAGATGGGCACCTTATCGATGAGCTTTGTGCGCACAGGGTTGAGCACCACCAGCACATAAGCCCACAACAGCAGGGCAAACACCACTGCCGAGATCTTGATGCCAAGGTTCTTGGTAAACATGCCCTTGAGCTTTTCCCACAGGGAAGCAAAAAAGGCTTTCATTTACTTTGCCCCCTTTCTGATACTCCTGCCGAAGCCTCTGCTGCTTTGGGGCAGCAGCAAACTGCGGAACAGATTTTGAATGGCCCGCTGATCCAGATACCGCACCAGCTTGCCATCCCGTGCCATGGATACGGCTCCCGTTTCTTCGCTGACCACCAGCACCACACAGTCGCTGACGGCAGATACACCCAATGCGGCTCTGTGCCGGGTACCCAGCTCCCTGGCTACGTTCGTCTCTTCCGAAAGCGGCAGAAAACACCCTGCCGCCACCAGATTGGCACCCCGGCAAACCACGGCACCGTCATGAAGGGGCGTGTTTGGCTCAAAAATATTCTCGATCAAGGGGCCGGAAAGGATTCCCTCAATCGCCGTACCCGTGGAAATAATATCTCCCAGACCGGTTTTCTGTTCAAAAACGATCAAGGCTCCTACACGCCGTCTGGACAGCCGCATGATAGTGGCGGTCATATCCTCCACTTTGCTTTCGCCCCCCATAGCACCGGCTTCGGAGATCAGCTTGCCGATCTGTTTGCCGCTGCGCCCCAGCTTTTCCAGTATGCGCCGGATCTCCGGGGTGAATAGGATAAACAGCACAATAATAATGGAACCGGACTGCAGAATGGAATCCAGAAACCAGCTGATGGTATACAGGCTCAGCAGCTGGCTGATCACCGAGCATACGAACAGCAGTCCTACGCCTTTGAGTACCTCGAAAGCCCGGGTATCCTTGGTGAGTACGATCAGCTCATACAGCAGAAAGGACATGATTACAATGTCCAGCAGATCATTCCAGCCGAACTGAGTCATACCGCTGCCCAAGGTTTTAATAAGATCGGAAAAATTCAAACTGCTTCGCCTGCCTCTTGTATAGTTTGAAGGGCGCCGCCCCCTCATGATCCAGCATTAAGAATATACCATCCGTGCGACGGAATTGTCATCAAAGTATGAACGCAGGGTGACAACCCCATGAAATCTGCCGCGGGCTTTAATCTGCCCCCTGCGCCGTATCCTTCCGGTAAAGCACCTTTTTGGCAAAGAAATTCCACAAAAAAACGATCACCGCCGCCACAGCCTTGGAAAGCATATAATGAAGCCCCAGTTTATCTGTAAACAGGTACATCAAAAGCTCCGTAAGCCCCAGCCCCAGCAAAGAGATCAACAGAAACACCGCCAATTCCGCTTGACGGCTGACTCTGGCCTGCATACCGGCAAAGGCCAGATGGGTGCTGAGAAAATAGTTTACCGTAACACCCACCAGAAAACCTGCGGCCGCTGCGATCAGGTAATAGACCCCGCACTGCTCCACAAGACGCAGCGTCAGTGCATCTGCTACAAAAGCAGACCCTCCTACGATCAGGTACCGGCCAAATTGCAGAAGACTGTTGCCGGTAGGTTCATAGAGAAGAGCCCGCCACTTCCATTTGCGCAGCAGTCCCCAGATTTCCAGAAACTCCTGCTTCATGCCTGCTCCTCATCCTCTTTCTGGCGATAGAGCACAAATTTACGGCCGATGCACTGAATGAGCTCTGCTTCCAGCGCCTGCGCCGTACGATGAGCCGCATCCTCCACCGATTCCTGGCAGCTTTCCAGCACAGAAAGTTTTACCAGCTCCCGCTTTTCCAAAGCAGCGTCTACCCCCTGAAGCAGGGCTCCCGTCAATCCCTCCTTACCTATCTGAAAAATAGCGTCTATGGTATTGGCCTGTTTGCGCAGAGCCGCCCGTTCTTTACCGGTCATAAAAATCTCCTTCCGTATATATTGGTATACATCGTTTTATTCCACAAAATCAAAGTCCCAGCCGCCCAGGCGAATGGTATCTCCCTCTTTTGCTCCGGCCTCCCGTAGTGCGGAGATCATGCCGGATTTGATGAGTATCTGCTGGAAGCGCCGCATGCTTTCCTGGCTGTTGGGATCGGTGGTATCCAAAAGCTTCTGCACCTGCCCGCCCTCCAGTACATAGGCTCCGTCGTCATCCCGGCGAAGGGTAAAGCCAGGCGCATAAGTCTGGCTGAGTTCCAGTTCCTCCTCTTCGTACACCAGCACCGGCGGCAGCTTGCTGAGCAGTTCGATGATCCCATCCAGCAGAGCGTCAAAACCCTCTCCCGTGGCAGCAGACACCGGATACACCCAGTAGCCCCGCTGCTCCAGCAGCGGCCGGATGCGCGCCAGATGCTCCTGTGCTTCGGGAAGATCCATCTTGTTGGCGGCTACTACCTGAGGCAGCTGCCCCAGAGCTTCGGAAAACTTCGCCAGTTCCCCGTTGATCTTTTCAAAATCCTCCAGAGGATCCCTTCCTTCGCTGCCGGCAGCATCCAGCACATGAATAAGCACCCGGGTGCGTTCTATGTGCCGCAAAAAGTCATGACCCAGCCCCGCACCTTCGGCAGCACCTTCAATCAGGCCGGGAATATCCGCCAGCACGAAACTGCGGCCCTTATGCTCCGCCACCCCCAGATTGGGCGTTAAAGTGGTAAAATGATAGGCTGCGATCTTTGGTTTGGCGGCGGTAAGCACAGAAAGGATAGAGCTTTTACCTACGGAAGGCAGTCCGATAAGCCCGGCATCGGCAATGGTCTTAAGTTCCAGCTCCACCTCCCGCTCCTCGGTTTTTACACCATTCTGTGCAAAAGTCGGAGCCTGATGAGTAGGGGTAGCATAGCGGGCGTTGCCTTTGCCCCCCCGGCCGCCTTTCAGAACGGTTCTCTCTTTATATGCCTCGGACATATCCGCCAGAATGGTCCCGGTCTGCACGTCCCGCACTACTGTGCCTACAGGTACGGAGATAACAAGTGCTTCTCCGTCCTTGCCCCGCTGCATTTTAGCCTTTCCCTTCTCCCCGTTTTCCGCCCGATAAAAGCGCTGATAGCGAAACTCCAGCAGGGTATTCTTACCCGGATCCGCCCGGAACACCAGATTCCCGCCGTTGCCTCCGTCACCACCGGAAGGGCCGCCCTTCATAACAAACTTTTCCCGATGAAAGGCAGAACAGCCATCGCCGCCGCTGCCGGCTTTTATCACAATACGTACCTTATCCAAAAACTGCATGTATATCTCCTGTTCCCGGTTTCCCGGCGTTACTTCTTATTATTGTAATAGTCGCAAAGGCTCTGCAACGGGCAGTTCTGACACTTGGGCCGTTGGGAAGCACATACCTGCCGCCCATGATAAATGAGCCAGTGATGCGCATCGCTCCAATCCTCCCGGGGAATATGCTCCATAAGCTGTTTCTCCGTCTTTTCCACGGTGGAAGCTTCTGCCAGGCCGATACGGTTGCTTACCCGAAACACATGGGTATCCACTGCAATGGCCGGAATGTGAAAGGCATTACTCAGCACCACATTGGCGGTTTTGCGCCCTACACCTGGAAGCGCTTCCAGATCCTCCCGATCAGAAGGAACCTCACCGTTGAAACGCTCCACCAGAATACCGGCAGTTTCCAGAATATGCTGTGCCTTCATGCGGTAAAAACCGCAGCTGTGGATATATCCGCACAATTCCTCATAAGAAAGGGACTGCATCTGCTCGGGGGTGTTTGCCCGGGCAAACAGCACTTCCGTGACCTTGTTGACCATCTTATCCGTACACTGGGCAGAAAGCATGGTGGCCGTCAACAATTCATACGGCGTGCTAAAATGCAGAGCAGGCTTGGCCTCCGGGTAAGTTTGTTTCAGAATGGCCAGGGCCTCCCGGCGTTTTTCCGGCTTCAAAAGCATAGGCACCCCCACTTTTCCTCATACTTTAATACTTTATTATAGACTGCTCTTTCCCCCTCCGTCAAGGAAAGGGAAGCCTGGACGCGTAAACAGTTTTTTAATTCTGAAGCTGTACCCGGAAGTGTACGGAAATGCATGCATCGAATTGCGTCTGCAGTTGCATGTGTACAGCATATACAAGGGGTATCAAAATCCGGGAAGAACTTTGACATTTTACAGCACAAATGTTAGAATCCTCTTCATGAAACGTTTGCAATATTCCTTATTAATGCTGTTGGGGGCTCTGATCTGGGGCCTGGCCTTTGCGTTCCAGAGTCAGGCCATGACGCTGGGAATGCTTCCTTATGCTTATACCGCCGTACGAATGGGCTTAGGCGGACTTTGCCTGCTGCCTGTGGTGCTGATCAACAGGAAAAAGACTTTGCCCGCCACAAAAAAAGAGCGAAAAAAGCTTATGGCCGTCGGTGCACTGCTGGGACTTATGCTGGCCATAGCCACCAACCTGCAGCAGCTGGGTATTCAATATACAACGGCAGCCAAAAGTGCCTTCACTACTGCGCTGTACATTGTATTTGTCCCCATTGGCGGCCTCTTCCTGGGGAAAAAGACCCGGCCGGCCCTGTGGTTATGCCTGCTGCTGGCTTTATGCGGGCTTTACTTTCTTTCGCTGAAGCCCGGAGATCTGACCTTCAGCAAAGGGGATCTTCTGACTTTTGCCTGTGCCCTGGCTTTTACGGTGCAGATACTGATGATCGATCGGCTGGCTGCCGACTATCACCCCCTGACCCTGTGCTGTGTACAGTTTTTGTTTGTAGCTCTGTATACACTGCTCCCCATGGGACTGTTTGAGGGATTCAGCCTGCAGGGCTTACTGCCCAGCTGGTATTGTATCCTGTATGCGGGCGTGCTTTCCGGCAGCGTAGCCTATACCATTCAAATTATTGGGCAGAAGCATTTGCCTGCGGCGCTGGCCTCCCTGCTGATGAGCTTTGAAAGCGTGTTCGGTGCCTTGGGCGGGGCTCTGCTGCTGCACCAGACCCTTTCCGGGCGGGAGTTGCTCGGCTGCGGACTCATGTTTACCGCTGTGGTTCTTTCCCAGCTTCTCGGAACGCCCCGGGAAGGTTCTCTTTCCTGAAAAAAGTCTTACAGGCACGTTAGCTTCTCCCCCACAAAGGAGAGAAGCTTTTCTTTTTGCACAGTTTTTGAAAAAACGAATCCCCTGCGTACAGATGGGATGCAAAAACTTATCCGCATACGAAAGCCCCTGCTCTCGTCTTTCGTCAGATATGGGTTCTCCGGATATATGCCCCGAACTGTGCCTTTTTACACCCACATGCACAAAAAAGCACTCCCGAAGGAGTGCTTGAAAACATGGAAGTGCTTTTATACATGGGGTGGATGGAAGCGAGTATCCTATAAAGCCGAGTTTATTCTACGACTTTCAGCTCATCCTTCTTGCCGAAGTGAGTAGCAGACACCACGAGTCCCGTACAGGCGACGAGGCCGATAACGTTGGGGATAACCATCAGCTGGTTGAACATGTCGCTGAGCTCCCATACCAGGTCGTTGGAGGCCAGAGTGCCCAGGAAGATGAAGATCAAAGAGATGGCAGTGTACACATAGGTAGCGATCTTCTCCGTCTTGGGGTTCTTGCCAAAGAGATACTGCACGTTGATCTTGCCAAACATGTTCCAGCCCAGCACGGTGGAAAAGGCAAAGAAGAACAGCGCCACGGCGATAAACATGTTGCCGCCGGCTTCGCCCAGCAGGGTGCCGAAAGCAGTCTGGGCCAGGTTAGTCTTGTTGATGGCTTCGGGGATGGTGCCGTCGGCCAGAATACCGCCCTTGGTATACAGGGTGATAATAACGGTCAGAGCGGTGATAGTCAGCACCACGAAGGTATCGATGAACACGCCGATCATGGCCACGGTGCCCTGCTCATGAGGATCCTTCACGTTGGCCTGTGCATGTGCATGGGGGGTAGAACCCATACCGGCTTCGTTGGAGAACAGCCCGCGCTTGGCGCCCTGAGAGATAGCCTTTTTAATGGCTGCGCCGAAGGCACCGCCGATGATGGCCTGAGGTGCAAATGCATACTTGAAGATGAGGCCGAAAGCTTCAGGAACCTTGGTGATGTTGGCAAAGAAGATGATCAGGCCGCCCAGCAGATAGAAGCAGGCCATAACGGGCACCAGCTTCTCGGTAACGGAGGCAAGACGATCCATACCGCCCAGGAAGATGAAGCCGGAAATGACTACCAGCAGGATACCGATGATCCAGGAAGGAATGCCGAAGGCAGTCTGCGCCGTAGAACCAATGGAGTTGGACTGCACCATGCAGCCGAAGAAGCCCAGAGCCAGGATAATGGCAATGGCAAAGAAACCGGCCAGGAACTTACCGAAGCCGCCCTTGAAAGCGGTGCGGATGTAGTACACGGGGCCGCCCAGAACTTCGCCATTCTCCTTCTTGATACGGGTCTTCTGAGCCAGCACTGCTTCTGCGTAGATGGTGGCCATGCCCAGGAAGGCAATGACCCACATCCAGAAGATGGCGCCGGGGCCGCCGATCAGGATAGCGCCGGAAGCACCTACGATGTTGCCGGTACCTACCTGTGCGGCAATGGCTGTGGCCAGAGCCTGGAAGGAGCTCATGCCGCCGCCCTGCTTACCGCCCTTGAGGGACAGATTGCCGAAAACATTTTTCATGCCTTCGCCAAAGCAGCGAACCTGGACGAACTTGGTCTTGATGGAGAACCAGAGGCCGCAGGCAATGAGGAGAATGACGAGGATGTAGTCAGACAGATACGAATTGATCGTCTGCACAATAGGGAGCAGGATGTCGTTCATAAATTTTTCCTCCTGTAAATGTATCCGGGTTGAAAGGAGACACCCCAATTTCTCCTTCTACACCCTGATTACCATCAGTTTACTAAATTCTTTTTTGAATCTCAACGTTTTTTTCGATACGCCTTTTTTTCGCCCTCCTGTGCTTTGCATGATTTTTTGCTTTAGGATGCATTTTGTAAAATTGTATTCCGTCGGATTTAAGTCTATTACGGTTTTTTCTATTTTATCTGTCGGTTTTATATGAATTACTGTATTTTAAATCCTTCATTTCGTTCATCATTCGTTCATAAAATGTTAAAAAATACGGACTTTTTGTGAACTTTAAACGTACCTTTTGTAAACGCGCCGTATCAGGCTGCAAAAGCCTGACAATTTCAGACAATACTGTCCTGAAGAACCGTTTGTAAAATCTGCCCACTAAAAAAGGAGCCCTGGGGTAAGGCTCCTTTTAAGGCCTATGCTCGTAAAATGCCGCTTACCGCATTACTTGAGCGCATCCTGCTTCTTCCCAAAGTGGGTAGCAGACACCACGAGTCCCGTGCAGGCGACGAGGCCGATAACGTTGGGGATAACCATCAGCTGGTTGAACATGTCACTGAGCTCCCATACCAGGTCGTTGGAGGCCAGAGTGCCCAGGAAGATGAAGATCAAAGAGATGGCAGTGTACACATAGGTAGCGATCTTCTCCGTCTTGGGGTTCTTGCCAAAGAGATACTGCACGTTGATCTTGCCAAACATGTTCCAGCCCAGCACGGTGGAAAAGGCAAAGAAGAACAGCGCCACGGCGATAAACATGTTGCCGCCGGCTTCGCCCAGCAGGGTGCCGAAAGCAGTCTGGGCCAGGTTAGTCTTGTTGATGGCTTCGGGGATGGTGCCGTCGGCCAGAATACCGCCCTTGGTATACAGGGTGATGATAACGGTCAGAGCGGTGATGGTCAACACCACGAAGGTATCGATAAACACGCCGATCATGGCCACGGTACCCTGCTCATGAGGATCCTTTACGTTGGCCTGTGCATGTGCATGGGGGGTGGAACCCATACCGGCTTCGTTGGAGAACAGACCGCGCTTTGCGCCCTGAGAAATAGCCTTTTTAATGGCTGCGCCGAAGGCACCGCCGATGATGGCCTGAGGTACAAAGGCATACTTGAAGATGAGGCCGAAAGCTTCGGGAACCTTGGTGATATTGCCAAAGAAGATGATCAGGCCGCCTACCAGATAGAGGACTGCCATAATGGGGACAATCTTTTCCGTGACAGAAGCCAGACGGTCCATGTCACCCAGGAAGATGAAGCCTGCAATAATCACCAGCGCAATGCCCACTACCCAGGAAGGGATACCGAAGGCGGTTTCGGCGGTGGATCCGATGGAGTTGGACTGCACCATGCAGCCGAAGAAGCCCAGAGCCAGAATGATAGCCACTGCAAAGAAGCCGGCCATGATCTTGCCGAAGGTTCCTTTAAAGGCGGTGCGGATGTAATACACGGGGCCGCCCAGAACCTGTCCGTTGTCCTTCTTGATACGGGTCTTCTGAGCCAGCACGGCTTCTGCGTAGATGGTGGCCATGCCCAGGAAGGCAATGACCCACATCCAGAAGATGGCGCCGGGGCCGCCGATCAGGATAGCGCCGGAAGCACCTACGATGTTGCCGGTACCTACCTGTGCGGCAATGGCTGTGGCCAGAGCCTGGAAGGAGCTCATGCCGCCGCCCTGTTTGCCGCCGTTAAGAGAGAGCTTGCCAAAGACATTTTTCATACCTTCGCCAAAGCAGCGGACCTGGACGAACTTGGTCTTGATGGAGAACCAGAGGCCGCAGCCGAGAAGCAGAATGACCAGGATATAGTCAGACAGATACGTGTTGATCGTCTGCACAATAGGGAGCAGAATGTCGTTCATTATGGATCCTCCTGTTTTTTCGGGACGGGCGGAAAGTACCCCATCAGTCCGTTTTATGTCCCTGTTGTTATCATTCTACATAATAATTTCACATTTATCAACGGTTTAGCCTATGCCCGCCTGTGCTTATATGGCGTTTTTTGCATCGGTTTTCATATCGAATATGCAAATATATCTTTTTGGCGCCCAAAAAACGATTATTGATTATGTATATTTTATTTCTCTGCATTTTCAGTTTCGAAATTATTCAATACGTTTACAGTTTGTTCATAAAATAGGCCGAATCGTGACGGAATTGTGAACTTCCCGCATTGATGACTATGATCTGTGTCTTTGGCTTGCGTATAAACAGGCGGACGTTATGTTCTTCTTCCCGACCGTTTTTCCATATACCCCCGGATTGTATATCAGATAATATATTTGTATTTCTCTTTGACCTATGTCATACTAATGGATAGAAATCTGTCTGATCGGGAGGTTGTCCAGTAATGAAAAAGCTTCTTTTGGGGAACGGCGCCATCGCCCGGGGCCTGTATGAGGCCGGATGCCGCTTTGTTTCCTCCTATCCCGGCACCCCCTCCACGGAGGTCACCGAGGAGGCCGCCCTGTACCCCGAAATCTACGCCGAATGGGCTCCCAATGAAAAGTGCGCCATGGAGGCCGCTTTGGGCGCTTCCATTGCCGGGGCAAGAGCCGCCACCGCCATGAAGCATGTAGGCCTGAACGTGGCCGCCGACCCCCTGTTTACCGCCAGCTACACCGGTGTCAACGGAGGCATGGTAGTTATCGTAGCGGATGATCCGGGGATGCATTCCTCCCAGAACGAGCAGGATTCCCGGCACCATGCCATTGCTTCCAAGCTTCCCATGCTGGAGCCCGGAGATTCCGCCGAATGCCGGGATTATGCCAAGCTGGCCTTTGCCCTTTCCGAACAGTTCGACACACCGGTACTCCTGCGCACCTGCACCCGGGTGGCTCACTCCCAGAGTCTGGTGGAGCTGTTTGACCGGGAAGAGTGCCCGTTAAACGAGTATACTAAAAATCCCGCCAAGTTTGTTATGACCCCCGGCAACGCCATTCCCGCCCATGTACGGGTGGAACAGCGCACCGAAGCCCTGCGGCAGTGGAACGAAAACTCCCCTATCCTCAAAGAAGAGATGGGCAGCGGCGAATGGGGCATCATTACCTCCGGCATCAGTTATCAATACGTGAAGGAAGCCCTGCCTGACGCCAGTGTGCTGAAGATAGGCATGGTCAATCCCCTGCCGCTGGAACGTATGGCGGCTTTTGCCAAAAAGGTCAAAAAGCTGGCCGTAGTGGAAGAACTGGATCCTATTATGGAGGAACAGCTCCGGGCCATGGGCATCCATGTGGATCTGGGCAAAAAGGAATTGGGGCTTTTGGGCGAATACTCCCAGAGCCGTATCCGGGCGGCCTTCGGCATTGCCAATCCGGAAAATCAGAAGCTGGAGGAGCCCCTGCCCGTGCGTCCCCCGGTACTTTGCCCTGGCTGTCCCCACAGAGGCCTGTTCCATGTGCTGCATAAACTGAAAGTACGGGTCTCCGGGGATATCGGCTGCTATACGCTTGGAGCTGCAGCTCCTCTGAGCGCCATGGACACCACCATCTGTATGGGTGCTTCCGTTGGCGTGCTTCACGGCATGAATAAAGTCCGTCCGGAGGAAAAGGTACCTGCCGTGGCGGTCATAGGCGACTCCACCTTCATGCACAGCGGCATGACCGGACTGGTGAACCTGGTATACAATCAGGGCTTTGGCCTGGTGCTGATTTTGGATAACTCCATCACCGGCATGACCGGTCACCAGCAGAACCCCTTGACGGGCATGACCCTGAAGAACCAGCCTACGGCTCAGCTTTCCGCCGAAGCTATTGTAAGGGCCTGCGGTATCGAGCGTGTGCGGGTGGAGGATCCACAGGACCTCAAGGGTCTGGAAGTTGCTATCCGGGAAGAACTGGCCGCCAAGACGCCCTCGGTGATCATCGTACGCCGTCCCTGCGCTCTGCTGAAGTGGGTCAAGCACAATCCCGCTCTTCATGTGGATGCAGACAAATGCCGCAGCTGCCGGGCCTGTATGCAGATCGGCTGCCCGGCTCTGGTCTTTGCGGATAAAGCCCGGATCGATCCCACCCTGTGCGTAGGCTGTGGGCTGTGCGAACAGCTTTGCCATTTTGACGCCATTAAAGCATAAGAGAGGAGCCAGAGTATGGAAACCAAATCCATTATGATCGTAGGCGTAGGAGGCCAGGGTACGCTTTTGGCTTCCCGGATCATCGGCCACGCCCTGACGGGTAAGGGCTATGACGTAAAGCTTTCTGAGGTACACGGTATGTCCCAGCGGGGCGGCAGCGTGGTGACCTATGTGAAATACGGAGAGAAAGTTTATTCTCCTCTGGTAGATCTTGGAGAAGCAGACTGCATCCTCTCCTTTGAAAAGCTGGAGGCCGCCCGTTTCCTGCCTTACCTGAAAAAAGAAGGACGGCTCATCACCAACCTGCAGGAAACCCTGCCCATGCCGGTGATCACCGGCGCCATGGCCTATCCTCAGGAACTGACGGAGAAGTTGGAAGCACGCTGCCGGCTCACAGCCATCGATGCCCTGTCCATAGCCATGGAGGCAGGCTCTCCCAAGGCTGTTAACGTGGTACTTGTAGGCGTGCTCAGCCGGTATATGGATATTCCGGAGGCAGACTGGCTGTCTGCGCTGGAAGCCACTGTGCCCCCCAAGTTCCTGGAACTGAACAAAAAAGCCTTCCTCCTGGGACGGGCGGCGTAACTAAATATAAGTCGAAAAGAGGGCCCCAGGGCCCTCTTTTTACATAAAAGCAGAAGACGCATGGCAAGTATTCTCCGTGGATAAAAACGAAGCCGTGTCGCATCTCGCTGCTCTGTAGTTGGATACACCGTTGATAGACGAAGCCCGCAGCCTCCCCACTGTTAGCCTATATGCCTTATTTCCGCCTGCAACAGGTTCCGTTTCGCATTCCGGGTAAACAAAAGAAGCCGCAACAGCGGCTTCTTTTTCTGTTTTTGTTTGGTTTACAGGGCTTTGGTTTCCACCTCTTCCGTGATCTTCTTGAGGAAATCCTCCAGGCTCATGGTACCCAGATCCCCGTCTTTACGGGAACGGACGGCCACAAGATCCTGCTCCACTTCCTTGTCGCCTAACACCAGCATGTAGGGAATCTTTTGCATCTGGGCCTCACGAATCTTAAAGCCGATCTTTTCGTTCCGTAAATCCATATCACAACGGATGCCTGCTTTGTCCAGCGCGGCTTGCACCTGCTTGCACTTCTCCGCCGCCCGGTCAGTAATGGGCAGCACGATGGCCTGCACCGGCGCCAGCCAGGTGGGGAAGGCCCCTGCAAAGTGCTCCGTGATCACGCCGATAAACCGCTCAATAGAACCGAACACTACCCGGTGGATCATCACCGGCCGATGCTTTTCACCATCCTGCCCCACATACTCCAGTTCGAACCGCTCCGGAAGCTGCATATCCAGCTGGATGGTTCCGCACTGCCAGGTACGTCCCAGACAGTCTGCAATGTGGAAGTCAAGTTTGGGGCCATAAAATGCACCGTCGCCTTCGTTGACCACATAGTCCTTGCCCATTTCCTGAATGGCAGCGCTGAGAGTTTCCTCGGCAAAGCGCCAGTCCTTCTCTTCCCCGATATGATCTTCCGGCATGGTGGAAAGCTCGATGGTATACTTAAGCCCGAAAGTGCTGTACACCTCGTCAAAGAGCTTGACCACATTTTTGATCTCATCCTTCATCTGCTCCCAGGTCATGAAGATATGCGCGTCGTCCTGCGTGAAGCAGCGCACCCGGAAAAGCCCGTGAAGGGCACCGGAAAGCTCATGACGATGAACGATGCCCAGTTCCCCTACCCGCAGGGGCAGATCCCGGTAAGAATGCATCTGCGTCTTATAAACCAGCATGCCGCCGGGGCAGTTCATGGGCTTGATGGCAAAGTCTTCCCCATCGATGACGGTGGTGTACATGTTGTTTTTGTAGTGATCCCAGTGGCCGCTGCGCTCCCAAAGGGTACGGCTGAGAATGATGGGGGTGGAGACCTCCACATAACCATAGCGCTTATGCACCGCTCTCCAGTAATCAATAAGAGTATTTTTCAGCACCATGCCTTTGGGCAGGAAGAAGGGGAAACCGGGGCCTTCGTCCATAATGGCAAACAGACCCAGTTCCTTGCCCAGCTTCCGGTGATCCCGCTTTTTAGCCTCTTCCAGCATCTGCAGGTAAGCATCCAGGTCGGCCTTCTTTTCAAAGGCGGTACCGTAGATACGCTGAAGCATCTTGTTCTTTTCGGAACCGCGCCAATAGGCACCGGCCACGCTCATGAGCTTGCAGTTTTTCACCTTGCCAGTGGAAGGGACGTGAGGGCCTGCGCACAGATCTACGAACTCACCCTGGCGATAAAAGCTGATAACGGCATCCTCGGGCAGATCCCGGATCAGCTCCACCTTATAGGGCTCTCCTTTTTCTTCCATATAACGGATAGCCTCTTCCCGGGGCAGCTCAAAGCGTTCCAGAGGCAGGTTTTCTTTTTGGATCTTAGCCATTTCCTTTTCGATAGCGGCCAGATCCTCAGGGGTAAAGGGCTGAGGCGCATCAAAGTCATAATAGAAGCCGTTATCAATGGAGGGACCAATAGCCAGTTTGATCTCCGGGTGCAGGCGTTTGACGGCCTGAGCCAGTACATGGCTGGCAGTATGACGGTAAGTACGGCGGCCGCCGTCATCTTCAAAGGTAAGCAGCTTCAGCTGACAGTCGTGGCCGATAGGCATAAAATCATCGCAGACTTTACCATCGATCTCACAGGCCAGCGTGGCCTTGCCCAGCCGGGGGCTGATGGAATTGGCGATATCCAGCGCCGTGGCAGTATCTTCGTAATTCCTCTGAGAACCATCGGGAAAGGTTACGAGCATTGTATATATCCTCCTGTTGAAATAGTAGTAAGAGCGGCCACGAAAAAACGCCTCAATGCCGATGCATTGGGGCGTCAAGAACGCGGTTCCACCCAAATTGGTACTCTTTGCAGGCTGTATGGGGCCTGCACCCCCGGGTCACCGGGCGGTCTTCCCCTCCGCCTCCCCCACCGCCTTTTCAGCTGCCGGCGGCTCTCTTGGAGGAAGGCCCTCGGAAGGTACTGCTTCCCGGGTCATACCCGAATTACAAGGTATTATATCACGTTTTTCCGGGCTGTCAAGGGAGGGTGTGAACGGTCTTTGCCAGTGGTGCCATCGCATTTTCCAAGACTACAGCAAGCGCAAGGCCAGCATATAGGCACCCATACCCAAAAGGATGCTCAGCAGCGTGCTCCGCTTCCAGGCATAACTTCCCGCTGTCAGCAGGCTGCCCAACAACAGAGGCCCTGCGTATTCCGCCGGAGTTGTGATCCCGTCCTTCAGGCAATATACCACCAGCACCGCCATAATGGCCGGAGGCAATAGTTTTCCCAGCCTGCGGACCCATTCGGGCAATTCTTTCCCACCCCGGCCGAGCAGAAAGGGAGCAGCCCGCAGCCCCAGCGTCACCAGGGCAGACACTCCCACGCACAGCAATACATACCCCGTATCCTTCATGAGCGTTGTTCCCTCTTTCCTGTGTGCATCCTTTTGCAAAAAGCATCCAGTCCCAGCAGCAGCGCCGACACCAGCACCAATGCCGGAAGCATGAACCGCTGCCCACCAAACAGCAGCAGGCAGATAAGTGCAGCACCTCCGCCTATGGCTCCGGGCAGACGAGCGGCTTTTTCACGACAGTTTTCCATAAGCAGGATAATAAACAGGGCTGTCATGCAAAACTCCACGCCTTCCGTGGAAAAGGGAAGCGCCTGCCCCAGCAGGGCCCCCAGAGCCGTCCCTGCCAGCCAGTACAGGCGGCTGAAAAAAGCCATGTGCAGCAGCACCTCTCTGCGCCCGGACATCTCCCGGGGCAAACTCAAATCCACGGCATAGGTTTCGTCCGTCAGAGTGGCGATCATATAAGCCCCCTGCCACCTGCCCATAGCCGGAAACTCCTCCAGAAAGCTCAACCCATAAAAAAGCTGGCGGCTGTTCATAAGCAAAGCGGTCAGGGCCACCAGCCCCAGAGAAGCGCCTCCCGTAAGCAAAGAAACCAGCACAAACTGAAAAGCCCCCGTATACACCGTAAAGCTGACCAGCAGAGACAAATACCAGGGATACCCCGCCTCATTCATTGTCATGTCGTAAGCTGCACCGATACAAATATAGCTGCAAAGAATTGGCACCGTTCGCTTAAATGCTTCCTTCCAAAAAGAGGTTCGCATATTCTTTTCCTCGACCAAACTGAGTTTCGCAAAAATATACGATTTTTTCTCTCCTTTGTCAAGATGCGCCTTTCAAGGAGAGGCGCAAGGTAATCCACTACACTTCCCCGAAGGCTACGGCAAATGGCTTTGAATACTTCCTGCGCAAGTACGGAGCCGTCAAGGAGCATCATGCCGAGGACATTGCGAAGCTCAGAGCCGAAGCGGTCAAGGGATTGCCCGAGCCGAACAAGAAACTGCTGCCCAAACCGGAACCCCCGAAGAACCTTTACGGAAGCATCGACTTTTAGTAAACGGTCGGTTACAAACAGGACGGAGGCAGAGCTGGAAACGGCTCTCCTTCCCCTATCTACTATAAATCGCAGAAGGGAGGAAGCGCATGAAACCCGTAAGCGAAAACCTGAAAAAGTGGTTGAAGGAATACTACCCCGATAAGTACGACGAAGTACGGCTGGGAAAGGAAGGTTCCTTCACCCCGCAGATGCAGCTGGAATACCTGAAATGGTGCAGAGGGCAGCGGCCAGTAAAACGGAAATGGAAATAATTTCAGGCCAGCAGCCAAAATTCCATGAACAAAACGACCGGATTATGCTATAATAATAGTATCAACAGGTGAAGGAGGATTGCCCATATGGCCAATAAGAAGAATAGGATCAAAATCACATGGTCTGATATTTTTGCCGTGTGTCGTCGCCATTCGGAAGAAAAGCAGAAGTTAAAACGGGAGACCACCATTACAGGAAGCATTATTGGTGATGCGATCCTGTACGACGCTATACTCAGCAGAGATGAGCGTGACCGGGAAGACAGAAAGCGCAGAAGATAAGAGAGAAGGAGCGCAGGATCCGTGGGCTCGCCTGTAAGAATGGCCATATTGTGCCGTATGCCCTGAACATGGGGGATGCTTTTTCTGAATATTCCGGACAAGCATGTACTGGAACATGGGGAGCCGAAAGCAAAGCGGGCATTGCACCGAATTGTGCCTGCATATCCTTTCAAAAGGGTGTAGGCAGAGACTTTGGATGTATTCCCGTATGTGGGGTTTTTATGTGCAATTTCGTGTGCACAAATTCCATCAAGTATGTCCTGTCAATAATAAAAACGGCAAAAAACCGTCAGAAACGGATCAAAAGCTAACGAAGTACCAATAAAAGCAAGAAAAAAACGCCTTGTCAGGCGTTTTTCTGTATTGGTACCCGGTACGGGAGTCGAACCCGTGTTACCGCCGTGAGAGGGCGGTGTCCTAGGCCACTAGACGAACCGAGCAGGTCAACGCAAAATATGATACCAGAGGTTGGCCTGACTGTCAATGTTTTTTTGAAAATATTTTTGCTTTTTGTCACCGGTTCTTTTTCTGCAAAAGCTTCGGAGGCCGGGGCGGCAGGTTCATCTCCAGAGAACCATACCGCAGCTGAGGCGTAAACAACGGATCTCCCCGGATAAACAGCGGACGGAATATATCCCGGTAAGGAGCAGTATCCGGCAGAGGATCATTTTGAACCGCCGCACCTTCCAGTTCAAAAACAGCCTGAGGACAATATACACAGCGGCCCAGCTTTAGGCACAGGGCCTCCATATGGCCGCCCTCCGTCAACTCTTCGTCAAATCCACCCGCCGAAAGAAAGACCTGTCTGCGGAGCATGGTGCCCCCTGCAGGCAGGCAGGAGACGCTTCGCAGCCGATCCGTCCAGAAAGAGCCGTCCTTTATCAATGTGGGAGCAACCCCGGGCAAACCTCCGGGCAGCAGAGCCACCCCGGGATGCAGCTCTCTTTTCCCTCCCACGGCGGCAACACCGGGCGCCATGGCCCAGGCAAACAGCCAGCCCATAAAGTCCGCCGTCCGAGGCAAACACCCTTCCTCCATAAACAGCAGGCACTCCCCCCGAGCCTCCCGGGCTCCCCTGTTCAGCTGAACAGGCAAAGATGCCTTTGACAAAAGCACCCTGGCCGCTCCGTTTTTTTCCAATGCGTGAAGATACCGGCGAGTATCTTCCTGCAGCCGATCAGGGCACAGCAGGATCCACTCATAGTGCGGATAAACGCTCCGCCGTTCCACCCATTCCAGCAGGCGCTTCAGTGGGAACAACGCTCCTGAACAGGGCAGCAGCATAGATACAAGGGGCGGCTTTTTTACTGCCGGACGCAGGTCAAAGACCCCCGGTATGCCGCTTTTTTCCGCAAAGCCGCCCAGCCCCCGCCTATACATGGCTCTTTGCGCGGGCCATGAAGCGGGTGCGGATTTTTCTTTAGGCAGCGAAAGCAGTATCAGGGGAATATGCCGCGCCACAATCCCCTGCTCCTCTGCCCGCAGCAGCATATTCCAAAGAGCTTCAGGACTCCATGCCTGCAAGCCCCCGCAGCGGCGGTATGCATTTTTTTCCAAAGCCACGCAGCGCCCCATATAATTGCCGGAAAGCAGGGTAAAATCTCCTCTTCCGGGCTTAAAGAACGGTTCCTGGCGACGGCCATGCAGGAGTGTATCTTCATCCCCGAATACCAGCTCTCCGCCCTGCAGCAAAGCCCGTCCCAAATGATACACGCATTCCGGAGTCAAACGGCTCCCCCGGGGCAGAAACAGTATCCCTTTGCCCCGGGCCGCCAGAGCCCGTCTGTGCAGAGAATCTTCCTGCACCACCCGCTGATGGGGCAATCCCTCCTCCTTCTCCGTCAACACTTCAAAGCGAGAGCAGCTTTGCGCTTGCAAAGGGCGGCGCAAACCAGAAGTCTCTCCCTCGTCCACCAAAATAAAGGAAAGCAAAGGTTCCCCCGTCCCCAATGCCTCCCGCTGCCTTTTCTCCGCTCTGGGGGTAAGCCGAAAGGCTTCCACATATGTCTGATAGTCCATACCCCCAGCATAGACAAAAAGGCCTTCCGATTATACAATGGAAGGCCTTTTGCATGCTTTTATTTGTATGTTATTTTTATTTCCGCATCCCCTATTTTTTTCCTTGCTGTTTCTATGCGCAGTTTGAATTCTATGTTCTCAATATTCTCCGGATCATTCAATTGCATTTCCTCCAGAGAACTGGCCGCTAATTCCAGGTCCATGGCCGCCATGCCTCCACGAGGGATCTCCATAGAGTACAGCCAGCCATTTACCATAAAACCGTTTACGGAAAGAGAGTTGTACACATCGTCTACGATAATCGTCTCGCCATAGTTGTTTTCCACCAGAAGGGGGATATGCAGGTTCTTTCCCAATCGATATAGAGTAAATATAAATATATTATCTTACGTTCCATATTCAAATGGGACATATTGTGCTTTATAGTATACTTTAATATTCGCAGTAAAGTACTATAAAATTGGTATCGTAAACAATTATTAAGAAATTATTTTAATAAAAATACGTCCTTCAAATGAGTTGCGCCATAAACACTGGTAAATATTTGATAAGTATGAAAAAAGTATTGACAATTCGCAGTTATGTCCTTATAATAAAGACATAATAGATATTTAGTGTGTGCACCAACAACAAAATACTTTAAAAGTTAAGGAGCGAACTTGGTATGCAAATGGAATTGACTGCACAACGTATAAAAACACATTTGGAAGATTTGAGTAAATATACTTCCACGCCAGGCCAGGGGGTTACCCGGTTTCCGTTTACAAAGGAAGCCCGCATGGCCAGCGAGTATATTATGGCAAGAATGGCAGAAATTGGTCTGAAAACATATATGGATAATTCGGGTTCTGTCATTGGCAGACTAGAGGGTCAGATACCGGAAACAGTGATGATCGGTTCCCATTTGGATTCTGTTCGATGTGGCGGCGCATACGATGGCATTGCTGGCGCTGTATGTGGAATCGAGGCGGTACGAGCCATAGTTGAAACCGGAATTAAACCTTATTACTCTATCGAAGTAATAGCTACAAATGATGAAGAAGGATCCCGTTTCAAATCCGGTTTGTTTACCGGAAAAGTTATGGACGGGCAGTTATCGGTAGATGATATCAAGCGCTATCGGGATGAAGATGGCATAAGCGTATATGATGCTATGCTTGAATATGGACTTGATCCGGATGCAATTGCAGATAATCGTCGTGCTGATGTAAAAGCATTTATAGAAGTACATATAGAGCAGGGTCCTGTATTGGAGGCGGCAAAAAAAGATATTGGCGTTGTAGATGTAATCGTTGGTATTCGCCGCGCTCTTGTTATCGTAAATGGCAGAGCGGATCATATTGGAACCATGCCCATGAATATGCGTATGGATGCAGTAGAAGCTGCTGCAAAGGTTATTGCTAACATAGGAGACAGGGCTCGAAAATATCCTCTAGCGGTTGCCACCGTAGGAAATTTAAATGTAGAACCCAACATACTAAACATTATCCCCAGTAAAGTAACATATTCAGTTGACTTTCGCGGTACGGAACAGATTCATATTGATGAACAGTATCAGGGTATGATAAAAGATCTTGACGCGGTATGCAGTCGTTTCCATATGACTTATCAAATTGAAGAAACATTAAATGTTGCGCCCGTTAAGCTGCATGATGCATTCAGAAGCTATATTGAAGAGAGTTGCCATGAACGAGGATGGTCTAATATGCATATAGTGAGTGGTGCCGGACATGATGCACAGGTATACGGTGCAAGAATGCCTGCGGCTATGATATTTGTTCCCAGCGTAGGCGGCCGTAGTCATTGTCCGGAAGAGTACTCCGAACCACGTACGCTGGCCATGGCATCAGCAACTGCGTTTGATACTTTACTCCAGATTTGTAAAGAAAAGCAGCTATGAAATTGACGGTTCTTGTTGATAACAATACATATATAGATCAATATTACCTTGGGGAACCTGGTGTATCCTATTTCATTGAAGACTGTGGTATCAGAATTCTATTTGATACGGGGTATTCGGACGTTTATGTGCGTAATGCAAAAAAAATGGGTATTGATCTTTCCGAATTGGATGCAGTGGTTCTTTCTCATGGTCATAACGATCATACCGGTGGACTAGCATGGTTCCCTAAAATGAAAAGAAAGCCAAAGCTTATTGGCCATCCGCAAGTATTGGAGAAGAAAAGAGTTGGAGAATTAACGGTCTGTTCTCCGCTTGCTAAGGAAGTTCTTTCTGATATGTTTGAAGTGTGCCTTTCTTCAGAGCCAGTCCGCATATCCGAACACATTTTGTATCTGGGGCAAATCCAGCGAAGGAATACCTTTGAGAATACATGCCCTATAGGGGAACGCTTTTCAGACGGGGAATGGAAGCCGGATTTTTTACTGGATGACTCTGCATTGGTGTATATAGATATGAAGGAAAAAAGCATATCCATAATTACCGGGTGCTCTCATGCAGGTATCTGCAATATTATCGAGCAAGCCAAAACTGTCACCAGAATATCGACAGTCAAACGTGTAATAGGCGGATTCCACCTGCTAGACGGAAAGTCATTACAAACTATTCGCACAGCGGAGTATCTTAAAAACGAAAAAATTCCGTATCTATATCCATGCCATTGCACGTGTTTTAAATCCAAGGCAGAAATACATCGGAATACTCCAGTGGAAGAAGTAGGTGTCGGTGCCATCTATGAATGGTAACGCCGATATAATAAAAGCAAAGGAGAAAAACAGTGAGTACACCAAATGAAAACACGAACGCAAAGCCCTGCTGGAAAGAGTATAAGCTCCATATAGCAGTGCTGGTAATCGTCCTTCTAGCGGAACTAGTTATCCGCAAGCAGACCGTTACCTTCAGCAATGATGTCTATGGTACCCTTTCCATTGGATTTCAGCCTTTTGTCTTTGCCATGCTGCTCGGCTTGATCGCCTTTTTGGCAAAGCCTATCAAGGCAGTTGGCGAACACGAATCCGAGGCAGCTTCCGGCATTATGCTCATCTTTATTGGGCCTCTTCTCGCCAAGCTGGCTGTAGCAAGCGGACATTCAATCAATGAGATAATTGCAGTGGGTCCTGCTATCCTCCTTCAGGAATTCGGAAATATCGGTACAATGATTTTAGCATTGCCAGTTGCCCTACTGCTCGGCTTTAAACGTGAAGCCGTTGGCATGACGCATTCCATCGGTCGTGAGCAAAACATGGGGCTAATTATTGATCGCTATGGATTTGACTCTGACGAAACCCGTGGTGTATTGATGATCTACATCATTGGAACCGTTATCGGATCTGTGGTTATCGGTCCTTTGACCGGTATATTGGCTAATATACTGCCTATCAGCCCACTTGCGTATGCAATGGCAACAGGCGTAGGCAGCGCAGGTATGACTGCCGCTTCTTTGAGCACGTTGATTGACATGTTTCCTGAATTTGAAACACAGATGTCCGCCTATTCCAGCATGAGCAATCTGCTAACGCAGGTAGATGGCATCTATATGTCCGTACTAATTGGATTACCTCTGTGTAATCTGCTTTATAAGGTGCTGGAACCTACGCTGGGACGCATCACAAAGCGTGGTAGGCTTAATGCACAGAAAGCTGCTGAAAAGGAGGAAAAGTAACATGACTATAAAGAAAGAACATCTCAAAATGAGCGGCATATTGGATTGGGTTCTAATGCTTCTCATCTTTGGTGTACTGACCCTTATCATTAATATGCTCAGCTACAAGAATTCCATTATTTCGTCCATTCCCGGGATGCTTATACTGGTTGCTATTACTTTTGTTGGTATGCTTTTTGCAAAAGTAATTCCACTCAAAATTCCCGCTATCATCTATATCAGCATCATTGCTCTTGTCATTTCTTTACCAGTATTCGGCTCTGTAGCGCAATATGTATATGACAGCACCAGTAAAATCAGTACTTTGGCGCTTTGCACTGTCATTCTTGCATATTCCGGCGTAGCAATCGGAAAGAGCTGGGCAGAATTTAAGAAGATGGGATGGCGCGGCGTTGTTGTCACATTGTGTGTGATTCTTGGAACTTTTCTCGGTTCTGCTATTGTTGCGCAAATTGTACTCAAGGCACAAGGTATCATCTGATAATCAAGTTTATCATGCTAAAGCCTGGCAAAAGCCAGGCTTTATTTCATATCGAAAGTCACAACTTGATTTTTATTATGATAAAAGCAATGCCAAGGCAGATCTTTGGTTACCGCATATACCACACCGGATTCACGGGGAGGCTGTCTATATACAGTTCATAAGTGATGGGGGCAGATTTCCCGCCTGTATCCGGTGCCGTACCCAGGGCATGGCCCTTTTCCACACGCTCAAACAGCTCTACGGATACGGAACCAAGGCCCCATACCCGAGATACAAATCCATTTTCATCGTGCTGGATATCCACCACATAGCCCATGGCGCCCCGTTTGCCCGCAAAAAGCACCACGCCGCTTTCCGGCGCTGTTACGGCAGCAGAAGCTTTGGCCCCATAGGTCAGGCCATAATGCATGATCCCCTGACTGATGCCGAAACAGGTTTGAATATTCCCCTTTACCGGAGCCTGAAGCTTCAGATTTTCCGCCTTACGCCCCATGGGCCAGTCCTTTTCCCCGGCCATAGCCTGAGGATCGGCTGCTGCTGCAGAGCCCGCTTCGGCCACATACCCTACCCCGCCGGATCCCACCAGAAAACGATTGGTCTCCGCCTGGCTGTAGGCCACAGCGCCCTTATAGGTGGTCTCACTGTATACCAGAGTAAACTCCGGGCTGCCCAGAGAACGGATGAACCGGGTTCCCCGGGGCAGGGCGCCGGTAGTAGTCACTATACTGTCTAAAGACCGGGTCTCCACTCTGCAGGTAACGGTGGTGCGCACCGCAGGCAGCAAGCCGGGGTTCTTTACCAGCACAGCATAGGCTTCTCCTTTTTTCAACAGCTCCTCGGTTCCATCCGGCGTCCCCAGAGCGATCTCACCTTCCAGAGCGGCTTTCAGCAAGCGTTCACCTGTATTCAACGGCTGTTCTGCCCAATATTGCAGATACTCTTCCAGCAATGCCATTGCTTCTTCCCGGCTCTCCATAGCGAAAAGCCCAAGGCCGTTGACCAACAGGGTAACGGCGCCTTCCGGATACTCCCGCTTTACAGAAATCTCCACCGGAGTTGGGCTGGGCGTCAAAGAAACGGCCTGCTCCAATATGGTGCCTACCGGGGTGGCAGTAGGTGTGATCCTTGGCTGGGCATACCCCAGCTTCCACCCACCTGCAGGCGAAAAAAACAGACCCAACAGCAGCGCTATCATGGTCAATACGCCCACGGCACCCAGAATATACCAGGCAGAGGCTTTTTTTTCTTCCTTTTCGGGGCTGAAAACCGGTTTCTTTTCCATATGAAGCAGTATAGCACAAATGACATCCTTTCACAAGAGCGCTGCAGGGAAAAGGCCCGAACGATCAAAGGAAGTGTTTCCTCCCAAAAAGGAACTCAGGGTGAGGAGCCGATCCATACGCAAAAGATCAGAACGCTGGCTTCCGGCAATTCCCGGTTCAATGTAACCCATCTGCTTACTCCCATTTACGCCGATATCCACCGGATACAAAGGTGATCCGCAGGAAAAAGCTCCTCCCGGGCAATTCCATCCGGAAAATTGTTGGCAACACAAGCAAATGGTGGTATGATATGAGTGGATGGATAGTTTATAGAAAGGAGCCTTGCACAGATGAACGCTGCCGCCTTTTATCAGGGACGATCCTGCCGGGCGTGGAAGCTTCTGGGAAGTCATCTGGAAACAGACAGGTGGGTATTCCGCCTTTGGGCCCCGGGAGCCCGCTCCGTCAGCGTGGTGGGCGACTTTAACGACTGGAAGCAGGGGGTCTCCCCCATGCACCGTCGCCCCGACGGTCTCTGGGAGTGTTCCGTAGGCAATGCCTGGGAAGGGCAGAAATACAAGTATGCCGTGGAGGGAGCCTTTGGAGGGATCGTTCTCAAAGCAGATCCCTACGCCCGCAAAGCCGAGCCTTTCGGTACTGCCTCCATGCTTTTTACAACTATTCCCTACCCTTGGACGGATGAGGACTATCTGCACCATCTGCCAAATGCACACAAATCGCCCATGAACATATACGAGGTGCATCTGGGCAGTTGGAAAAAAGGGCTTTCCTACCGGCAGTTGGGGGATGCGCTTGTTCCCTATGCCCGGGATATGGGATATACCCATCTGGAGCTCATGCCCCTGACGGAATACCCCTACGACCCCAGCTGGGGCTACCAGGTCACGGGGTATTTTGCTCCCACAGGGCGCTACGGGGACCCGGAGGATCTGAAATATCTTATTGATAAGGCTCATCAGGCTGGGCTGGGTGTGCTCATGGACTGGGTGCCCGCTCACTTTACCAGGGATGAATACGGTTTGGCCGCTTTTGACGGGGGATCTTTATATGAACATCCCGATCCCCGCCGGGCGGATATGCGTCAGTGGGGTACCCTGCTGTTTGATTACGGCCGGCCGGAGGTACAGAGTTTTCTCATCTCCAGCGCCGTATACTGGCTGGAAGAGTACCATCTGGACGGACTGCGGGTAGATGCCGTCAGCTGCATGCTGTACATGGATTTTGGCCGGGAAGGGGGCGACTATCTGCCCAATATTCACGGCGGCAGGGAGGATCTGGGAGCCATCTCCCTGTTTAAAAAGCTTTCCAGCGCAGTGCACGCCCTGCCGGGCCGCAAACTGCTGATTGCCGAAGAAAGCACCGCTTTCCCCATGGTTACCAACAAGCACGGAGCCGAAAGTCTGGGCTTTGACTTCAAGTGGAACATGGGCTGGATGAACGATATGCTCTCCTACATGGAGCTGGATCCCATCGCACGGAAATGGCACCATGATAAGCTGACATTCTCCCTTACCTATGCTTTCAGTGAATATTATCTGCTGCCCTTCTCCCACGACGAAGTGGTTCACGGCAAGCGTTCCATGCTTAACAAAATGCCCGGAGATTACAACGGCAAGTTCGCCCAGCTGCGGCTGCTGTACACCTATCTTATGGCTCATCCGGGCAAGAAGCTTACCTTCATGGGGATGGAGCTGGGACAGTTTATCGAGTGGCGGTTTGGAGAATCTCTGGACTGGCTGCTGCTGGAATACCCCCAGCACAAAGCACTTCAGGGCTTTGTACGGGGACTCAACTGGTTTTATAAAGAACACCCGGCTTTATGGAACCGGGATGACGGCTGGGATGGCTTCGCCTGGTGCTCCGTAGATGATAAGGATCTTTCGGTAGTCTCCTTCCTTCGCCGCAGTGAAGAAGAGACCCTGCTATGTGCCTTTAACTTTACTCCGGTGGAACGGCCCGCTTATACCATGGGCATTCCGCTGGCAGGGGGATATGCGCCGGTGTTCTCTACCAATCCTCTTCCGGAAGCGGGCGGACTGTACCGCACCCACCCCGTTCCTGCCATGGGGCATGAATACTCGCTGACGGTGCCCTTACCTCCCTTTGGCGGCGTATTTTTCCGTCTGGAAGAAGGGGTGCCGTCCTCTGTGCCATCTCCGTCGGAAGATACTGTTTCCTGAAAGTGGAACCACGTCCGGTACGCTTCTGCTGCGACCGACGAACATATCATGAACAAGGAGGATCAGGATGAAGAAGAAAATCGTAGCCATGCTTTTGGCAGGCGGTCAGGGCAGCCGTCTGGGAGTGCTCACCTCCAACATGGCCAAGCCTGCGGTGCCCTTTGGCGGCAAGTACCGGATCATCGACTTTCCCCTATCCAACTGCGTCAATTCCGGTATCGACACCGTAGGGGTGCTGACCCAGTACCGTCCTTTAGCTCTGAACGCTTATCTGGGCACCGGGCAATACTGGGATCTGGACAGAAACCACGGTGGTGTGTTTGTGCTTCCCCCCTATATGACGGAAAAGGTGGGGCAATGGTATAGCGGCACTGCCAACGCCATCTGGCAGAACCGGGAATTCGTGGATCAGTATGACCCGGAATATGTGCTCATCCTTTCCGGGGATCACATCTATAAGATGAACTATGCGGATATGCTGGCCTATCATGAGAAAATGCATGCCGCTGCCACCATTGCCGTTATTAATGTGCCTTTGGAGGAAGCCCATCGTTTCGGCATCATGAATACCGATGGAGAGGGCCGCATTGTCTCCTTTGAAGAAAAGCCCGCTCAGCCCAAAAGCACAAACGCTTCCATGGGTATTTACATATTTAACTGGAAGCTCCTGAAAAGTTATATGGCTCGGGATGATGCCGATCCTCAGTCTGCCAACGACTTCGGCAAAAACATAATTCCCTCCATGCTGGATGCCGGAGAGATCATGGCCGCCTATCCTTTCCAGGGCTACTGGAAGGATGTGGGCACAGTGCAGAGCCTCTGGGAGGCCAACATGGATCTGCTGGGGTACCCGCCGGTCTTTGAACTGAATGATCCCAACTGGCGCATCTACACCCGCAATCCCGTGAAGCCCCCCCATTATGTGGGTGAGGAAGCCTATGTACGTAACGCCCTGGTTTCGGAAGGCTGTGTGGTGGAAGGCGCCGTGGAAAACTCCATCCTTTTTGCAGGCGCTATCGTAGAAAAAGGCGCCCGGGTAAAGGACTGCGTCATCATGCCCAACGCCTGCATCGGTGCCAACTGTGACCTGAATAAAGCCATTGTGGGGGAAAATACCCGCATCGGCGCCTATACGGTCATGGGCGGGCCTCTGCGTCCGGGGGAAACTATCAATAATTCTCTCACCGGGGATGTCACTCTGGTGGGCAACGATGTATCCGTGCCCCCCTGCAGTTACCTTGCAAAAGGGGCCGTTGTAAACGCCATGAGTCTGGAAAGCAAGGAGGAGCGCGTATGATCAGCAATGCCTTTGGTCTTATTTATGCCGGGGAAAGCAACCCCCATCTGAAAGATCTGACTCTGTCCCGTGCCATTGGTGCCGTGCCATTCGGCGGGCGGTACCGCTGCATCGACTTTATCCTTTCGGACATGGTGAATTCCGGTCTGACCAGTGTGGGGGTCATTGCCGAAAAGAACTATCATTCCCTGATGGATCATCTTGGCTCCGGCAAGGAATGGGATCTGCATCGCAAAAGAGAAGGGCTGTACATCCTGCCTCCCTTTATGACCAAAGACTCCCCCGGCGTATCCAGCGGCTCTGTAGGCGCCATTCGTTCCGCTCTGGGCTATGCACGCCGTGCTCCGGAACCTTACTGCATTCTTTGCGCTGCAGGCATCGTATTAAATGTGGACTTTACCGCCATGATGGAGCAGCACCTTGCCTCCGGAGCGGATATCACCATGCTTTACAGTGATGACGGCGGCTCTCCCGAAGAGGAACAGGGGCAGGATCTGCGCTTTGTTATGGACGAGAACCGGCGGATCGTGGATATGGAACTGGACCCCTACCGGCCCCAAAGCATCAGCCGCAGCTGTGATATCATGATCCTGCACAAGGATCTGCTGATCTATCTCATTAATGAAGCCTATGCCCGGGGAGAATATGACTTCAAGCGGGACATTATCCTTAAAAAATACCGCACACTGCGGATACTGGGCTTCCCTTACAACGGATATCTGGCCCGGCTCACCTCCATCTCCAACTATTTCCGCTGCAACATGGAACTGCTGGATCGAAAGGTACAGGAAGAGCTTTTCAACCCCATTCACCCCATTTATACCAAGGTCAAAGATGAAGTCCCGGCCAAATACGGCCCCGCCTCCACGGTGAAAAACAGCCTTCTGGCCGATGGCTGCCACATTGAGGGCCGGGTGGAAAACAGCATCCTGTTCCGGGGCGTTACAGTGGAAAAGGACGCCGTGGTGAAAAACTCCATTGTCATGCAGGGAGTCACCATCCAGTCAGGCGCAGCACTGGATCATATCATTCTGGATAAAGGCGTCACCATTCTGCCCGGACGAAATCTTGTGGGGTACGAAAGTTTTCCCATCGTCATCCGTAAGAACCAGACCGTATAAAAAGCAGGCAATATATTAAAGAAAGGGGCAACAGCTATGAAGGAACAGGCATCCCAAACGAACAGAGTCGCCGCCGATACTCCCACGTCCTCCCGGCAGCCCATGAAAGTGCTCTTCTGCGCCAGCGAATGCGTGCCCTTTGTGAAAACCGGCGGGCTGGCGGATGTGGCCGGTTCCCTGCCCCGGGCTCTGGTGCAGGCGCGAGAAGATGTACGGGTGATCCTGCCCAAGTACAGGCTGATCCCTTATTCCTATATCTGCTCCATGGAGCATGTAACGGATTTTACCCTTCTTATGGGCAGTCAGAGCGTATACTGCGGCATCGACACCATTGTGGAACGAGGCGTGCGATATTACTTTGTGGATAATCTGGCCCTGTACGGCGGAGACAGCATATACACGGGCCATGAATCTGAAGGCTATCGTTTTGCTTTTTTCTGCCGGGCTATTTTGGAGGCCCTCCCCCGGATCGGCTTTTTCCCGGATATCATCCACTGCAACGACTGGCAGACGGGACTGCTTCCCGCTCTGCTCCGGTGCCAGTATGCCGGAGATCCCCGTTACGACGCCGTGCGCACGGTCTTTACCATCCACAATCTCCGCTATCAGGGGCTGTTTGACTGGGGGTATCTCAACGGATTTCTGGGTCTGTCTGACTGGTGCTATGACCCGGAGCGGCTGGAGTTTTACGGATGCGCTTCCTGCATGAAGGGTGGACTGGTGTTTGGCGACAGGATCACTACCGTCAGCCCAACCTATGCCCAGGAGATCCAAACCCCTTACTACGGAGAGCGGCTGGACGGGCTTCTCCGCCACCGCCAGAATGTGCTGACGGGCATTCTCAACGGCATCGACACGGAGGTTTACGACCCGGAGCGGGATCCGTATCTGCGGGTCTCCTTCTCCCGGGAAAACCGCCGCGGCAAGGCCGTGCAGAAGGCTGCGCTCCAGCAGGAATGCGGTCTGGAGGTTAAGGAGAATACGCCCCTTATGAGCATGATCACCCGCCTTTGCCCCCAGAAAGGGCTGGATCTGGTGGAGCGGGTCCTGCCGGATATCATGCGCCAGGATATCCAGATCCTTTTTCTCAGCAAGGGGGATGCCTATTACGAAGACTTTGTCCGCCAGGCCGCCCAGGCATACCCCGGCCGCATTGCCGCCCGTATAGAGCTCAATGAGCCTCTGGCTCACCGGGTATACGCTGGCAGCGACATGTTCCTCATGCCCTCCCAGTTTGAGCCCTGCGGCCTGAGTCAGCTCATTGCACTGCGTTATGGGGCGATCCCCATCGTTCGGGAAACAGGAGGCCTGCAGGATACGGTGCAGTCCTTCAACGTATATACGGACGAAGGCAACGGCTTTTCCTTCCGGCCCTATAATGCCCACGAAATGCTCTACACCATTGAACGGGCCTGCGGGTATTATAAGGACAAAGCCCTTTGGAACCGACTGATTAACAGAGCCATGGACAGCGATTATTCCTGGTCCAGGTCTGCTGAAAAGTACAGGGAGCTGTATCGTTCCCTGGTATAAATTGGTATTTAGGAGACAAGAAAGACTACTATGGCAAAGGAATTAAGAAGAATCGGCATTCTCACCAGCGGTGGGGATGCGCCCGGTATGAATGCGGCCATCCGCGCCGCCGTGCGCAACTGTCTGAAACATGACGTTACCCCTGTGGGCATCCGCCGGGGCTATAATGGACTGATCCATGCCGACACCTATGAGATGGAAGCCAACGACGTCAGCGGCATCATTTCCCGTGGAGGCACCATGCTCTATACCGCCCGCTGCGAGGAATTCAAGACCCCCGAGGGGGTAGCTCAGGCGGTTCGTACCTGCCGGTACTGCGGATTGGACGGCATCATCGCCATCGGCGGCGACGGTACCTTCCAGGGGGCTTCCAAGCTTTCTGCTGCAGGGATCAACACCATCGGTATCCCCGGTACCATTGACAACGATATCGGGTGCAGCCACTATACCATCGGCTTTGATACCGCCGCCAATACGGCCATTGAGTGCATCGACAAGCTCAGTGACACCATGCAGTCCCACGAACGCTGCTCCGTGGTAGAGGTTATGGGCCGGGCCGCCGGACATCTGGCCGTGTATGTAGGCTGTGCCGTAGGGGCTGCCGCCATTCTGATCCCGGAACATCCCGTGGACTTCCAGAAGGATATTGCCGAAAAGATCATTCAGGGCCGCTATCAGGGCAAACGCCATTTCATCATTGTAGTGGCAGAAGGTGTTGGACACTGCAACGAGCTGGCACAGCGTATTAAAGAAGAAACAGGCATAGAGACCCGGGTTTCCATTTTGGGTCATATTCAGCGTGGCGGCAGCCCCACCGCCCGTGACAGGGTCATGGCCTCCCGCATGGGCCATATGGCGGTGGAAGAGCTTGTCAAGGGTAAAACCAACGAAGTGATCGTGTATCTGGATTCCCAGCTGAAGGCTATCCCCATGGAAGAAGCCATGAAGATGCGCAAAAAGCTGGATCCCTATATGTATCAGGTGGCCTACGACATCTCTCTGTAAATCAACACACATACAGCAGCAAAAGCTCCTTTCAGGGAGCTTTTGTTTTATTCTCCGCCGCATCCTGTTCCCGCGATCCTATCGCACCAGAAAGCATGCACTTTTTGAGCAGATGCAAAAAGCACCCGGTATGCCTCGGATGCCAAAATGATCATTTTATGGTCTCGCTGTGATTCAATACGGAAGTGCTGTACAGGAACAAAACATCTTTCCCGTGAAAATCCACATACTGGCTCAGCAATGCCGGAGAGATATAGCGGATATCCACAAGGGTGACCCTGGCATAACCTTCCGCCAGCAGCGGTGCCAGGCTGCTGCCAAAGGAATCCCGGAACAGGATCAATTCCCTGTTTCCGGATGCGCATGGGTTTTCTATGGTCAGAAGGGATTTGGAGCCTCCAAGGAACATTTCATAAGGATCCCGCCCCCAGGCTTTTTCTTTATCATACAGGGGAATCTCTGCTTCCGTTTCATAATCATGGACCCGCAGCCCCGCCAGTGTATCATTTGTAAGATACCGCAAAGTATCCGGCTCCATAGGCAGGGCGCTCTGCCCGTAGTACACGCCATAAAAGGGTGCCTCCAGCGTTTTCTGTACATATGCGGTCCCTGTCTGTGCCCCCATGGTCTCCAACAAGGCTTGTGCTACAGGCTCCAGTGCCTCCTGCCGCCAATGTGCATCGGTTCTGTAATAATCCTCCAAAGACAGCAAGGGGAACAGATCTATGTATTGAGCAAAGCCCGTCCCGGCCTTAAATATATCGATCAGCTTCTCATAGTCCATGGCAGGCCATGTGTCCCCGGCGGCAAAATAACTTTTATCCGGGATGACGGCTGCATATACCCGGGTATCTTCCCCCTGCATGTAGGTTTCATACAACCAGGTAAAGCGTCCGACGGCATATGTCACGCTTTCTTCCTGCAAGGGATAGTCCAGCTTGGCGGCACTGTTCTCTGTCAAATAGACTCCGTGACTATCCAGTTCACCCAATCCATAGCGGCTCCACAAAGCCCGCAGCCTGCGAAAGCTCTCCCGCAGGGGGAACTGATCCGGAGCATACTTTTCAAAACCGGTCATAAAAGCGCCGGACAGCAGGCTCTGCTCGTTGATCTCCGGCAGAGAAGCCAGTTTTCTTCGCTCCGTCAGGGACTGTTCTTCCACCGGCTTGCACCAGGCCCACAGAGCAAACAGCAGTACAAAGATGCCCAGCAGCCCGACATTCAGCATATGTCTGCACTTTTCCAAAGGCCGCCTCCTAAAATCTGAAATACATAAAGGGACTGAAGGATCCGTCCACCAGCGCAGCGGTAGCCAACAGCAGTACCGCCAGCAGAAACAAAGGTTCTGCCGCAACCGATGCCAGTCTTCCGGCCCGTGTATCCCCAAGCTTTCTTGCCAGCAGCCGCGGTAAAGGCGTAGCACCAACTATCCCCAGCAGCAGCAATATCCCGTAGCTTTGCAGGTAATACCCCGTTTCCCGGGAAAAAAGCATCTCGCCCCCGCCTCCGAACAGAGCCGCCACCCGGCTTACCGCTTCACGCAGATCCCCGGCTGAAAAAATGGTAAAACTGACCAGAAGGAAAAAAAGCACATAGACCCGGGGCCATACCCGGCCTTTTTCCAGCCGAGGCAGCAGGAACAGCTTTTCAACCACCAGCAGCCCCCAGAAGAGCAGCCCCCAAAGGATAAAGTTCCACCCGGCTCCGTGCCACAGGCCTGTCAGCAGCCAGACGATCCACAAATTCAGCATCTGACGTCCCCGGCCCTTGCGGCTGCCGCCCAGAGGAATATATATATAGTCCCTGAAGAAGCTCCCCAAAGTTATGTGCCACCGGCGCCAGAATTCCGTCAGGCTTCGGGAAAGGTAAGGATAGTCAAAATTCTCCGGCAGAGAAAGACCCAATATCCATCCCAGTCCAATAGCCATATCGCTGTATCCGGAAAAATCAAAATACAGCTGCAGGGTATAGCCCAAAGCGCCCAGCCAGGCCATGACCACCGTAGGAGAAGCACTGCTTTGGCAGGCGTTGACCAGCAGCCCCAGTTCCTCTGCCAGCAATACCTTTTTCCCCAACCCCAGAATAAACCGGCGGGCTCCGTTGGCGGCTCCTTTCCAGCTGCAGCTGAGAACCGTCAGAGCCGGTGCACTTTGCCCGTACCGGGCGATGGGTCCGGCTGTAAGCTTGGGGAACATGCACAGCCAGGTCGCATAGGTCAGCAGATCCTTTTCCGCCGGGATACGGCCGGTGTATACATCCGCCGTATAGCTGACGGCCTCAAAGGTAAAAAAGCTGATCCCCAAAGGCAGGGTCAGCTTCAGCAGGGGCAGAGAGACCCCGGGCAGGCCATTGAACGTCCCCAGCAGAAAATCTGCATACTTGAAAACCAGCAGAGGCCCCAGGCTCAGTGCCAGCGACAGTCCCAGCAAACCCCGGCGGCCTGCCTGTGATCTTGCACCAGCCATAAGCCGAGCCAATATATAGCTCTGAGCCACAGTAAACAGCAGTAAGGGCACATATGCCGGCCCTGCCCAGGCATAAAAAAGCAGGCTTTCCAGCAGAAGCACTCCCCGTCTCCATCTGCCGGGCGCCAGCATATACAGGGCCAACGCCCCGGGCAGAAAATAATACAGGAATATCAGGCCCGAAAAAGCCATACCGCACCTCTTTTACACGCGCCGCCACGGCGCTCTTCTTTACTCGATGGGAACCTTTACTGTCGTGACGGCATCCGGATAGACCGTTTTAAAATGGGTTTCAAACCCGTCCACAAGATCCTGAAGGCCGAATACGCTGACTACATACCGGCCCATGGTCAGGATCACCAGCTCATCCGGAAACCCGCACATCCATTGACGGCTGGCAATGTTGGCCTGAATGGCTTCTACCACATCCTTACTGTCGGCAGCGTCTTTCAGGCCATATGCTCCGCAAGTAAAGGTGTTGACGTTCATCATATGGTGCAGGGAAGCTGCATCCTCCAGTTTGCCAACAAAATTCTCAGGAAAACCCAATTCATATTCCAGTTGGGATCCATCCTCCACGGATACGGCCCCTGGGGCATTCTCCGTATAGGAATCCGCCGACATTTCTCCGCCTACCGCCGGAAACTTGTCCGCTTCCGCATAGCTTTCCCATACCTTTTTCAAAAGCTCCAGACTGCTTTCCGGGCCGGGAGCGGCAGTAGGATCGCTTTGAGAAGGGGTACCGGCTTTACAGGCTACCAGCCCGACTGTACACAGAACGGCCAAAGTCAGCGCCATGATTTTTTTCATATTCATATACCTCCGTTTTGCTCATCCGCCGGGATCCGGCGGATGAGTTATTATACAGTAGTTTTACCCGTTGTACAGCCTGTTTTTCCATTTTTCACGGGGGATTCACAGATAGTTTCAAATTGTCGTTTCCGGAATCCGCCTTCAAAAACCAGAATCTCTTTTTTAAGGCAGGATCACAAAATGCATAGCATATGGAGGAAATACGGCTGCGCAGCGCTTTTAGTCTCCCGGTTCCTCCGGGATCATGTTCATCATATCTTCCTCGTTAGCCACATTGGTATAAGCGCCGGGCACATCCCCCACGATAACATTTTCAGCAATGGGCGCCTGCGCATACACGGTAACGGTATGACTTTCTCCCGGAAGAATGATGCGCACCGTAGCCGTCATCTCCAATGTGATACGATGCAGCGTCTGGTTGATGCCCGCCGAGCGAAACTGACTGGAAAAAGCCGAGCGCACCGCTCCCGCCGGGGTAAAGCGCATGGTAATGGCAGGCCCCATTCCCGCCAGAAGCGGAATACCCGTTAGAGTGCCTACAGGCACGCTGACTCCCTGCTCCCCCAGAGCCATGATCTTTTTCTGCGCAGAATCGGCGCAGTCCGCAGCAATGGTATTCAGCTTTCCGGCATTAGCCGTAAGCAGATAAACGCCGCCCTCGCTGGCAGTATATACTTTCAGCAGACCGTCCCCCGTATCCCGGGCCGAGAGGATCTCCAGTATGGCATCATTCATGGCCCGGGCCGCTACACTTTCCACCCGGGCGGCACTGAGGCCCACCAGCACCGGCCGCAGGCTTTTATTCATATATAAGAAACTGCCCGCCCCCAGCAGAAGAGCAATCAACAGAATCAGCAGAATCCTGATTTTTCTTCTTCTGCGCATCTGCTCACCTCCCTTCCCCGCAGTATATGCAGAAAAACGGGAAAGTTGCAGAAACCTAGCTTACATTTCCACCATAAACATGTTGTTTCGCTTGGTAAGGCGCAGATCCTCCCGGGTGAGCAGCAGGGAGTGAGTCAAACTTTCATCCTCCGCCAAAGGAGTATTGGAGAGAATGCACTTCATACATACCGGCAGCAGCATCCGGGCCGAAAGGCCAGACATGAGCCCTGTGCCCCGTCCCTGACGATCCAGTGAGCGCATCAGGGTGATACTCACCCGTTCTATGCTGTTGGACTGGTTTTTGAAGTAATAATTCACCACCATATCCTGCCGCTGACGGCGCCCATAGTATAGAGCCCGGCAGCGCTGGGGTTCTTCAAAAGAAGGAACATCATAAAACAGAGTCAAGGGTGGATCCTCCTCCTGAGGATCTCCGCCCACCAGGAGGCTGCGCATGAGCCTGGAGGCCCGGCCATCATACAGATACACATACTGCCGGTAAGCAGGTTGAGCCGGATGCTCTTTTTCTTCCGGCGGCTCCAGCGTCTCCATTAGCTGCCCCGGCTCCAGCTGAAGGGCCCGGGCAATCTCCCAAAGGGTATTCACATCCATGGCAATGGTTCCCTGCTCATATTTGCCCAGTGTGGCCTTGCTTTTATGGATTCTGGCAGCCAGCTCTTCCAACGTCAGGCGGTTGGCCCGGCGGTACAGGCGCACATTTGCGCCAATGATCTGATCCAACTGTGACATGCGGCTCTCCCTTCTCACAACAATATGTTTTTTTCTGGTATATGTGGAAAAGTATCAGTTTCTTTTTCACATTATACCTGCTGAAAATTCTCACGTAAATAGATTGGGGATATTATATTCTCATTTGAAGGATTTTTCCCGCATTTGCCCCCCGTATGAAAAAAAGTTAGACTAAATGTATCATTTCATGGAGGCGCCTTATGAAGGAAAAGATCTCTTTCTCTCAGGTTCTGGTGCTTGGTTTTGCACTGTTTGCCATGTTTTTCGGTGCAGGAAACCTGATCTTCCCCCCCTCCCTTGGCATTACCTGCGGGGAAAACTGGTTAGGGGCTTTTGGTGCTTACATCCTTGTGGACGCCGGGCTGGCCATGCTGGCGCTTATTGCCTCTTTCCGCTGTGACGGCGGGCTGGAGCAGATCAGTCAATACCAACTGGGCCGGATGCCTTCTCTGCTGCTCATTGCCATGAATGCCCTGTGTCTGGGGCCGCTGGTCGCCATCCCGCGGACGGCTTCCACCACCTTTGAGATCGCCTTTGCCCCCCTGCTGCCGGGGCTTTCTTCCTGGGTGTTTGCACTGATTTATTTTGCCATTGTGGTTTTACTCTGCCTAAAGCCCGGCAAAGTAGTGGATATTATCGGAAAGGTTCTTTCTCCGGTAATGTTCGTAGCTCTGCTGGTGCTCATCGGATTGGGCGTGTTGTTCCCCCTGGGTTCCATCGAGGGGGGTCTGGATCTGACCGCTTCCCTGAAAATGGGACTGGAAAACGGATACCAGACCATGGATATGCTGGGGGGACTGCTCTTTGCCGTAGTAACCATGATGAGCGTTACCCAAATGGGCTTCACTCAGAAAAAATCCCGGCTGAAGATCGTTTCTCTCTCGGGTCTATTTGCCAGCGGCGCTCTGTTTCTGGTATACGGAGGACTGGCCTATCTGGGCGCCACCGCTTCCACTCTGCCCGAAATGCAGGGGCTGCCTGCCACAGCCCTGCTGCTTTCCATCACCCATGCGCTGACAGGCTCCTGGGGCGGCATCCTTCTGGGGGTTATCGTGGCTGCCGCCTGCCTGACTACGGCCATCGGTCTGGTCTCCTCCTGCGCGGAAACCTTTGTATGCCTTTCCAACGGGAAACTTCCCTATAAGCCCCTGGTCATCGGCTTCAGCCTGATCTCCCTGGTGCTCTCCAATCTTGGCACGGGTACCATCATTGCCGTTGCCTCTCCCATTTTAGAGATCATTTATCCCATATTCATGATCCTCATGATCTTCTCTTTCTTCCAGGAGAAGATCCACAACCGCAACATCTTTAAGGGTGCTGTGCTTATGGCTCTTGGCATTACTCTGATGGCTGAGATAGGCAAACGGCTGCCCACCCCCTTCATTCCCGACTTTTTGCCGCTGTATGAGCTGGGTCTGTATTGGATACTACCTGCCGTGCTGGGTGGTCTGTTGGGGGCCCTGATTCCTGAAAAGCCGAAAAAGCAGGTTCAGGCCGCACCTTTGTCCCCTCAGACTGAAAAAACATTTTAAAGAATTTGTTCGCCCGGGGTGTACAAACCTCGGGCTTTGTTGTATACTTTGAGTAATAGGAAAGGGAAGTTTATTTTCCCGCTCCTCTGCGCATTTTGAATTCAAATCATTAGGAAGGAAGGTTGCTGCAATGATTCCCAAGATGATGGATGCTCTGGTCAAAACGAAAAAAGGACCGGGTCTGACGCTGATGCAAGTGCCCGTACCGGAGGTTGGCATCGGGCAGGTGCTCATTAAGATCCACAAAACCGCCATCTGCGGTACGGACGTACATATTTATAACTGGGATCCCTGGTCTCAGGAGCACATTCACCCCTCCATGACCATCGGCCATGAATATGTAGGCGAGATCGCCGCCATCGGCCCCGGGGTAGAAGGCTATCATGTAGGCCAGATCGTTTCCGGTGAAGGCCATATCGTTTGCGGCCGCTGCCGCAACTGCCGGGCAGGAAACGGTCAGTGGTGCAAGCATACCCGGGGTGTAGGTGTAGACCGGGACGGCGCCTTTGCTCAGTATCTGTGCATCCCCGCCACCAATCTTATCGTCATCCCCGAAGGCATGGACGAGGATGTAGTCTCCTTCTTCGATGCTTACGGCAACGCTTTCCACACCGCCACCATGTTTGATGTGATCGGCGAAGATGTGCTCATCACCGGTGCAGGCCCCATCGGCATTATGGCAGCAGGCATCTGCGCACACACCGGTGCCCGCCGGGTCGTCATTACCGATGTGAATCAGTACCGTCTGGATCTAGCCAAGAAGATGGGTGCTACCGCCACGGTAAACCTCAAGGAGCAGAACCTGGAGGATGTGATGAAAGAACAGAAGATCATCGAAGGCTTTGATGTGGGCTGCGAAATGAGCGGAAACCCCGCTGCCCTGACCCAGATGATCGATCATATGCGCAACGGCGGCAAAATTTCTCTGCTGGGTATCTCCTCCAGAAGCGAAGTGCAACTGAACATGAACAAGGTCATCTGGAACGGCCTGACCATGCAGGGCATCTACGGCCGGAAGATGTATGAGACCTGGTATAAGATGATGAGTCTGGTGGAGGCCGGTTTTGATCTGACCCCCGTCATTACCCACCGCTTCCACTATACCGACTTTGAAAAGGGCTTTGCGGCCATGAACAGCGGCAAGTCCGGCAAGGTCGTCCTCTCCTGGACCTGATAATTATTATAGGAGGAACCACTCATGAAGAAAGCATATGCACTGTATCAGCAGGAGCTGGCCGCCATCAAGGAAGCCGGCACCTATAAGGACGAGCGGATCATCGTGACCCCGCAGAAAAGCCGCATCGACACTACCGTAGCCCACGGTGTAGTGAATATGTGCGCCAACAATTACCTGGGTCTTTCCGACAATCAGGAGTTGATCGACGCCGCTAAAGCCTCTTATGATAAATGGGGCTTTGGTCTTTCCTCCGTCCGCTTCATCTGCGGCACGCAGGGCATCCATAAGGAACTGGAAGGCCGTATTGCCCGCTTTGTAGGCATGGAGGATGCCATCCTCTATTCCTCCTGCTTCGATGCCAATGGCGGTCTTTTTGAAACCATTCTTGGTGAAAACGACGCCATTATTTCTGACGAACTGAATCACGCCTCCATTATCGATGGTGTACGGCTGTGCAAAGCCAAGCGCTGGCGCTACAAGAATAACAATATGGAGGATCTCAAGCGCTGCCTGGAAGAGTCCAAAGACTGCCGCATCAAGCTTATTGCTACCGACGGTGTGTTCTCCATGGACGGCTATATCGCCAACCTGAAGGCCATCTGTGACCTGGCGGATGAATATGACGCTCTGGTCATGGTGGACGATTCCCATGCCGTAGGCTTTATGGGCGCACACGGCCGCGGCACCGCCGAGCACTGCGGCGTTATGGGGCGGGTAGACATTATTACCGGCACCTTCGGTAAAGCTCTTGGCGGCGCTTCCGGCGGATACACCGCTGCCCGGAAGGAAATCATCGACCTGCTCCGGCAGAAATCCCGTCCCTACCTGTTCAGCAATGCCCTTGCTCCTGCCATCTGCGCCGCTTCCCTGAAAACGCTGGATATTCTGGAGCGCTCCACTGAACTCCGGGATCGGGTTCACGAGAATGCGGATTATTTCCGCGCAAAGCTCTCCACTCTGGGCTTTGATGTCCTCCCCGGTGAACATCCCATCGTACCCATCATGCTGTATGATGCCAAGGTAGCTCAGGAGTTTGCACGCCGGATGCTGGAAAAGGGCGTATATGTGGTTGGTTTCTGCTATCCTGTAGTCCCCATGGGCAAAGCCCGTATCCGCACCCAGATCTCTGCCGGCCATACCAAAGAAGATCTGGACTTTGCCGTCCAGTGCTTCAAAGAAGTCAAAGAGGAGATGGGACTGTAAGTCTTATTGCACGGATAATTCACAAAAGGAAGCCTGCAGGCTTCCTTTTTATTTGTATCCGAAAACCCCGCCATAGTGGCGGGGTTCCGAAGAGGTTAACCGATGA